>WNGB01000937.1_pt1 | contig 47295 bp, 55 predicted proteins | sample 5400681 | NCBI WGS metagenome assembly WNGB01 (sample SAMN13153367, study PRJNA577476) | soil metagenome | isolation source: 115 cm soil or saprolite under grassland replicate 2 | place: USA:California | collected 2016-06-15
GGAAGTGTGTGGACGGCTTCCAGCAATCGATCAAGCCGCCTTCCGAGCAGGATGTTCCAGGTGCAGATCCGCACTTCCGACTATCCTCCCGCGCATGGATGCGCCTGCGCCATTCGGCCGGCTCGACTATCTGTACACGCCGAGCAAGGACGTCGCCGCGGACGCGAAGTTCTTCACCGAGGTGCTCGGCGGCAAGCTGGGGTTCGCTGTCGAGGGAATGGGCGCGCGCGTCGCGATGATCGAGCTGACTGACGGCCCACCGCACGTGCTGCTCACTGATCACCTCGAAGGCGACCGTCCGATCTACATCTATCGGGTCGAGAACTTGAAGCGGTCGGTGGCGGCGCTGAAGAAGCGTGGATTGAAAGACGAGCGCCAGCTCGAGATCCCGATGGGGCCGTGCTCTTCCTTTGTGCTGCCCAGCGGCCACCGCATCGCCCTCTACGAAGCGTCGCGTCCATTCGTGCTGGAACACTTTTTGGGCCGCCGCGATTTCTGACAGGGTATGAGCACCAAGCGCTGGATCCTGGGCGCGGCGGTGCTCGGCTCGGGGATCGTCTTTCTCGACTCGACCGTGGTCAACGTCGCGCTGCCGCGGATCGGCCGCGACCTGCCCCGCCTGTTCCTCGGCGTGCTCGAGGGCCAATCGTACGTCTACAACGCTTACCTCTTGACGTTGAGCGCCTTGCTGATCCTTGCCGGTGCCGTCAACGATTTCTACGGCCGGCAGCGAACCTTCCTGCTGGGCCTGCTCGGGTTCGGCGTGACGTCCGTCCTGTGCGGGTTTGCGCCCAACATGGAGCTGCTGGTCCTGTTCCGTGTTCTCCAGGGCGCCACCGGTGCGCTGCTCGTGCCCGGGTCGCTGGCTCTCATCACGGCCAACTTCTCGGGCGAGGAGCAGGGGAGGGCCTTTGGCCTCTGGGCGGGCGCTTCCGGCGCGACGACGATCCTCGGCCCGGTGGTTGGAGGCGTGCTCGTGGACACGATCTCCTGGCGCGCCGCCTTCTTCATCAACGTGCCGCTGGTTGCGCTGGCTGCGTGGGCGACGTGGGTGCACGTCCCGGAGAGCCGCGATGAGCACGCGACGCGATCGTTCGATTGGATCGGGGCCGCGGTCGTTGCGCTCGCTGTAGGCGGCCTGGCGTTCGGCGTGATCTACGGCCAGCAGCGCGCGTGGCAGGACCCCCTGGGCTACGTCATCCTTGCGCTGGGCGTGGTGGCGACCGCGGCGCTTCCATTCTGGATGCGGACCGCAAAGCATCCGCTGATTCCACTCGAGCTGTTTCGCTCTCGCAACTTCACAGTCACGAACATCTCGACGCTGGTGATCTACGGCTCCCTGTACGTGACGTTCTACTACCTGGGCTTGTTCCAGCAGGGCACGCTCGACTACACGGCAGCCGCGGCCGGTGCCGCGGGCATCCCCGGTTCCATCTTTTTGATCCTCTTCTCGCCGCGATTCGGAAGCCTGGCCGCCAGGTACGGCCCCCGCATCTTCATGGCGGTGGGGCCGCTGATCATGGCCCTCGGCGTCCTGTGGTTTGCGCGTGTGCCTTCGTCGAGCGCGCCATGGAAATTGGAGCCGAACAATCCGAGCACCTACGTTCCGCCGCTGTCGTATCTCATCGATTTCCTGCCTGGCAACGTGATCTTCGGGATCGGGATCATGATCATGGTCGCCCCGCTGACGACTGCCTTGATGACGTCAGTCCCGGTGCGACACTCGGGCCTCGGCTCGGCGATCAACAACGCGATCTCACGTGTCGGTCCACAGCTCGCCGGGGCTCTGATCTTCGTCTTCCTCACCGCGACGTTCTACAGCTTCCTGGCGACGCGCGGGCTCCCGGTGAACGACGAGAGCTTTCGCAACGATGTCAGCCCGCTGAACACGCCGCCGGTTGAAAGTCTCGTCGCGGTGGTGCGTGAAGCGTCGACCGGCTCGTTTCATCTTGCGATGCTGATCGGTGCCGGGTTGCTCCTTGTGGGTGCGATCGTCAATGCCGTGGGCATCCGCAACCGTGCCGTAAGCCCGGCGGAAGAAGGCGAGGCCGAGCCCGCCTCCGCGACGCCCGCTTAGACCCGCAGCATCACCAGCTCATGCGGTGGGTCGGGCGGACCGAAGAAGTCATCGATCCACCGAGGGTGCGCGGGAGCCTCGATCGGCGGCACCGAGACGCGTCGCCACCCGTGGTCGGCGAACCATTCCGGCTGCTGGGGGCTGACCAGGGCGATGAGCCCGCCCGGTGCGGTCACGCGCCGAAGCTCGCCGAGCACGACCGGATCTGGCCCAAACGCGCCGCACGCCGCTGTGAGCTGCGCGCACTGGTCACGGAGCGGGAGGTGTTCTGCCCACCCACCGATGGCCCGAACGCCCGGCAGTCGCTCCCGCAGGAGCACGCGGAGGCCGGCCGCCGGCTCCACGGCCACGGTCTGGCGGGCGCGCCGGGCAAGGTGTTGAGTGAAGCGGCCGCTTCCCGCGCCCACGTCGAGAGCCGTGTCCACACGCGCCGGCAGTGCTTCGATGAGATCGGGGTGGATGGGCTCGAAACGCGCCAGCTCATCCCACCTTTCCGGCTCCAGGTGGTAGACAAGTGTCCAGAACAGCCCGCGCAGCAGCCGCTCGCCATCCTCGCCCGCGGGCACTCGCGCCAGCTCGTGTTGGCGCACGGCGGATGGCAGGCGCGCGATGTCCTCGACCCTGAAATGCCTCCAGCCGGGCGGCGCGGTGGCGATCGCCTCTTCGAATTCCACCTGAGACCCTTGATCAGACTAGGGCTCGAGCTGTGAGGATCGCGGTAGTCGCGTCACCGGTCAGTCCGCTGCGCCCGGCGCAGCTCGGTGGGGCACAGGCCCTCATCTGTGACCTCGCCCGCGGCCTCACGCTGCGAGGCCACGAGGTCACTCTTCACTGCAGCGAAGGATCGGACGTCGACGGTGTGCGGCTGGTCACGGTGCCCGCGCCCCCAGACGCGACGCGGGCCCTCGTCATGCCGGGCGGCCCCGAGCCTCCGGCGGCCCCGGGTGTGGCAGCGGCCCTGGAAAGGATGTTTCGCGCGATCGCCTCGATGGAGGTCGACGCCGTCAGCCAGCACGCCTTCGACGCACCCGCTTTCGAGTTGGCGGCGCGCTTGCCCGTGCTCCACACGCTCCACCTGCCGCCGATCGTCGGTGCTGTCGTTGGGGCGACGAAGCGGTTGCCGCCCGAGCGTTTGGCGACTGTCTCCCGCTCCTGCCAGGCCGGATGGCGGGAGGCCGGAGTCGACGTCGGGCAGGTCTTACCGAACGGGGTCGCCGACCTCGCCGTCGACGCGACACCCACTCGGTCCGCGCTGATCGCGGGACGCATCTCGCCCGAGAAGGGGATCGAGCACGCGATCCAGGGAGCACGCGCAGCCGGCGTCCCGGTACGGGTCGCGGGGGCGCACTACGATCCGGCTTATGCCGTGGACCTGCGCGGCGTCGAGGTCCTGGGCGCGCTCGAGCGCGACGAGCTTCGCCGCGTGATGGCGAGCTCGGCCGTCACGGTGTGCGCAGTCCGCTGGGAGGAGCCGTTCGGCATGGTCGCTGCCGAGGCCCAGCTGGCGGGATGCCCGGTCGCGGGCTACCGCCGCGGCGCGTTGCCGGAGGTGGTAGAGGAGGGCGTGAGCGGCATTCTCGCCGAGCCGGACGATATTCCAGGGCTCGGCGTGGCGATCGAGCGATGCCTGCACCTCGACCGCGGCTCCGTGCGCGCGAGCGGCCTGCGTCGCCTGGGCCTCGACGCGGCCCTGGATCGCTACGAGGCGGCGCTGGGGCGTCTCGCCGAATGACGCCGGCTGCCGTCGTGACCGGCGGCTCGGGCGGCGTCGGCAGCGAGGTGGTGAAGGAGCTGCGGGCCAGGCGATGGCAGGTGACTTCCCTCAGTCGCCGCGAAGGTTGCGATGTGTCGGACGAGGCGCAGGTGACCCGGACGTTCGCAGCCCTGGAGTCTCTCGACGCCTTGATCCACTGCGCCGCGGTGCTGGTCAAGCGCTCATTCGTCGACGTGACCGCGCAGGAATGGGACGAGCAGCTCGGCGCGAGCCTCCGTGGCGCGTTTCTGTGCGCCCGCGAGGCATTTCGTCTGATGCGCCGCCGCGGAGGCTCGATCGTCATCGTGTCCAGCATGTCGGGCGTCGCGGGCGCGGAGAAGTTTCCGCGCATGTCCGCCTACGTCGCGGCGAAGTCCGGCCTGGCGGGTTTGACGGAGGCGCTCGCAGTCGAAGGCCGTGAATTCGGCATCCGCGTCAACGCCGTCAGCCCTGGCGCGGTCGACACCGAGATGTTGCGCATCGCCGGCGTCGAAGGACCGGCGCTGTCGCCTGTCGACGTGGCGCGGGTCATCGTGTGGCTCGCTTCAACTGAATCTGCACCGCTGACGGGTGCTAATTTGCGAATGGAGCCATGACCGAAGTTCGCATCACTCGGAGGGCGACGTTCGCCGCCGCGCACATTCTCTGTCGCGACGACTGGAGCGACGAGAAGAACCGCGAGGTGTTCGGTGCTTGCGTGACGGACCACGGGCACAACTACGTGATCGAGGTCACGGTGGGCGGCAAGCTGGACCCGCAGACTGGGATGGTCGTGAACCTGAAGGAGGTCGACACGGTCTTGCGCCGGCAGTTCATCGACGCGGTCGACCATAGACACCTTAATCGCGACGTCGAGTTCCTGCGCGGCGTGATTCCGACCGCCGAGAACCTGGCGCTCGCCGCGTTTGGGCAGCTGGAGCCGCATCTCAAACCGGCGCGCCTGCTGAAGGTGCGGGTCGTGGAGACGGAGAACAACGCCGCCGAGGTGACCGCCGGCTAGTTTTCCCGCGGACGCTGGAAATCCGCGACTCAGTCCAGCGGGTGGGCGAGCTTCACCTCGACGATCCCGCCTCGTTCTCGCACCAGCAGTGACGGCTGGTCGAACGTCGCCGGCCCGCCGACCACCTTCCCGTCGCTGAACCGAAACCTCGAGTAGTGCCACGGGCACGTGACCACGTCCCCGTCGACCTTTCCCTTCTCGAGTGGTCCGCCGGCATGAGCGCACACGGCGCCCATCGCCTGCAGCAAGCCCTTGCGCCGCCGGACCACGACGGGCAGACCGTCCGCCATCACTCGCCGCATCTCGCCCTCGGGAAAGTCGTCCCTGGTTCCGACCTTCACGTATTGCGCAGGTCCGTCCGCGAAAGCGTTGTGATTGATCCCCGTGCCTGAGCCAAACGTGAGGTGGCCGCCGATGTAGGCACCCAGGAGCGCCAGCAGGTAGGCCAGGCTCGCGAGCACGATCGCGGACAGGCGCAGCTCGGGCGTGCGCCGCATGACCCCCGAAATGGCTTCGACGATCACGACCGACGTCATGGTCAGCCCGTGCACAGTGGCGGTCCGGCGCTCGAAGCCGCTCGTGTCGTGGTGGTCGGTGAGCCCGGCTAGCGCGGCGAAGATCGCGGCGGCAAGGCCGATCGCCAGGGCGAGGTCGCCGGCCACGGCGGGCACGCTGCCGGTCGTCACGTAGAGCCAGTCCGCAAGCACTCCCACGGTCCAGGCTCCGATCGGCACGTCGGTCAAGGCGGGATGGAGCGGATGCCCCAGCAGCGTCGTCCCGTGCATCAGGTTCTTCAGCACCCTGCCGGGCGCGCCCAGGGCGCCGTAGAAGGCACCCACGGCCTGCTGGACGGCCTCGGCCACGGGGTCGACCCAGCCCCAGCCGCGAACCACGCGGTCGAGCAGTCGCTCCCGCGACTCGCTCTTCCCGATCAGCCGGCTATCGATCTCCATGCTTCATTCCGGGCTGGAGCCTCACGTGGAAACGCCTGGCGAGCGGCCAACTACTGGTGATCGCCTGCGGTGAGTAAGGTTTGAGGATGCCCGCGAAGGAGATGGGGGTGGTCGGACTGGGCACCATCGGCGGAGGGTTGGCGCGCAACCTGGCCGCGCACGGCGTCCACGTGGTCGTCTACAACAGGACCTACAGTCGCACCGAACAGTTCATCGCCGATCACGGCAAAGAGGGCGACTTCACACCCGTCAGGACTTTCGAAGATCTGGCGCGCGCACTGAAAGCGCCTCGCGCGGTATCAGTGCTCGTGAACGCCGGCCGGCCCGTCGACGACGTGATCGACGCGCTCCTGAAAACACTCGAGAAAGGCGACACGATCATCGACGGCGGCAACTCCTTCTTCCAGGACACGCAGCGCCGCGCCGCCGCCGTCGAGAAGGTCGGCCTCGGTTTCATCGGCTCCGGAGTCTCGGGTGGGGAGGAAGGCGCCCTCCACGGACCCAGCCTGATGCCCGGCGGCTCGCGCCAGTCGTACACGCGGATCGAGGAGATGTTCACCGCGATCGCGGCCAGGGTCGAGGGCGTGCCCTGCTGCACCTACATCGGCCCCGACGGAGCCGGCCACTTCGTGAAGATGGTCCACAACGGCATCGAGTACGCCGACATCCAGCTCATCGCCGAGACCTACGACCTCCTTCGCCACGCACTTGGCCTGTCCGCGGACGAGCTGGCCTCGGTGTTTCGCGGATGGAACGAGGGGCGGCTCCAGTCGTATCTGGTCGAGATCACCTCACACGTGCTCGGCAAGCACGACGACGGAGCAGGCAACGCGCTGGTCGACGCGATCGAGGACGAGGCCGAGCAGAAGGGCACGGGCCGCTGGACCAGCCAGTCGGCGCTCGAGCTCGGGGTGCCGCTGACCGGGATCACCGAGGCCGTGTTCGCGCGCATGCTGTCGAGTCAGAAGGCGCAGCGAGTTCGCGCCTCGGGCATCCTGGTTGGTCCGGCCCCCGGCGACGTCCAGGGCGGGCTCATCGAGGACATCGAGCACGCCCTGTACGCGTCCAAGATCGTCGCCTACGCGCAGGGCTTCGAACACCTCGCCGCAGGGTCCGCCGAATACCGCTGGGGCCTCGACCTGGCCGCGCTGGCGACCATCTGGCGCGGCGGGTGCATCATCCGGGCCAAGTTCCTGGACAGGATCAAGGAGGCGTACGAAGAGGCGCCCGACCTGCCGAGCCTCATGCTCGCGCCCTTCTTCCAGCAGGCGCTCGCGGACGCGCAGCCCGCCTGGCGCCGGGTGGTCAAGAGCGCGGTCGACCAGGGCATCCCGATCCCCGCCTTCGCCTCGTCGCTCGCGTACTACGATGGCTACCGCCGCGCGCGGGGGCCGGCCAACCTCATCCAGGGGCTGCGCGACTACTTCGGCTCGCACACCTATCACCGCGTCGACCGCGAAGGCGCGTACCACACGCGGTGGGCGCAGGACGGCGCCGAGGTGAGGACCGACTAGAGGCCTTTGGGGCTAGGCGGCCAGCCCCGTGGTGCGCGCCTTGCGCCGGAGCAGCGAAAGCACCGCGACTTCGTCGGCGCTCAACCGTCGCTGCATGCGGCCCGTCGCGACGCCAAGCACGGCCTCGAGGTTGCCGTCCAGGTAGGTCTCGATGACGGCTGGGTGGACGTACGAGCGCCGGCAGACGGCCCGTGTGTGGCCGAGCCTGCGGGCCACGTCGTCGATGGCGGCGACCACCTTCCTTTTCGACTCCGTCTCCGACTCGAAGCCGGCAGCCTCCCGCAGCGCACGGGCGGCCAGCACGGTGCCCGCCCACGTCCGGAAATCTTTCGCCGTGAAGTCCTCACCCGTGGTCTGTCGCAGGTACTCGTTCACGTCGTCGGACGTGACGGTGTGGCGCTCGCCGCCTTCGTCGATGTACTGGAAGAGGTGCTGGCCCGGCAGCTCCTCGCAGCGCTTGATCACCCGGGCCACGCGCCGGCTGGTGACATCCGTGGACACCTCGACTCCGCTCTTGCCCTGGAAGAGAAAGCGGACGGTGGCGCCGCTGACCTTCACGTGCCGGTCGCGCAGCGTGGTCAGACCAAACGAGTTGTTCTCCCTGGCGTACTCCTCGTTGCCCACGCGCAGGAAGGTGGTCTCCAGCAGGCGAACGATGGTGGCCACGACCTTCTCCTTGGGCAGGCCCCGGCGTCTCAGGTCGCGGGCGACGCGGCTGCGGATCCGGGGCAGGACCTTGCCGAACGCTGACATGCGGTCGAACTTGTCGGCGTCTCGGACCTCGCGCCAGCGCGGGTGGTAGCGATGCTGCTTGCGCCCGCGCGCGTCCCGGCCCGTCGCCTGCAGGTGGCCGCGCGGGTGGGTGGTGATCCACACGCCCTCCCACGCCGGCGGGATGACCAGGGAGCGGATGCGGTCGAGGACGGCTGGCTCGCCGACCGGCTCACCGTCGGGACCGGTGTACCGGAATCCCTTGCCCTTGCGCACGCGGCGGATGCCTGGCTCGTCGTCGGTGGTGTAGACCAGACTGGCCTTGGCGGCGGCTTCGGCCACCGCGCCCGCCGAAAGGCTCGCTATGCCGCGGTGGGTGGCGTGATTCCTGGACCGCCCCATCCCGGCTCCATGGCGGTCAGCAGGCTTCGCTTCCTGGCCCAGAGCCGGGCAATCACTTCCTCGCGCGAGGTGAGCTCGGTGCACGGAAAGCCCAGCTGCCACAGCATCGCCTGGACGTCGACCGGCAGCACGTCGTCGCACCGGTGCGGCCGCGCCACCCTGGACAGCAGGTCCCCCAGCTGGGCCAGCGTCTGCTCGTGCTCGCTCATGTATCCCGAAAACGCTTTTCGGGGTCGGCCTACTGTGCCACTTGTCTCCGGGTCTCGACGAACGCCTTCACGGCCCGCTCCAGGTCGTCGCTTGAGTGGGCGGCCGAGACCTGGGTCCGAATCCGGGCCTTGCCCTGGGGCACCACCGGGTACGAGAACCCGACCACGTAGACGCCTCTCTCGAGCATGGCGGCCGCCATTCGGCCGGCCAAAGCGGCGTCGCCGACCATCACGGGGACGATCGGGTGCTCGCCGGGCAGGATGTCGAACTCCTCCTCGGTCATGCGCTCCCGGAAGAGCTTCGTGTTCGCGGTCAGGCGCTCGCGCAGTTCCTTGGCGCTGCCCATGAGCTCGAGCACCTTCAGGCTCGCCGCCACGATCGGAGGGGCGACCGAGTTCGAGAAGAGGTAGGGCCGCGAGCGCTGGCGCAGCATCGCCACCAGCTCCTTGCGCCCCGAGACGTAGCCGCCGCTGGCCCCGCCGAGCGCCTTCCCGAGCGTGCCCGTGATGGCGTCGATGCGCCCCATCACGCCGTGGTGCTCGTGCGTCCCGCGGCCGTTGGCGCCGACGAAACCCACGGCGTGCGAGTCGTCGACCATCACCATCGCGTCGTGGCGGTCCGCGAGCTCGCAGATCTCGGTTAGTGGCGCCATGTAGCCGTCCATCGAAAAGACGCCGTCAGTGACGACGAGCCTGAATCGTGCGTCGGCGCTCTCCTGGAGCTGCTTCTCGAGGTCGGCCATGTCGCGGTTGGCGTAGCGGTAGCGCCTGGCCTTGCACAGGCGGATGCCGTCGATGATGCTGGCGTGGTTGAGCGCGTCGGAGATCACCGCGTCGCGCTCGTCGAGCAACGCCTCGAAGATCCCGCCGTTGGCGTCGAAACACGACGAGTACAGAATCGTGTCCTCGGTGCCAAGGAACTCGGTCAGCGCGGCCTCGAGCTCCTTGTGCACCTCCTGCGTGCCGCAGATGAACCGCACCGACGCCATGCCATAGCCCCAACGGTCGAGCGCCTCCTTGGCCGCGGCGATGACCTCGGGATGGTCAGCCAGGCCCAGGTAGTTGTTGGCACAGAGGTTGAGCACTTCCCGCTCCAGTACCGCGACCGTGGAGCCCTGCGGGCTGCTGATCACCCGCTCCGGTTTCTCGAGCCCCGCGCTGCGGATCTCTTCGAGCTGCTGGTTGAGGTGGGACCGCATTCGTTCGAACATCAGGAACTCCAATCGAGAACGATCTTTCCGCACTGACCCGAGTGACCGACCTGGAACGCCTCCTGGAACTCCTGGTAGGGGAAGCGATGCGTGATCACGGGCGAGATGTCAAGCCCGCTCTGCACGAACACCGACATCTGGTACCAGGTCTCGAAGATCTGCCGGCCGTAGACGCCCCGGACCGTGAGCATCTTGAACACGACCTGCGACCAGTCGATGGCGAACTCGTGGTCGGGGAGGCCGAGGACCGCGATCCGCCCGCCGTGCGCCATGTTGTCGATCATCTCCCGCATGGCGCTGGGCACGCCCGACATCTCGAAGCCGACGTCGAAGCCCTCCTTCATGCCGAGCTTCTGCTGGACCTCGCGAAGTTTCGTCGTGCGCACGTCGACGGCCATCGTGATTCCGATCTTCCGCGCCAGCTCGAGGCGGTAGTCGCTCACGTCGGTCACGACGATGAACCGCGCGCCGTTGTGGCGGGCGACGATCGCGGCCATCAGGCCGATCGGGCCGGCGCCCGTGATCAGCACGTCCTCGGCGACGACTCGGAACTGTGTCGCGGTGTGGACGGCGTTGCCGAACGGGTCGAAGATCGACGCCACGTCGAGGTCGATGTCGTGGTCGTGCGGCCACACGTTGCCCGCGGGCATCACGATGTACTCGGCGAATGCGCCGTCGCGCTGGACCCCGATGCCGACGGTGTTCGCGCACAGCCAGCGGCGTCCTGCCATGCAGTTCCGGCAGACGCCGCAGACGATGTGGCCTTCGGCGCCGACGATCTCGCCCGGGTACAGGTGCTCGACGCCCTGGCCGAGCTTGGCAACCTCGCCGACGAACTCGTGCCCGACGACGAGGCCCGGCTTGATGGTGTGCTGCGCCCACTCGTTCCAGGCGTCGATGTGCAGGTCCGTGCCGCAAATGCCGGTCCGGAGGACGCGGATCAGGACCTCGCCCGGCCCCGGCTTCGGCTGCGGGACGTCTTCCAGCCACAGTCCCGGCTCCTTGTGTGCTTTGACCAGCGCCTTCACTGACTGAGCAAGATAGGCCGTTCCCCAAACTACAATTCCCCGGCGGACGCGCGCCGCGCCAACTCAGTGGTGTGCCGGGAAGGCTGGTCGGCAGGAGGTCGACGCCTACCCGTGAGCACCGCGCAGAGCTTTCTCTTCTTCCTGATCGTCCTGGGCGCTGCCGCGACGGCGTTGCGGCTGCTGTCGAGGACCACGCCGACCATGCCTTATCCAGTCCTGCTCGCGGTGGGCGGAATCCTCATCGGCCTGATCCCCGGATTGCGTCTGCCGCCGATCGGCCCCGACCTGATCCTCCTCGCCTTCGTGCCTGGCCTGGTCTTCGAGGCCGCGCTGTCGCTCGACCTCAACGAGCTGTGGCGCCGCGTGGTGCCGATCAGCCTGCTCGCCACGGTGGGGGTCTTTCTGACGGTCCTGTTGATCGGCGCGCTTGCCCACTACGGGCTTGGCCTCGACTGGGCCGGCGGGTTCTTGCTGGGGTCGATCGTCGCGGCCACCGACCCCATCGCGGTCGTCAACCTGCTGCGACAGGTCCGCGCGCCGCGCGGCCTGGAGGCGATCCTGGACGGCGAGAGCCTCTTCAACGACGGCACCGGGGTCGCCGTCTTCGCGGCGGTTCTCGGCACCATGCTGACCGGGCATCCGTCCCTGGTCGACGCCACCCTCCGCTTCTTCTACGTGACGGGCCTCGGGGTCGCGATCGGCCTGGCGGCCGGCGCCGCCGCCGTGATGTTCCTCCGCCTGGTCCGGGAGGCCGAGCTCGAGATCCTGATCACGCTCGTCCTCGCCTACGGGTCGTACCTCGCCGCCGACGTCATCCACGCGTCTGGTGTGGTCGCCGTCGTGTGCGCAGGACTCGTCATGGCGCGATACGGAAGCCGCACCGGGCGGCTGCAGGGTACGCAGCTGCACGGGTTCTGGGCGCTGCTCGCCTTCGTCCTGAACGCGTGCCTGTTCCTGATGGTGGGCCTCGCCCTGCCGACCCGGAGCCTGCTGGCGGTTGCGGGTCTTGTCCTGCTGGCCTACGTGATCATGTTCGCCGCGCGCGTTATCCCGGTCTACGCCCTGCTCGGCCTTGCTGATCCACGCAGGCGCTCGATCCCATGGCGCTGGCGCCACATGACGCTGTGGGGCGGGCTCCGCGGCGCGCTGTCTGTCGCCCTGGCGCTGTCGGTGGCCGCCGTGCCTGGGGTCAACCCGCTCGTTCCTCTGCTGGCCTACGGGATGGTGGTGCTGTCTCTCGTCATCCAGGGCGGCCTGCTGCTTCCGGTGGCCAACCTGCTCCGGCTGCGAGGGGTCGACTAAGGTTTTCCGCGATGCGGGTGCGCGTGGGGGTCGCGCTGGTCCTGGTCGTGGCCGGGGTGGGGGCGATCAATTACCTGCGGCCGATACCGGCGGTCGCGCCGATTCACCTGCTTCGCGCCACGGACGTGATCCCCGGCACGCCACCCGTCCTTCCCTGGCCGGCGCGAGGTTCCGCCGCAGTCGGCGTGTCAGGGCTCGGCTTCGTCGCCAGCTCCGGCAACGAGCAGGCGATCCCCGCCGCCAGCGTGGCCAAGGTGATGACAGCCCTGGTGCTTCTGACCGACAAGCCACTGAAGAAAGGCGAGACCGGTCCCGCGATCACGATGTCCGACCGCGACGTGCAGTCGTACGAAGCGGACCTCCGAGCCGGGCAGTCGGTGGTGCAGGTGGCGGTGGGGGAGCAGCTGACGGAGCTGCAGCTGCTGCAGGGGATGCTGATCCCGTCGGCCAACAACTTCGCGGAGACCGCGGCGCGCTGGGACGCGGGCTCGGTCGACGCGTTCGTGGCGAAGATGAACGCGCGCGCGGCCGCTCTCCACATGACCCACACGACGTTCGCCGATGTCAGCGGCGCCTTGCCGGCGAGCGTGAGCACGCCCACCGACCTCCTCATCCTCGGCATGGCAGCGATGAGGGACCCGGTCTTTGCGGAGACAGTCGCCATGCCACAGGTCGACCTGCCGGTCGCGGGACGGGTCTACAACGTGGACGCCATCCTGGGGCAGAACGGGATCGTCGGCATCAAGACCGGGTCGGGCCTGAACACGGGGGCCAACTTTCTCTTTGCGGCGGAGGTGACCGTCGACGGTCACGAGATCATGCTCTACGGCTGCGTGATGGGCCAGCCGACGCTGGCCACGGCGTTCGACGCTGCAAAGGGCCTGATCAGCGCCGTCGCGCAGGCGGTGCACGTGCGCCGCGTCATCTCTCGCAACGACTCCGTGGCCACCTACAGGACTCCCTGGGGCAACGAGTCAGACCTCGTTTCGGCCGCCGATGTCGACCTCGTGGAATGGCCGGGCATGGTGCTTCGCCAGCAGCTCCTCGCGCATCCGATCGTGATCGACAAGCCCCTGCCCTCGCATAGCCAGGCGGGCACGGAGCATGTCGTCCTCGGCGACTACGACCTCGACGTGCCGCTGGTCACCGCCGATCCGCTGTACCCGCCAGGCCGGCTGTGGCGCCTGACCAGGATCTCGTTCTGATCGACGATCTGGTCACAATTCGTCTGTGGCGTTCGTCTCGCGCGGGTTCAAAGGCAAGCGGCGCGACACCACCGCCGGCTCGCGCGTTCCGCCGGGCCAGTACGTGGTCACCGACTTTCCAGTGCTGTCGGCCGGACCGACGCCGCGCGTCAATCTCGACCAGTGGACCTTCACCATCGAAGGCGAGATCGACGAGCCGAAGCGATGGAGCTGGAGGGAGTTCCTCGCGCTGCCCTCGGAGACGGTGACCAAGGACATTCACTGCGTCACCAAGTGGTCAAAGCTCGACACGACCTGGAAAGGAGTGTCGGTCGACACCCTGATGGAAGGCGTGGACACCGCCGCCGAGTTCACAACGGTCTTCTCCGAGGGCGGGTACACGACCAACCTCGCACTGGACGACATCACGGGCGGCAAGGCCTGGGTCGCCTACGAGTTCGACGGCCGGCCTCTGCATCCAGAGCACGGCGGCCCGGTGAGGTTCCTCGTGCCGCACCTCTACTTCTGGAAGAGCGCGAAGTGGGTGCGCGGCATCCGGCTGGAGAAGGACGAGCATCCGGGCTTCTGGGAGAGCAACGGCTACCACCTCCGCGGGGACCCTTGGCTCGAGCAGCGGTACTGGGGCGACTAGGGTGGCAATTGGGCGAGCTGGTCGAGCTCGTCCAGGAAACGCCCCGCGTCGCCAGCCTCTACTTCGAGATTCCCGACTGGCCCGGCCACCTCGCCGGCCAGCACGTCGACGTCCGCCTGACGGCTGAGGACGGCTACCAGGCGGAGCGCAGCTACTCCATCGCCTCGGCGCCCGAGGAACAGCGCCTGGCGCTCACGGTCGAGCGGCTCGACGACGGCGAGGTCTCGCCCTATCTGGCGGGTGAGCTGCGGGTAGGCGACAAGCTCGAGCTGCGCGGCCCGATCGGCGGCTTCTTCGTCTGGCGCGCGACCGAGGCTCAGCCGTTGCTTCTCATCGGCGGCGGCTCGGGGGTCGTGCCCCTGATGGCGATGCTGCGTCACCGCGCAGCGGCGAAGGCGAAGACGCCGGCGCGGCTCCTCTACTCGTCGCGGACGCTGAGCGACATCATCTACCGAGCCGAGCTCGACCGTCTCGGTTCCGCCGGCGACGGGCTGACCGTGCACCACACGCTCACCCGCGACCAGCCTGCGGGCTGGGCCGGCTACACGAGGAGGATCGACGCGGGGATGATCGCGGAAGTCGCGTGGCCAAAGGAGCAGACCCCGGCTGTCTTCATCTGCGGCCCGACGTCGTTCGTGGAGGCGGCCGCCTCGCTCCTGGTCGCCATGGACTATCCCGCCGGCTGGATCAAGACCGAGAGATTCGGTGCCACAGGAGGTTGAGATGACGGTCGAGGAGATGCGACTCGACGGAAATGCGATCGGCGGGTTGCTGCGCGAGATCTTCACCATCGAGATGACGAATGCCCGCGGCACGTGCGCGTCGTGCGGGGCGATCAACGAGGTGGGCCGAGTGCAGGTCTACGTGCACGCGCCGGGTACGGTCGTCCGCTGCCCCGACTGCGAGCAGGTGTTGATGCGGATCGTGCGCGGACGCGGACGCTTCTGGGTCGACCTGACCGGGACTCGGTGCCTGGAGTTCTCTGAACCCTAAGCCCCGGGTCGCTTCATGGCCCAGGGGCCGAACCTGATGACCGCGATGAGCATCCACACGAACAGCGCGAGGCTCACAATCGCGAACAGCTCGCTGATGGCCACGCCCCACAGTGGGACAGGCGACGTCTCGGGTCGCATCAATGTCCCGATGTTGGTCAGCGCACCGATGGCCCCGAGACCGAACAGCACCAGCGCGACCCAGAACATCCAGCGCCAGCCGAGGTAGCTGCCGACCGCGGCCACCAGCTCGCAGACGGCGATCCCGATCACGAATGCGAGGGCGACGGCCACCGAGATGTTGATCACCGTCTCCGCGTCGGTTCCCTGCGGGATGCTCGTCCCCTGCGCCTCCATGGCCTGGCGCATGGTCGTCGGGTTGATGTAGATCAGCGAGACGATCACCGAATAGACAGCTTCGGCGACGAACAGTCCGGCGGCCGTGAGCTGCATCGGCCTGGTCCCTCCCTGGTGCCGCGGGGGATGGGCACCCACTGCGTGCCGTCCCATCGGAACTGGCCGTCCGCGGAGACCTGTCCGACCGCGGTGCTCGGGAGCTGGCTCAATCCGCCAACAGCGTATGACGTGGAATTCGGCTACGAAAAGTGGCCGCCGGCCTGGGGACCCGAAACCGGCACCCGACCGTTGAGGTTCTGAACGTCCTGTAACAAGCGCAGCTTTCGAGGAGGAGCTCGATTGTCTGTACATCCGCCGGTGCAGCTGCAGATACGGGGTTGGTTCGACGCGGTCGTCGCCCTGGGCCTCGGGGTCAAGGATCGCGAAGCCCGCGCGCACAACCTGTGCGTCGCCCGCCTCTGCGTCCACATCGGGCGCCAGATGTCCATGAGCGCCGCCGAGCTTCGCATCCTGGCGCGCGCCGGCCTGATGCACGATATCGGCAAGCTCGGCATCCCCGATGCGGTCCTCACCAAGCACGCACCTCTCAGCGAGAGCGAGTGGCAGCTGATGCGCACCCACCCGGAGATGGGACTGACCCTCCTCGACCGGGCCGGTCAGTCGAGTCGTGAGGTCCTGGCGGTGCTCTATCACCACGAGCGTCTCGACGGGAGCGGCTATCCCTACGGGCTCAAGGCCGAGGCGATCCCGGTCGAGGCTCGCATCGTCGCGGTCGCGGACACCTACGACGCGCTGACGTCGGACCGCCCGTATCGAAATGCGTGCTCTGATGCGGAGGCGCGGCGCGTGCTCGCGCGAGAGGCCCGCTCGCGACTGGACGCGCGTGCCGTCGATGCCCTGTTCCGGGCGCTCGATTTCGCGCGGAGGACGCCCCTCGCTATAGCCTGAGGAGGTGAAGTTCGGCGTCGCGATCTTCCCCACGGACTATGCGATCTCGATGACCGAGCTCGCGCCGTCGGCCGAGCAGCTTGGCTTCGAGTCGCTATGGGTCGCCGAGCATTCTCACATCCCGACCAGCCGCCAGACGCCGTGGCCCGCCGGCGGCGAGCTGCCCAAGCACTACTGGCACACGATGGACCCGTTCGTGGCGCTGACCGCCGCCGCGCTTGCGAGCAAGACGATCCGGGTCGGCACCGGAATCTGCCTCCTCGTCGAGCGCGACCCGATTCACACCGCCAGGGAAGCTGCAAGCGTCGACCTGGTCTCCAACGGGCGCTTCATCTTCGGCATCGGTGGCGGGTGGAACCGCGAGGAGATGGCCGACCACGGAACCGAGTTCAGCTCGCGCTGGAAGCTGTTGCGCGAAAGGACCGAGGCCATCAAGGCGATCTGGGCTGACGAGGTGGCCGAGTACCACGGCGAGATGGTCGATTTCGGGCCGATGTGGAGCTGGCCGAAGCCGGTCCAGAAGCCGCATCCCCCGGTCATCCTCGGAGGCAGCGGGTCGAAGATCCTCGAGCGCGTCGTGCGCTACGCCGACGGCTGGATGCCGAACCGCGGTGAGGTGGTGGAGCGGCTCCCGGACCTTCAGCGCCTGGCCAGGGAGGCCGGCCGGGAGAGAATCCCGGTCACGTACTATCCGAAGGTTTCGGCGGATGAGATCGAGCGGCTCGCCAGGGCCGGCATCGACCGCTGCATCTACTACGTGCCGCCCGACGGCCGCGATCCCGCTCTACGCAAGCTCGAAGATCTCGCGGCGATGATCCGCCCTTATCTGGAGCACGCCTAGCCTGCGCGACCCTCGCGAGCGGCCACGTAGAGCTCGCGGGTGTGCAGCAGGTTGCGAACACGCAAGACCAGCTCCGGCCGGTCGACCGGCTTGGTCAAGAACTCGTCCGCGCCGAGGATGAGCGCCGAGTTGCGTGCCACGCGGCTGTCGTCGCCCGTCAGCACGATCACCGGCAGGAAGCCGAGGCTGTGACGCGCGCTCCGGAGCCGGCGCAAGACCTCGAGCCCGTCCGCCCCGGGCATGTGGAGGTCGAGGACCACGACGTCCGGCTGGAATGCCGCGAAGACCTCTTCGACGAGGCGTGGGTCGGTGAGGCTGCTGACCTCGTCGACCTCGCCGTCGAGGAAGGCCCTGAGCAGCTCCACCTCCGTCTCGTCGTCGTCGACGATCAGGACCTTCGACATCAGCTCTTGGCGGCGCCGACCGGGATCGTGAAGCGGAAGTCCGACCCCTGGCCGAGCTCGCTCTCGACCCAGATCTTGCCGCCGCTCATCTCGACGATCTGCCTCGTGATCGCAAGACCGAGGCCTGTGCCCAGGATCTTGTTGCCCGCTTTCTCGTAGCGCTCGTAGCGGCTGAAGAGCCGCTCCTTGAACTCCGGCGCGATGCCGAGGCCGTGGTCGCGAACGCTGACCTCGACCACGCCGTCGTGAGTGGTGCTCGTGACCGCGATGTCGCCGCCTTCGGGCGAGTATTTGATCGCGTTGCTGAGCAGGTTGGCGACGACCTGCGCGATGCGGTCGGGGTCGCACTGCACGACCGGCGAGGAGGGGTCGAGGTAGCTTGCGATGAAGTGCCGCTCGCTCGATGCGCGGGCTCTGGTCACTGCGAACTGGATCAGGTCGTTGATGTCGACAGCCTGTGGGTGCAGCGTCAGCCGGCCGGCCTCGATCCGGTCCAGGTCGAGCATATCGTTGATCATGCGGTTGAGGCGCTCCGACTCCTTGTTGATGTCGTCTGCGTATCCCTTGGCCTCGTCGACCGACACCTCCTCGTCGCGGATCATCTCGCTGAAGCCGGAGATCCCCACCAGGGCGGTCCTGAACTCGTGGCTGACGAGGGACACGAACTCGCTCTTCAGCTTGTTGAGTCGTTCGAGGCCGGCGAGGTGCGCGGCGGCCGCCTCGTTGGCGGCGTGCTCCGCGTCGTTGTCTTCGTACATCGCCAGGAAGTAGTCGATCCGGCCGGCCGCGTTGCGGACGCCGGTTGCGCTCCAGCGGAGCCAGACCTCGGTCCCGTCGGCTCGGACCGCGTGGCTGTCGGATTCGACCGTGTCGACGGCGCCCTTCCAGAGCGGCTGAAAGACCTCGAACACCCGACCGAACTCGTCCGGGTGGAGGTAGCTGGCGACCGCGTTCCCGATCATCTTGGAAGGCTCGGTGCGGAGCAGCGTCGCCATCCGTGGGTTGACGTCGACGATGTTCATGTCTACGCCGACCCTCGCGATGCCGAGCGGCGCGTGGCTGACGATCTCATCGAGCAGGGCGTTGCGCCGGGCAAGGGCCACCTCGGCTCGGTGGCTCTTGTCGAGCAGGTCGAGCGAGTCGCGGTGAGTCAGGACCTGGTTGGCGACGAAGAGGATGCCGATACCACCTGCGAGCACGCTCGCGAACAGATCGAGGGGTTGACCTGTGGCCGCCTTCTGGATCACCGTGACCGCCACCGCGAGCACCGCGGCCCACGGGAGCGCGAGCTGCCACAGCTCGATAGGGCCTTCGACGATCTCGACGTTTGACGAGGGCGTGGGCCACAGCGGTGCGAGGGCGACCATCAGGTAGCCGATGAACCACCCGGAGTCGTAGACGCTGCCCAGCTCGCCGTAGGTGCCGTTCGCGGTCATGTACGCAAAGGCGCTGTCGGCCATGGCGGCGAACGCGAGGCCCCCGAGCAGGAGCAGCATGCGCCCGACCTCAGCCGGTCGAGCGCGGCGCAGGGCGACCACCAGGACCGTGGCGATGATGATGTCGCCGACCGGGTAGGCGAGGGAGATGAGCTGAGTCTCGAGTGACTGTGACGAGGTCGCGTAGACGTTGCCCAGGCCCTGGTTCCAGGCGATGAAAAGCAAAGACAGCGCAACGATCGAGCCCGCGAGCACCGTCTCGCTCCTCGTCGCCAGACGGGTCGGCGCGGAGGTGAACGCAAGCACCCCGGCGACCGCCAGGGGGATCGCGAGCAGGTAGCCCGCGTCGGCCACCGAAGGGTAGGGCACCTCCACTCCCTGGAAGACCTCGTACCAGGACCAGATGAACTCGCCGACGCCCCAGCTCAGCGCGGAGACGGCAAACAGCGTCCAGGCTATGCGAACCCGGCCGCGGTTGCGGATCGCCGCAAAGCCACAGCTGGCCGCCGCGATGAGTGCGGCGACCCCCTCGCCGATGTCATCGACCGCAACGGTGGCGTCGTCGCTGATCCAGTGGTTCAGGGTCCACAGGACGAAGACGATCGACAGCGCCGCGGCGGCGGTCGCCGCGGCGGCGAAAGGCGCCCACCCCTCGATGCCCAGCCCGGTGACGACCAGGGGCGGCCGGCGTTGCGGGGTGGCGAAGACGGCCACTTGCTGCACCCGACGAGCGTAGGCCTGGCTACTCACCCCCCGATCCCCGATACGGAAAAATTCCCGCGCCTCGTTAAGTGGACTCCGGTTTCATTTAACATGGCGGGGCAGTTACTTGTAGCACAGCCGCGTGGGTGTGGAGCACGGCTTAAGGAGAGGACTGCGATCCCGGCGGAGATCCCGGAGGAGATGGAGGGGGAGGTTGCCGCGGCAACTCTCGCGCGCTCGCTGGCGACGCTCGCGGTCTTGGCCGCAGTCGTCGCACTCGCCCTGCTGCCGGCGCTGGTCGCGGTCGGCGCGGCCTCAGGGGGATTGATCTCGATGGCCATCGCCGCGGGGGGCCTGGTTGCGGTCGTCGGTGGGGGGAAGTTGGCCGTCCTGGCCTGGGGGCTGGCGTCGAGCGAAAGCGACCCCGGGTCTCAGGCTTCGGTCTCGTTCGTCGACTAACCGCTTCTTCCCCGTCCAAACCCACGCCGGCACGGCAAAGGAGGTGATCTCACGAATGCGCAAGCTGTTCTTTTCCGTCCTTCTGGCGGCCATGATGCTGCTGGCGACGGCGATTTCCGTCGGAGCTGACGGCGGCATCGGCTGTTGCTGAGAATTCCGTAAAGACTGTCAAGTGACGTCTGGCGTCCGTTAAGCTGACGGTGTGTCAGAGGTCTCCACGCACCTACCGGCACCCGGCCGGCGCCGAGGCAGGCGTCGCGGCGTCGAGATCCGGCCTGGCAGCGTGAAGCAGGCACGCCTGGAGAGCGGTCTCAGCCTGGGCCAGGTTGCGCGGAGCGACATCAGCCGGACCGCGATCTACTTCGTCGAGACGGGCAAGGCGAAGCCGTCGATCGAGACCTTGCGCCTGATTGCCGACCGTACGAACAAGCCGCTCGAGTTCTTTCTCGGCCCCGCAGGTGCGATCAGCTTGGATCCCGAATCTGCGCTTGCCGAGATCGAGCGCTTGCTTGCCATCGGAGAGCCGGCCGCCGCGGCGGACGCCGCGGAAAGTCTGATCGCCGCGACCCCAGACGCTCGTGTCGCCGCGCGGGCAAGGGTGGACCTGGCCCTCGCGCACATGCGGCTGGGACACCCTCTTCGCGCTCGCGGCGAGGCTGCTGCGGCACGTGCCTACTTCATGCAGGTGAAGGACGTTCACCTGGCGGCCCTGGCCATGGGTTACGAGGCCGGTGCCGCCGGGAACATGCGTGATCCAGCTGCCCTCAGCCTTGCCGAGGAAGCGCTGGCGCTGTGCCGCACTCTCAGCCCGGTCCCGGGCACGCTGGAGGCGCGACTCCTCATGATCCTCGGCCACGCCTACACGCAGGCTCACGAGTTTGCGAACGCGATCCGCGCGTACGAGCAGTCGGTTGCCATCGGCACGTCCATCCAGGACCTGCGCCAGCTCTCGCTGGTCTATTCCAGCCTCAGCCTCAACTACCAGGAGCTAGGGCAGTTCGCCCAGGCCGCCAAGTACTCACACCGCGCGATGGCCATCCACGAGACCCTCCATGACAAGCGGTCCCTTGCGTTCGCTGAAAACAACCTCGCCCTTCTCCTGTACATGCAGGGCGACCTTGGCGGCGCTTTCCGCCACGCGGAAAGCTCACTCCGGCTGTTCGAAGAGCTCGCGCAAGAAGAGGGCAAGGCACACGTGCTCATGACGCTGGCCGAGCTGGAGCTTGCTCGTTCTAACCATGACGCTGCGGCACGCTATGCAGCCGAGGCCAGGGAGGTTGCCGAGCGGATGAATGAGGCTGCCAACGTAGCCGAGGCTCGGATGTGGCTCGGCAGGGTCTTCGAGGCACGCGGCGACCCGCGAGCGGCGGACGCCGAGTTTGAGGGCGCGTTCCAGATCTTCGAGCAGCTCGGCGCGCCCGAGAGGAAGACGCGCAACCGTGCCGTCTACGCCGAGATCATGGAGGGCCGCGGAGACCTCGTGGGCGCCAACCAGCAGCTCAAGCTGGCCATCGCGGCGATGGGCTTGAGCGCCGTGACGCTGGGAGATATCCGCACCGCAACCGCCTAGCGGTGTTTGGTTGGCGGGCTACCGCCAGACGTTTCCCTTGCGACTCGCCTCGAACCTGCGTTAATAGACAGCGAGGTCGCGGGGGTTGGCAATGCCTGTAGTCCTGGTCGTAGACGACGGTGCGGCGAACCGTGAGCTGATCGGCATGTACCTCGGCACGATCGACTGCGAGGTGCGGCTGGCGGCGGACGGTGTGACCGCGCTCGAGATGATCGCGGACGATCCGCCCGACCTCGTCCTGCTCGACCTCCGCATGCCCCGCATGGACGGTTATGAGGTCTGCCGGCGCATCAAGGCGATGCCGCGAGGCAAGCTGCTGCCCGTGGTCATGATCACGGGCCTCAGCCAGACCAAGCACCGGGTGGCGGCGCTGGAGGCGGGCGCGGACGACTTCATGACCAAGCCCGTCGAAGCCGCTGAGCTGACCGCGCGGGTGCGGTCCGCGCTGCGCCTGAAGGAGCTCTACAACACGCTCGACAGCGCAGAGCACGTCATCTTCTCGCTCGCGACCGCCGTCGAGGCGAAGGACTCCTTCACCGAGAGGCACACGCAGCGAGTGGGGGAGTCGGCGCGGCTCCTCGGACAGAAGCTGGGGCTGCCGGAAAACGCGCTGGACACCCTGTACCGCGGCGGCATCATCCACGACATAGGCAAGATCGGTGTGTCCGACTCGATCCTTCACAAGCCTGGCCCGCTGAATCCGATCGAGGTTCCGCAGATGCAAGCGCACGTGGCGATCGGCGAGAGCATCGTCAGGCCGCTGCGCTCTACTTCAGGCTTGCTGCCGATCATCCGCCATCACCACGAGCGATTCGATGGGCATGGTTATCCGGACGGCTTGCGTGCGCGGGAGATCCCTCGCGTGGCTCGAATCGTCTCGGTCTGCGACGCGTTCGACGCGTTGGTGAACGACCGGCCATACCGGGTGCGCCGCTCGACGGCACAGGCGATCGCCGTCCTCCGCGCCGGCTCGGGCACGCAGTGGGACCCCGAGACCGTCGACCTGCTCGCAAGCGAGCTGCCGACAATCCAGCACCTGGGGGCCGCCTAGTTCTCTAACTCCTCCCCACCGGGTGGGGAGGTGGCGCCGAAGGCGCCGGAGGGGACTACCCTGTGTTTTGCAACCCCGCCGCCACCCCGTTCACGCTGAGCTGAAACACCGTCCTGGCGCGCGCGCGGTCGGCGCGCGAAGTCTTCCCATCCCGCATGGCGCGCAGCGCTCGCAGCTGCAGGTGTGACAGCGCGTCGACGTACGGGTTGCGCAGCTCGATCGCCCACGACAGGACGCGGCGGTCCTCGAGCAGCCTTGAGTGCCCGGTCGCCGCGAGCACCCGCTCCTTCGTCAGGTCGTACTCGCGCAGCACCATCGCCGCCAGGTCGTGCCGGCCGCCCAGTGCGAGGTAGCGCTCCGCGATCCGGCGGTCGGTCTTGGCCAGGCTCATCTCGGCGTTGTCGAGCATGACGTTGAACAGCGGCCACTCGGCATAGGCACGGCGAAGGTCGGCGAGCGGCGCCGCCGCCAGCCCGCTCCCCATGCCGTACCAGCCCGGCAGGTTGAGCCGCATCTGCGACCACGCGAAGACCCACGGGATCGCGCGCAAGTCCTCCAGGCGCTTGCTCGCGCCACGCCGTGCCGGCCGCGACGCCATGCGGAGCCCGCTCAGCTCTTCGAGGGGGCTCACCTGCAGGAACCACCCCTCGAACCCAGGAGCGTCCACGAGCGCGCGGTACGCGGCGCGCGAGGGTGGGCCGATCGCCGCCGCGAGCTCGCGAAAGCGGTGCGCGGGGTCGCCGCGGCCCACGGCGCGCGAGGTCGACGCCTCGAGCACCGCGGACGTCACCTGCTCGAGGTGGCGTCGTGCGATGGCCCGGTTGCCGTAACGCGCGAAGATGACCTCGCCCTGCTCGGTGACCTTGAACCGCCCCGCCACCGAGCCCGGCGCCTGGGCGCGGACGGCGCGGTTTGCCGGGCCGCCGCCACGCCCCAGGGCACCGCCACGTCCGTGGAAGAGTGTGAGCCGGACGTCGTTCTTCTGCGCCCAGGCGGTCAGCGCCGCCTGCGCGTCGTGCAGGGCAAGCGTCGCCGCAAGCGGCCCGATCTCCTTCGCCGAGTCGGAGTAGCCGAGCATCACCTCGATGCGCCGGCCGTTGACGGCGAGCCGCCGGCGCACAGCATCGAGCTTCAGCATCCCGTCCATGACCTGGGTCGAACGCGCAAGGTCGTCGAGCGTCTCGAACAGCGGGACCACGTCGAGCACCGGCGTCCGGCGCGCACGATTCGCGAGCTCGTAGACGGCGGCGATGTCCTCGGGCCCACGCGTGAAGCTCACCACGTAGCGGCGGCAGCATCCAGGACCGAACCGATCCTGCAGCCTCGCGACGACGCCGAGCGTGTCCAGCACGTCCCTCGACGCCGCGGACCGCGACTTCCCACCGCGCACCTCCGCAAGGGCTCGCTCATGCACCTTGCTGTGCTGGCGCACCTCGAGCTCCGCGAGGTGAAACCCAAACGTCTCGGCCTGCCAGATCAGGTGCTGGACCTCGCCCGAGGCAAGCCGCGCCGCGCCGGCCGCCTGGAGCGATTCACGGACTGCATGCAGGTCGTCCAGGAGGGCCGCGGGGGTTGCGTAGGCAAGCCTGGCATCGCGGGTGCGCGTGGCGGCGATCCGATCGGCGACATGAAGCAGGAACACTCGATGCGGCTCGTCGGCGGACCGGGTCGCGAGTGCGTCGATACGTGACGGATCCGCTTTGCGCGCCGCGGCGAGCCGGCGGCGCAGGGCGGGCGAGGGTGGAGTGGTGTCGGTGTCGACGGTGAGGGCGCGACCGATGCGAGTCGCCGCCGCTTCGAGCGCAAGCAGGATGTGCTGGGCGTGGATCTCCATGGTCTGCGCGGTGACCTCGGCGGTCACCGCCGGGTTGCCGTCCCGATCTCCGCCGATCCAGCTCCCAAAACGAAGGAACGATCGCGCCGTCCCCGCACCGGCCATCGCCCGGATCAGCTCGGGCACGACCAGGAAGAGCGTTTCGTCGAAGACGGCCATGAAGGAGCGCACCTCGTCCAGTGGCTGGACCTGCGCGGTACGCAGCTGCGCCGTCCGCCAGAGCGCGTCGACCTCTTCGACAAGGCGCCGGTGGGCGTCGACGCGTTCCGTATCGGAGGCTCGGGGGTCGTCGAGCCTCGCGAGCTGCTCACCCACGCGGCGGATCGCCGTCACGACCGCGCGCCGGCGAGCCTCGGTGGGATGCGCCGTGAACACCGGGTGGATCTCGAGCGACGCGATCAGCTCCTCGACGCGCCGGCGGCCGTGCCTGGCGCGCAGGTCCTTCACCGTGGCCGCGATCGATTCCGGGATTGGCTCCGGACCGCGGTCCCGGTCCCGGATCACGCGCGCCCGGTGATGCTCCTCCGCCAGGTTCGCGAGGTGGAAGTAACAGGCGAACGCGCGGGCGACCTGCTCCGCCCTTTCGAGTCGCCACGACGCGACCAGTCTCTCGGCGTCGCCCTCGAAGCGGTCGTCGTCGCGAGCGCGAATGACGAGAGCGCGAAGTCTCTCCACCTCCCGCAGCAGGTCGGCGCCTCCCGATTCGGAGATGACGGTGCCCAGCACCTCGCCGAGCAGGCGGACATCGCGCCGCAGGGCGTCTGGAATTTCCTGGCGCGCCGCCTCTCGCGTCTTACTCGAGGATTGCGTACTCCAACGAATCGACCAGGGCCAATAGCGAGGCCTCGATGATGTTGGCCGAACAGCCCACGGTCGTCCAGCGTCTCGTGCCCCGGCCCGACTCGATGAGGACGCGGGTGGTGGCGGCCGTGCCGGCGTCGCCGTTCAGGATGCGCACCTTGTAGTCGTGCAGGCTGACGCCGTCGAGCGCGGGGAAGCGTGGGCTCAGCGCCTTCCGCAGCGCCGCGTCGAGCGCATTGACCGGGCCGTTGCCCGAAGCCGCCGTGTGATAGACGGCGTCGCCCACCTCGACCCTGACGGTGGCCTCGGCGTGGACCGCCCCGCCGTTCTTGCGGACCTGGGTCGTGAAATCGGCGACGTTCCACGGCGCGGCGTAGCCCGGCTGGAGGCGGCGGACGAGCATCTCGAAGGACGCGTCGGCAGCCTCGTAGGCGTAGCCCTGGTGCTCGAGCTCTTTGAGGTGATTGACCAGCCAGCGCGTCTGCGGGTCGTCTTTGTCGAGCTCGAGCCCGAACTCACGCGCCTTGGCCAGGACGTTGCCGCGTCCGGACAGCTCGGAGACGAGGACTCGCGCCTCGTTTCCGACCAGAGCTGGGTCGATGTGCTGATACGCGTCCTTGTGTTTGAGCACCGCGGCCACGTGCTGCCCGCCCTTGTGCGCGAATGCACCATGGCCGACGAAAGGCTGCTGCAGCGGAAGCGCGAGGTTGGCGATCTCGGCCACGGTGCGCGACAGCTCGCTGAGCCGGGAAAGCGACGACTCGGGTAGGGCTTCGAGGCCGAGCTTGAGCATCAGGTCGGGCACCACGGACACGAGGTTGGCGTTGCCGCAGCGCTCGCCGTAGCCGTTGATCGTGCCCTGGACCATGTCTGCGCCCGCCGTGACACCCTCAAGCGTGTTCGCGACCGCGAGCTCGCAGTCGTTGTGGGTGTGGATGCCCACCCGCGCGTCGCTGCCGGCGCCCTCGAGCGCTCGGCGCACGGCCTCGACTCCGCCGCGGAGCGCCGCGGGCAAGCTGCCGCCGTTGGTGTCGCAGAGGACGACCCACGACGCCCCCGCGCGTGCCGCCGCCAGGCACACCTCGACCGCGTACTCGGCGTCGCGGGCGTAGCCGTCAAAGAAATGCTCCGCGTCGAAGACGACCTCGCGGCCCAGGCCGACCCCATAGGCGACCGACTCTTCGACCATGGCAAGGTTTTCGTTGTTGGTCGTCCCCAGCACGTTGGCGACCTGCCAGACGTCGCTCTTGCCGACCAGCGTCCAGACCGGCGCCTGGCTCTGGATGAGGGCGGCAAGGTTGGCGTCGCCCTCGCAAGTGCCATCCGCCCGGCGTGTGGCTCCGAAGGCGGCGAGCCGCGCATGGGTCAACGGCTGCTCGCGCAGGCGTGCGAAGAGCTCCTCGTCCTTAGGGTTGGAACCGGGGAACCCACCTTCGACGTAGTCGAATCCGAGGCCGTCGAGGAGGCGCGCGACACGCTCCTTGTCCGCGGCCGAAAACGAGACCGCGGGTCCCTGCGCACCGTCGCGCAGGGTCGTGTCGTACACGACGATCTTCCTGGTGGCGGACATAAAAAAACCTCCCGACCTCTATCTAGGCCGGGAGGTCCTCCGATTCAGCGACCGCGCGCTAGATCGGGGGACCTCCCCGGCTAATCTCGATCGCGATCGCGCGCTCGTACCGCATGTGGCGGCAAGCCTAAGGCATGCTGTCCCCCGCGGGTATGGACCTGGCCACCAATTCGCGACCGGCCGGTTAGTCGCTCGCGCCTAACCGCTATGTTCTCCGCCATGGCCACCGCAGCCATCGGCCTGCTCGTCGAGTGTCGCGACGAACCGGGGGTCCTGCACCGGATCACCGAGGTGATCCTGCGCCACGACGCGAACATCAGCTACGTCGCCGGCGGCGCCCGGCGCGAAGCGGACTTTGCCGACCTCCAGCTCGAGGTGTCGGGCGCCGCCGACGAGTCGCGACTGATCGCCGACCTGGAGCAGGTGTCCGGCGTCATCCGCGTCGCCGCCGTGCCGACCTTCCAGACCATCTACGGCAAGCGGGTGATCGTCATCGGCGGAGGCGCCCAGGTGGGGATGGTCGCCCAGGGCGCGATCTCCGAGGCCGACCGCCACAACATCCGCGGCGAGCGGATCTCGGTCGACACCATCCCCCTGGTCGGGGAGGAGCAGCTTGCCGACGCGGTGCGAGCCGTGGCGCGGCTGCATCGGGCGCGCGTCCTCGTCCTCGCCGGCGCGCTGATGGGCGGCGAGATCTCGACCGCGGTGCGGGAGATCCGCGAGGCGGGGATCCTCGTCCTGTGCACGAACATGGCGGGCTCGGTGCCGGACGCAGCCGATGTCGTGGTCAGCGACCCGGTCGAGGCCGGCGTGATGGCCGTGATGCTGATCGCCGACACCGCCAGGTTCTCGATCGACCACGTGCGAGGCAAGCGCTTCTGAATGCCGCACTTGGCGCCAAAGAGGCGAAATCAGCCGAGGGCGCGGGTCTTGACGCTGATCGTCATCGTGCTGCTCGCCGACCCGATGTAGACGCCGCGCGTCGGGGCGGCGTCCGTGTAGTCGCGTCCGACGCTGAGCCGCACGTGGTTCCGCGTGGTCCGCACCGGGTGGGTGGCGTCGTATCCGATCCATCCGCGTCCGGCGACCCAGGCCTCTGCCCACGCGTGCGACGCCGTGAATGAGGTCCTGTCGCCGCGGAGGTGGATGTAGCCGCTGACGTAGCGCGCGGGCACGCCCATCGCGCGAGCGACGGCGATGAACAGGTGCGCGAAGTCCTGGCAAACGCCGGCGCGAAGAGCGAGCACATCGTCGACATCGCTGTACACGTTGGTCACCGTCTGGTCGTAGGTGAACTCGCGGCTGATCGTCAACGTCAGCTCGTCCAGCGCGTTTTCGACCGTGGCCGGGGAGGTCGGATCGGGGATCGCGTGCCGGCGCGCCAGCTCCCGAACACCCTCGACGTCCTTGACCGGCGAGCGAAACCTCAAGAAATCCTGAACCAGCTCTTCGCCGCTTTCCGCGTCAAGAGGCAGTCCGGTCTCGACCGTGGAGCGGCTGATCACGCTCAGCCCCGAGTGCGGCCGGACGAGGTTGAAGTAGTGCACGTTGTTGCCGTAGCCGTCCACGTACTCGTGCGCCCTGATGCCATGGCTCAGCTCGAGCCGGAAGTCGACGCATCGCTGCCCGTTGCCGTCCATCGGCTTCAGGCGCACCTCCATCACCGTCTCCGCGATGGGACCCGAGTAGCGGTAGCGCGTGCTGTGCACGATCTCGAGTTTCATTGCTGCTGCTGCTGCTGCGGCATGCCGCGCCCTTCCTCCCCGGTGACGCTTGCCGGCACCTTGCTCGGATGGAAGTACGTCTCGCGCAGGGCGATCTCGAGCAGGCGCATGAGCGTGCGGCACTCGGCGTCGAAGTCGAGCGGGTGCTCGGTGATCGACTGCGTGTTCGCGTGGTGGTACAGGCCGTTGAGGCGGATGAGGATCTTCAAAGGTTTGGAACGTCGGGCGTTGCCCTCGATCCTCGCCACCGCCTCCAGCGCGTTCGTGGTCGAGAAGCGCGCCGAGCGCGGCAGCGACTGGTCGAAGAGGAGGCACTCGATCACGCGGTCGGCGGTGACTCCGCCCGCGTAGCGTGCCTGGTACGACTCGAAGGCGAAGCACGACTTGAGGACCGCCGTCCACTCAAGCGCGTCCTCTGGCGTCTCGGCCAGCTCCGCGGATTTCCGCGTGACCGTGGTCGTCACGTTGGACGCGCGCTCGACGAACTTTCCGAGCCGGACGAAGTCGCGGGCCTCGTCGTGGAACATGGTGTCCTCGAGCAGGCCGTCGACCAGCCGGATGCTCATCTGCACGTCCATCAGGAACCGGTACAGGTCGGGCTTCCAGGTCGCTTCCTGGACGCGCCAGTGGAGGGCGTTCACCTGCTCGTAGAGCTCGCTGGGCAGCGAGGGGCGGACCGATTGGGCGGCGAGGCGGGCCGCCGCGATGCTCGCTCGCACCGAGGGGCCGAGCGTGCCCGTGACCACCATCTCGACCACCTGTTCGCGCTGGCTGGTGTCGCCGCGTTTCCACCCCGCCAGCTCCATGAAACCCACCCAGAACCCGGGGCCGGGCTCATCCGTGCGGTCCAGGGAGAGCGCGACGTGCACGCCGAGGATGCGCGCGAGATGGTCGGCACGCTCCAGGTGGCGTCCGAGCAGGGTCAGCGAAGTGGCGGCGCTACTGAGCATCGTGCTCGTCAGAGCCTCCGTCTTCCGACTCCTGGGCCATGACCCAGGTGTCGCGGCTTCCGCCGCCCTGCGAGCTGTTGACGACGAGCGACCCGGGCTTCAGCGCGACACGTGTCAACCCCCCGGGCGTGACGTAGACGTCCGGGCCGGTGAGGATGAACGGACGCAGGTCCTGGTGGCCTGGGCGCAGGTTGCCGCCGTCGAACACCGGCTGCACCGACAGCGCCACCACCGGTTGGGCGATGAAGGATCGCGGTGAAGCCTGGATCCGGCGCCGAAACTCTTCGCGTTCCTGCTTGGTCGACGCGGGGCCGATCAGCATCCCGTAACCGCCGGACGCATCCACAGTCTTGACCACCAGGTTCTCGAGGTGCTCCACCACGTAGCGCCGGTCGGATTCGACCGCGCACAGGTAAGTCTCGACGTTGGGCAGGATGGGGTCCTCGTCGAGGTAGAACTTCACGATTGAGGGCACCAGGGCGTAGACAGCCTTGTCGTCGGCGACGCCGTTGCCGAGCGCGTTGGCGATCGCGACGTTGCCGGCGCGATACGCGTTGATCAGCCCCGCGACGCCGACCAGCGACTCCTGGCGTCCGAATATCGGGTCGAGCCATTCGTCGTCGATGCGTCGATAGATCACGTGCACCGGCGTCAGCCCTCGCGTTGTACGCATGAACACGTGGTCCTCGTCGACGACCAGGTCGCTGCCCTGGACCAGCTCGACGCCCATCTGCTTGGCGAGGTACAGGTGCTCGTAGTAGGCGGCGTTGTTGATGCCCGGCGTCAGGAGCACGACGTTCGGGTCGTCCACACCTTTGGGGGAGAGCCACCTCAGGTGGCGGAGGAGCTCGTGGACGTAGCCCTCGACGGGCCGGACCGGGTAGCCCGCGAAGAGGTCGGGCAGGATCCGCTTCATCACGTACCGGTTGGCCTGCACGTAGGAGGCCCCTGACGGAGTGCGCAGGTTGTCCTCCAGGACGAAGAACTCGCCCTTCTCGTTGCGCACCAGGTCGATGCCCGCGATGTGGCAGTGGATGCCGTGTGGGACGGCGAGAGCCTCGATCTCACGGAGGTAGAGCGAGCTGCTGAGCACGATCTCCCGCGGGATCCCGCGCTGCTTCAGGATCAGCTTGCGTCCGTAGACGTCGTCGAGAAAGAAGTTCAACGCCCGCAGGCGCTGCTTCAAGCCCTCCTCGATTCGCCGCCAGGTGCCGGCCTCGATGACGCGCGGGATGACATCGAACGGGAATACCTTCTCCGTCCCCTGCGCATCCGGGTAGACGGCGAAGGTGATGCCGTGGTTGCGGAACATCTCCATGGCCAGGGCATGCCGGCGCTGGAGCTCGGCCGCACCGAGCCTGGTCAGGGCCTCGTAGAGTCGACGGTAGGCGGGGCGCGGCCGTGAGGGGGCCGCAAGCATCTCGTCGTAGAACCCGTTGGTTCTGTAATTGGTATCGAGATTCACCAAACCCACAGCTATAGTTTCTGCGCCATCCCGCAACCTGAGAAGACGATCAATCTACGGGTCGGCTGCGAGTTCAAATACGACGTGAGCGCCCCGACTGTGGCCACGGTCCAGGTGCGCCCCAGGGCCGACGCCCGCCACCAGCTGGTGACCGAGACCTGGTCGACCCAGCCCTCGATGCCGATCGACGAGTATGCGGACTACTACGGCAACCCCGTCAAGCGGCTCGTGATGCCGCCTGGGGCCCTGGCGCTGCGCTACGACGCCGTGGTCGCCGCGCCGGACGAGCCCGATCCAGACGCCACGACCGCGGTCCAGCTGCCTGTGGACGAGGTCCCAGGGGAGCTGCTCCACTTCACTCTCCCGAGCCGGTACTGCCTGTCCGACCAGCTCATGGGGATGGCCTGGGAGCTGTTCGGCCAGACCGAGCCGAGCGGCGCCCGCGTCCAGGCCGTCTGCGATTGGGTCCACCACAACATCAAGTTTCAGCACGGGACGAGCAACCCGCTGACCACGGCGGTGGACGTGCTGGAGCAGCGCAAGGGGGTCTGCCGCGATCTGGCGCACCTCGCGATCACGTTTTGCCGGGCTTTGAACATCCCAGCGCGGTACGTCTTCGGTTACCTTCCCGACCTGTATGTTCCGCCGCTCGACTCGCCGATGGACTTCGCCGCCTGGATGGAGGTCTACCTGGGCGACCGCTGGTGGACATTCGACCCTCGCAACAACATGCGGCGCGTCGGCCGCGTGCTGATCGGCCGGGGCAGGGACGCCCTCGACGTGGCGATGGTGACCACTTTTGGCCCCGCCGCGTTCAAGTCAATGGTCGTGTGGGCCGACAAGGAGTCATGAGGGTGATCGAGCCGGCGTCCGTGGACTGGTCGAGCGCCAGCCGCGCCTCGTACCTGCTTCGGCAGACGTTCCGCTACGAGTACCCAGAGCCGATCCGCGACCTCAGCCACCGCCTGATCGTGATCCCGCCCGAGCGGTTTGGCGACCAGCGCCGCCTGTGGCATGACGTCTCGGTTGGCCTCGATGGAGCCCGCCTCGCGAACCGCAACGACCGCTTCGGCAACGTGATCGTGGATGTGTTCGCGCCGCGCGTGCCGGACGTCATCGAGTTCGTCGCCCAGGTCTCCGTCGAACGCCGCGCCGCTGGGCCGAACCGGCTCGCCGACGGCTGGCTGGCGGACGGTTACCTGCTCGAGCCCTCACGGCTGACGGCCACCGACGACCGGCTGCTCCGGGCGGCCGACGACCTCGCCGAGGCGGCGGGCTGGGGCCTGGAACTGGCCGACTGCGTCAACGACTGGGTCTACCAGTCGATGACCTACCGGCACGGCGTGACCGGTGTTCGCACCACGGCCGCCGAGGCACTGGCCCTCGGAGCGGGGGTCTGCCAGGACTACGCCCACGTCATGCTCGCGATCTGCCGCGCGTGCGGTCTGCCGTCGCGTTACGTCTCGGGTCATCTGCTCGGGCAGGGCGGCACCCACGCCTGGGTGGAGGTGATCCTGCCGACCCGCGATGGGACCGGCGATGCGATCGCGCACGCGTTCGACCCCACGCACGCGAGTCGGGGCGGGCTGGGCTACGTGACGGTTGCGGTAGGCGCCGACTACGCGGACGTGGCACCAACGTCGGGCACGTATCGCTCGGGCTCCCCGGGCCGGCTCACCGCGAGCAAACGCGTGTCCGTGGTCGAGGTCGGTTAGCCGCTAACGCGCGCCTGCTGATTTCAGCGTACGCCGCCTGAGCGCCGCGTCCGCGTCGTCAGTCGTCACGTAGCGGCGGCGGAAGTTGCGAAGAGCGAAGCGGTCGCACGCCGTCTCGGCCGCCGCTCCTTTGCCCAGGACCTCGTGCAGGTACCAGTGCATCCACTCATGGCAGTAGAGGAAGCGGAGCACCTCGCGCCTTCCCCGGAAGTAGACGGTCTCCGAAGCCCACGCGAAGCGCATTCCCTCGCCACGCTTGCGGCGCGCGGCGTAGATCACGGGCTCCTTGAACGACCGAAACGGCATCGGCACCTGGAGCACGATTCGCCGATCATCGAACTCACAGCGCGCGGCGAGATGCGGCGCCCGGCGGTAGCGCAAGGGCTTGACGACCACCTCGTAGTCGCAGCGGGGCAGGCCCTCCAGGACCCGCCTGGCCTCGGCGCTGGTCAAGCCGGCGAGCTCGGAGCGGATGGCCATGGACGAAACAGGATAGGGCCCCTTGCTGGGCGTTATCCCTGATTAGGAGGAGCTAATGCCAGACACCCTCGCCGGCCTGTTCAGAACCCGTGCCGAAGCGGAGAAAGCCCTTCGAAAACTCAAGGAGGCGGGCTTTGGGCCAGACCAGGTCTCGCTCGCCACGCCCCGGATCGGCCGCCGTGGCCACTACGGCATGAAGGTGCTGATCGGGATCGCGTCCGGGATTCTTCTCGGCGCCCTCGTCGGCGCTGTCGTCACGGGCACGGTGCCCGGCGTCAAGCCGCTGGTCCCCGGCAACCTGCTCGCCACCTTCCTGTTCGCCGCCCTGGCCGGAGCTGCCACGGGCGGCCTCGCGGGTGCCCTGGTCAGCATGTCCGCATCAGGCGACCGCGCGCTCTACTACGAGCAGGAGGTCGAGTCCGGCCGCTTCCTGGTGAGCGTCGATGGACCGCGACTTGAGGAAGCGCGCCTCATCATGCGCGCCGCGGGCGCCATGGAGGCGGCCCCCGTCGAGGCGCCCCTCAAGCCGGAGAGCGGCTGACGGCCTGGCCCCTCAGTTGTTCGGCTCCGCGCGGCTCAGGTCGTCCTGCACGTCCTCGTCGACGCCGCGCGACGCGAGGTCGCCCAGGGAGACGATCCCTTCCAGCTTGCTGTCGGTCATGACGACGACGCGCTTGACGTCGTGTGACTTCATGACCTGGATCGCATCCTCGACCGACTGGTCCGGCCGCACCGCCGCCAGGTCGTGACTGCAGATTTCGGCCAGCGTGGTCTTCGCTGGGTCGCTGCCCGTCGCCACCGCTCGCACGGTGATGTCACGGTCGGTGACGATGCCATAGGGCTTGTCCTTCTCCATGACCACGACTGATCCGATCCGGAAATCCTTCATGGCCTTGGCGGCCTCGGTCACGGACGAGTCCGAGCTCAGCGCCACCGGGTCCTTGGTCATCACGTCGCGGACTGTGTTGCCCATCGCGCACCTCCTCTCCTGGAATTCGGCTGTTTACAAAGAAAAAACGCGCGACCCCCCGTACGTCACGCCAATTAGATCCGGTATTTGAACTCGCTGTCCCGTTAACAGGTTGGGGGAGCTTGGCCAGCAATGGCCGAGCCCTCCACTTTTTTCGGCTAGATGGACTCGGGCGTCTTAAGGACCGACGCGAGCACCGTGCCGCAACCCATGCCGATGAGCCCACCCACGACGACGTCGCTTGGAAAGTGGTGGCCGAGGTGCACGCGCGAGATGCCGACCCCGGTCGCCAGCGCAAAGACCAGCGGTGCGACCCTGGGGTAGAACGTGGCGGTTGCCGTCGCCGCGGCGAACGATGCGGCAGTATGTCCTGACGGAAATGAGGCGTCGGTGGTCCGGATGCCCACGACCACCACGTCGCGCCCGAGGTGCGGACGCTTCCGGCGGAAGACCGGCTTGATCAACCGCTGGACGAGGTAGGTCGTCCCCAGCGCGGCGACCGACATCGCAAGCCCTGCGCGGCGTCCCCTGGCGCCTCCGAGCCAGCCGACCGCGATGCCCGCGGCCACCCACCCCAGACCCTCGCCCAGGTCAGACAGCGTGGTCACATAACGGTCGGAGAGCGTCGAATGAGGAAGGCGGTGGATCATTCGGTAGAGTCGGCGATCCACCGTCTCGGGAAGGATCCGCGGAGGTTCGAGGACCGGAGTCTGCATCCTCTAGGGAACGCGTGCGCCGGTAATTCCGCTCTGGTCGAACTTGCGCGCAGGGGCGTTAAGCGGGTGTGAGCCCGCATCGCCGGCCGCCGCCAGACGACGATGTCGGACGTCCGGGGGCGCCAATTCAAGATCCGCTTCTGCGCGGGATGACGTCGGGCGCGGAGGCCGAGCCGGACGCTGCGAAGCTGCACAAGAAAGAACGCGGCCGCGGCCACCTCGCGGACACGGGCGCACCCCCCGCCGGTCGCATGAGCGTGGAGGAGGCCAGGCGCCGCGGGCCTCTCGGATGGCTGCAGCTCCTCGGCCCGGGTCTGATCACCGGTGCCAGCGACGACGACCCGAGCGGCATCGGCACGTACTCGCAGGTGGGCAGCCGCTTCGGCTACAGCCTGCTGTGGGCGCCGCTCTTCACCTTCCCGTTGATGGTCGCCGTGGAAGAGCTGTGCGCCCGAATCGCCCTGCAGACGGGGGTCGGCCTCGGCACCTCACTTCGCCGCAAATTTCCGACCTGGCTGGTGGGCGCCTGCGTGCTGGCCCTCTTCGCCGCCAACACCATCAACGTCGGCGCCGACCTGGGTGCGGTCGCGGCCGCCGGCTCGCTCCTGAGCGGTGGAGCGATGCATCAGATCTGGCTCGTCGCTCCCGTGGCCGCGCTCATCCTGAGCCTCCAGCTGTTCCTGACGTACGGGGCGATCTTCAAGATCTTCAAGTGGCTGACGGTCGCGCTTTTCGCTTACGTCGTGACCGGCGTCGTCCTGCAGCCGGACGTGCGCCAGGTCGTCGTCGCCAGCCTCGTACCGCAGATCCAGCTCAACCGTGACCACCTCGCCGGGCTCGTGGCCATCCTCGGCACGACGATCTCGCCGTACCTCTTCTTCTGGCAGGCGTCCTCGGAGGTCGACGAGATGCGCGCGGCCGGGAAGCTCACCGAGGCCCAGCGGCGCGGAGTCAAACGTTCAGAGCTGCGCGCAGCACGGGCTGACATCGTCATCGGGATGCTGTTCTCGAATGCGGTGATGTACTTCATCATGCTCACGAGCGCGGCGGTCCTCCACGCTCACGGAAGGACGGACGTCCAGACGGCGGAGCAGGCCGCCGAGGCTCTCGCCCCGTTGGCCGGTCAGTGGTCGTCCGTCCTCTTTGCCGCCGGCATGATCGGCACCGGACTGCTCGCGATCCCGGTCCTCACCGGGTCCGCCGCCTACGCGGTGAGAGACTTCTTCGGCTTGAAGGGCGCCCTCGCCGACAAGCCCACGTATCGACCGACCTTCTACGGGATCATGGTCCTGTCGACCGCGATCGGCATCACGATCAACCTTCTCGAAATCGAATCGATGCGAGCCCTCTTCCTGACGGCGATCATCAACGGACTCGTCGCGCCGCCGATACTGATCCTGATCGTGCTGTTGGGCTCCAGCCGCGACGTGATGGGCGCGCGGACGAGCGGTCGACTGAGCAAGACGCTGACGTGGGCCACCGCCGCCGTCATGTCCGCCGCGGCCATCGCACTGGTCGCCAGCCTGGTCGCGTAAGCCAAATACCCGAGGCGTTCCCCCTGTGAGGTGGATCCGGCGGTCCAGGAGAAAGTCACCCCCGATCAGCCCACGAACACGCGCGGGCTGATCGCCTCCGTGATCAGCGACGCCCAGCGCCTCGTCGCGCTCGAGATCGCGCTCGCCAAGCAAGAGACGAAAGAGTTGGCCACGCGCAACGCGATCGCTCTCGGCCTGCTCACGGTCGGTGGCCTGCTGGCGCTGCTTGCGGTGCTGGTCGGGGTGCCTGTGCTGGTGGTGATGCTGGTGCCCTGGAAGTGGGAGGCTGCGGCCGCCTGGGTCGCCGCGTATGTTGTGATCGGCACCGGCCTGATCCTCCTCGGCCGGGCTCGGCTGCAGGTGGGCCTACCCCCGCGCACGATGGAGAGCTTGAAGGAGAACAAGGAATGGGCGCTTCGGCGCGTGAGATCGAACGGCAGATAAAAGAGACGCGCGCGCGAATGGACGACAACCTCACCCGGCTAGAGGGTCGGGCGTCCTCGAGCGCGGTCCGCTTCGGGCGCATCGCCGCGATCGTGCTCGGCGTCGTCGCCATCGGTGGCGTCGCCTATGTCGTCTACCGGCGCACCCGCCGGCCGACGCTCCGGGACCGGCTCGACGACCTTTCCCTCGACAACCTGCGCACGCTCGTCGGGGATGCCTCAGACCGAGTGCGTGACCGGCTGCCGTCGGTGACAGTCAGGTTCAACGAGAAGACGGAACAGGCGCCCGGCACGGTGGAGAGCATCATCCGCAAGGTCGGGCCGGCGCTGGTGGGCACCGCGGGGAGCGCGCTACTGTCGCGCATGGCGGCGCCGCCTGACGAGGACTACGCCGCGCCGCAGGCGGAATAGGAAGTCGCCGGCGTGCGTGCGCGGATCAAAGCCCTGCTCGAGCGCGCCCGGAACACGCTGCCCGCCCGCGTCCTGACCGCCTACGGCGAGAGCCAGGCCTCCAGCTTCGCCCTCGCCCTGGCGTTCGCGGGCTTCATGTCGATGTTCCCGATCATGCTGGGCACGCTGGCGCTGATCGGGCTGGCGATCCGCGATCCCCAGACCTACGACCATCTCCAGGGCCTCCTCCTGCAGGTGTTCCCGGGCAGCGCCCAGCCGGAGCTCGCCAAGGCCCTCGCCGACGTCAAGCAGTCCGTGGGCTGGCTGGGACTGGTGTCGCTGGCCGGTCTGCTGTGGAGCGCGAGCAGCATCTTCGGCACGATGGAGTTCGCGCTCACCGAGATCTTCGGCACGCGCCAGCGCGACATGCTGCGCCAGCGGGCGATGGGCCTCGTCATGATGCTGCTCCTGGTCGCCGCGATCGTGGCCACGGTGGTCATCAACGCCGCGGTCGCCTTCCTTCAGCTGGCGTGGATCTCGACGATCGCCGGCGTTGTCGCCGGGGCGATGGTCATGGTGGCGCTGCTGGTCGCGCTCTACCGCTTCGTCCCCAACCGCACCTTCCGCGTGCGCGACGTGCTCCCAGGTGCTGTGCTCGCAGGGGTCGGCATCGAGATCCTGTCCCTGGCGTTCCCTATTTACGCGTGGATCGCTCACGGCTTCAACACGTACGGCGCGCAGTTCGCGCTGTTCTTCCTGCTCGCGACCTGGTTCTATCTGCTCAGCCAGCTCCTGCTGCTGGGCGCCGTCTACAACCGGTTCCGGCTCGGAGAGCCGGTGGCCAGGGGCCTCCTCGCCAGCCCGATGCGCGAGTCGCGGGAGAAGGCCAGGGCGGTCGAGAAGATCGAGGAGATGAAGGCCGAGGGCGAGCCCCAGGCGCCTCCGCAGCGGACGAGGTCTGCAGGGTCCTGATTCGAACTCGGCCCGAGTTCAAACCAAGGTAGTCGCCCCGGGCCCGGGCGTTACCGAGATGAGAGCGGCCCGAAGTCGATTCGTGAGGAAGCAAGGGTCGTGCAGATTTCAAAGGAGGTTCGTGCATTTGGGAACCCTACTGTTCATCCTGCTCGTCATCCTGGTTCTCGCTGTGCTGTTGGGAGCCGGCGGGTACAGCGTGCGTCGGTACTGGAGCCCGGCGGGCAGTGAGGTCGTCGAGACAGGCGACACAGGTGCGGGCGCGGGTGCGGGCATCGCGGCTGCAATCCTCGCCCTGCTGGTACTCATTCTCCTGTTCTTCGGCTTCACGCAGTGGAACTGGTTCGGCACGCGCTCGGGCGCGCCGTCGACCATCAACAACCCGACGGTGACTTCGCCCCTCCCGAGCGGCGGTGGCGGCAACGCGTCGCCGAGCGCCCAACCCTCTCCGTCCTAAGTAACCCTGACCCTCCTCAGGGAAAGCTGCAGGGCCAGGTCCTTCGGGACCGGCCCTTTCCCTTGCGGGTAGGCGACGGATACGAGGCGTTGCCTCGCTAGGGAGGAATCTCGTCCAAGGAGGTCACGCAAATGGCCACAACTCGCCAGAAGGCTGCCGCACGTCGCAACATCAAGAAGGCGCGATCGGCGCAGAGCCGGCGCGCCAGCGGGCAGAGCGTCCGCAGGCGCTCGCCTGGGCTCAGCACGGAGCAGAAAAACCGAATGCGAGCGGGCACCTTTGCCTTCCCCAAGGAGCGCAAGGAGCCGCTCAACGACGCCCGCCACGTCCGCAACGCGATCGCCCGCTTCGACCAGGTCGAGGGCGTCAGCGACAAGGAGCGCGACGCCGCCTGGCGCCGCATACGCGCCGCCGCACGCAAGCACGGCGTCGAGATCCAGGCGCGGGGCTGGCGCGAGCTGATGAAGGGTGGCAAGACCGGCCGCTCGCGGTAACGCGGCCGCAGCCGCGCGTTTCTTCTTTTAGGAGACGTAAATCTCAGCTGACCTCGGCGTCAGTTCGAAAAGGAGGTGAAATCAACAGTGGTTGCGTTGATCGTCTTGATCCTGCTGCTGGTGCTTCTCGGTGGAGGCGGTCTTTTGGCGCCAGCGCTCAACTTCCTCTGGCTGCTCCTCGTCATCGGGCTGATCCTCTGGGTGCTCGGGTTCTTCGTCCGGGCCGCAGAGGGTAGTCGTTGGTACTACTGGTAAGCGACACCAAGGCAAGAAGGCGTCCGCTCCGGCGGGCGCCTTCTCCTTTCTTCACAAGAAATTACGGCCGGACGAGTCCGGCCTCCTACACCCGTACGGTGACAGAACTCGCTGCTCGTCGATACTTGGGCGAAGACAAACCGGCGATATCCATTGATTCGAGGAGGAGGGAATGGCGATCGTGCAGTTCCCGGTCGGGAGATTGGGGGACAACGCCGAGCGCACCGCGTTCCGTCAGGGGTTGGCCGGGCCCGCGGAGGTGCGGCCGCTACTGAGGCTGATCCGGGGTGAGGAAGGCGCGCCGAGGTACTGCGCCGCCTGCGCAGCGCCAGTCGATTTCGGCGCCGTCTGGCGGGGGGTGGAGGTCTACTGCAGCGTCGAATGCTCGCTGGGGAGTAATCGACCTGCGTAGCTGACGGGCCCGACGGATCAGGCCTGCATTACCTTTTGTGGGCCTGATGCGAAGGGTTCTTCTGTGGGCCGCGCAGAACCGGTGGCTGGCCGCCCACGTGCCGCGCTGGCGTTTCGCGCGGCGTGCGGTTCGCCGCTTCCTGCCGGGGGAGGGCTTCGACGCCGCGCTGAAGGCGGCGGTCGACTTCAGGAAGCGGGGGATCGGGTCGCTGTTCACCCTGCTCGGCGAAAATGTGACCGGCCTCGAGGATGCGAACCGGGTCGTGCAGCACTACGAGGAGGTGCTGGCAGCCACCGGCGGCGTCGAGGCGGAAATCTCGGTCAAGCCGACCCAGCTCGGTCTCGACATCGATGAAGACGCGGCCTATGCCAACCTGAAGCGGCTTGCGCGAGCGGCCGGGACCGCCAGGAGCTTCATGTGGGTCGACATGGAGAGCAGCGCGTACACCGAGCGCACGGTTGAGCTCTACAGGCGGCTGCGCAGCGAGCATGCGCATGTCGGCATCGCCCTGCAGGCGTACCTGCACCGCACGGTCTCCGATATCGCGCGGCTGCTGCCGTTCAGACCCGCCATCCGGCTGGTGAAGGGCGCATACGCGGAGCACGCGGACATCGCGTTCACATCCAGGAAGGAGGTCGATGCGAACTACCTCGCGCTGGCTGTGTTCATGCTGCCCGAGGTCAAGCGACGCAAGCTCCGCATGGTCCTCGCGACACATGACGTCGAGCTGATCGCCAGGTCGTGGCGATTCGCGCAGGCCCTCGAGATGCAACGGTCCGAGCTGGAGATCGCGATGCTCTACGGCATCCGCATGGACCAGCAGGAACGTCTCGCACGGGAGGGCTTCACCGTGAGGGACCTGATCGCTTACGGCGACGCGTGGTACCAGTGGTACCTGCGCCGTCTGGCGGAGCGCCCGGCAAACGTCTGGTTCGTGGCGAGGCAGTTGCTTCCATGAAGCGGATGCTCTAAAACGCAGCGCGCAGGTTCACCGTCACAGAAGAAATCAGAGGCCGGAGGAGAGGACGGATGAGCTTCAGCATCGAGCGCTACAAGGAAGAGTCGAAGAAGGTCGACGTCACGGGCGTCGCCTGGAGCGACGTGACCACGTATCCGCTGTCGAAAGGCGACCTCTTCTGCCTGCACTACATGATGGACATTGAAAACCACGTCCCGTTGTATCTCTCCCACCTGCTGGTCACGCGGGCGTGCATGGACCCCATCCTGACCGCGTTCCTGGCCTGCTGGAACTACGAGGAGCTGTGGCACGGCGAGAACCTCGGCCGCCTGCTGAACCTGTACGGGATCGAGTTCGACACCCAGGAGCGGATCGCCAACGTGCGTGCGAACCTCGGCTTCCAGAACAGCTTCAGCATCCTGTCCACGATGACGGGCTCATGGCTGCTCAAGGATTTCTCGGCCGTCTATCTCACCATCGGCGCAATCAACGAGCTGTCGACGCTCACGGGTTACGGGGCGCTGATCCGGAAGTCGGGGCACCCGGTCTTGAAAGACCTGCTGGGCCGGATCATCAAGGACGAGCGACGGCACTTCGCCTTCTACTTCAACTCGGCCAAGGAGTGGCTGGCCGGCAACGAGCGCGCGCAGAAGATCGACCGCTGGATGCTCAACCGTGTCTGGGTGCCCGTCGGCCAGGGCGTGAAGAAGCAGGAAGAGGTCGACGCGCTGGCCGTCTACCTGTTCGACGACGAGCAGGGCGAGGAGGAGCTCCTCGACCTCGACGCCAGGATCGGCAAGCTTCCCGGGCTGTCGGGCATCAAGCTCATGTCGAAAGCCCTCTACGCAGCCCGCGAGCGAGTGCGCCGAAACCCTGGGTGGGCGTGGCGCCTGATCGAGAGCGAGGAATGGGCGGTCAGGCCGCCCGAAGCGGTCACCGGTCGGTGAGCTGACGACCCGGCGCGCGCCCGAGGCCTCCTAGACATGGAAGGAGCCGGCGGCGTGAGCGCCGCCGGCCCTTGGACACTAATGACAACCGGGAGGCTAGTTCTTCCCTGGCACGATCGGAGGGGCCTCGCTCTCGTCCGGCATCATGTCCGGCTTCTCGAGCTCTTCGTCGCCGCGCTCGTCCAGAGTGTGGTCGCGCTCGAGGTGCGCCTTCAACTCTTCAGAGTTGGCGAACTCGCGCTGGCAGATGTCGCACTTCACGGTCATTTCCTCCTTCCGATGTGTGAAGCGCCCAAGCCTTGCGGATCGGGCGCCCCACCTAAGACAACGCCCGCCTCACAGCCGCTACCGGCTCCCCGTTCGTTCTCAATACGGCGGAGAGGGCGCATAGTGGTGGTTGAACCAGGAGGTCAATGGAGAATGCTTCCGAACGACGTGAACGAGCGAATAAAGGTAGGACGAGCGATGGAAGAGTCGGACGAGGAGATGCAAGAGCCTGAGACCCGGCAGATGCCATCGGCTGGGATCATGCTGGGCGTCGGCATGGCGATCATCGGCCTCGGTGTGCTTGGCTGGATGATCTACCGGCGGCGGCAGCAGAGCCGGACGCTGATCCAGCAGCTGGCGCACAGGATCCCGGTCGCCCTCGACGACGTGCGCGAGGAGCTACGAACCCAGCTCCAGCGCGTGAGGTCGCGCTAGCCTCTACTACGCAGCTCGGACGGCCGAGGGGTCGAGGTGGAGCGTTTGCCTCGCCTTCTCTGGTAGTGCGCCCTGCGCGCGCCCGGCGATTACCGCGCCCTGCGCGGGGCTGCGCCCGTTGCTCGCGCCGGCAAGGTAGCGCTTCGCGGACTTGTATCCCCAATCCATCAGCTCGGCGGTGTGACTGAAGTCGGCGGGCGAGACGTCGGCGATGTCCAGTGCCGGGAGGACGTGGATGTCTGCGTTCCCGCGGTTGGCGGTGACCTCGGCGTCGAGTTTCTGTTCGACGATGCGGGCCAGGGCGTGGAGCGCCATGCCCAGGGCGTTGGTCGGCTCCCTGTTCAACCACGGATAGCCCACAGGCAGCACGTAGATGCTGCTCGCGCCGAGCTCGATGGCGACCGTGATCGGGGTGTGGTTGGCGACCCCACCGTCGACAAATTCGCGCTTGCCGACCTTCACCGGCGGGAAGATGCCGGGGATCGCGCAGCTGGCAAGCAGTGCCGGGACGGCCGGCCCGGACGTGAGACTCGTGGCCCGGCCGCTCTTGAGCTCGGTGGCCACGACTTGCACCGGGATCGCCGCATCCTCGAGGCGGCGGTACGGGATGTGGTGCTCGAGAAGCGAGCGCAGGTTCTCGTTCGATACGAGGTGGTTGCTCCGGCCCAGCAGACCGCGTGCGCCGGTGACCGGGCTCAGGGGGAACACGTCGTGCCGGCGCAGCCCCATCCAGACCTCGCTCAGGTCGGCCAGGCCTTCCGGCTCCGGCCGCCCCGCCACCCACGCCGCGTTGACCGCGCCGACCGAGGTGCCGATGAGGAAGTCGGGACAGAGGCCGCGTTCAAAGAGGGCCCTTAGCATCCCCACCTGGACGGCGCCGAGGCTGCCGCCGCCTGAGAGGACGAACGCGCAGAGACCGCTGGCCTCGCCGGTTGCCTGGCGAGGAGCCGGACGCATCACTGCGTCGGGTAGGTGAGTCCCATTGTCAGGCCGCCTGGTCGAGGTCGGAGTCGCTCTTCAGGCGCTTCTCGCGCAGCTTCTCGAGCGTCACCGCGGCATCCAGGCGATCCCACAGGCGCCAGTCAGACTCCGATCGCCACACCTGGTCGAGCAGCGACTCGAACTGAGTGTGGAGGTCAGGTGCGTCGGACTTGGATCTGAATCTCACCATGCGTCTCCTGCTGAAGAAACGCGCGGTCAGCCATTCAGTTACTACCACGATTGGATGGATCTTGGATTCCACGGTTGTGCTAGCCCTCTACCCACACGGGGGCGGAGTTCGAATCGAATCCGAGGTTGCTCGAGATGCTGCGGGGAGTCGGCTGGCCCGCGGAGGCGACCGTCCAGAGCTGGAAGCGGCCGCCCGCCGTGGTGGGCGCCAGGAACGCGATCGTCCTGCCGTCGGGCGAGAACGCGGGCGACGCGATGAGCTTGTCGCCCACCAGGGTCGACGGCGTGCCCAGGGTCAGCGAGTCGAGGCCGAGGGGCGCGACGTCGAGGTCCGACGCCAGGTTGGACCCCTTGCTGCAGACCATCGCGAGGAGCTTCTCGTCCGGCGAGACGGCCGGCTGGGCGCAGTCGAGCTCAGGTGCGGTGAGGGCGAGCCCCCGGCTCCCCGGGCGGTGCTGGATCCAGATCTGGGAGTGCACCTGCGAGCGGTCGTCGACTGAATACTTGGTGTAGATCAGCGCCCCGTTCCGCAGTGGAATCGGGGTCAGGTCCCCGCCCGTGTAGGGGTTGGGCTGCGTCCAGCCCACAGCCACAGCCCGCGAGCCCGCGTCGATTGGGCTCGCGAAGATCGCGAGGTCGGTCCGATACGTGCCGGCCGCGTCCTTGGGGTCGAAGTCGTAGAAGACTGTCATGCCGTCGGGGCTGAAGCGCGGATAGAAGATCCAGTGGTTGGCTTCGACGGTTCCCGATGCATCGTGCGTGAGCTGGGAGACTGTCCGGCCTCCCGTCGTCAGCAGGTAGAGATCTGAGTAGTTGCCCTGCCTTCGCACCACGACCAGCTGGTTGTTCGGCGCGGCACTCGGCTGCATCCAGCCGGCCTCCGAGGTGATCTGCGTGAACGTCCCCTTCTGAAAGCGATAGATCGCACCCGACTGGACGAGGTACATCGTGCCGGGCAACGAAGGGGCCGAGACCTCGGTCGGCCGGTGGAGCCCGTTCCGCTCAGCGCGCAGATAGCCGGCCGCGTGGTACACGCCGAAGCCGAAAGCGAACATCGCCACGACCAGGCCGAGGCCGATCAACCACCTCATCACGGAAACGACTGGTGGACGAGCGGCAGGATCCGTTGCCAGTCGGCGAGGACGACGTTCTGGCCGACCACGAATCCTTCCGATGTGTATGGGGGGACGAGGACGATACGGTGGATGTTCTCGCCGTCGAAGTCGTTGGCGATCGAAAGCAGCGCCGTGAGGCGGTCCACGCCGATGCTCGTCTTGACCTCGCCGTTGAACGCGCCGGCGAGCGCCGGGAGATCGGCGATGTTCATCCGCGAAGCCCCGGCCTTGATCGCCAGCAGCAGCTGCTGCTGCCGCTCCGAGCGGGCGAAGTCACCGCGCACGTCGCCGTGGCGAGACCTGACGTACTGCAGCGCGTGGACGCCATCCAGGTGCGTCGCGCCGGGGAGCAACGCGACGCGGTAGTAGCCGTACGGATCATCGGTGCTGTTCAGGTCCGACGGGTAGTAGTCGTCCATCACCGGGTTGGTGACCTCGATGTTCACGCCGCCGAGCTTGTCAATCAGCTTGACGAGTCCGTCGAGCCCGATCCACACGTAATCGTCGATGTGGACCCTGAAGGTGCTTTCGACGGCGGACACGGCGCCTTGAACGCCCGCGTACTGGTAGCCCCAGCTGATCTTGCCCCAGCCGTGGTTCGGGATCGGGACCCAGAGATCGCGCGGGATCGACAGCATGGTCGCCTGCTTCGTTCTGGGATCGACCCGCAACAGGATCATGGACTGAGTGTTCAGCCGGTCCGCCATGAACTTGGAGTCGTCATCGGAGCCGAGCAGCAGGACGGTGAAGGGCTCGGTTGGCTTCTCGACAGGGTTCAAGTGCGGAAGCCCGTCCGAGATCGTCCTCGAGTTCGCCGCCACCTGGAATACAGGCAGGAAATAAGCGCCCAGGCCACCGACGCCGGCGAGGATGAACCCGCCGACCACGATCCAGGCACGATGCATATGAGCGCCCTCCACCCGAGCAACGCTTGAAAGCTGGGAAAAACCTGTGGCGGCCGACCTTCGGTACGTTGGTAGGTGATGAAAGGCCGGGGGGTGCTGATCGTCTTGACTTTGGCTGCGCTCGCGCTGGGGAGCGAGGACTGGCCGCCGGCCAGGACTCCGGCGCCACTGGTGGGCTTCAGCTACAGCCCTTTGACATCCCTCGAGGTCGGCCGCGACCCTGCGAACGACCTGGCGAAGCTACTCGACGCGACCCATCCGGACCTCGTGCGCCTGCCCATCTACTGGGAGTTCGTTCAGCCGGCTCCTGATCAGCTCGACTTCAAGTCGGTCGACGGCCTGCTCGCCGTGGTCGAGAAGCACAACCAGACCTCGCCCAACATGACGCGCGTTGTCCTCACGGTCGGCGCCCGCAACTTCCTGTTCCCGGAGCTTCATCAGCCCCCATGGGCCGGACCGCGCACACAGCCCTACATCGGCGCGATGCAGGCAGCGCTCGCGTACCGCACCTACTTCACGACGAGCATCCTCAGGTATCGCGATTCGCCTTTGCTGTTCGCCTGGCAGGTGGAGAACGAAGCTCTTGACATAGTCGTCAACGACTTCACCGGTGATGACGCAATAGGCGTCGAGCAGTTGAAGTGGGAGGTGGACGAGGTCCATCGGTTGGACCCTCGCCACCAGGCGGTGCTCACGTCGTACAACGCCTTGAACTCGACCGCCGACCTGATGCAGGTCTACACGCCGTGGCTTACCCCAATCATCGGAGGCGGCAGCGGGCACCCTGGTGAGGCCCTCGAGCTAGGCGACGCTTTCGGACTCGACCTGTACCTCGACAGTCCGCACGTGGCGTGGCGCTCGGTCGTCCCGATCCAGCTCCGGTCGAAGTGGAAGCAGCAGACGATCAATTTCTGGGCGGACCGCGCACACTCCCAGGGCAAGGGCATGTGGCTGGCTGAGGTCCAGGCGCAGCCTTGGGGCGACGAGACGAGCTTTGCGCCGGGCGACCTGGTCTCGAGCGCCGTCGACTACCGCGAAGAGCGGTTGGACGTGGTGCTCCTGTGGGGCGTCGAGGCGTGGCTCGAGGACGATGCCTGGCTGGCGGCAGGTCAGCGAGCGATCCAGATCCTGCGCGCGCCCTAGGGCGTCCGAGTCCAACCCCGGCCCTTACCTTCTAATGTGTGCGGGGTAGATGGGGCACCTGGACTCGCAACGGTCGCTGCCGGCGATCGGGCCGGACAAGCTGGGGCTGAGCCCGATGGCGAAAAAGCTGCGCTTGACTTCCCAGCACCAGGTGGCCGTCCTCAACGCCCCCGACGGGTATCTGTCCCGGCTCAGGCCCGGCCCGGCGGACATCCACACCGCGCTCCAGCCGAACACCGCCTACGACGCAGTGCTTCTCTTCGTGAAGGACACGGAGGAGCTGCGGCGCCTTGGACAGGCGGCGATCCACGCCGCGAAACCAAACGGGCTGCTGTGGATCACCTATCCGAAGGGTGGACAAACCACTGGCGCCACGGATCTCCCCGCGACGCCGTGGTGGATCCAGCGCGACGTGC
>WNGB01004179.1_pt1 | contig 47294 bp, 41 predicted proteins | sample 5400681 | NCBI WGS metagenome assembly WNGB01 (sample SAMN13153367, study PRJNA577476) | soil metagenome | isolation source: 115 cm soil or saprolite under grassland replicate 2 | place: USA:California | collected 2016-06-15
GTGTTCCACGAGTTCCACCCGCCGCCCTACGGCGGCGGCAACCAGTTCCTGATCGCGCTCATCGCCGAGCTGCGCCGTCGTGGGGTGGGCGTCGAGGTCAACCGACTATCGGGCAGTACGCCCGCCTGCCTTTACAACTCCTTCAACTTTGACTTCCACCGACTGCGGCGCTTCGCGCGTGACGGCGCGCGCATGGTGCATCGCGTCGACGGGCCGATCGGGGTCTACCGAGGCTTCGACGACGGCACCGACCGGCGGGTCGCCGACATCAACGAGGCGCTCGCCGAGGCGACGATCGTCCAGTCGCGCTACAGCCTCGACAAGCACCGCGAGCTCGGGATCGAGCTGCGCGAACCGGTTGTGATTCCGAACTCGGTTGACCCGACCATCTTCCATCCGCCCGCAGGCCGCGAGCCGTTGACCGGACGCCGCCTGCGCGTGATCACCACGAGCTGGTCGGACAATCCGCGCAAGGGCGCGGACGTCCTGGCCTGGCTTGACCGGAACCTCGATTTCGATGCCTTCGAGGTCACCTTCGCCGGCAACACCCAAGTGAGGTTCGAACGGATCCGAGTCGTCGGCCCGCTCGCCTCCGCGCCGCTCGGCGATCTGCTGCGCACCCATGACGTGTTTCTCGCCGCGAGCCGTGACGATCCGTGCTCGAACGCGTTGCTGGAGGCACTCGCGTGCGGGCTTCCTGCAGCGTTCCTACGCAGCGGTGGGCACCCGGAGCTCGTGGGGGAGGCTGGGATCGGGTTCGACGATCCGGAGGAGCTCCCCGGCGTGCTCGAACGGCTCGGAGAGGAGCTCGAGCAGCGCCGGGCTGCGATTCGCGTTCTCCCCCTGTCGGATGTGGCCGACCGTTATCTCGAGGTTCTGCGCGGGTGACGACAGCGCTTCGGCGGCTCACTGCGGCGCCGTCGCGGATCGTGCTTGGCGCCTATGTCCCGGCGCGCACGCTCTCATGGCCGGACGCCTCGCGGCTCTTCGTCGTCGGCGACGACTTCGGCTGGTCGATCGATGACGATCGTGCACGGCTCGGCGCGACGGCGCGACGGCTGGGCTACGAAATCGCTCCCGCACCGTGGGCCCCGTTCGCGAGGCGGCAGGCGGTTTTCCATCACGATCACTTCGGCGCATTGCAGCCGCGATGGCTCGAATCGTCCCACCGGCTCGGGCTCAGCTACTTCCACGGTCGTCCGGGGACTGAGGGCTACCCCGAGTTCGATCGCGCGTACGAGATGCTGAGGCGACATGCAACTCGTATCGACCGCGTGCAGGTGACACACGCCGAGATGCACGCGCTCGTCCTTGCCGCCGGCGTCGATTCGGAGAAGGTGTTCCGTATCCCGATCGGCGTCGATCTCGCACGCTTCCCGCTCGTGAGTGCTCCGGCGCGCGCGGAAGCCCGCGAGGCGCTGGGCATTCCGGAGTCCGCGTTCGTCGTCGGGTCGTTTCTCAAGGACGGCGTTGGCCTAGGAGAGGGACTCGAGCCCAAGCTCGTGAAGGGGCCCGACGTTCTCGTCGCCACGCTGGCGCAGCTGCACAGTTCAATTGCAGAGTTGGTCGTTCTGCTCACCGGACCGGCCCGGGGCTTCGTCCGTCGCAGGCTCGAGCAACTGGGCATCGCACACCGCCACCTGTATCTACCCTCGCGCGACGAGCTGGCGCGTCCGTATCACGCCCTCGACGTCTGTCTCGTCACGTCGCGTCAGGAAGGCGGGCCGAAGGCGCTGTTGGAGTCGATGGCGACCGGCATCCCGCTCGTCACGACACGTGTCGGGCAGGCAGCGGAGCTCGTCGTCGACGGACAGAACGGCCTGCTGGCGGACGTCGACGACGTCGAGGCGCTCGCAGCCGCGGTGATCCGCGTTCGCGACGACTCTGCGCTCAGGTCGAGGCTCCGTTCGGCAGGACGACCGACCGCCGAAGCCCATGCAGACGAGCGGCTCGATACACGCTGGGCGGAGCTCCTCGACGGCTTCGTGCGCCGTGCAGATTGACCGCGCTCGTTTGGCCCGCTACGCCCGCGCGGCGTGGCGCTGGGGCCGGCTGCTCGTTCCGAGACGATCCTCTCCGGGGGTGCGTGTCTTCTACGGGCACGACCTCGTTCCGAAGCCGGGCGAGCCCGTCGCAGGAGGTTCGGCGAAGTTCCAGCGTCTCGCAGAACGCTTTCCGAACAGCCCAACCGACTTCACCCTCCTCTACCTCGGCTCGACGTGGCTTCCGCGTGATCTCGGGCCCCTGCTACGGCTTGCCGCACGCCGCCGTGTCCCGATCGCCGTCAACCAGGATGGAGTGGCCTATCCGGGCTGGGCGGGAGACACGACGGACGATCTCAATCGGCCACTCCGCCGTGCGCTTCTGGCGGCCGACCACGTCGTCTATCAGAGCCGGTTCAGCAAGGACTCCTCCGATGCCTTTCTGGGTGAGCCGCAGGGGTCGTGGGAAGTTCTTCACAACGCAGTCGACGTCAATCACTTCACGCCCGCCGTGCGACCGGCAAGCGGAGGCCCCGTGCTCCTCCTCGGCGGCGATCAGACCCAGGCCTACCGGCTCGAGCTCGCGCTGCGGACGTTTGCGCGCGTTCTCGCTTCGGAGCCCGGTGCTCGACTGCTCGTCGCAGGCCGTCTCGTCTCGCCGGTCGAGCCCCTCCTCGACGAGCTCCGACTCCGTGGGCGGGTGGAGCTCGTCGGCCGCTACGCGCAGCGCGATGCGCCCGAGATCATCCGTCGCGCGCACGTCCTCCTCCACACGAAGGTCAAGGATCCCTGTCCGAGCGCGGTGATCGAGGCGATGGCCTGCGGACTGCCCGTCGTGTATCCGGCGAGCGGCGGCACGGTCGAGCTCGTCGGAGACGAGGCCGGGATCGGCGTCCCGCATCCCGAGAGCTGGGAGCGGGACGAGCCGCCCTCGCCGGAGGCGCTGGCCGACGCAGTCACACGCGTGCTCGCCGGCCATGACGCCTACGCCGCCGCCGCGAGGCGGCGCGCGGTCGACCGCTTTGCGCTCGGTCCGTGGCTCGACCGTCATGCGGAGCTCTTCGACGAGCTACTCACGCGCTGACGCCTCCGTCCAGATCTCGCCCCAGACGAGCAGCGGCTCATCCATCTCCCAGCCCGCATCCGCGAGCTCCTCGCGGAGCAGTTGCGGGTCGTACTCCACCTTGTGTTCCGGATCCGAGAAATGCGGCAGGCCGAGCTCGCGGCGGAGCGGCACCGTCCAGTCGCGATCGAGCACCGGTACGCGCAGGAGCAGGCGGCGTGCACCGGCGCGCTCGCGCAGCGCGCGGAGAAGATCGACGCGCGGGGCGATGTGCTCGAGCACGTTCGAGAGGATTGCGACGTCGACCGGCTGCTCCGGTGTGTACTCAACGGCGTCGGCCTGCACGTACGTGACGCGTGGATGGGCGAAGCGTTTCCGGGCGACCTCCAGCATCCACGGACTCGCGTCGATCGCGACCACTGTCGCACCCGCCCGCTCCGCGATGTCATGGGCGAGCTCTCCTTTCCCGCAGCCGACGTCGAGGACGCGCTCCCCGGAACGGATGCGCTCGACGAAGAAGTCGTGGTAACGGGTGAGCCGATGCTTCGCGTGGACGCCTTCGTCGTACGCGATCGCACCGAGGTCGATGCCGACGTACGCATCCTCATAGGCCTGCAACAGCCTGCGCATGGCCCTCCGGCGGTTCGGATCGGCGCGGGTCGTCGCGAGCCAGAGCCGGAAGAGGGGCCGCCAGACCGCGTACGGGAAGAATGGCCGGAGCGGACGCAACGGAACACGGCGGCCGATGCCGCCGGCGACCCGGCTTAACGTCCACGTCCGCCGAGTCATGAGCGGTAGGCCTGCAGCCTTCCGCGCAGAGTAGAGAGGTGAAACTGCGCCTGCGCGCGGTCACGTCGCGCGAGTGCGAGGAGGGCGCCGCCGGCCGGGCGTACGAGCATTCGTGCCACAGCTCGCGCGGGATAGCGGTGCTTGCGGAGTATGTACCCCACGCTCGCCCCGTCGCGCGCGCCGACCGCACGCAGCGCGACTCGCGCGAGCGGTTTCTCCGGATGAACGACGATCAGCGTCGGTTCGTACTCGATTCGCGCGCCCGCGTCGACGGCACGGACGAGGTAATCGATCTCCTCGCCCGAGGACCAGGCCTCGGTCGAGCCGAGGCCGAGCCGCTCGTCGAAGTCGCCCACCTTCGCCACGACGGCTGCACGCAGGAAGATGGTGAATGAGATGGCGCGGTTCCACAGGTTTTCGCGCGTGAGGACGGCCGGGTCGCGCGCCCACGATCTGGACGAACGTCCCTCCGAGTCGGCAGCACATCCCGTCAGCCCGGCGAGGCCGGAGTCCTCGGCGAGCCGCCGGCCGACGCGCTCGAGCACGTCCTCCGGAAAGATGCAGTCGTCATCGGGGAACGCGATGACGTCGGCGCGCACCTGTGCGAGCCCGGCATTGCGTGCGCGCGAGAGTCCGCGGGGCGACTTGAGGTGCTCGATCTCGAGCGACGGGTGTGCGAGGAGAATCGCATCGACGCGGTCGTCCGTGTTCTGGTCGACCACGAGCACACGGAAGCCGCCGTGCGTCTGTCCCTCCAGTGAGGCCAGCAGGCGTTCGAGCTCCACCGTCCGGTCGACCGTCGCGACGAGGAGATCGAATGATGGAAGCTCCGTTTGCGCCACGGCCGTACGCTAACGCCCCGTGCCACTCGTCTCCGTTCTCCTCGCGGTTCACAACGACGCCCGCTTTCTCGGTGAAGCCGTTGCGAGCGTTCTCCACCAGACGTTGGACGATCTCGAGCTGCTCGTGGTCGACGACGCGTCGACGGATGAAACCCCGGCAGTGCTGGCGAAGGTCTCGGACTCGCGGCTCGTCGTGCTACGCAACGACGAGCAGGCGGGGCTGGCGGCCTCGCTCAATCGCGGCCTCGAGGAGGCGAACGGAAGGTTCGTTGCGCGTCTCGACGCCGACGACGTTGCACTGCCCGATCGGCTGCAGCGGCAGGTCGAGCGCGTGCGCGACGACGAACAGACTGGGGTCGTCGGCTCGGCGATCGTCGACCTCGACGAACGGGGCCGACGCGGACGCACCCACGTCATGCCGCAGGGGGCCACGGCGCTGCGCTGGCATGCGCTTTTCAGCTCGCCGTTCTTCCACCCGACGGTCTTTGTCGACCGCGAGGTACTCGACGCGCACAGCCTCAGATACGACCCTGCGTTCCTCGAGAGCGAGGACTATGACCTCTGGACGCGCCTCTTCGCCTACGTGGACGGAGACAACCTCCCCGAGCCGCTCGTGCTGAAACGGGTGCACGCAGGACAGGCGTCGCAACGGCGCGGCGAGTTGCAGGGGTCGTTCCAACGACAAGTGGCGTTGCGTGAGATTCAGCGGATCGCACCGAAGATCGACGCCGAGCTCGCGTGGCGGATCGGCGCCCGACAGCATGCTCCGGTCGGCTCGAGGAAGGCATTCCTTCAGCTTCTCGCTGCCTTCGAGCGCCGGTACGGCCGCGATCCCGCCGTCCGCAAGGCGGCGTTCCGTTCGCTGATCAGGCTCCGCGGGCGGCGCAGATGACGCGTGTCACCGTCGTCTCGCCTGAGCCGACGCCGTACCGCGCGCCGCTCTTCGACCGAATCGCGGCGCTCGACGACATCGAGCTGACCGTGATCTATGCGGCTCAAAGCGTTGCCGACCGGGCGTGGACGGTCGAGCCAAGGCATCGCAGCATTTTCCTGCGCGGCGTCCGTCTGCCCGGCGCGCGGCATCTCGTGCGGCACGACTATCCGCTCACGCCCGGGATCGTGCGGGCGCTGCGTCGGTCGCAACCCGAGGTCGTCGTCGTCTCGGGTTGGAGCACGTTTGCGGCGCAGGCCGCAATGTCGTGGGCCCGTGCCCGGGGGATCCCGTATGTGTTGCACGTCGAGAGCCATGACCTCGAGCCGCGCGCGGGCTGGCGACACGTCGTGAAGAGACTCGTCGTTCCTCGCGTGATCGGCGGCGCGGCGAGCGTTTTGGCTGTCGGCACGGCGGCCCGGGACTCCGTCGTCGCGCGCGGCGCGCGGCCGGACCGCGTTCGGGTGTTCGCGAACACGATCGACGTGGAGCGCTGGATCATTCGCGCCTCCACGATTGCGGCGCGTCCCCATGAGGGCGTGGTGGTGCTGTCGGTGGGACGGCCCGTGCCCGAGAAGGGTTTCGACGTCCTCGACCGCGCGTGCGCCGACGCCGGCCTTCGGCTCGAAGTGGTTACAGGCGGCCTTGAAGAGGAGGAGCTCGCGCGGCGCTACGTGGATGCGGATGTCTTCGCGCTGCTCTCGCGGCACGAGCCGTGGGGCGTGGTCGTGAACGAGGCCGCAGCCTCAGGACTGCCCCTCGTGCTCTCCGACCGCGTCGGCGCCGCCTACGACCTCCTGCGCGACGGCGAGAACGGCTTTCTCGTGCCCGCAGAAGACGTCGCCGCAGCCGCAACCGCGCTGCGCAGGCTCGCCGCCGATCCAGATCTGCGGGGCAGGATGGGCGAGCGGTCGCGGGAGCTTGCGCGGAGCTGGGGTTACGAGCCGTCGGTGGAGAGCTTCGTCGCGGCCGTCCGCGAGGCAACCGCGCGGTAGATCTCCTCCTGGACGTTCGTCACGCGGTCCCACGACCTGCGCCGAGCTGCCTCGACCCCGCCACGCGCGAGTTGCTCGCGTAACGCGGAGTCGGACAAGACGCGCCGGATCGCAGCGACGACAGCATCTCGCTGGTACGGAACGACGAGTGCCTCGCCTTCGCCGAAGAACTCGGCGACTCCGCAGCGGTCGGAGACGATCACCGGAGTGCCGGCGGCGGCAGCTTCGGCGGCCACCATCCCAAAGCTCTCGCCTGCGGAGGCGAGGACGAACACGTCCGCCTGCGGATAGAGGGCGCGCGGCGGGTCGTCCGTCATCGGCAGCGTGTGCAGCCTCGCTGCGTCCGTCGACACCCCGTGACGATCATCTGGGCCTGCAATGACGACGTGCGCGTCGGGAATCTGCCTGGCCGCCTCGGCCAAGATCTCGATGCCCTTACCCGCAGCGATGCGACCGACGTAGAGGACGAGCGGCGCGTCGGCTGGAATCCCCAGGCGCTCGCGCAGATCTCCATCGGGATTGTCGAATGGCTCCGGAAAGCCGTTCCCGCGGACGTGCACCTTCTCGGGGGCGATACCACACGCGACGACGTCGTCACGCTCACGCTCCGACGCGACGACGACGGCGGCCGCGCCGCGCGCGACGCCGCGATAAAGGGAAGCGTCGAGGACTCGCTTCAGCCGCACCTTGCGGAGCCGGGGCTGGAACATGCCGAGCGGCTCGAAGACGTACGGCACGCGCGCCACGCGGCACCATGCCGCCGTGACGGTCGTGACGGGGTCGCGGAACCCGAAGACGTGGACGACGTCCGGGCGAGGAAGGCGCGCGAGCGCGACCGGCAGGGTCGGCGTGATTCCCATCCAGCGGTAACGCAGCGGAGTCGCGAGGTAGCGAACGGTCGCGCCGTCGACGACGCGAACGGAGGAGCGCAGCGCCGGCTTCGATCCGAGGTCGACGATCGTGGTGGTGACCACATCGACGTCGTGTCCCCGGGCGATCAACCCCCGCACCAGCTCACCGGCGGCCACGACGGGCCCGCCGAAGGCGCGCGACGGCGCCCACACGGGCGCGGCGAACAGGATGCGCAGCGTGTTCTCGTTCACGGCACTAGCCTTGCGCACGATGTCCGTCCGCCGCAAGCCCCGTCTGCTCGTGCTCAACCAGTACTACTGGCCCGGGGTCGAGGCGACGGCGCAGCTGTTGACCGAGCTCTGCGAAGGCCTTGGTGAGGGCGCGGAGGTGAAAGTCGTGACGGGAGTGCTCCATGGACACGAGGACGAGCCGCGTCACATCGTCCACAACGGCGTCGAGATCGTTCGCGTCGCGTCGACCTCGTTCGAGCGCTCCAAGCTCGGTGCGCGCGCCGCAAACTACGTCACGTACCTGACGAGTGCGCTGCTCAGTGGGCTGCGCGGCCCTCGCCCCGACGTCGTTCTCTGCATGACCGATCCGCCCATCGTCGCCGACATCGCGTTGCTCGTCGCGCGTCGCTATCGCGCACCGCTGGTCGTGATCAGCCAGGATGTGTTCCCGGAGATCGCCGTCGAGCTGAAACGCCTCGAGAACCCCGTGGCGACGCGGCTGCTGCGGGCGCTGGTCTCGCTCTACCTACGCAGGGCCGACCGGATCGTCGCGATCGGCGACACGATGCGCCGCCGGCTGGAGGCCAAGGGAGCGCCGCCTGAACGCGTCCACGTGATCCCGAACTGGGTCGATACGAGCCGGCTCGTGCCACGCGACAAGGCGAACGAGTGGGCGCTTAGAGGCGGTTTGGACAAGAAGTTCGTCGTCATGCACTCCGGCAACGTGGGTCACGCGCAGGATCTCGACTCGCTCGTTCGCGCGGCGACGTTCTTGCGCGATCTGGATGACCTCGCGATCTTCATCGTCGGCACAGGAGCGCGGCACGCAGAGCTTGTCGCCCTCGCGGAGCGGCTCGAGGTCGACCAGGTTCAGTTCCTCTACTACCAGCCGCGTGACGTGCTGGCGCAGTCCCTTTCGGCGGCCGACGTCCACGTGGTGGGGCTGGCGCGGGGACTCGCCGGCTACGTGGTGCCCAGCCGTCTCTACGGCATCCTCGCGGTGGCGCGTCCGGTGATCGTCGCCGCAGATCCGGAGAGTGAAACCGCGGAGGTGGTCGAACGCATCGGCTGCGGGATCGTCGTTCCGCCGGGAAGGCCAGAACTGCTCGCGCGTGCGATCCGCGACACGCACGACGGGAAGTACGACCTCGAAGCGATGGGGGCCCGCGGCCGCGAGTGGGTGGAGCAGGAGGCCGATCGCTCCGTCGCGATGCGCCGATACCGCGATCTCCTGCTCGGGCTTGCGCCGTCCTGAGTTCCTCGCGGCGGCGCTGATCGCGGTGCTCGCGCTCGTCGCCGGCTGGAACGCCTACAAGTATCCGAGCGGCGCGGGCTACGACGTGCGCCAGCACCGCGAATACGCGGACCTGCTGATCCACCACGGCGAGATTCCCGGAGCGGGGACGCAGAGCGAGTACTACACGCCGCCCGGTTTCTACGCGCTCGCGGGAATTGCGACCGTGATCGGCGAGCATGTGCACGCCGGCGATCCGCACAAGCTCGGGCAGGTGCTGAACTGGCTCGTGCTGCTGGCGACCGCGACCGTGCTCTGGCTTCTGGCACGCGAGCTCTTCCCGGGACGGCGGTGGGCACAGCTCTCGGCGCTCGCCTTCTTCTGCTTCTTGCCCGTCGTGCTGCGCGTCGGCGCGATGTTCCATCCCGAGCCGCTCTCGATGCTGCTGACGGCGGTTGCGCTGCTCCTCGCCGCCCGGATGCTCGGACGGCGCGACTACCGCTGGCAGCTTGCCGTTGCGACCGGGATCGCACTAGGGCTGGGACAGCTCGTCCGCGCGTTCTCCCTCTGGACGTTCGCGGCGGTCGTCCTCGCGTTTCTTGCCGCGCGCGCCTGGCGCCCCCTCGTGGTCGTCGTGATCGCAACGGCGGTCGTCGCATCGCCGTGGTACATCCGTCAGACGATCAAGTACGGCGACCCTGTCTTCGATCGGCCCACGAAGCACGAGGCGGTCTGGGAGCGGCGGCCCGCCCGCTTCTACGTCGGGCTCGGGCAGCCCGAGGTCTTCACCGAGCCGATCCGGCCGCACTTCGTCAACGAGGCGATCCCGACGACCTACAGCGACGTCTGGGGCGACTACTTCGGCGTCTGGAAGGGGAGCCGGGAGCGACAGAGCTTCCTCGGGCTGCTGCCGACGCTGGTGGCCGTCGCGGGGTGGATCGTCTTCCTGTTGCGTTCCCGGCGTGTCCCGGCTCGGCTGCCGGTCGCACTGCTGCCGGGGCTCGGAATCCTGGGCTACCTCTACTTCACCGTCAGCTACCCGACCCCGGACGGGGACGTGCTCAAGGCGAGCTACATGCTCACGACCGCGCCGGCCTGGGCCCTCGCGTTCGGCTACGCCGTCGACCGGCTACCGGTGCGCGTGCGTCTTCTCACGGCCGCCGTTCTGGCCGCCTCGGCGCTCGCAAGCCTCCCGTTCCTGCTGTACTGACTCCCGTGACGGCCGTTCTCTTCACGTGTGCCGGGCAGCGCGTGGACATCGTCGGCGCCTTCCGCCGTGCCGGCGCGACCACCGTCGCCGCGGACGTCAACCCGCTTGCGCCGGCGCTCTACCACGCGGACCATCACGCCCTCGTCCCCAGGATCGAGGAGCCGGAGTACCTGCCGGTTTTGCGCGAGCTCGTCGACCGGCACGACGTGCGCCTGACCGTCCCGCTCACCGATCTCGACCAGGTCGTCCTTGCCCGCGCCCGCGACGAGCTGGGCGCGCTCGTCTTGCTGCCGGACGCCGAGATCGTCGAGCGCCTGGGCGACAAATACCTCGCTCACGTCCTCTTCGAGGAGCGTGGAATCGCATCACCCCCGACATGGCTTCCGAACGGCGTGCCCGACGATGCGGAGTTCCCGTTGCTCGTCAAGGCGAGGCACGGCTTCGGCTCACGACACATCTTCCGGGCGGCCGATCCGGCTCAGCTCGGTTTCTTCCTCGGCTACACGCCCGTGGAATCGATCGTGCAGGCGTGTCTAGGGGGCGAGGAGTTCTCCGTCGACGTCTTCTGCGACCTCGAAGGACGCTGCTTGAACGCGATCCCGCGGACGATGATCGAGTCGAAGGGCGGCGAGTCGATCAAGGGAATGACCATCCGTGACGAGCGGCTGATCGACCTCGCCCGCGACGTCGCCGAGAAGCTGCAGCTCGTCGGGCCCGCCAACATCCAGTGTTTCCGCGAGGAGGACGGCTCGCATCTGCTCACGGACATCAACCCGCGCTTCGGCGGTGGCTTCCCATTACCCCTCGCCGCGGGCGGCCGGTATCCGGAGCTCGCACTGGCGCTCGCCCGCGGTGAGCGTCCGGAGCCGCGACTGGGCGACTTCCGCGAGGGCATCGTGATGACGCGCTTTTTCTCGGACCTCAGCCTGACGCCGAACGGCGACGGAACGCTGAAGCCACTCGCGCCCGCGGAATGACCCCCGCCGGCCTGACGGGACCTGTCCAAGTTCGTGGCTCAGAGCCACTTGCCCCGCGGAACCCGCTTCTCACGTGCGCCCGACCTGGTCGAAGTCGTGCCTGTGGCTCTGAGCCACAAAGTGAGGCACGGTGAGGTACATCGTCACCGGTGCCGCTGGGTTCATCGGATCCCATCTGACCGAGGCGCTCCTCGCGCGCGGACACGACGTCCTCGGCGTCGACTGCTTCACCGACTACTACGACGCGGCGCTGAAGGAGGAGAACGCCGCCAAGCTCGACGTTGCGCGCGTCGACCTGGCGGAGGAGGACCTCGATCTTGGCGGCGTCGACGGCGTGTTCCATCTCGCCGGCCAGCCCGGCGTGCGGAGCTTCGGCGAGGTCTTCGAGGACTACGTTCGCCGCAACCTGCTCGCGAGCCGCCGGGTGTTCGAGACCACGGCGAACGCCGGGGTGCGAGTCGTCTTCGCGTCCTCGTCGTCCGTCTACGGCGACGCCGAGGCGTATCCGACGTCCGAGGACGCCCGGCCCAACCCGATCTCTCCGTACGGCATCACGAAGCTCGGCTGCGAGCAGCTCGCGCACGCGTACGCAAAGGGCTTCGGGCTCGAGGCGGTCATCCTCCGCTACTTCACCTTCTACGGGCCTCGCCAGCGACCGGACATGGCGCTCGCGCGGATCGTCGACGCGCTCGCGCGCGGAGCGTCCTTCGAGCTCTATGGCGACGGCCTCCAGTCACGGTCGTTCACGTACGTTGCCGACGGCGTCGAGGCGACGATCGCGGCGATGGAGAACGCTCCTGCAGGCGCTCTCTACAACGTCGGCGGGGGCGCCGAGGCGACGATGCGAGAGGCGATCGCGACGCTGGAACGCGTTTCGGGCCGAACCCTCGACGTCGTCGAGCGCCCTGCCGCGGCCGGCGATGTTCGCCGCACGTCCGCGGATACGAACCGGATCGAGCGGGAACTCGGCTGGCGTGCGACGACTTCGCTCGAGGACGGCTTGCGGGCCCAGTGGGAATGGGCCTCGGTTAGAGTCGCCGCGCCTTGAGCGCGCGCAAAGCGGATCTCGAGGCCGAGCAGGAAGTCGACCTCGGCCGGTACTGGGGCGCGATCGTCGCGCGCTGGTGGCTGCCGCTGCTCGGCCTGGTCGCCGGCGCGCTGATCGGCTATCTGATCTCGCTCGGCGGCAAGGAGGTCTGGAAGGCGAGCGCCACCGTCTATCTCGGCGCGTCGTACAGCGTCGTCGGCGGGACGCTGTTGCAGGGGCCGCAGGCGAATCCGTCGACGGTCGGGACGATCGCGCGCGCCGAGAAATCGATCGAGATCGCGGCCGCGAAGGCGCGCATGCCTGCAGCCGACCTTCGCGGGAAGGTGTCGACGAAGACCATCTCCACCGGTGCCGGAACGACCACGGTGCGAACGACCGCGAACCCGCTGGTCCGGATCACCGTGCAGGCGTCCACGCGCCGAAGGGCGCAAATCGCCGCGAACGTGCTCGCGTTTGTCGTGGTCGACCGGCTCGCTCCATTCGCGGACCGAAAGATCGAGAGCCTGAAAGAGCGGATCGCAGACGACCAGAATCAGATCGACGCGATCCGGCAGGGAGCGGGATCGTCCGACGCGGTTGGAAAGGCGGTCCTCGGAGTGCAGCTCGGAGAGGTCCTGGACGATCAGCTCCAGGCGAAGCAGCTCCTGATCCAGGCGCAGGAGGTCGAGCGCCCAGACGACGGCGCGCAGCCGGCGGAATTCCGTCGTCGTGGCCGCGTTCCTGGGGCTCATCCTCGGATTGATCGCAGCGCTCGTCTGGGAACCGCTCGCCCGCCGGAGCTAGTCATGCTCGAAGGCAAGACCGTGGCGGTGGTCGTTCCCGCCTACGACGAGGAGGCGCTTGTCGGGACGACGATCCGCGGCGTTCCGGACTTCGTCGACCGGATCTTCGTCGTCGACGATGCCTCGCACGACGGCACCGCGGCCGCCGCGCGCTCGGCAGGGGATTCCCGTGTCGAGGTGCTCAGGCACGAGCACAACTCGGGCGTCGGCGCCGCCATCGTCACCGGCTACCGGCGCGCGGTTGTGGAGGGAATCGACGTCGCCTGTGTCATGGCGGGCGACAACCAGATGGATCCGGGGGATCTCGCGAAGATCGCGCTGCCCGTCGCACGCGGCGAGGTCGACTACGCAAAAGCCAACCGGCTGATCTCCGGCGAGGCGTGGAGGGTGATCCCGCGTTCGCGCTATCTCGGCAACGCCATCCTCTCGTTCCTCACGAAGATCGCGTCCGGCTACTGGCACGTCGCCGACTCGCAGTCGGGCTACACCGCGGCGAGCCGCGAGATGCTCGAGCAGCTGGATCTCGAGCGCGTCTACCGCGGCTACGGCTTCCCGAACGACATGCTGGTCCACCTCAACGTGTGGAATGCACGCGTCCGCGACATCCCGTCACGTCCGGTGTACGGCATCGGCGAGCGTTCGGGGATCAAGATCCGGAGAGTCGTCCCGCGGATCTCCTGGTTGCTCCTGAACGGGTTCTTCTGGCGGATGCGGGAGAAGTACGTGATCCGCGACTTCCACCCGCTCGTCTTCTTCTACATGCTCGGCTTCCTGATGACCCTGCTCGGACTCGGCCTGGGGATCGCGGAGGTCGTGCTCAGGATCATGGGCAACGCGGTCTCCGTGGGGACGGTCGTGCTCGTGGCGCTCCTGCTGATCTTCGGCTCCCAGTTCACGCTCTTTGCGATGTGGTTCGACATGGAGTCGAACAAGGATTTGCGCTGATTTTGGTTCTGTAAAGGGCCGGTAAAGTCTGCGACCCCTTGCGAAGGGGCGCGGGTAAAGTCCCGCCGATGCCTACCGCCGTCGTGACCGGCGGGGCCGGATTTCTCGGCTCCCACCTCTGCGATCAGCTCGTGTCGCGGGACTTCCGAGTCATCTGCGTGGACAACCTCGACACGGGCTCGCTTCAGAACATCGAACACCTGCGCGGCGACAACTTCGTGTTCGTCAATCACGACGTCACGTTCCACCTCGAGGTCGAAGGCGAGATCGATCTCGTCTACCACCTTGCCGCTTTGGCGAGCCCGATCGACTACCTGCGCATGCCGCTGCACTCGCTCAAGGTCGGCTCGTACGGGACGCACAACGCGCTCGGGCTGGCGAAGTTCAAGCGGGCCCGCTTCCTGCTGGCGTCGACGAGCGAGGTCTACGGCGATCCTCAGGTGCATCCGCAGCCTGAGACCTACTGGGGCAACGTCAACCCGATCGGCCCGCGGGGGGTCTACGACGAGGCGAAGCGCTACGGCGAGGCAATGACCATGGCGTACCACGGCCAGCAGGGCGTCGACACGGCGATCGCGCGGATCTTCAACACCTACGGGCCGCGGATGCGGCCCAACGACGGGCGTGCGGTTCCCACGTTTGTCCGGCAGGCCCTCGAGGGCAAGCCTCTCACAGTGTTCGGCGACGGGACTCAGACTCGAAGCTTCTGCTACGTCGACGACCTCATTCGAGGTCTCGTCGCGCTCGCAGAGTCCGACGAGCATCTTCCGGTCAATCTCGGCAACCCGCGCGAGTTCACCCTCAACGAGCTCGCCGAGATTGTGCTGCGCGTCACCGGCGCGAAGAGCGAGATCGTCCACGAGGCCTTACCGATCGACGATCCGCAGGTCCGGCAGCCGGACATCACGCGCGCCAAGCAGCTCCTCGGTTGGGAGCCGGAGATCCAGCTCGAGGAAGGACTGCGGCGGATGTTGCCCAGCTTCGGACGGGAGCCTGTCGTTGCATAGACGGATCGGGGTCTTCGCGGCGATCGTCCTTGTCGCTGCCGGATTGGCCGTGCCCGCAGCGCAGGCACAGCGCCACCTGCTGGTCGGGATGCAGGACGACTCGATGGCGCTGCAAGGAGACCCGGCCTTCACCTTCCGGACGATGAAGCAGCTGCGCGTCCAGATCACTCGGATCAACCTGAACTGGAACGAGGTCGCGAAGCGCCGCCCGGCGCATGGGCAAGATCCGTCCGATCCGGCCTACGACTGGAGGCTTTACGACCGCGCGATCAAGTACGCCTCGCAGAACGGGATCAGTGTGATGCTCACGATTCTCTTCGTGCCGTCATGGGCGAACGGAGGAAGGCCGAAGAACGTTCCTCCGACGAACTTCAACGACCTGCGCAACTTCGCATATGCCGCCGCTACTCGCTACAGCGGCCACTACATCCCGAACACGGACGACTTCGACGAAGTCTTTCTCCCGGCGGTCAAGTACTGGCTCGCCTGGAACGAGCCGAGCAACCCGAACTGGCTCCAGCAGGTCTCCGGTGGGCAGTTCGTGAGCCCGCGCTCGTATGCGCGCATCTGCACCGCCATCTGGCAGGGCGTCCACTTCACGAACTTCGCGGACGAGAAGGTCGGCTGTGGGGTGACCGGGCCGCGCGGCAACAACCAGGCGCGCTCCTTCCGTCCCTCGATCGCCCCGCTGGACTTCATGCGCCTCACACGGCGCGCAGGGCTCAGGAACCTCGACGCGTACGCCCACAACCCCTATTACGGCAAGCCGAGCGAGACACCGACCACGAAGCCGGGTGGCAAAGCCGTGACGCTCGGAAACATCAACACGCTCATCTCCCTGGTGAACAAGCTCTGGGGCAAGAAGCGGATCTGGATCACGGAGTACGCCTGGCAGACGCCGCCCGATCGCATCTTCGGCGTCTCCTATGCGAGGCAGGCGGCCTACGTGCGGCAGTCGTACGCGATCGCCCGGGCGAACCCGCGCATCGACATGATGGTTTGGTTCATGCTGCGCGACGACACCAACATTCGGCTGGGTTGGCAGTCGGGCGTCCTCACGGCGACCGGCAAGAAGAAACCCGCCTTCAACGTCTTCGCCCGGCTCCCGCACTGAGGTCACGTGGGGGAACCCATGGTTTCCCCACGAGCCCCCTCCTTTTCGGCTCGGCAAGGCGGATGGTCGGTAGCGCTCCGGCGGGAGCGTGGTCCCGCCTCCGCGCGCGGGAGCGAGCTAGCCCTAGATCGATCTGGGTGGTTTCGTTGCGTCGCGCGAGCGGTGGTGCTAAAGCATCCCCGCCCGCGTCAGTTCGCCTGCGGCTAGGGCCGCTACGCGTGCCTTACCCTCCGGCTCTGGTGGTGCGCGAGTTCGGGCGGCTCGCCAATAGAGAGCGATAGAGCCGATCCACGTCGTCGACGAGGCGGTCGACGGCATACCGGGAAAGGACGTGCTCGCGGCCCTGCTTGCCCATGCGCTCGCGTAAGGCGGGATCGCGTGCGAGGCGGGCGAGGCGGTCGGCGAGGTCGTCCGTGGCGCCGGGCTCGACGAGGAAGCCGTCTTCGCCGTCGCGGACGACGTCCGGAACACCTCCGACCCGCGTGGCGACCACCGGCCGTCCTGCGGCGAGCGCCTCGATCGCGCTGACGGGCGTCCCCTCGTTCGACGAGGGAAGCACGAGCGCGTCGAACGCTGCGTAGAAGGGTGCGACCTCCTCCTGATAGCCGAGGAAGAGCGTGTCGCGCGCGATCCCGAGCTCGTGCGCGCGGTGCTCGAGCTCTCGTCGGTCGGGACCGTCGCCGACCATGCACAGGCAGGCGTCAACGCCTCCGTTCCGGAGCTGCTTGAACGCCAGGAGCACGTCGTCGGTCCGTTTCACGGCCGTCATGCGCCCGATCCACCCGACCGCAAAGCGCCCCTCCGGGATCCCGAGATAGCGACGGCTCTCCCGCCGGCCGTCCCGCCCCGCCGCCACGCGCTCGTCGAGCTCGATCCCGAGCCGGATCACGACGAATCGCTCGCGCGGCGCGACACCGAGCGCGACGAGGTCGTCACGAACCTGAGGGCTCACGGCGACGAGCGCGGTCGTCTTCGAGGCGAGCCAGCGCTCGAGTAGGCGGAAGAAGAGCGAGCGGAAGGGCCCGAAGTAACCCCGCAGGACGTGGCCGTGGAAGGTGTGGATGACGATCGGCGGCCTGCGTGCTCCGGCCAGCAGTGCCGCCACCCGTCCGACGGTGCCTGCCTTCGCGGTATGCGTGTGCAGGATCTGAGGGCGCTCACGCCGGATCAGGCGGGCAAGGCGCAGCGTGGCCAGGAGATCGCGAAGTGGCGAGATCTCGCGGCCGAGCTCGTCGATCCGGAGGACCTCGACTCCGAGCTCATCGGCAACGAACGACATCGAATCCTCACCGCGCGCGAGCGATCCGGCGACGAGCGTCGTGTCGTAGCCGAGCTTCCGCAGGCCTGCCGTGAGGTAGGCGACGTGGAGTGCAGGTCCGCCCATGTTCAGCCGGGCGATGACCCGCAGGATCTTTACTGGTTCAGGCGGTAGCGTCATGGCTCATGTGGGTCGACCGGTCATTTCAGACGGACGAGCGGGCAGAGCCCGCACGTCCTGAAGGCGGCATCGCAAGCGATGCCTCGGCCTCAGACCCGGGCAACGATCGCCTCGGCCGTGACCTCGAGCCCGGCCGCGAGGTCGATCCGCGGCTCGTAGCCAAGTGTCTCGCGCGCGGCCGTGATGTCGGCCCAGGAGTCGCGGATGTCTCCTGCTCGCGGCGCCTCGAAGCGCCTCTCGACCGGCTTGCCGAGAATCGCGCCGATCGTCTCTGCGACGTGGTTGACGCTCGCGGGCGAGCCGGCCGCGACGTTGAAGACGCGACCGGTTGCTCCCGGCGCGTCTGCCGCGCGAATCGTCGCGTCCACGACGTTGCCGACGTAAGTGAAGTCGCGCGACTGCTCCCCATCGCCGTAGATCGTGATCGGCTCGCCCTGGTCGATCGCGGCGATGAAGAGCGGAACGACGGCTGCGTACTGGGAGAACGGGCTCTGCCGCGGGCCGAAGACGTTGAAGTAGCGGAGGACGACCGTCTCGAACGAGTGGTAGACGCGGCTGAAGCTGATGCAGTAGCGCTCGGCTGCGAGCTTCGCGACACCGTAGGGAGAGATCGGATCCGGGGGCGTCGACTCGGCGGTCGGCAGCTCCCGGCTCGATCCGTACACGGAGGTGGACGACGAGAAGATGACGCGGCGCACTCCTTCGTCGCGCGCGGCGAGGAGGACGTTGAGCGTTCCTTCGACGTTCACCGCGCTGGACGTGAGCGGATCCTGCACGGAGCGGGGGACCGATCCGAGCGCGCCGAGGTGGTAGACGATCTCGACGTCCCGCACCGCCGCGTGCACGCGTTCGTACGAGCGGAGCTCGCCTTCGACGACCTCGACGTCGAGGCCCTCCAGGTTGTCGCGGTTACCTGTCGAGAAGTTGTCGAGGACGCGCACGTCCTCGCCGCGCTCGACGAGCGCCTCGACGAGGTTCGAGCCGATGAACCCGGCTCCGCCGGTGACCAGGACCTTCACGTCTCCAATTTTCCCTGAACGTCCGCCGAAGTCCTCTGCGCGGCTGCGGCGGCGAGCCCGAACCCCAGCCAGGTGGTCGCATCCAGCGGTATTCCTGCGACGATTCCCTGAGCGAGCCAGAGGCCGGCGACGACGGCCGTCCAGAGAAGACCGATCACGGCCGGCTCGCGGAGTCGGCGCAGGGCGAGCATGACCGCCGTCAGAAAGACGGCCACGAGGAGCAGGAAGCCCACGATGCCGAGGTCCGCAAGCGACTGGACGTAGAGGTTCTGGACGCCGTAGCGGCGATCCGGTGAGGGAAACGCGAGGGCCGGCTCGTCGGAGAACTTGCGCTTCGCGGCGGGGACGTAGGGCATGAACACGTCTCGATCCCCCGAGGCTTCCCAGCCGACTCCCGCCACCGGATTGTCGAGGAAGATTTGCCAGCCGATCCAGGCGAGGACCGTCCGTTGCGCGTACGACTCGACGTTCGCCGATGTCTGCTCCGGCTTCAGACCGACAAACCGCAGAAAGGCGTCGAGCTCGGAGCCGCGCATCGCCGTCGCGCCCGCCCCGGTAACCGCGAGGATTGCCAACACGACCAACAGGCGGCGAACGACGACTTCCCCGCGTAGGCGAGCCGTGACGAGGAGCGCAATCGCCGCGAGACCCAGGCCGATGACCGCGGCGATCGCCCCCGACAGGATCACCCCCAGCGAGCCGGCGGCCGCACCGGCGTAGCCGAGCCGTCGATCCAGGGCGAGCCGGGGAAGGGCGATGACCGCGCACGCGACCACGAGGGCGGCAGCGGAAAGCCCGGCGAAGTCGTGAAACCCGAGGAAGGAAAGCTGCCTGCCGCCTGTCGCTCCCGAGACGAAGATGTTCGCGCCGAAGAACTGCGCCAGTCCCACCAGCGTCGCCAGCACGCTCCACGCCACCAGGATGGTCAGGAACAGCCGGAGGTCGGCGCGGCGGCGAACGAGCAGCACGACGGCCGGTGCCAGCAGCGCATACTCGACGAACTTCGCCGCTGTCACTCCATGTGTCTGCCAGGAATAGTCGTGCGACCCGTGCAGAGGCAACAGGATCTCGACGAGGATCCAGAGAGCGAGCAGCCCTGCGCTGATCCACATCGCCGTTCCCGCGCGGAGCACGGCCGTCCCAAGCCGGCGCGCGGCGACGACTGCCGCGAGGACGACCGCGAGAATCGCCAGGTCCGAGAGCTCGATGCCGATGGTCGTCTCGCCCGCGTCGATGCGGATGGTCGGCTGGTAGCGCAGGTGCAGGAAGACCACGGGGATTGCAGCCGCGAGCACGAGCGCTTCGGGTGTGATCGCGCTGCGAGTCAGGGCGCTGAGACGCGCCGTGCGCGCCCGCAGGGAGAGTGTCTCGGCGGCCACGGGGCAGCCGAGTCTAGCCCCGGGGCCGCGGAGGGCCGTCCGTAGAATGCTCTTCCTGATGCGCTCGCGGCTTTTCTGGCGCCGCTCGGCCGCCGCCGCCGGGACCTACGCCTCAGCAGCCCTTGGCTTCGGCGCCACCGTCGTCGCCCTCCATGTCTTCTCGACGGAGACGTTCGGCCGCTACGCGCTCGTGTTCGCCGCGACCGCGTTCGTCCAGAGCCTGCTGGATCTCACGGTCGAGGAGGCTCTGGTCAAGTTCGGGTTCCGCTACACGGCGCGCGAAGATTGGGGACGCCTGCGGCGGTTGTTCGGGAGTGCGATCGCCTTCAAGCTCGTCGGCGGCGTCCTCGCCACCGGACTTCTGCTCGCGCTGGCGCCCGCCGCGAACTCGCTGCTGCACAAGAGTGGTCTGACGACTCCGTTGCTGATCGGCGCGTTCCTGCCGTTCGCGCAGTGCACGGAGAACGTGGGCGGTGTTGCGATCGTGCTGCGCGGCCGGTACGACGTGCGCGCGTTCTTCCTCTTCGTCTCCATGGCCTTGCGCTTCACTGCGATTGCCGTCGCCGCGCCCCACGGCCTGAACGCGACCATCGCGGCGATCGTCGCCGCGCAGGCCGTCGCCACGTCGGCGATCAGCGTCGCCGGCTGGATCGCCTACCGCCGTTTCCCGCAGGAGGCGTCGGTGGCCCTCGGAGAGGAGCGGCGCGACATCCTGTCCTTCGTTGCGCAGTCGAGCGTCGCAACGGCGGTGATCTCGCTCACCGCGCCGCTCTCGCTGCTGGTGCTTGGCCGCGTAGCGTCGACCAGACAGGTCGCCTGGTTCCGTGCCGCGATGTCGCCGCAGCAAGCGTTCGCGGTGGTCTCCGCGCCGGCACGCCTCATTCTTCTCACTGAGCAAACCCGCGACTGGGAGCGAGGAACACGCGACGTCGTCTTCGCCGGGATCCGCCGCTACATGCTCGGCATGGCGGCCGTCACGGCGGTGAGCCTGCCGCCGTTGCTCGTGTTCACGCCCGAGCTCGCGCGGCTGCTCTTCTCGGCGAAGAACGAGGGAGCCGTGGACGCAACGCGCATCGTGATCGTCGCGGCCGCGCTCCGCATGGTGTACGGGTGGACGAAGTCGTTTCCGGTTTCGATCGGCCGGCCCGCGTTGCGCATCTGGACGCACGGATTGGAGATGCTCGTGCTCGTTCCGCTCGCCGGTGTCCTCGGCGCGAAGTGGGGCGCGACCGGCGCGGCGGCCGCCGTGCTTGCGTCCAGCGTCGCGTTCTGCGTGTACTGGACGTTGCTCTTCGTGCGGATCCGGCGCGAGCCGGGTCCGGCTGCGCCGAGCGCGTCTCCGCTCGAGGCGGCGGTACCGTGAGAGTTCTCGTCGTCTCGGGGATCTGGCCTCCGGACGTGGGCGGCCCGGCCAGTCATGCGCCCGAGGTCGCCGGCTTCCTGGTCGCGCGTGGGCACGAGGTCGAGGTGGTCACGACGGCTTCGGCAGTGCCCTTCGCCGAGTCGTACCGCGTGAACTGGGTCTCGCGCCGGCTGCCGAAGGGCGCAATCCACGTTCGTGCCGCCGCGCTGATCCGGTCGAGGGCGCGTCGCGCAGACGTCGTCTACACGACGGGGATGTTCGGGCGCAGCGCGGCCGGCGCGCTCACCGCGCGTCGCCCGTACGTCGTGAAGCTGACGGCGGATCCGGCGTTCGAGCGCTCACGGCGCCGTGGCCTCGTCGCCGGAGACGTCGACACGTTTCAGCGTGGCGGAGGCGGTCGTGCTGCCGGCGTGCTGCGACGCGCGCGAGATTTCGAGCTCCGGCGAGCTGCGCACGTGTTCTGTCCCAGCGCATACCTGCGCGACCTCGTGCTCTCATGGGGCGTCGCGCCGGAGCGGGTCAGCGTCCTCCCGAATCCCGCGCCTGTCGTTCCCGACCTGCCGCCGCGTGAGGACCTCCGCCGCGCATTCGGCCTGAACGGCGCCACGCTTGCGTTCGCAGGCAGGCTCACCGCGCAGAAATCGCTCGGGCGCGCACTCGAGGCGGTCGCCGGTGCCGACGGCGTCAAGCTCGTGATCGCGGGCGACGGGCCCGATCGTGAGCCGCTCGAAGGCCGCGCCGACGAGCTCGGGATCGGCGACCGCGTCCACTTTCTCGGAGCTCAGCCTCGTGAGCGAGTGGTGGAGCTCTTCCACGCCGCGGATGCGACGATCCTTTCCTCGAGCTGGGAGAACTTCCCGCACACCGTGGTCGAGGCGCTCGCGGTCGGCACGCCGGTGCTCGCGATGGAGACCGGAGGCGTCGCCGAAGTCGTGCACGACGGCGTCAACGGGTTGCTTGTGGCGGCGGGCGACACGGCCGCGCTGGGGGAAGCAGTCCGTCGCTACTTCTCCGATGCGGCGCTCCGCGAGCGACTTCGCGCTGCCGCGGCCGCCTCCGTGGCGGAGTACGCACCGGAGCGTGTGTTCGGCGAGCTCGAGGAGACGTTGCGGGGGGTCGCGCACGGGTAGGCCGCGCGTCCTCTTCGTCTCCCGACGCGTCGAGCTTCCGCTTGCGTCGAGCCTCGCGCGTAAGTGGGAGGCGGTCGGCGAGGAGCTGGACTTTCGTGTGCTCGCCGGTGGGAGCGGCAGCAATCGTGCCTTCCACCTCGCCCGGGAGCTGCCTGCGCTGGACGGCCCCGCCTTCTTCGCCGCGCTTCCCGTTCGAATTGCGCGCGAGCTGCGTGATTTCCGGCCCCACGCCGTGCTCGCGCAGGGCGCGCACGAGACTGCCGCAGCGCTCACCGCCCGCCGGCTCGCACGCGTCCAGACCGCGGTGATCGCGGACCTGCACGGGGACTGGCGTGCTCCCACGCGCTTGTACGGCTCGCGTCTGCGCGGCCTGCTGAATCCGGTCGCCGACCGCGTCGCCCTCGCTGCGTTGCGCAATGCCGATGGAATCCGCACGGTCACGGGGTACACGACCGCGCTCGTGCGCGACCTCGGCCTCGAGCCGGCAGACGAGTTCCCGGCCTACATGGACTTCGACTCCTTCCTGCAGGAGCCGCCGCAACCGCTGCCGGCGCGGCCGCAGGCGCTCTTCGTCGGCGTGCTCGAGCGCTACAAGAACGCCGACGGCCTGGCCGAGGCCTGGCGTCGCGCGGCGTCGCGTGTGCCCGAGGCGAAGCTGAGAGTGGTGGGTGCGGGGACGCTGGAGCCCGTCGTGCAACGTCTCGTTCGCGACCTTCCAGCGCAGACGAGCTGGACCGCGCGCCTCTCGCAGCGAGAGGTTTCCCGGGCCCTCGACGACTCGACGCTGCTCGTGCTCCCCTCGCGCTCCGAAGGGATGGGTCGCGTGATCATCGAGGCGTTCTGTCGTGCGCGGCCGGTGGTCGCGAGCCGGGTCGGCGGGATTCCGGATCTCGTCGAGGACGGGGTGAACGGGCTGCTGGTCGAGCCGGAGGACACCGATGCGCTTGCCGATGCGCTCGTTCGGGTCCTGAGCGACCGCGAGCTCGCCGACCGGCTCGCTGCGGGGGCGCAGGCGAGCTCGGGCTTGTGGACGATCTCGCCGGAGGAGTTCGCGTCCCGTCTGCGGTCCCTGGTCGAGCAGATCACAGGCTGCGGCGCCGACGAGTAGTAGTCGGCGCCGCGGAGAGGCCCCACGGGCCTTGCCCGGGGGGCCGTCTAAACCACAAGACCTGGATCTATCCCCTCCGAAGCCCGACAACCTACGAGGCTAAGCTAGGGCTCCGTGCGCGCGGAACGCATCAAGCAGGTGCTGAAGAACTCCGTCTACCGGACGATCGGCGAGACGGCGGCCGCGATCGGGGCCAACGCCAACGGGCACCGCAGCCTGCGCGTGCTCATGTACCACAAGATCAACGATCTGCCCGGCAATCCGCTGACGATGCCCGTAACGCTCTTCGACGAGCAGATGGACCAGCTGCGCGAGCTCGGGTACGTGGTCGTGGGTCTGGAGGCCGTGCTCGACCACTACGTCCATGCGAAGCCGCTTCCGCCTCAGGCCGTGCTCATCACCTTCGACGACGGCTACCACGACAACCTCGACAACGCGGCTCGCGTCTTGCGCAAGTACGGCTATCCGGCGGTGCTGTTCGTCCCGATCGGCTACCTCGACGACAGGCATCCCCTTCCCCACGAGGAGCATCTCGCGGCGCAGGGAATCCTCAACCCCACGATCGATTGGGAGGAGCTCGTCGAGCTCGATCGCGCCGGGATCCGAATCGAGTCGCACGGGATCTCGCACCGCCCGCTCGCCGACCTAGAGGTGGACGAGGCGGCGCGTGAGATCGCCCTTTCGAAGCTGCGGCTGGAAGAGCGGCTCGGTCGGCCCGTGCGCGCCTTTTCGTACGTGAAAGGCTCCGAGGCGCACTACAAGCTCGTGCACCTCAGCCTCGTGCGCCAGGCAGGCTACGACGTCGCCTTCACGGCCGTCTCGGGCGCGAACTCACCTGCGACCGATCCGCTGCAGCTGCGCCGGTACAACATCGAGCCGTACTCGCCGCGGACGTTCGAGCTCGTGCTTGCCGGCGCCTGCGACCTGATCTCGCTGAAGGACACGGTGACGGGCACGCACGCGCGCCGCATCTTCAACGCGGCGCTGGGCACCTCCACCAAATAGATGCCCGGCTACGAGCTGGCCGACTACGAGCCGGCGCAGCGGGACGACTACCTGCGCCTGCTCAGCGACGCCTGGGGTGATCTTGCGTTGACGGGCGAGGAGTTCGACTGGTGGTTCCGGGACAACCCGGCGGGCTCCCTCATGTCGGTTGCGCGGCTGAACGGACGCGTCGTCGGCGTCGCCTCCCACTCGTTGGCGCGGATGGTGGTCGGCGGCGAGCAACGGCTGGCGAGCTTTTCCGTCCACGCCACCACGGATCCCATCGCGCGTGGCCAGGGAATCTTCGCGGCGCTCGAGCGCAAGCACGAGGAGGAGGCCAAGGGGCGCGGAGCCGCGATCGCGCTCGCCTTCGCGTCGAAGCCGACCGCGCCGATCTTCCTCGGGCCGCTCGGCTGGACGGAGATCGGACGGCTTCGCGTCTGGGCGCGGCCGTTTCCGAGCGTGCAACGGCGGGCCGAGCCGGTCGCGCGCATCGAGCGTTTTCGGCACGCCGGGGACGCCGCGAGGAGTTGGCCGAACCACGTCGTGCGCGATGCGGAGTACCTCAACTGGCGTTACATCATGTCGCCGCGCGACTACGTCGCGGTCGCCGCCGGGGGCAGTTACGCCGTTCTCGGCCACAAGGAGCATCGTGGGACCGCCGTTGCGTACATCGCGGATCTCGTCGGCGACGGTCGCTTGCTCGTCCGCGCGTGCGTTGCGGCTGCAAGACGGGGCGTGCGCGCCGTTGTCGCCGTGCCGGCGCCGGAGCATCGGCGCACATACGCAGCGGCGGGCTTCGTCCCCACACGAAGGACGTTGCACCTCATCGGGAAGTCCTTGGCCGGCGAGCTCGATGCCGATCCGCGGACGTGGCGCTTCACCCTCGGCGACACGGACTTCTTCTGATGCGGCGCCTCGTCTTTCTGACGCAGAGCGTCGATCCCGCGCACCCGGCGCTGGCGGCGACGATTCCCAAGATCCGGGCGCTCGCGGACCGGGTCGACGATGTCGTGGTGCTCGCTCAGTCGGGCGAAGGCGACGGACTTCCTGCGAACGTTCATGTGCGCACGTTCGGCGCGTCGTCGCAGTCGGGGCGCGCGTGGCGGTTCGAGCGCGAGCTTGCGCGCGCACTGCCTGCGGACGCCGTCGTGGCGCACATGATCCCGGTCTACGTCCTGCTGGCCGCACCGCTCGTGCGGCCGCGGCGGATTCCGCTCCTGCTCTGGTACACGCACTGGAAGGCGACTACGAGGCTGCGGATCGCGGAGCGCCTGGCGACTGCGATCGTCAGCGTCGACCGCCGCTCCTTTCCGCTCGAATCGGCGAAGGTGCGGTCGATCGGGCACGGCATCGACGTGGACGAATTCGTCTGTGCGGACCGCAGCGGACGCGCCGGCCTCCGGGCGCTCGTGCTCGGACGCTATTCGCCGGCGAAGGGAATCGAGACGATCCTGCGGGCGGCGCAGGAGGTGGACGGCCTGGAGCTCGAGGTCCGCGGTGCCGCGTTGAACGGGCTCGAGCGCCGGCACCGTGAGGAGCTGTCCCGGCTCGGCTTTCAACTCGGAGACGCAGTTCCGCGCTCGCGGGTCCCGGAGCTCTTCGCCCGCGCCGACGTCCTCGTCAACAACATGGAGGCGGGCGCACCCGACAAGGTCGTCTACGAGGCGGCCGCCTCGTGCCTGCCCGTGCTGGCGTCGAACCCCGTGTTCGACGAGCTCTTCTCCGGCTATCCGCTCAGCTTCGAGCGCGAATCCGCCGAGAGCCTCGCCGAGCGCCTGCGCTGGTTCGCCTCGTCGAGCGATGCGGAGCGGGCGGAGATCGGTCGAACCCTGCGTGAGCGCGTCGCAAGGCACCATTCCGTCGACACATGGGCGGACGGGATCCTGAAAGCGGCGGCCACGTGAGCGTGCTTCATCTGCAGAAGGTGGCCGGGATCTCCGGCTCGGAGGCGCATCTGCTCTCGCTGTTGCCGCAGCTGAAGGAGCGCGGCTGGGACGTGCGCTTCCTGATGCTGCACGAGCACGAGCGGGGCGCATGGGACTTCGCGCGCGAGCTCAAGGCCCGCGGCATTCCGCTCGACGCGATCCCGCTCGCCGCCGATGTCGATCCGGTCGCATTCGTGCGGGTCGCGGCCTACCTCGCACGCAACCGCCCGACGATCCTGCACACGCACCTCGTCCACGCGGACGTGTACGGACAACTCACGGGTGCGCTGACCGGCGTTCCCGTGCGCGTGTCGACGAAGCACGGCTTCAACGAGTTTCGCGAGAACCGTGGCTTCGCGCTCGGCGACCGCGCGATCGCAAGCCTCGCGCACACGCACATCGCCATCTCACGCGGGCTCGCACGCTATCTGGAAGAGGTCGAAGGATTCGACGGCGAGAGCTTCGAGGTCGTCCACTACGGCATCGAGCCCGACGGCTCGCCGCGCCCGTATCTCGGCAGCGAGCCTCGGCTGCTTTGCGTTGGCCGTCTGATCCCGATCAAGGGTCACATCGTCTTGCTGCGCGCCTTCGCGGAAGCGCGACAGGCGCTGCCGTCGTTGCGCCTCGACATCGCCGGCCGTGGGCCACTCGAGCCTGCCCTGCGGGCGCTGGCCAAGGAGCTCGGCGTGGAGAACGCCGTGCACTTCCTCGGCTACGTGGCGCCGGTGCAGCGGGCGATCGAGGACGCTGCGATCGTCGTCGTGCCCTCGATGGGCGAGGGCTTCGGGATGGTCGCTCTGGAGGCGATGGAGCGGGCGCGGCCGGTGATCGCCGCGGAGATCGGCGGTCTCGGCGAGCTGGTCGAGAATGGTGTCACGGGGCTGCTCGTCCCTGCGGGCGAAGCCGAGCCGTTGACGCGCGCCATCGTCCGGCTCGCGGGCGATCTCCCACGCGCTACCGAGATGGGAGCAGCGGGCCGTCGCCGGGCGCTCGAGCAGTTCCTCCAGGAGCGCTGTACGGACCGGACGGAGCTTCTCTACGAGGAGGCGCTGAACGGCCGGCGGCTGAACCAGTAGGTACCTTCCCCGACAAATCGACGCCGCTCGCTGACGAGCGAAAATCCGAGCGCATTCAATGTCTCGACGAGCGTCAGCGGCTCGAAGGGCTCGACGTCGTGGTACTCGATGACCACCCGCCGGACGGACCGCCAGGATCGAGGGTCGCTGCCAAGGACGATGTCGTACTCGGAGCCTTCGCAGTCGAGCTTCACGAGTGCCACGGGCTCGTCGATCTCGTCGAGTACCTCGTCGAACGAGACCGCCGGGACCTCGACCGCGTTCAGGTCGGAGCCGAAGCCTTCGGCGCGTAGCGAACTCGCTCCTCCTCCCGGGGAAGGGCGAAAGAGTGAGACGGTGCCGCTTCGATGGGCCACCGCCTGAGGGCGAGGAACGACGTCGAGCGTGCGCACGTTCCGTTCGAGGTAAGCAAAGGCCTGGGGATCCGGCTCGTAGCACACGCCTCTGATCCGCGGGTACCTCTCCGACAGCCAGAGCGCGAACGCCCCGATGTGCGCGCCGACGTCGATGACGAACGGCGCCTCTTCGAGCTCCCAGTCACACTCGTACGCGGAGAAGGCGAAGATGTCGAGTGCGGGGTAGATCGCGCCGGCCTTTCTGTCCAGAGGCGCGATGAAGCGGGCGCCGTTTCGGCTCTCGAGGACGATCTCCTTGCGGGGAAGTGGCAGGTAGCGCCACAGCGCGCCGGCGATCGCCACGACCGGCCAGTTCCGAAAGGCTTGCCTGACGAGATTCAGCTCGCGCGCAAGCCGAGTGACCGCCCAGGTCACCTTTTGAATCCACTCATTGTCGGGGGCGGACCTTCCTCGAGCACCGTCTCGTACGCGGCAAGCGTCCGGTCGGCCATGCGGGCGACGCTGAACTCGGTGCGCGCTCGCGCCTTCCCGCGGCTGCCGTAATCGGCCGGATCGTCGAGCACCTGCGTGACGGCTGCCGCGAGCGCGGCGGCATCGTCGGGGGGAACCAGCAAGCCCGTCTCGCCGGCGACCACGAGCTCGGGGATCGAGCTGACGTTCGTCGCGACCACGGGCAGGGCGGCGAACATGGCCTCCAGGACCGCGAGGCCGAAGCCCTCCCAACGCGCCGGATGGACAAGGAGATGGGCACGGCGCAGCCAGGCTGCGACATCGGGTACGCGGCCGGGGAGATACACGGGGACGTCGAGCGAGCGTGCAAGCCGTTCGAGCTCGGCGCGCTGGGGTCCCTCACCCAGCACGACGAGATGTGCGGTGGGATGGCGCTCGCGAATCACGGGCAGCGCGCGCACCACGACGTCTACACCCTTCTGCGGCTCGAGTCGGCACACCGCGAGCAGCACGCGCGCCCCGTCCGGGATCTCGTCGGAAGCATTCGCACCCCAGGCCTTCGGCACGTCGTCGAGCCCATAGTGGATCACCTCCACCTTCGCCTCCGGGAGGCCCACCCGCTCGATCTGAAAGCGCGCCAGCGCGTGCGTGATCGCGATGATCCGCGACGCACGGCGTGCGAGCGCGCGCTCCACGAAGCGGAAGGGCCCTGCGCGGAACGGATCGTCGTTGTGCTTGGTGGACACGAGGCGGTGAGCGCCGTACGCCCCGTACACGTCGGCGTGGACGAGGTGCGTGTGCACGAGGTCCGCCTTCCGCACCGCGCGCCGTACGCGTCGCGCGAGCCTGGGATCGACATCGCGTGGGGCAGCGACACGTTCGAACGGCACGGTCAGCGCCTCGTAGAACGGCTCCGGCGCACGCGAGGGATCGTCGAGACCGAGAAAGCTCACGTCCAGGCCGCGCTCGGCGAGCGCCGGTAGCAGCGTCAGCAGGTGCCGCTCGGAGCCGCCGATCCCTCCGATGCGGTGGACATGGAGGATCTTCACCCCGGCCGGCGGCGCAGCCGCACGATTCCCCATTCGAACGCGGAGGCGGCGAGCAGCGCGACGAGGAAGTCGGTCGCGACGCGGTAACGGGTTGCACCCACGAACACCATCGCCGCGAGGGTCTGATACGCGAGCACGGTCAGCGCAAGCGCGACGAACCTCCGCGACGCGACCGCGACGCCGATCAGGCCGAGTGCCAACAAGACGGATGTGTACACCGGCTGTGCCCAGTTCCGAATCGCACCTCTCCCGGAGTCGGTTGCCGACGCGGTTGTGCGTGGATCCCACTCCATGCGCACCGCTTGTCCTGCAAGCTTCGCCTTGGCCCCAGGGTGGTCTCGCACGAAACGCCAGGCCTTGTGCTGGTAGTAGCTTTGGTTCGCGCACTCGTCGACGTGGATCTTCCTGCCGCTCCGGCGATAGATGTCCCCTGCCTCCTCCGGGTTGGGAAACGGGTGCCCCGGCGGATCCCGGACGTCGTCGATCCATTTCCCGGAGGCGAGGAGATCGTACGTCTGGGAGTTGTTCGCCTTCCACAGCGCGCGCCCGTCGGTGGTCAAGGCGAAGCAGCCCACCTGCACGCGGTTGCGCACGACCCAGGGCGCTACTGCGACCGCAGCGGCCGCGACGACCGCAAGGGGTGCCCAACTCCATCCGCGCAGGAAGAGGAGATACAGCGCGACGATGACGGGAATCAGCGCGAGCCTCACGTTGCCGAGGACGGCGATCCCCGTGTAGACCCCCGTGGCGATCGCCCACGGCATCGATCGACGGTCGGCCGCGATGAGCGCGGAGAGAACGAACGCCGCAGCGACGAGCTGGTCGAGGATCTCACGGTTGAGGTGGACGTCGTGCCAGACTAGGTACGGGTTGAGCGTCGAGGCGAGGGCTGCGAGCATCCCCGCGCGGCGCGAGATCAGACGCGCGCCGATCGCATAGACGAGAAACGCGGTCGCGGTCGCGACGAGGATCTGCACACCGCCGACAGACCACCACGTGCGCCCGAAGATCCAGTAGATCGGAACGAGGAAGACCCCGTATAGCGGCTGGGTGTAGGCGGACGGCTCGCCCGGGATGAAGCCGAAGGTGCCGTGATGGACGAAGGTCCGCGCGAAGTCGTCGCTCTTGTCCGTGAACTTCGTGAGGACCTCGTGGCGCTCACGGAGGAGGACGACCGCGCGAGGCACGATCGCTGCAACGGCGATCAGCCAGAGCTGCCGCTTCACGCGCGAACGAGCACCGGAGCTTCGACGTGCTCACGCACCCAGAGCTCGAGCATGAGCAGGCACCAGAGCCGGTGGCCGTGATCGGCGCGCCCCGACTCGTGCTCGTCGAGCATCCGCCGCACTGCGTCAGCGCGGAACCAACCGCGGTCCGTTGCGAGCAGGTCACGGGCCGTCTCGCGGAGATCGGCGCGAAACCAGCGGCGGAGCGGAACGCCGAAGCCGGTCTTCCCTCGCCCCGCAACCTCGCTCGGCAGGTCGGCGCCGAAGGCCCGGCGCAAGGCCACCTTTCCTTCCCGGCCACGCGTCTTGAGCGAGTCCGGCAGTGCAAGGCCCAACGCAACGACCTCGTGGTCGAGGAACGGCGAGCGCAGCTCGAGCGAGTGCGCCATCGAGGCGATGTCCGCCTTCAGCAGCAGGTCGCCGGGAAGGTAGGTGGCGATGTCGAGGAGCTGAAGCCCGGTGATCCCAGCGCGAGGCGGCTCGAGCCGGAGGGGTTGAGCAAGGCCCGGATCGCTCCAGAGGGCACGCCGCAGCTCCAGCGGAAAGACCTCCATCAGGCGTCCGTAGCGCTCGCGTCCGGGCGCGGCTGCGACGTCGAGGAAGCGGGCCGTCCGGAACGGCGCCGAACGTGGTTCCCGCCGTGCCGCAGGGAGGAGCCGCAGCGCCGCGGAACCAACACGGGCGGCCGGCGCGGGGACTCGTGCGGCGAGGCCGTGCGCGATGTAGCGCTCGTACCCTGCAAAGGCCTCGTCCCCGCCGTCTCCGACGAGCGCGACCGTCACGTGTCGCCGTGCCTGCTCGGCGATGAGGAAGGTCGGGAACGCCGCCTCGTCGCCAAGCGGCTCGTCGTAGGCTGCCGCCAGCCGCGGCAGGCTCGCTGCCACGTCCTCCTCGATCTCGAGCTCCTCGTGAACGGTCTCGTAGCGCTCGGCGACGGCGCGGGCGTAGGCGCGCTCGTCGTACCGCGCGTCCGAGAAGCCGACGGTGAACGTGCGCACCGGCTGCGACGACGCTTGCGCCATGAGCGCGACGACGATGCTGGAATCGATTCCGCCCGAGAGGAGCGCGCCGAGCGGGACGTCCGCCACGAGCCGTTTGCGCACGGCTTCGCCGACGCACGTCCGCACCCGCTCGAGCCACTCCTCCTCGCTCCTGCTCGGCTCGGTCGGCTCGACTCGCCAGAACGGCTCGATCCGCTCCGCGGCGCCTTCGGCGACGAGGACGTGTCCAGGCGGCAGCTTGCGAATCCCCTCGAGCGCCGTGCGCTCACCCGGCACGTATTGCAATGCGAGATAGGCGTCGATCGCCTCGAGGTCGATCTCGCGCGAGACATCGGGCACGCGCAGCAGCGCCTTCAGCTCCGAGGCAAAGGCAAGCGTCCCGTCGGCAAGCCGTGTCCACAGCAACGGCTTCTTGCCGAGCCGGTCGCGCGCGAGCACGAGGCGTTCGCGCGCGGCGTCCCAGAGCGCCAGGGCGAACATTCCGTGCAGGCGTTCGACGAACTGCGGGCCGCTCTCCTCGTACAGGTGCGCAAGGGTCGGCGTGTCACCCGTACCGCGCACCTTGTGACCGCTCAGCTCCTCGCGGAGCGCGCGAAAGTTGTAGATCTCCCCGTTGAAGACCGCGACGACCTCGCCGGACTCGTTCGAGACCGGCTGGTACCCGGTCTCGAGATCGATGATCCGCAGACGCTGATGCCCGAGCACGCAGTGCCCGAACGCGTCCGTCGAGCCCTCGTCGGGTCCGCGATGGACGAGCGCGGCGCGCATTGCATCCACGAGCTCGGGGTTCGGCACGCCCGTGGGCGAATAGAGTCCGGCGATGCCGCACACGGGCTCAATACTGCACAGGCGGTACGCCGTCGTCTCGTGCCATGTGGAGCGGCCGCTCGACGACGAGGCGTGGAAACGCTTCACCGCTCTCCAGACGCGCCCGCCCAGCCGCTTCACGATCGCCGCCTTGATGAGGCCTCCCTCCGCCGGCGAGGACGAGGAACTCTGGCTCGAGCGCGCACGTCAGGCACAGGCGCACGGGCCGCTCGGGCTGCACACGCACTGGACCTCGCCCGATCACGCACGGCCGGCTGGCGGCGATCCGGCCGCGCTCGTGCGCGAGCAGGGGGCCTGGCTGCGCTCGGTCGGGCTCGAGCCCGCGTTCTTCTGCGGCGGCGGCTGGTACCTCGACGGGGAAGTGGCGGAGGCGATTGCAGAGCTCGGCTACACGGACTGCACCGCAACCGCGTTCCGGCCGGACTACCTCGAGCCCGGCGCGGCGCACCTCCAGTTGCAGGAGCCCACGTGGCTCCAGCTTTCATCCGGTCGCCGTCTGCTCGAGCTGCCGACGACGCATTCGATCGGGATGCTGGCCCGCGGCTTGCTCAAACCGTTTCGCCGCCGGCTCGTCCACGCGTACTTCCACGACACCGATCTCCTCGACCGGCGGCGGCGTGCGGCACTGATCGTCGGACTGGCGTTTCTGGGCCGAAAGCGAACCGCGACAGACCTCGGTGAGCTTCAGCGCGGCTTGCGGCCCGCGAAGACGATGTCGTTCGCGAACAGCCGTGAGTGAAGGAAGACGAGCCGGCCGGCGATGAAGTGCAGCCGCGGGTCGTCGAACCCTGCGAGCAGCGTGCGCACATCGCCTGGGGAGAACATCTGGAGGTGCGTGGGGTCGTCCTCGGGCTTGCGTCCGGCGAGAAAGCGCAGCCGGTTCTTCAGCCGGTAGGCGTTCGGGACCGAGCCGACGAAGGTCCCGCTGGCTCGCAAGACGCGCTGCACCTCGGCGACGACACGGCGTGGATCGCGCAGATGCTCGAGCAGCTCGCCGGCGACCACGACATCGAAACCGGTGTCCTCAAAGGGCAACGGCTGGTCGAGGTCCGCCCAGTGCGTCTCGATGCCGAGCATTGCGGCCTCGGCGAGCGCCTCACGGTCGGCGTCGACGCCGACGACCTCGTTTCCCTCCGCGTACGCCTGCGTCAGAGCGCCGTCGCGGCAACCGAGATCGAGCACACGCCGGCCGGGTCCGCCGACGTAGCGGCGGAACAATTCGATCCGCTCGGTGCCTGCGAAGACGAAACCGGCGCCGCGCTCGAGGCGGTTGTGCTCGGCGTAGCGCTCGCTGAGCCGCTCGAGACTCACCGCTCGGGCCTCGGCTCTCCAACGAAGCGCACCTCGACCACACGCTGCACGAGTGCGACGATCGCAGCGGAGGCGAGCACCGCAAGGAGGAAATCCCACGGGACGCGGTAGCGCGTAACGCCGACGAAGATCATCGCCACCGCGGTCTGGTACGCGAGCAGGAGCACGGACAGGACGGCGAACACGCGTGGCACGAAGAAGAGCCCCGCGACGGCGAGGCAGTAGAGCGGGATCATGAAGAGAGGTTCGCTGGACGTCCGGAGCGTGTCGAGCCAGGTGCCTTCCCCCGGCCGGCCGCCGGTCTCGACCACCGACGGTTGCCACAGCATCTGGCCCGAGAGGAGAGCCAGCTTGGCCTTCTCGCCCGGGTGGTGGATCCAGAAGGCATGCGTCTTGTGCTGGAAGAAACGCATCTGCGCGCATTCGTCGACCGGCGTGTAGCGACCCGTCGCCAGGTAGCGGGCGTAGACGTCCTCGGGTGTCGGAGGCGAGCCTGGATATCTGGGCACCGCGTCGATCCAGCCGCCGTGGGTGAGCGTGTCATACGTGTTCTCGTTGTTCGCCTTCCACAGAGCGCGGGCGTCTGTCGTGACGGTGAAGCAGCCGACGGAGGCGCGATTTCGAATCATCCAGGGCGCGACGATCACTGCGGTCACGCCGATCAGCAGGAGCGACAGGCCTACCGTTCGCCGCTGGAGCCCTTGCCGCCAGAGGATGAACGCGGCCACGACCAGAGGGAGCGCGGCGAGCCGGACGTTGCCCAGGATCCCGAGGCCCAGGGCGACTCCGAGCAGGGCCGCCAACCGGAGTGTCGGGCGCGCAGCGGCGATCAGGGTCAGCAGGACGATCGCCGCCGCAAGAAAGTGGTCGAGGATCTCCCGGTTCATATGGACGTCGTGCCAGACGAGGTATGGGTGGAGCGAGGCGATCGCCGCGGCGACGAAGCCGACACGCGGGGAGGCGACTCGACGGCCGATCTCGTAGATCAGGATCGCCGTCCCGGCCGCCACGAGGATCTGCGCGGTTCCGATCACCTCCCAGTGCCGCCCGAAGATCCAGTAGATCGGCACGAGGAAGAATCCGTAGAGCGGCTGTGTGTACGCCGATGGATGACCCGCGACGAATCCGTACGTGCCTGACGAGAGGAACGTGCGTGCGAAATCGTCGCTCTTGTCCGTGAACGACGTGAGGATGTCGCCGCGCTCGGCGCCGAGCGCGATCAGACGCGGGAGAGCCACGACAGCTGGAAAGTAGACTGCTCCTGGTGAGCACGAAGCCAGTCGTGCCGGTCGAACCGGTCCCCGCGCCGGTGGAAGACATCCGCTCGGCCCGGCCCTACCTCTTCTCGCGCACCACTCTCATCGCCGTCGCGCGCCGGATCGCGAGCGTGGCGGCTCTGGTGACGCTCGATCTCTCCGGGCTGGTCTTCGGCATCTTCGTCGCGCTGATCTTCCGTGAGCTCTACCTCGGCCAGTGGCCGCCGCTGTGGGGAATCCTGTGGGACACCGAGACGGACTGGCTGCCGTTCCTCACGGTCATCACCGTGCTCGTCTTCTGGGTCGGCGGGCTGTACCGGCGGCGTGAGCTGCGTGCAGGGCTTGGTCAGATCGTCTTCTCGCTCATCCTCGTCGCCGTGATCACGCTCGCGTTCGGGCTCGGAACCGGTTATCACTTCACGACCTACGGGCTCACGCCCACTGCGCTCGTCCTCAGCGCGTTCTTCATCGGCGTTCTGCGCTCGAGCTACGACGTTCTCACCCGCGATGTCCTGCGGCTCAGCGGCGCCCGCCGGCGCACCGTGCTCGTCGGCCAAGGCGAGCGCCTCGCGGAGCTGCGCCGGTCGCTCGGGTCAGATCGGAGTGGCATCCGCTACGAGTTTCTCGGCGCGATCGCTTCGGACGGGGACGCCGGCGCCCTTCCGGTGCTCGGCGGGCTCGAGACCCTTCCCCACATCCTGCGTGAGCAGGACGTGCACGAGCTGATCGTGACCGACGAGGGCTTCGGCGAGCGCGAGCTGCTCGAGATCGTCGAGGAAGCCCATCGCTTCGGCGTGAAGGTGAAGATCGCTCCGAGGACGACTGAGCTGCTCCTCCAGCGCGCGGAATACATCCCCGGCGAAGGTGCGCCGCTGTTCGAGCTGCGTCCGCCGGTGCTCGCCGGGTGGGAGTGGGCGCTGAAGCGTGGGTTCGACGTCGTCGTGTCGAGCTTCGTGATCATCGCGGGATCGCCGTTATGGCTCGCGATCGCGGCGGCGATCAAGCTCACGTCTCCCGGGCCCGTCTTCTATCGCGACGGCCGCATCGGTCTCGGAGAGCACGCCTTCGGGATGATGAAGTTCCGGACGATGTACGCCGACGCGGCCCAGCGTCAGTCCGCGCTCGAGGCTGCGAACGAGGCGTCAGGACCGCTGTTCAAGATCAAGGACGACCCACGGGTGACGTCGGTGGGCCGCATGCTGCGCCGCTTCTCGCTCGACGAGATGCCGCAGGTGGTGAACGTCCTCTGGGGAGAGATGTCCCTGGTGGGACCGCGGCCGCTCCCGATCAGGGACTACGAGCAGCTGCAGCCGTGGCACCGCAAGCGCTACCTCGTCCTGCCGGGGATGACAGGCCTCTGGCAGGTGTCCGGACGGATCGACCTGAGCTTCGACGATCTCGTCCGGCTCGACTTCTACTACATCGAGAACTGGTCGATCTGGCTCGACATCACGATCCTTGCGAAGACCCTGCCCGCAGTGCTCGCGCGCCGCGGCGCCTACTAGCGGGAGATCCGTAGCGGCAGGCGCAGCTGGCTGAGCCCGAGGAGGCTCGTTGCGGCGACGCGCACCGCGTACGACCCGCGGCGGACGCGCTTGCCGCGGCCGTCGCGTCCATTCCAGCCCACGGTCACCGTTCCCGTGGCGCGCGGGCCGGCTGCCACAGTGCGCAGGATTCCGCCGGAGCGGGTCTCGATCGTCACGCGGACACGTGCGTCACGTGTGAGCGCGAAGGCAATTCGGCGCGCGTTCTTCGCGATGCGGGCGAAGCCGAGCGTGTTGTCGAGCGTGAAGGCGTGGTTGTCAGTCGAGGCTTGGCCCAAATCGTCTGTCGCGGTGACGTTCCAGTGATAGCGGCCCTCGGGAGCCGGCGCGCCTGCGGTGTCCAGCCCGTTCCACGACAGCTTGTAGCGGCCCGGCGCCTTCTGCCCGGCATCGAGCTCCAGGGCGCTTCCATCCGGGGCGATCAGCTTCGCGCTCACCGTCGCCGGACGCACGAGCTTGTAGGAGAGCGTCTCGCTGTCATCGACGCCGTCCTGATTCGGCGAGAGCGTCGGCGCGACCGGCGGTGCGTACACGCCGCTGTAGTTGATGACGAGCGCCTCGCCAACGGGTCGCTCGCCGCCTGGATCTGAGGGACGGTTGAGCACATGCCCCTCGAAGGCGACGGTCGTCGAGCCACCTGAGTCGAGCGCGAAGCCGGTGACGCAGCCGTACCGGACAAGCGTAAGGGCGAGCTCCCAGTTCGTGATGCCGATGCTCCATCCGCGCCGCCGGCCGTCGACGGCCACCATCACGATCGCGCCGTCGGCGCGCTGACCGATCGCGGTGCGCGGATCGCGTCCGTGGAGTTGCACGGGAGTCAGCGCCTCGCCGGCATTGAAGATCGGACGTCCCTCCTTGACGAGCGTCGGACCCGCGCTGACCGCGTCGGTGACCGAAGCCCATTCGTTCGGGAGCGGGATGCGAACCGTGAGTTGCGTCGCCGCCGCGGCCTCGTCGCGAAGCTGCTGCGCCGCGGTGCCGCGGGCGACGAGTACGGCGCCGTCGGGCGGGATCGCGACGCTGCCGCCGCTGAGGACGTCTCTCACGTCCCCTGTCAGGTCGCGCCGCGCCGCCGCCGGCGGAAACGGCTCGAGCACGACGATCGTCCCTTGCACGGACGGCGTCCTCGCGCCCCACACCGGGGTGAACAGCGCGGCGGCGTTCTTGCGCGGCGGCTCGTTCAACTGTCCGATCGGATACGAGAGCGTGCTCGGGCCGCGCCAGCGCGCGTACCACGGCACACGGTCGGCGTGAAGAATCGCGCTGGAGTCGATCCCGACCGCCGCCCGTCCGAGCGCGGTCTGGTGCTCGACGACGCCGTCGCGGATGAGCAGGCCGCTCGGCCAGCCGCCGTGCCAGCTGAAGAAGTCGCCGTTGACGCCGATGCTCGTCATCTGCGCCGACGCGTTCCGCTCCATCGACGACACCGTCTCGCGTCCGGTGATCGTGCCGTTCGAGAGGAGCGGCGTCAGCCGGTAGAGACCTTCGGGCTTCGGCGCCGTGACGACGTACATCACCCTGGGTCCGGCCGCCGTCCACTGCAGAATCCGCTCGTAGGTGACTCCGGGCATCACCAGCGTCGGCCGCGCAGCAGCCGACGGTGTCAGGATCAGCGCGACGAGGACGGCAGCGAGGAACTTGCGAGACATACGACCCCGCTTCACGGTAGCTGAGGTTGCGGCGCTGCTCCTCGTCGCTGCGTCTTTCTTTACAACCAGCGGCGGTCGTGCTGCAGTAGCACGACACGATCGCGCTGTCCCGATCCTCATGTACCACGTCATCGCCGCGCCGTCTGCAACCGCTGCCTTTCCTGATCTGTTCGTGCGGCCGTCCGACTTCGCGGGCCAGATGGCATGGCTCGCGCGCGCCGGCTACCACGCCGTCACGCTGCGGCAGGTCTACGACTACTGGTCGACGGGGTCACCGCTCCCCGCCCGCCCGATCGTCATCTCGTTCGACGACGGCTATCTCAGTCAGCAGACGGAAGCGCTGCCCGTGCTCCAGAAGCTGCACTGGCCGGGTGTGCTGAACCTGAAGGTGCGTGCGCTGCAGTCGCGGTACACGCTGCCGCCGTGGCGCGTGCGTGCGCTGATCGCCGGCGGCTGGGAGATCGATGCGCACACGATCACGCATCCCGATCTGACGAAGGTCGGCGACGCGCAGCTCGTGCACGAGGTGAGCGGTTCGCGAACAGCGATCCAGCGCGCGTTCCACGTTCGCGTCGACTTCTTCTGCTACCCGTCCGGCCGGTACGACGCGCGCGTCGTTGCGGCGGTGCGCCGAGCGGGCTACCTGGGCGCCACCACGACCAAGTATGGTCTCGCGCTCCCGCAGGATCTCTATACCCTCAGCCGTATCCGGATCAACGGCTCCGACGGCGTCGCCGGTTTCGCGCGCAAGCTGGAGGGTCTGCCGGGTTGAGACGGCCGCGCCGGCAAAGCCGGCACGGCCTCTGGATCGGCGTTGCAAGCAGCCGCCTTAGACATACTGAGTCGGTGCCAGCGGCACCAAAGATCCTCGCGGTCGCCTCAGCGACCGACCTCGACTTTCGCTACGGCTGCACGCCTGCGTGGTGGCAGATCTGGAAGGGCCTCTACGAGGTCGGCGTCGACCTCATCGTCACGCCGTACCGGGGTCGCGCCGTGGAATCGCCCTGGTGGCGCACGGCGCCGAATCCGCTCTACCGCGAGGCGGAGCTCTTCGCCGGTGCGCGCGGGCTCGCCGCCCGGCTCAAGGGCGACACGTTGCTCCGGCGCGCCGAGGAGAATCCGGATGACACCGTCGGGGACAAGCTCACGCGCGAAGCGATCTGGCGCTACGTGACCCCGCGCTGGCAGCGTCATCTCGACCGGATCCTCGAGGCTGAGGGCGACGTGGCCGCGGTGATCGTGTTCACCGTCCCGATGGCGCACTTCCGCGGCATCCCGACGCACGTTCGCGAGCGCTTTGACGTGCCGGTTGTCTTCTACGACGGCGACGTACCGATGAGCCTGCCGGAATTCGGCGGCATGGACACGGGCTTCAACTACTACCACGGTGCCGATCCTTCGGAGTACGACCTCGTGCTGTCGAACTCCGAGGGCGGGCTTCTCCGTCTGCGCGAGCTCGGCGCTCGGCGCGCGGAAGCGGTCTTCTGGGCGGCCGATCCGGAGCTCTTCCAGCCCGCGTCGGTGGAGAAGGACTACGACGTCTTCTTCTACGGCTACGGCGACAAGTTCCGCCGCGAATGGATGCAGGCGCTCGTCGGCGAGCCGAGCCGGCGCGATCCCGAGATCGACTTCGCGCTCGGTGGCAAGGATTTCCGGGGAGACATCGGAAACGCGCGGCTGATCGGCGACGTCCCGTTCAACGTCTTTTCCCAGGCGATCTCACGCGGGCGCATCAACCTGAACATCACGCGCCGCTCGCACGCGACCGTGTACGCGTCGTCGACCTGCCGTCCATTCGAGCTCGCCGCCTCTGGCGCGGCGATCGTCTCGAATCCGCAGGAAGGCATGGAACGCTGGTTCGACGTCGGTTCGGAGCTACGCGTCGTCTCCTCCGCAGATGAGGCGTCGGCCGCGTACCGGGAGCTACTCGACGATCCCGCCGCGGCCGAAGCGATGGGCAGGCGTGCGCGCGAGCGCGTCCTCGACGAGCACACGTACGCGCACCGCGCCCGTCAGATCCTCGACCTCGTCGGCGTCACGGCGCCGGTCCACGCGCGTGGCTGAGCTGGCGACGGTCCCGGCGCCGCGACAGGACGCGGCCCTGGCCAGGCTTGGTGAGCTGGCGCGCCTCGCGATCGTGCCTGCGCTGAACGAGGAGGAGACGGTCGGCCGCGTGATCGACGAGATTCGCTCCTTCGACTCCGGTTTCGACATCGTCGTCATCGACGACGGCTCGACCGATCGAACGGCCGGTGTCGCCGCGGACCGTGGGGCTCACGTTGTGCGCCTGCCCTTCAATCTCGGGATCGGCGGTGCGATGCAGACGGGATACCGGTTCGCCTTCGAGCGCGGTTACGACATTGCCGTGCAGATCGACGGCGACGGGCAGCACGACCCGGCAGAGCTCCCGGCGATCCTCGGTCCGGTGCTCGCGGGGGAGGCGGACCTCTGTGTCGGCTCGCGCTTCACGAGCCGGTCCGGCTATCGGTCTTCGTTCGTCCGCCGCGTTGGTATCCGCCTGTTCGCCCGCATCGTCTCAGCGGTCGTGGGTCAGAAGGTGACCGACACGACGTCCGGCTTTCGCGCGGCGAACCGCAAGGGAATCGCACTCTTCGCCACCGACTACCCGCACGATTATCCAGAGGTCGAGGCGACCGTGATGTGCGTCAAGCACAAGCTACGTCTGCGCGAGGTTCCGGTGCAGATGCGCGAGCGCGGCGGCGGCACGTCCTCGATCACCGCACTCCGCTCGATCTACTACATGACGAAGGTGCTGCTCGCCATCTTCGTCGGGCTCTTCCGCCGCTATGCCGTCCCAGTCGAGGAGGAACATAAGTGACACCGCTCCCAGTCTCCATCGCCGCTGCGATTGCGTCCTTCCTGCTGCTCGTGGTCGTTTTCGAGCTGATCCGCTCGCGGCGGCTGCGGGAGCGCTACGCGCTGCTTTGGTTGCTCACCGGCGCCGTGCTGCTCGCCCTCTCGCTCTGGCGCGACGGGCTGAACACGATCGCGAGCTGGTTCGGCGTCGAGACCTACCCGCCTGCGATCCTCGGCGCGGTGGGCGCACTCTTCATTCTCGTCGTGCTCCTGCACTACTCGACGGTGATCTCACGGCTTTCGGATCAGAACACAATCCTCGCGCAACGGCTGGCATTGATGGAGCAGCAACTGCGGGAGGAAGCGCTACAGCGGCACGGCGTCGCGTAACAGCCACACGGTCAAACCGATCGAAAGCCAGCGCGCGGGCGGATCCTCCTCGATGGCGGCGAGAGCCGCAGGCCAGAGCGCGTACCAGGGTGGAAGCCAAGCCAGAGCTGCGACGAGCACGCCCAGGGCGAGACCGAGCCGCTCGCGCCCTCGCCAGGCGAGCGAGAGCAACCAGAGGTACGTCAGTCCGAAAACGAGCAACAGCCCGTACGTCCATGCGCGGGCGGGAAGTCCGACATGAAGGTGGAGCCAGTACGGAAGGCTCGTGGAGTTCACGTCCTCGAGCCTGGTCGGCCCAGCCACGGGATGGACCAGCCACGCGGTTCCGTACCGCCAGAATGACACGGACGTCAGCCCCACGAGAGCCGCCGCGGCGCCGAGCCATCCGAAGGGCAGCCGGCGCCTGGCGACGTGTAGTGGCACAAGCACGAGCGGCACCCACTTGACGGCGACCGCGAGCAACCACGCTACTCCACCGAGAGTTCGCCGTCCGCGTGCGGCCAGCGCAAACGCGATGACGACGAGGCCCATCATCCACGCGTCGTTGTGTGCGCCTCCGGCGAAATGGAGCGCGAACAGCGGGTTCCACCCCACGAACGCGGCCCCGAGGGCGGGCACCGGGGCAGCGACGGTCACAGCTCCTGTCAGGGCGAGCATCCAACCTGCAGCGAGAGCGCGGTAGGCGAACGTCGCAGTCCGAGGAGAGTCGCCGACCGCAGCCGCATGTACCTCGGAAGCCAGCGTGAACGCGGGGCCGTACGTGCCCCGGACCCCGTACCAGTCGGCGCCCATCCGGCGGTAGGCCGGATCGTTCGGATACCGACGCGGCGGATCGCTGTACGGGTTTCCGGCGTGCACTGCGGCGATGCGACCTTTGTCCCAGTAGAAATAGACGTCGCGTGAAAGCAGCAGCGGACCCGCAAGCGGCACGAGCTGGATCCCTACGGCAAGCGCGACGACTACACGGACTGAGACTCTCCGGCGCTGCAGAACGACCACTGCGGCGATGTACGCCACGAGAGCAGCGCCGAGCGAGATGCGATAGACCCAGAGCCAGTTGCCGGGTGGGGAGATTGGCGAGGCATCGGTTCCGCCCGCTTCTCGCACGGCCGCGATCGACAACCCGACACCGGCTAGGACGATCAGCCCGGCGGCGATCGGCGCGACGTCAGCGAACCGTGACCGTGACCGCTGGGCTGATGACGTAGACGTCTCCGTAGCCGAAATCGTCGAGCCAGTTCGCGGCGACCCCGATTCTGTACGTCAAGCTTGCCGCGCCGGGATGGTCGATGAAGTGCGTCGCCCGGGTGACGCCGATCTCGTCCATGAAGAGCCGGCAGTCGTCGGATGCATCGTTCAGTCTGCCGGCGCACACCGTCCCACCGCCGGCACCGCCCGTGCGAAACACGCGATAGAAGACGGCGCCACCGGTCGTGGGTCGTGCTCGCCATGAGAGGCGGACGGCCTTTCCCTCTACGGCCGCACGCGTATTGATCGCCGGCGAGACCGGAATCAAGCTAAGTCCCAGTTGCTCGGCCAGACGTCCGCGGTCGTGGAGGGGAGGCGTCGCCGCGATGACGCTCAGCGGCAGGACTGCGAAGAGTGCTGCGGCAACGATGACGGCAGCCGTGAGCTTCCGGTCGGGAAGCCGGAACGACGGCGTTGCCGGCCGGGCTCGCACACCCGGCACGAGCAGAACCACGGCCGCGGCGAGGATCACGTAGGCCGGGAACGCGGGCATGAACAGTCGAAAGAAGCTCGCATCGTCGATCGACGCCCCGACGTAGGTGCCCTTCGCGAGGAGGTAGGCGATGAACCACGGTCCTATGACGACGAACCCCCGCCTCGACCGGATGAGCAGAGCCACGGTTCCTCCGATCGGGAGCCATTCGATCACGCGCGAGATCGAGAAGTGCTCTCGGAACCCAAGGAGCACGTCGTGCAAGTGTCCGAAGTTATTCAACTCGGAGTTGTGGATGCGATCGACGAGACCCCCTACGCCTCCCGCCAACCGCACAGGCTCCGCGGGTGTGGCCGCGAGCTCGCCGAGACCACGGTACTTCCAGACGGCGAGCGTCAGGAGCGCCGGAGCGAGCGCGACCGCGAACGGTAGAAGAGCCCGCCACCTCCGGACAAGGAGGGCGAGCACGGGGACGATCAGAAAGATCGAGTTCGACGGCTTGATTGCGATTGCGTAGCCTGCGGCCAGTCCGGCTCCGGCCGCTGTGTGCCAGCCGGCTCCATCTGCCGCGCGCAGGCAGAAGTACGCCGAGACGATGAGGCCGACGGTCGACGGAAAGTCGGGCACAGATGACAGTCCCACCGCCTGAGGTACCGTCAGTTCCGTGTACTTCTGGTGATACCCGGGCTCGAGGAAGAGGATCCCGAGGTATGGAAATGCGATCCACAGAGCAGCAGCGAAATAGCCAAAGAGCCGGCCGGCGATTCGTGCTGCGATTCCGTAGATGCACAGCAGCGCGAGCGGTAGCAGCACGAGTGTGTTGAACAGAACCATGGCCGGCAGCGCCGCGACAAGATTCGGGCCCGCGAAGAACGCGATCGGCAGCAGCAGGATCGACCAGCCATAACCGACGAGCGTCGGTGGTAAGTGGCCGTGCGCAAGCAAATAGGCGCCGGAGTAGTGCCAGAGCTGATCGCCTCCGGCGTAGTAGAGCCAGCCGTTGTGGCGGACCGTGAGCGCGAAGGAGAGCACCGCTGCCCACTGGACTGCCACGAGGGCACCGAGAACGTAGGCTGGATGCAGCGCAAGGAGGGCATCGCGAAGTCGTCTCGCGCGCATCGCCGTGACGACGAGCGCCTTCGGCGCGGCCGCAGCTTCCGAGCTCACGCCTTGGCGCCGGCGATCGCGTGCTCGCGGTACCAGGCGATCGTCCGCTCGAGCCCGTCGCGCAGCGGCGTGCGCGCCTCGAACCCGAACAGCTCGCGCGCACGGCTCACGTCGAGGCTGCGGCGCGGCTGGCCGTTCGGCATCGAGGTGTCCCACTCGATCTCGCCCTCGAATCCGGTGAGCTCGGCGATCAGCTCGGCAAGCTCGCGGATCGAGATCTCCTCGCCCGTGCCGAGGTTGATCGGATCGGCGCCGTCGTAGCGCTCGCCGGCGAGCGCAAGCCCCTCGGCGCAATCCTCGACGTAGAGGAACTCACGGGTCGGTGAGCCGTCGCCCCACAGGACGACGCGGTCACGGCTGTCGAGCATCTTCCGGATCAGAGGCGGGATCACGTGCGAGGTCTTGAGGTCGAAGTTGTCGCGGGGTCCGTAGAGATTGGCGGGCAGGAGGAAGATCGAGTTGAGCCCGTACTGCTCACGGTACGACTGCGCGCCGACAAGAATCGACTTCTTGGCGACGCCGTAGGGCGCGTTCGTTTCCTCGGGATAGCCGTTCCAGAGATCGTCCTCGCGGAACGGGACGGGAGCGAACTTCGGGTAGGCGCAGACCGTCCCGGCGATCACGAGCTTGTCGATTTCGTGCTCGCGCGACAGCTCGAGCACGTGGGCGCCCATCATGAGGTTCGCGTACCAGAAGCGACCCGGATTCGCGCGGTTCGCCCCGATGCCGCCGACCTCGCCGGCGAGGTGGAAGACACGGTCCGGTTGCGCCTCGCGGAACAGACGCTCCGCGTCGTCCCACTTCGTCAGGTCGTAATCCGTGCGCCGCGACGCGAAGACGTCGTGGCCGTCGGCCTCGAGGCGCTCGACGAGGTGCGAGCCGAGGAAGCCGCCGCCGCCTGTGACGAGTGTCTTCATGCCGGGGCGCGCGTGGGCGCGAGCCAGTCGACGCGGCCGATCCAGCTGGCGCGGTTATCCGCGTACCACGCGATCGTCCTCGAGATGCCTTCCTCCCAGGAGACCCGCGGCTCCCAGCCGGTCTCCCGGTGCAGCTTCTCGTAGCCAACGCGCAGCGCCATCACCTCGCTGGCGCCGGGCCGGTACCGCTCCGGCGTGGACGCGATCTCGCGCGCCTCCCAGTACCCCTCTTCGCGACCGACGCGCAGGATCAGCTCCGCCCAGTCACGCATGGAGATGTTCTTCCCCTGGCCGTAGACGTAGAGGTCGCCGGGGATTCCGCGCGCCGCGACCATCAGGTGTCCGCGCACGCCGTCCGTGCAGAAGCAGAAGTCGCGCATCGGATCGAGCTGGCCGAGCTCGATCGTCTCGCGCGTCAGGGCCTGCGTGATGATCGTGCCGGTGACATACCGCGGGTTCTGGCGCGGGCCGTAGTTGTTGAACATCCGCGTCACGACACCGGGCAGGCCGAAGGCGTCGTGGTAGTTCATCGTCAGGAAGTCGGCGGCGACCTTGGACGTGGCGTAGACCGATTTCGGGTTGATCGGCGAGCGCTCGTGGAGAATCAGGCCGCCTTCCTCGTCGAAGTCGTGCTGGTGCGCGACGGCCTCCCGGACGTTTCCATATTCCTCGGAGGTCCCCGCCGTGTCGAACTTCTCCAGCTCGAGCCCGTAGTCGACGATCGATTGCAGGAGGTTCAGCGTCCCGAGCGTGTTGGCCATCACCGTCTCGTAGGGCCGGTGCCACGACTCGCCCACGTGCGCCTGCGCGCCGAGATGGAACACGTACGGCTTGTCGGGAGCCTCGAGCAGCTCCTTCACGAGGTAGTCGACCGACGTCTTGTCCGTGAGGTCGGCGAAGTGCACGTTGAGCCTCTCGCGGAGGTGGCCGATGTTGTTCAGCGCACCGCTCGACGTCGCACGCACGAAGGCGTGGACGTTCGCGTCGAGCTGGACGAGCGCCTCCGTCAGGTGCGAGCCCATGAAGCCGTCGGCACCGGTGACGAGGCAGGTCCTGCCCCCGAAGAACTCGCCGAACTCCCGCCGGAGATCCGCGAGCGCCTCGTTCGTCCAGGTGGAGTCGGGTCGGTCTGGTTTCATGCAGCGGTGCCCGCCGACGAGCAGGTCAAGGGTAGCCCTCCGCGCGGCCGGAGCGCCGTTCGAAGCGGAGCCTTTACAGGTCTCTCCGGAACCTGAAGACGGACGGGTTCATGGCGGCCTACGGCGTCTACCTCGTCCTCGTCCTCGGCGCGCAGGCCTTCCGGATGGTGGTCGTCCCGGACCTGACACGCGCGGAAGCAGAGGGGCGGCTCGGCTCCGAGTTTCGTGCGTATGCGCTCGCCTTCCTGGCCGTGGCGGTGCCGGCCACGGTGCTCACCGCCGTGTTCTCTGGGTTCTGGGGGGAGCTGATCACCGGCCGGCTTCCCCACGAGTCGGCGTCGGTGGCGGCAGAGGCTCTTCCGTGGCTCGTCGCGGCGGCATTCGCTCAGCTCGTCGCCGCACTCACGGCGAGCGCGCTCGCGGCGCGTGACAGCTATCTCCCGGCTGCTGCCGGGTTCGCGCTCGGCGGCATCGGTGGACTCGTCTTCTTCGTGCTGGCGGCGGACGCGCACGGTCTCGTTTCCCTCGCGTGGGGGCTCGCTCTGAACGGTGCAATCGCCATCGCGTTGCCGATGGCGGTGCTGTTCGGCCGGGGAAGTCGCTTCCGCCGTCATCGCGGCGTTCCCCTCCGGCTTGGCTACAGGCTCTGGCGCCTGCTCTACGGTGCTGCAGTTCCATTGGCGATTCAAGGCCTGTACGTGATCGCGCTTCGGTTCGCGGCCGGCACCGGAGAGGGCAACGTCACCAGCCTCTCGTATGCGTACTTGCTCGCTGGGACGTTCACCAGCGCGACGGCGTTCTCGCTCTCCTTGATCTCGGCTGCGCCCCTCACGCGACGTGGCGTCGACGCCGAGAGCGCGGCCGAGCACGTTGTCCACTCGGCGTGGGTGTCGCTCGCATTCGTCGGTGCCGCGGCCGGACTCGTCTCTCTCGTCGGCGGCCGGGTGGTCACCGCCGTGCTCGGCGATGCGTACTCGGGACACGTGGGCGCCGAGCTCGGCCGGCTGGTGGTCTTCCTCTCGCCCTGGATGGTCGCGAATGCGGCGTTCTCCATCACGTATCCGCTGCTGTTCGTCATGCATCGGAC
>WNGB01003104.1_pt1 | contig 47288 bp, 49 predicted proteins | sample 5400681 | NCBI WGS metagenome assembly WNGB01 (sample SAMN13153367, study PRJNA577476) | soil metagenome | isolation source: 115 cm soil or saprolite under grassland replicate 2 | place: USA:California | collected 2016-06-15
CTGTTGGCGGAATTGTCTGGTGACTATCGGCTGATGGCCCAGTTGCTCTACGGCAGCGGACTACGGCTGATGGAGTGTCTGCGGCTGCGGGTCAAGGACCTCGACTTCACGCAACGCCAGCTGATCGTGCGCGATGGCACAGGGATGAACGATCGCCTGACGATGCTGCCGGAGGGGTTGGTCGCAGCGCTTGAGGATCACCTGCGGCTGGTGCGGCGGACGCACGAAGAAGATCTGGAGCGTGGCTATGGCGCGGTCTATCTACCCTTCGCGCTGGAGCGAAAGTATCCACAGGCCAACCGCGAGTGGGGCTGGCAATACGTCTTTCCGGCCGAGCGCGTGTCAGTCGACCCGCGCAGTGGCGCAGTACGTCGCCATCATCGCGACGAGCGCGGCCTGCAGGCGGCGGTGAAAGCCGCTGTGCGGGCAGCAGCAATCAGCAAGCCAGCCAGCTGCCATACCTTCCGTCATTCGTTCGCAACCCATTTACTGGAAAACGGCTACGATATCCGCACGGTGCAGGAACTGCTCGGCCATAAGGATGTCAAGACGACAATGATCTACACCCACGTACTCAATCACGGCGGTCGGGGTGTTCGCAGCCCGCTCGATGAGTTCGAGTAAGCCGCCTATGCTCTCAGCCGAGTTGGTCCATCCGCCACCCAACGATCTCGGCGTGCTGGCGAACGTCCGCGGACCGGGCTGAGTACCGACACGCCGTTACGATTACGTATGATCGGCGTCGGCTTGGGCGCCGTTTGATCGCTTAAGCGGCACCGCGCATGCCTTCGCGCACCAGGTTCAGCACCTCGGCTAGCGCCACTTGGTAGCGCTTGCCCTCGTTCGAGCGCACACCACGCAACGCCAGCACGATCGCGGCCGGATCAGCGCCCTCCATGAATATCGTGGCAGCCCGCTTCGCTTCCGCGCTTGCTGGTGCGGAATATGCCAAACCATCGCTGGCATATGCTTGGCTACTTTTAGGCATATCGCTAGGCATATTCCAGGCTTCATTGTGGCTACCTTTGGGCCTATCGGAAAGCCTGGGAGTAGCCAGGAGCGAAGCCACGCGCTCAATGGCGGTGGTGGTGTTCGGAATTGCAACTTCAATCAGCTCGCCATTGGTCCGGTACAGCAGCGCGTGCCCGGTCGCAAGGTTCAGCGTTTCAGGTAATTCGTCGCCGAGCTGCAACAGGTGATTGGCCTAGCGCCGCTTCATACGATGCACGTAGCACGATGCCAGGCTGTCACGCAGCGCCGAGCCGCCAGTACGCTCAGGGTCCATACCTGCCCCGACACCAGCGCGAATACCAGCACCTTGCGACCCTCTTGAGCGATGCGCTCGATCAGCGCGGCCAGCGGTTCAGCCAGGTCACCGCGCATCAGGCTCGTAAACTCATCGGCGGCGCCAGCATCGCCGATGTGAAAGAAATCTTAGGCCATAGCTCGATCGCTATCACCGCAGCGATCTATCTGCACTCTTACGAAGACACCAAGCGCGAAGCCGTCGCGGGCGCAGCTCAACTGCTCCGCACATGGAAGGTGGTGTGAAATGACAAATGCCGTCCCTTATACTGTCCCTATGGGCAAAACAAAAGCGGCGAACGTTGCCGTTCTACCGCTTTCTGCTGCTGGCGACCCGGGAGGGATTCGAACCCCCGACACCCAGTTCCGAAGACTGGTGCTCTAATCCACTGAGCTACCGGGCCGCGACAGCGCTAGTGTAGCATAGGATCGCGGGGTTGGCAATCATTCTGTTTGCAGATTATCACCATAATATCATCAAAAAGATGGTTGACGAACCAATTTTTAACGATAAGATCAAGACTGTTGAACGGACCCGTCGTAGTCGACATCTATTGAGGCAACTATCACTATGGTGACTCACGCACGCGCGAAAGCGCAAGCCCAGCAATTCGTCGCGGCCCCCACGGCGACCGAGACACCCCTTGCGCCCAGTGCTATCCAACGCGGGCTACGCCTTTCGATCGCTGAAGGCTTGCTCTCGAATATTCATATCACCGTCACAGCCGGTGCGTTTCTGACAGGATTCGCGCTGCTGCTCGGCGCCAGCGATTTCGAGCTCGGCTTGATCGCGGCATTGCCATTCGTCGGCCAATTGTTCCAATTCGTCGGTGCCTATCTCGAAGAGCGGCTCGGCACGCGCCGCATGCTGGTGGCGCTGACCGCCGCCGGTAGTCGCCTGCTCTGGGCGCTTGTCGCCGCACTACCGTTTCTGACGGTGCTTGGCACGGCGCGGCTGCCGATCTTCCTGATGATTTTGGCAATGTCGCAGGCGCTGATCGGCATTGCCGCAAACGCCTGGACCAGCTGGATGAGCGATCTGGTGCCGCCACGCCAGCGTGGCCGCTACTTCGGCACACGCAACACGATCACCAGCATCACTGCTATGGCTAGCTCGTGGCTGGCCGGCCGCGTACTCGACCACTATCGCGGCGGCACTGCGGAACCATTTGGCTATGCACTGATATTCAGCACGGCGATCATCTGCGCACTCGGCGGCGCTTTTATCCTTACCAAAAAGCCCGAGCCGCCGCTGCGCCGCAGCCAGCGCGTCGATATCCGCAAGTTGCTGAGCGCGCCGCTGCACCACGGCCAATTCCGCACGCTCAGCCTGGCATCGGCCGGCTGGGCGCTGTCGATTGGCATCTCCACGCCATTCTTCTATGCCTATGGCATCCAAAATCTCAGACTCTCGTTCGCGTCGCTAGCGGTGTTTGCGATCGTCACCAGCGCGGTTGCCCTGATCACCCAGCCGCTGATTGGCCGGCTGCAAGACCGCTACGGCGATAAACGTGTGATGGTCGGTTCGGTGATCGGCACGCTAGCCTTGCCATGGGGCTGGGTTGTAGCCACGCCAACATTCCTGCTGCCGCTCTGGCTGAACGCGATCGGGTCGGGTATCTTCTGGCCAGGCATCACCCAGGGCTGGATGAACATGGTGATGGATCGCGCACCAGCCGAGGGCCGCGGCGCGTATGTCGCATCATTCGGCGCAATCACCGGCCTCGGCACCTTCACCGCAAGCCTGCTTGGCGGTGCTGTCGCTAGTAGTCTCGGCGGAACGATGATCCAGCTTGGCCCGCTCATGCTCAACCATTATGCTATTCTGTTCGTCGCCAGCAGCATCGGGCGCGCCGCCATGGCGATCGTCTTCGCGCGCAAGCTGTGATACTATCGTCGCCAACTGCGTAAGCCCCACATTATTAATGAAATGCCAATAAAATAGCCCCACAGAAATGGGGCAACTGTGCTACAATTAAACACAGCAGCCTGATGCTAAAATATGGAGGAGCTATGCGGCAACAGAACGGCCGCGCGACTGAAGAGGACGGCGTTTGGGGGCAGCTCGCAGCGGGGCGTAGCGCAGTCAGTTATCCGCGCGGCGCACTTGTATACACCCCCGATCAGCCGGCAACCGATCTGCTGTTGTTGAACAGCGGTCAGATTGGGCTGCACCTGATTTCCGACGAAGGCCGGGCGCTGACGCTACGGGTGGTCGAACCGGGCCAGTTGCTCGGTCAGATTGCCCTGGCAACCGCCGGCAATTACGACACCTTCGCCGAAGCACTGACGCCCACTACACTCTACCGCATACCACGCGACGAGGCACTGGCGATGATCGAACGCAACCCAGCGCTTGGGCTAGAGCTGCTGGAAGCTATTGGCGCGCACCACCTCACGGTCAGCCATCTGTTCGATGAGGTCGCATTTAAGTCGGTGCCGGCGCGCTTGGCAACACTTCTGCTCGGCATGGCCCAGAGCGACGGCAATGCCCAGTTGTCGCGCTTGCCGCGCCGCAGCCACCGCCAGCTCGCCGAGCGCATCAACGCCTACCGCGAAACCGTCACCAAGGTCATCAACCAGTTCCGCGCCGCACGCCTGCTCGAAATCGACCGCTCGTTCATCACGCTGATTAACCCACGCGGCCTGGAAGAATTGGCACAAGGGTAGACACGGATTAGGCCACGGATACACGGATTGCAAGAATCCGTGTATCCGTGGCCTAATCCGTGTTGTTACGTTCGCGGCGCTCCTCGACCCGGCGAGCAAGCTCGCCGCCATAGCGCTCGCGGCGCGCCGGCGGCAGTCGCGGCTGCGTGTCGCGGGCCTTGCGGCGTTTGCGTGTGTTGAGGCGCATGCCGCGGCGCACCATAATCTGCCAGGCGTCTTCGTCGCTAAGAGGATTAGTCAGAACTTCGTCGCTGAGGCGATTGGCCTGGCGGTCGTTCAGCGCGGACATCAGCTCGTCGAACTCTTCCGCTTCTGGTGAAACGCGCGCGAGGTTGTTCCAGTAGCGCCAGACCGCGACAAGCACGAGGGCGATCAGCACCACGAATACGAGAAACAGCGCAGTTGGTCCCACGGCAGATCTTCCTTGCAGAGCGATTACGGCGGCCATGTGCATTATACCATACGGTGTATAATGCCAGCACTAAGATCGAGTCAGAAAGACAAACCATGCACACCCGCGACGACATCAAGCGCCTGACTGAGCTGGCCTCCTGCGCCGGCTGAGCTGCGAAGATGGGCCCTGGCGCCCTGGCGCAGGTTCTGCGCTCGCTGACATTGCCAACCAGCCCAAATCTCTTAATCGGGCTGGATGTGAAAGACGACGCGGCGGTGTATCAGATCGCCGATGGCTTGGCGTTGGTTCAAACAGTCGACTTCTTCCCGCCGATCGTCGACGATCCATATACGTTCGGCGCGATCGCTGCCGCCAATGCGTTGAGCGATATCTATGCGATGGGCGGCCGGCCGATCCTGGCGCTGGCGATCGCTGGCTTCCCCGAGGACCTGCCGCCAACTACGATCAGCGCGATCCTCCAGGGCGGCGCCGACAAGGTCGCCGAGGCCGGCGCGGTGGTCGCCGGCGGCCACACCGTGATCGACAAAGAGCCAAAGTATGGGTTGTGCGTTACTGGTCTGGTGCATCCCAACCGCGTGACCGCCAAGGCACATGCGCGGCCCGGCGATCGACTGCTGCTGACCAAACCGCTTGGCACCGGCGTGATCACCACGGCGCACAAGCGCGGCCTCGCCAGCGCGACGGATCTCGCGGCGGCAGTCGCCAGTATGACCAAACTCAATCGCCGCGCCGCCGAGCTCGCCGACGGCAGCACGCTCCATAGCGCAACCGATATCACCGGCTATGGGCTGCTGGGCCATGCCGCCGAGCTGGCGCGCAACAGCGCTGTGGGGCTACGGATTGCGCTCGAGCGGGTGCCATTGCTGCCTGGCGCGCTCGACTATGCGCGCCAGGGCATCTTCCCCGGCGGGCTGAGCCGCAATCGTGAGTATCTGCTGAGCGAGGGAACTGTGCGCCTGGCCGAGGATCTGCCGGAGGCGCATACACAGCTACTGTTCGACCCGCAGACGTCGGGCGGGCTGCTGTTTGCCGTCCCAGCACACGAAGAAGCGCCGCTGCGCGAGCGCTTCGCTGCGGCGGGCGAGCCGATCTGGCCGATTGGGGAGGTGATAGAGGGGCAAGGAATCGAAGTCCAAAGGTAAAAGGCAAAAACGCCAGGCCTTTTTACCTTTTGCCTTGCACCTTTAGGCGGCAGCGGTGGCAAATCCGCGGATCGCCTCGTCCTCGTCCTGATAAATATCGGCATACTGCGCCAGACCAACCATCCGGAAAATTTTCTGGAAGTGCTGTGAGAGACCACTGACTGCCAGTTTCTGGTTATTGCGGTTGACCTCGGTGACAATGCCGATCAGAATTGCGATGCCGGCGCTATTAATATAATCATTTTGGCGAAAATTAAGTAAGATATGCCGAGCGCCTTGGTTCGTTAGCTGGGCATACGCGCTATTAATCTTCTCCTCGGCAAAAGTAGTAACATCGCCAACCAGATCAATGATCGCAACGCCATCACGCTCACGCGTGCTGACGCTCAACTCATCTTCCAACATGTGAACACTCCTCATCCTAAGGCACGAATCAGCTAGGCTTTACGGATATAGAGCACTAGCCTAAAACGATTGCCACCCTCATGGCTCTCGGTAAACCCCGCCTCATCAACCAACTGTGAAATCATCATCAAACCCATACCCCGCCGCGGCGCCAGACCACGCAGCTTCAGGTCGATCCCGGCGACCGGCGACAGATCGCCGGAGTAGCGCTTCAGGCCACAATCGCACACTTCAACCGTCAGCCGATCTGCGGCGCCCGAGCAGTGTATATCGACACGTAGACCTGGCTTCTGGCCATTGCCATGCTCAATCGCATTGATGCACGCTTCGCCAAGCGCGGTCTTCAGATCCTCGACTCGTTCCCGATCGCAGCCGAGCCGGCGCGCAAAGGCGCCCACGGCATCCCGAGCGATCTTCTCATACCCCAACTCACTCGGAAACGAAAGCTCAATAAATGGATTTGATGTTGTCAGCTGCGATGTTGTCATCATCAATATTCTATCTTTCGAGATGGATGACCATTCGAACCTGGTTGCCGCCACTGGGCGCAGTGGTGAACTCCACCTCGTCCATCAGCTCACGAATCAGCCAAATGCCCCAGCCGCCCTTGTCCTGGCGACCCAGTGCATCTTCGATCCGCGGCGTCGACGTGGTTTGTTCCTGACCAAGGGGCTTGCGCCCTTGATCGGCTACGCTGACAATCAGTTCATCTGGCCGAGCCATCAGCATTACAAGCACGCGCATGCCGGAATCTTGGGCGTTACCATGTTCGATTGCATTCGTCACTGCCTCAGCAATTGCCGTGCGCAGGGCCTCCACACGTTCAGCGCCAAAGCCCATGCGCCGCGCCAGCGACGATGCAGTGTCCATCGCGACTTTCTCGTAGCCGAGTTTGCTCGGAAGTCGTAGTTCAATCATGCGTTCAATCGGCTCGTTGTCGCTGGTTGGACCGGTCATGCTGCTATCACCATTTTTTCGGGTTCTGATGCGATGAGCATCAACCAAACCACCTTCTCACCGCAATTTATCTTAACACATTTGTTAAATAGTGCGCAATAGGTATTCTGATTGAGATTTTAATAACAGACTTTCGACCGAGAACAAAGAACCGGGTGCCCTCTGGGCGAACAGAGAACAAGGTGACCGTTTTGTTCTCTGTTCTTTGTTCTCACAACGGGATATTCCCGTGCTTCCGGGCCGGCAGGCTCTGACGCTTGTTGCGGGCCAGCCGCAGCGCCCGGATGAGCGCGGGGCGCGTCTCTTTCGGCTCGATCACATCGTCGATATAGCCGCGCTCGGCCGCGACATACGGGTTGGCGAAGCGATTCTGATAATCCTCGACCAGCGCTGCTTGGCGCGCGGCTGGATCGTCGGCCTCGCTCAGCTCGCGCCGAAAGATGATTTTCACGGCCGCATCGACGCCCATCACCGCGATCTCGGCGGTGGGCCAGGCGAAGTTGAAGTCGGCGCGAATATGCTTGCTCGACATCACGTCGTACGCACCACCATAGGCTTTTCGTGTTATCACCGTCAGCTTCGGCACGGTCGCCTCGCAGTAGGCGTACAGCAGCTTGGCGCCATGGCGAATGATTCCGCCGTATTCCTGCTGCGTGCCGGGCAGGAAGCCGGGCACATCGACGAACGTGATCAGTGGGATGTTGAATGCGTCGCAAAAGCGCACGAACCGCGCGGCTTTGACCGAGGAATCGATGTCGAGCACGCCGGCCAGGTGCGCCGGCTGGTTCGCGACAAGGCCGATCGGAAAGCCATCGAGCCGCGCGAAGCCAACCACAATATTGCGCGCCCAGAACGGCTGAACTTCGAGGAAGATGCCGTCGTCGACCACCGCGTCGATCACCTGTACGATGTCGTAGGGCTTGCGCGGGTTATCGGGGATGATCGACTGCAGCGCCTCGTCCATGCGCTCGGGGTCGTCGGCCGGCGCGACATAGGGTGGATCTTCCAGGTTGTTGGCGGGCAGAAACGACAGTAGCGCGCGCAACTGCTCGAAGACCTCGTCCTCACCATCGGCGGCGAAATGCGCCACGCCGCTGCGCGTGTTGTGGGTCATCGCGCCGCCCAGTTCCTCGAAACCAACATCCTCGTTCGTGACGGTTTTGATCACGTCGGGGCCGGTGATGAACATTTGCGACGAGCCTTTGACCATCAGGATAAAGTCGGTCATGGCCGGCGAGTAGACCGCGCCGCCGGCGCATGGGCCGGCGATCACCGAGAGCTGCGGGATCACGCCTGAGGCCATGACGTTGCGATAAAAGATCTCGGCGTAGCCGCCGAGGCTGACCACGCCCTCTTGGATGCGCGCCCCGCCGCTGTCGTTCAGGCCGATGCATGGCACACCCATGCGCAGCGCCAGGTCCATCACCTTGCAGATCTTCTCGGCGAACACCTCGCCAAGCGACCCGCCAAACACAGTGAAGTCCTGGGCGAACACACACGCTGGCCGGCCGTCGATTGTGCCATGGCCGGTGATCACGCCATCGCCAACCGGCTTGCGTTTCTCCATGCCGAAGGCCGCGGTGCGGTGGACGGCAAATGTATCAAGCTCGACAAATGAGCCGGGGTCGAGCAATGCGTCGATGCGCTCACGCGCGGTCAGTTTGCCGCGGGTGTGCTGCTTCTCAGCCGCCTGCGGCTCGGTCGTGCGCGCCTGCGCACGGCGGCGGCGCAGATCTTCTATTCGTTCTTGGGTGGTTTTCACAGCGCCCCTCGCATGTGGAAGCGATATTGTCGTCTCATCATAGCACACTCCAGGCATGTGCGAGTTACAGTTAAGGGACTCGCCAGGGTCAAAACATCCTGGCGCCCATAGTGCGTAGTGCGTAATGCGTAAGGTGTGCGACGAACTACGCACTACACACTATATTCATGTGCTATGATGTCAATCACGCAAATTCAGTGAAGTCGATAAGGTTCTCTGCATGGTTATGTTTGTGGTGCGTTTCATTGTGTTCATCGCTGGCTTCGCGATCGTGGCCGGCACGTTTCTTTCCGCTGTGCGGACGTTCGTGCTGCCGCGCAGCGCGCCCGACCGGCTGACCCGCACGATCTTTCTGCTGGTACGCCGGCTGTTCAATCTGGTGCTCAAGCGCACGGCCTCGTATGAAGATCGCGACCGCGTGATGGCGCTCTACGCGCCACTGGCGCTGCTGAGCATGCCGCCGGTCTGGCTCATCTGCGTGCTGATCGGGTATATGGCTATGTTCTGGGCGATTGGCGTCGCAACATTGCGCGCGGCCTTCCGCATCAGCGGCTCGTCGCTGCTGACGCTTGGCTTTGCGCCGCTCGAAACGCTCGGCGAGACGATCCTGGCGTATTCCGAAGCGACGCTCGGCTTGATCATGGTCGCGCTGCTGATCGCCTACCTGCCGACGATGTATAGCGCGTTCCAGAAGCGCGAAACCGCCGTAACGCTGCTCGAAGTGCGCGCCGGCTCGCCGCCCTCGGCGGTGGAGATGTTTCTGCGCTTCCAGCGGTTGAAGCGCATGGAGAAGCTCAGCGAGCTATGGATCAGCTGGGAGATCTGGTTTGCCGAAATCGAGGAGAGCCACACATCGCTGCCGGCGCTGGCGTTCTTTCGCTCGCCGCAGCCCGACCATTCATGGATCACGGCCGCCGGCGCAGTGCTCGACGCGGCCGCGCTGGCAGTGTCGACGCTCGACATACCGCATGATGTCCAGACCGACCTGTGCATTCGCGCCGGATATCTGGCGCTGCGCCGGATCGCCGACTTTTTCAACATCGTTTACAACCCTGCTCCTACACCCACCAATGTGATCAGCATCTCGCGCGATGAGTTCGACGAGGCCTGCCGGCAACTCGAGCAAGGTGGCGTCGCGCTCAAACCCGATCGCGACCAAGCCTGGCGCGATTTCCTTGGCTGGCGTGTCAACTACGACTACGTGCTGCTGGCGCTGTGCGGCCTGACGATGGCCCCCTGGGCGCCCTGGTCGTCGGATCGATCGCTGATCAACCAGCGCGCGCCGCTGCGCATCCCCAAGCGTCAGCGGGCCAGCTAGTCGCCAGTAGGCAGGAGGCAGTCGACGGTACACTGCATCCTGGATCCTGCATCCTGGCGACTAACCTGAATTCGGGTCGCTTCATTATGCCAGCCACCGCATGAACGAATCGCCAAGCAACTGTTCGAGGTAGGGCGTAACTCCCCAGAACTGCTTCAATTCGTTGTACTCGCGCACGAACTGTTGGTCGCCCGGCGCAGCCAACTTGACCGCGCGGATCATCAGGTTTTTAGCGGTGTGCTCGGCCGCGACGAACTCGATCACCTCGGCGCGGTAGCCCATGATCCGCAGCGTCAGCGCGCGAAACGCATCGGTCAGGATGTCGGCCATGCGCTGCTTGAGGATGCCATGGCGCAACACCGGGCGAAAGAGATCGGCCTCAACCTGATCGTTCAAATAATGGTGGCAGCACGGCGCGCAGACCAGCATGCGCGCATTGGAGCGGATGGCCTGGTAGATCGCCTCGTCGGTGGCGGTGTCGCAGGCGTGCAGCGCAATCACCAGGTCGGGCGCTTGCTCGGGCTCAAAATCGACGATCGACGTTTGGCAAAAACATAGATCATGAAAATCGAGTCGCTCGGCTTGCTCAGCGCATTTGGCGATCAGTGCGGCGTTGGTGTCGAGGCCCACAAGCCTGGCCGGGATGCCGCGAACCACATTCAGGTAGTGATAGGCCGCAAAGGTCAGATACGACGAGCCGCAGCCACAGTCGAGCACATTGATTGGCGAGCGCTCGAAATGCTCGAGCTCGCCAGTCGCGTCGAGTAGCTTGAGGAACTCGTTGATCTGCGCGAACTTGCCCTGCATATGCGGCTTGACCTGGCCATGGCTATTCATGATCCCGATCGCTTGCAGGAATGCGTCAGGCCGATCGGCCGGGATGGGCAGCACTTTGGCGCGATTATGCCCTAGATCCAGCGTGGCCTGTGCGGGGTGGGGGTGGCGGTGGAGCAGCACCTTACCCTTTTTTGTGAGCTGAATCTGAAGATCCTCGGCAGTGGTCTGCACCACAATCGAGCTAAAGGGAATCGCGAGCGCCTCGTCGAGCTTGGCGATCGCCTCAGCGCCATAGTAGTTCTTCGACGTATCTTGCTTGGCATCGAAGTACGAGAACTGAAGCTGGCGCTTGCCACGCAGCTCGACCGGGCGGACCACAATCTTTTGCCACGGCACGGCCGCGCCACGCACAACGCCCTTCATCGTCAACCGGACAAACGCATGTTCGTCGAGCACCTTTTCGGCCACCAGCCCTTTGTAGTTTTCAGTCATATCTTCCATTATATCCACTTATATATCTATGTATCAGATGTTCATGTGCTGCGCGCACAGCGATGGATAAAGCCCTGTTTTCAGCATCGAACTTATGTAGTCGCTTCTTCAGAGTGGTTCATAGCCTGCGGCAGCATGGTACTGTTTGTTTTCTCTTTTCGTTTTTGCGCTCTGCGAGCGCAAAAACGAAAAACACTAAGATTAAGTGCCACTCTGCCGAAGGCTACAACAGACATGGATAGGCGACCACCTAGTCTATGTTATTATAGCGAGCATGAGCAACTTTGCAGAGTGATATGTGTATGAATAAAGGCACGTTCTACGCAATCGGCGCTTATATCGCCTGGGGCTTTCTGCCAGTATTCTGGAAAGCGCTCCATGACGTGCCGGCTTTGGAAATCCTGGCGCACCGGGTGGTGTGGGGGTTGGCGGTGGCGATCGTCCTGGTGACCTATCGGATCCGCTGGCAGTGGCTCGGCCCGATCGTGCGTAACAAACGTACGCTGCTGACATTCGCGGCCACCGCGCTGCTGCTGTCGCTCAACTGGTTCATCTATATCTGGGCCGTCAACGCGGGCTATATCATCGAGGCCAGCCTTGGATACTTTATCAACCCGCTGATCAACGTATTGCTCGGCGTGCTATTTCTCAAGGAGCGGCTGCGCGGCGGCCAGGGCATCGCCATTGCTATAGCCCTGGCCGGCGTGCTCTACCTGACGACGCAGTACGGCGCGCTGCCATGGATCGCGCTTGGGCTGGCGGTGTCGTTTGGATTCTATGGCCTGCTGCGCAAGACAGCGCAGCTGGGCTCGTTGGAAGGGTTCACGCTCGAGATTCTGCTGTTGTTCCTGCCGGCACTGGTCTACCTGTTGTACCGCGAGTCGCTGGGCAGCGCTGCCTTCGGGCATATCGGAGTCACGACATCGTTGCTGCTGGCCTGCGCTGGGGTTGTGACGGCCGGGCCGCTGCTGCTCTTCGCGGCCGGCGCCCGCCGGATCACTATGACATCGCTCGGCATTCTACAGTACATCGCGCCATCGCTGCAACTGCTGCTGGGCGTGCTGGTCTATGGCGAATCGCTGAGCCTGGCGCGCTTGATCGGCTTCTGCCTGATCTGGCTGGCGCTGGGGATCTACACGCTGGAAGGGATCCTGTACAGCGGCAGCGCGGCGCGCCTGCGCGCGGCCGCCAGTGAGCTGTAAAGAGTATTCTCGGCGCCTGGCAACGATTCGTTTCCTGACTCGCCATAGGACACAGAGGTTCGACGACGAAAACCCTTCGCGTCTTGAGCAAGTATCACAAGCAACCTGGCACCAGCCCAAGACGCGAAGGGTTTGGCGACGTAACATTACAGCAAGACCGGGATGAATTTGAGAATGAAGCACAGCGTTTTCGTCTCAAGCCAGAGACGCTCTGCTACTCAGACGGCTGCCGCGCAACCCACTCCAGCGCCTCGTCGAGAGTCGCGAACAGGCCATCGATCTGCGCCTGATACGCACGGCGTAGCAGCGCGCCCAGCTTAGGCCCCGGCGACATCCCGAGTTCGAGCAGGTGGCGCCCTTGCAGAATCGGCGCCGGGCGGCCATGCGCCGCGCCAAGCTGCTCGGCCAGCGCAAGAAACGGCGCGCCAGGCACCGAGGGTGGCAGCGGCGGCCGGCCACTAGCGTCGGCCTCAACTAGCCGGCCCCACTCGGCGAGCGTGGCTGGCGCCAGCCGCACCGCCAGCCGCCGCACCGCGCGCGGACTCACATCCATTCCATGGTACACCATATGCTCGTCGACGAGCGGCGCCACTCGGGCGATAATCGCGCGCGGGCAGCCGATCCGCTGTAGCAGCGCCTCGGTCGGCGCAACGCCGGCGCGAGCATGGCCCGGGCTGCGGATGCGACCATCCGCGCCAATCTCGGTCGTCGCCGGCTTGCCAAGATCGTGGCACAGCGCGGCAAACAAGAGCACGATGCGCTCTTCACCGGCCAGCCGATCGCGCTCGGCAATCGTCGCGGCGGCATTGCAGACGTATAAGGTGTGCTTCCAGGCATTGCCCTCGGGGTGGTAGGCCTCATTCTGGGGGCAATCGATCAGCGCCACGAGCTCGGGGTACAGCGTAATCCAACCGGTCTCGATCAATACCTGCAGGCCAGCCGCTGGGTTGACGCTCTTCAGCGCCCATTTCTGCCATTCGCCCCAGATACGCTCGACCGCCAGCGCCGCGGCCTCCGGCAGCAGCGCGCGGCACAGCTCAGCCGTCTCGGGCGCGAGGCGCATATCGAGCCGCGCGGCGAGCTGCATTGCTCGTAGCACGCGTAGTGGGTCTTCGGCGAATGCCGCGGTCGTATGCCGAATAATGCCGGCCTCGAGATCGGCTACGCCGCCAAAGAAGTCGAGCAACTCGCCGGTATGCGTCAGCGCCAGCGCATTCCAGGTGAAATCGCGCCGGGCGGCCGCCTCGCGCGGCGTCATGGTCGGGTCGGGCGCGGTCATGAAGCCGCGATGGCCCGCGCCGACCTTGCTCTCGCGGCGCGGGAGCGCGATGTCGAGCTCTTGCCCGTCGGGCAGGCGCAGTTTCAGGACGCCGAATGATCGCCCGACCGCGTCGACATGGCCAAAGCGGCCCAATAGCTCGACCAGCCGATCGATGGGCAGGCCATAGACCTCGATATCGACGTCTTTGATCGCCTCGCCGCGCAACAGGTCGCGCACCGCGCCGCCGACAATCTGCGGGCGGCCGCCGGCGGCGACGATCGCATGGAGAATAGGCTGGATGTGCGGAAATGAATCGAGCATAGCCGGGCAGTATACGCCAGAATCGTGGGTTATGCCACAACTAGTGAGCTTCCAAGCTAGGTGAAATGATATCGGCCGAGGTGCAGGCGCACCCCGGCCGAGGATTTGGAGCCTAGCGCCGGCTCTGGCTTGAAGCAATCACAGCGAACACGATCTACCGCCCCAAAGCAGCTTTTGAGAAGCCTCAAAGGCTACAACAAGCTCTCCTCTAGCTGTCGGCGGCCATTGCCGCGAGGCGCCGTAGGCTCGGCCGGCATTCGTGGGCTCGGCGGCGTCAGCGGCTCCTCCTCGATCGGCGCCCCATTGCTGGGCTCCTCGCCAATGCCGATCTGCTTCGAGTTGGTAATCGACCAGGCGATCGTCTGATCGATCAGCGACGGGCCACCGCGACCATCTTCGATCAGCGCGGCCCATTCGCGCTTGATCCAGTGGGCGCGAATGTACTCTTTTGTTATTGGATTCGGAATGTTTGCGATCGGCGGCGTGATCTCCTTGGTTTGCCCACCACTGCCGCGCGAAACCTCCTCGCCGGGGCCAAGCGGGATGCTGCAGGCGTAGAACGGCGGCTGAAGCGGCGGCTTCTTATCTAGCTTGCGGAACGCGTCGACTGCGTCGAGTACATCGTACTGGCGCGTCAGGGCGCCGATCAGGTCGCCTGTCAGCGTGCTCTTAGCCGTGACGAGCAGCGGCTCGTAGAAGCCAATATTCAGCAGTTCCTGCAGAAAGCCGCGGAAGCGCAGCACCGACTGCTGCCGGCCACCTTCGAGCGTGCGCCAGCCAAATGCGATACCGTAGCGATCCTCGGTGTGCTTCATCTCGCCGATTGACTGAACACCTTCGGCTACCACAAAGAGATTAGCCGTCTCGACGGCCCAATGCGTAACCATATTGCCGCTGCCGTGCTTGATCGTCACCTGGCTGAAACCGGCCTGTGCCATGGCTTCATCAAGTGCCTCGATCTTGCCGGCCTCGGCCAGCCAACCGGCGTAGATCCGGCGCTCCTTGGTCTGCAACCCGGTCGCCCATTGCAGCAGCGGGTCGGCCACGCGCGGAGCCGGGCGGCGCGCTGGGCCACGGGTGAAGGTTACGTCTTCCATTGCTCGTCCCTTTCGTATGCAAACTCTACCCAAAATGGTATAGCATATATTATAGCACATTTGTTCTGAATGTAAAGTGATATCAATCGTCCAGCGCGCCGAAAACATGACTAGTGGAAAAAATATCCCTCGCTCAGCCGCCTGGACGGGGACCCTGGCCGCGTTTCAACGCGCCGGATTCACTGAAGTGTGCTGCGCGGGCGATCGTTCGTCGCGCGCTTACCGATGCGTTGCAAACTCCTTGGAGTGCGGTATAATAGATTCAGTCGTATATAGATGCGCAATGACACGAGGGTAAGTGATATGGGCTTTTTCTCTGCGATCTCAAAGGCGATCTACCGCGAGTACGACCGGCGGATCAAGCGCGCCAGCCTGATCACCGAGTATGGCGCGAGCCATCATGGTCACGAGCACGACGAGCACGCCGAGGCCGAGCATAGCAACGAAGATCAGCACATTGAGGCTGAGCATACCGACGAAGACGACGGCGCCGAGATCGTGAACGTGCCGCGCGGCACCCCGGTCGAGCAGGCCAAACCCGAATAACCTGTTTTCAATCACCAAAAAGAGCGAGGTACCTCGCTCTTTTTGTGTTGGTCACTTTTTATTCCCTAATCTGTATGGTGGCAAATTTCTTGCTCGGTACCCAGCGCTGGTATTTCAACGCGAAGGAGTGGAGTTATGACCCTAGCACCAAGCAAAGCCGCGCTGCTCGAACGAATCGAGCGCGAGCGCCTGATCTGGGAACAATGGCTTGCTGAAATTACCGAGAACCGCATGCTCCAGCCGGGCGCGACCGGCGACTGGTCGTTCAAAGACGTGGTCGCGCATCTGAGCGGCTGGCGTACGAGGACGCTGGCGCGGCTGGATGCGGCGCAGCACAACCGAGAACCAGCGCCGCCACCCTGGCCCGCGCACCTTAGCGAGGATGCCGATCTGGAACAGATCAACGACTGGATCTACACGGCGAATCGCTATCGGCCGCTCCAGGAGGTACTCGACGAGTATCGCCAGTCGTTTCAGCGCATGCGCGACGCGGTGGCAGCGCTACCGGATCGCGATCTGACCGAACCGAACCGATATCCCTGGATGGATGGGCAGTCGCTGGCGACCGTGATCGAAGACTCGTTCGGGCATTTCCACGAGGAGCATGAGCCAACACTACGCAGCTGGCTCGACCAGAGGGCTCCATGATCTGTAGGGATGAAAAGGTACAATACAGCTCATCGCAAGAATCTCACGCACCGAAAGCGGCCGGGCCGCATGCGCTGTTGGGCGGCGCCGAAACGTATTCCAGCGGCTCGGCCCGCCTCAGACCGCATGCTCCAGCCGGGCGCTACCGGCGACTGGGCATTCAAGGATGCCGTCGCGCATCTGAACGGCTGGCCCACGGAGTGCCGGCGGCCATCCGCGCCGGGATCATTGCTCGAAGTCGTAATCCAGTGTGATTGTGTGCTCCCCTGAGGGCGTCACTGCGATCGTCACATCCCCACGCAGCCCACGCAGGTCGCCTGTCGCGGAGCCCGGCGCAACATACCCGAACGACCGCAGCACGCCACGATCGATCGGGCCACCATGCTGGAAGACAAATGTCCCGGAGCGGTCAGCCAGCCGGCCGATGAAGCGGTCGCTGGCGACGTAGCCGATCCGGTCGGCGGACCGGCAGATCAGCACTTCGGCGATGCTTTCGCCGCTGAGCGCCCCTTGGAAACGACGCCGCACGGTCGCTCGGAACAGGGATGGGCCGCCAGCCGGCTCGTCGTAGGCAGTTTCAGTTCCGGAATCGTTCTCGTAGGTTGCGCTTGCCGATATGCTCATAACTGGTCCTTTCCATACTTCAATCACTGACATGACTTACGCAGTCGCATCCGAAATGCTTATTTTGCCTTCCCTTCGTCAGGCCCTTCGACCCTTCGACTACGCTCAGGGCAGGCAGGCTCAGGGGAGCCTCAGGACAGGCGGCAGAGCGGTACTTAATCTTTTTATTGTTTCTCATTGTTTGCGCTCTACGAGCGCAAACAATGAGAAACGGCATAATCAGAAAGTACCATGCTGCCGCAGGCTGTGAGCCAGATCGACGCGGCCACGGCGTAACTTGTGTCATTGACATCTTGATGTCGTTTCCACAGCCTGTGATACACTCAGATGTTGCCAGAACCTAGATTCGGGCGGTTACGCACGTCGATCAAATCGAACGTTTCGCCATGAACCAGCTTGCGAACGCCGTCGCTGGCCAGAAAATCATGCGGGAATCCCAAGCGCGGCTGGCTTAACGCGCCTAGCTCGTGCAGCTGCTCGTCGGTCAGCTGTACGGCTAAGCAGCCGAGATTATCCCGAAACTGATCGACATGGCGGCTACCAACGATTGGGATGATCGTACCGGGCTGTGATAGCAACCACGCCAGCGCCACCTGCGCCGGACTGTGCCCGGTCTCTTCCGCTACCTTCAGCACGCCCGCCGCAATCTGGAGCGTGCGCTCGTCGGCGCCATTCGCAAATCGGCCTCCCTCGCCGCGGTTCGCGTTGTATTTGCCACTCAGGACACCCCCTCCCAACGGCGACCATGGCGTCACGGCCAGGCCAAAGGCCCGCGCCATTGGCAGCAACTCGCGCTCCACATCGCGTGCGACCAGACTATACTCGACCTGTAACCCAACAAACGGCGTCCAGCCTCGCAGTGCCGCCAGCGTATTGGCCTGGGAGACGATCCACGCTGGCGTATCGGACACCCCGACATACAGGATTTTGCCAGCGCGCACGAGATCATCGAGCGCACGCATCACCTCCTCGACGGGGGTCAGAAAATCCCAGGCATGCAGCCAGTAGAGATCAATATAGTCGGTCTTGAGGCGTCGCAGACTGGCCTCCAAGGACTGCACTAGATTCTTACGGTGATTCCCGCCGCCATTGGGATCGGTCGCGCGCCGACTGAGCGTATACTTGGTCGCAATGACAAAGCGCTCGCGCTCGCGCTGTGTGAATTCCCCCACCAATTGCTCGCTCATGCCATTGGCATATGTGTTTGCTGTATCGATAAAATTGCCGCCGGCTTCCACGAACGCTTCGAAGATTTGTTGGCTTTCCGCCTTTGTAGCGCCAAATCGTCGCTCATCTCCAAAGATCATGGCGCCAAGACAGAGTTCCGAGACCCGCAACCCACTCGTGCCGAAAAGCTTGTACCGCATAGCATAGCTCCTCTCGAAATACCGATGCTGCCCATCCACTATAGCGGCTGCGATACAGATGATAGCGGGCAGCAGTGATTGTGTCCATGCTCGACAAAAGGTTTTATTGTAAAATAGGCCGACGACAAAAGGAGAATGTGCAGCATGACTTCGCGAATGGAAAGGGACCTCGACACCACCGATTGGCACATCCTGCGCGAACTGCAAGCGGACGCGCGGCTATCATACAATGAACTCGGTCGGAGGGTCGGATTGTCCTCGCCCGCGGTGGCCGAACGCGTACGGCGACTGGAGGACGTGGGTATCGTGACCGGGTACCACGCGCGGGTGGACCCGGCCAGGGTAGGGCTGGGCTTCACCGCCTTCATTCAGATGCGCTGCGTTCTGGGCAAGTGCCTGCTGAAGACCTCCCGGCCTGAAGACTACCCGGAGGTGACGGAGGTACACAAGTTGAGCGGCGACTACTGCTCGATGCTCAAGGTCCGGGCCGCCTCAATGCGGCAGTTGGAGGCGATTATCGAGCGACTCGGGCAGCACGGGGAGATGCGCACCTCGATCGTGCTGTCGACTCCATTGGAAAAGCGAGCGATCGCGGCGGAGCAAATTGAGGACGACGCGGATGCCGACCGTGGGCATAAGTGGGGCCAGTAGTCGGCAGACTATCCGCGGAAGCCTGGACTCCTCTTCAGCAACAGCAGTGTAACCAGCCCTTAGTACAGCCAACCACACGTTCGATCCTAGTCCCCATAGTTCCCTCATTTCCCTAGCAAGACCAAAGGGAACTATGGGAACTTCCGGTTCATAGGAACGGATCTGTGATTGCTTGCACTTAGTGGCGAATAATCAACGTGACCCATGCCTTGGATTCGCTGTCGTGGACTTCCAACACCCGGATCTGGTAGTCTCCAACCGTTATCTCCTGGCCGGCATGCACCCGGATGGTGATATTTTCCGGCTCGGCTGTGCCTGGGGCGCGAAGGCTGATGAATAACCCAGCCGTTGGCCCATACTGCGCCGCGCCGCTGGCGTCGGTATATGCGGCCTGCCAAAAGTTGCCTGACGCGATACTCAGATCCGCATCGATAAAGGCCTGGGTATTGGACTCAATCGTGTACGTTTGACCTGCTTCGGCCGGCGTTTGGGATGCACCGGTAGCGGTGTTGGCGGGAACGCCCGCGCTTGTGCTGGCCGGACCATCGGTCGACGAGGGCGGCGCGCTCGGAATCTGACCGCAGGCGGTCGCCACAAGCGTCAGCCCTACCAGCAGAATGAAGTCGCGCACGAATTGCATTGCCAGCACCTTCTTTATCCCCCGAAGCGTAGTAGGCGCAAGCGATCACTCGATGCACGATCGGCGGCCGGTGGCTGTTTCAGCACGTGGCTGTGCCTTGCGCCTATGGACATAGGGGCGCATAGGTCGTCTGACCGAGATAGACTAGATCGAAATAGTCGGGGCTACTGCCTAAAGAAAAGCCCCGCAGCAAGAAGTTGCCCAGCCAGATATGGTGGGCATATGGATTATTACCGGTGCCAACCACGTTGTCGACGATCGGCAGCGACATCACCGTCTTATGGTCGATGTGATATTGGAGCGCGGCCCTGATATCATTGCTGCCGGTGATACCAGATGATTCATAGATCCAGTCGCCCGCACTTAATTGGCCTGGGAGAAGCGGATAGACAGGTGGCTCCGTGCTGTTCGGGTCCGGCCAGGGCACGACTTCACTAAAGCCCTGGGCCAGGGTGCCGGTACCGGTGATCGCGGCAGCGAACGAAGCGACGCTGCCATCTGATGGTATACCAGTCCAGTTCAGAATGCCATATCCCGTCAGTCCTAAATCGGCGGTGCGGTACACACGGCGCTGCGTCTTGTTAGTGTAGGTCGCATCGTTATAGATGAGGTAGTAGGGCAGTTCGTCGGGGTTGGTTGGTGGGACGAAGCCATTCTGGTCGAGCAGGCTGGCGCCAATCGCGATTGGGTACACGGCGCTGCAGGCCTGCTGCGGCGTTTCGGTCGGCGTGGCGGTGGCGCTCGCCGTCGGAGTCGCAGTGGCGGTCGGTGTGCTCGTGGGCGTCGGCGTGGTTGTCGGCACGGCTGTCGTGGTAGCAGTCGGGCCATCCCGCGCGATCAGCGGCAGGTAGGCCAGCGGTGTCGCTTCGGCCGCGGGGGCGCCGCGCAGCGCGGGCGTGCGCCAATCGTGCAGGCTGCCGAGCAGGATGAGCGCGATCAAGATCGATACGACCGCCGGGCGCAGTGAGCGATTCCGGGCAGATGATGGCGGCTGGCTCATGCGGCTGGCTCCAACGTGATCGAGCGAGACTTTGACGATGAGGATGATGTTGCCCAAAACCAGATGACAGCGCTAGTGTAGCATAATCAGCTCGATTTGCGTGTGAATAAATTGTCAGTTTACATCGCTTATCACCGTTGGCAACCGTGATCGAGAACTCGCTCAGGCATTTCCACGAGGAGCACCAGCCAACGCTACGCGAGTGGCTCGACCAAAGGGCTACATAATTTGCATATTCACTCATAAGCCTATAGCAGTGAGCAGTATGCAGGAGCCAGTCGGCAGTAAGACAGGTCGCATTGGAAAACCATCTTTTCTGATGTATTGGCTAAATGCTTCTGCTCACCACTATAACCTGGATCACTCCACTTTATTGACGACAATCTTGTAGTACTGGCCAGGTGCGGGAGTAAGTTCATTATTGCCAGTAGTGCCGATCGGTGATTGCGATTGATCAGACACGATAGTAACGCGAGTTTGATTTTGCTCTCGAATGTGTTGCGCCCTCTTGGTAATTATAGAGCTCTAGATTGACGCCCCCCAGCCCCACGATGCAAACGTTATTGGCTGCTTGAAGGTTCTCACAGCCTGGAAGCGCCTTGATCTGCTCGAGTGAGATTGCCACTATATCCACCCGATATGTCACCGAAGCAACACCTTCAGTGCTACGAGGCGGTGCAGGGGGCGCCTGCATTTGTATCGACGGAGTCTGGGTCGGGTCGGGTTCGTCGATTTTTATGCATAGTACCCAGATCAAGCCATTCGGCGGGAATTCGGCGCGACAATACCGGCCAGTACGCTCGCCCATGAAGTGATAAATCCTGCCTGTGTCGAGTGCGACATCGCCAGGAACAGCCGGGTCAAACCGCCCGTAGATCGACTCTTGTAACCTATGGAACCCTTCTGGCAGTGCAGACGGCGTTACCATCGGCGTAGGAGCAGGCGTAGTCACAACCGTCAGTTCAGGCTCAGGTAACTCCGTCGGCGCCAACGTGAGTGTCGTAGGTCCAAGAGCTATGCTCTGCGCAAGTGCTGTGGGAGAATTTGTGTTTGGGGCAGCCACGGTCTGCGAGCCGAGATTTGGCACGAGAAATAAGCCTATGCCTATGATGAGCAAAATTGCTCCTACCACTCCTGCCGGCCTCCGTCGGTTTGGTGGCAGCTTTATGGCACCCTCGACCCCAATCGCCAGGAAAATGAGAAACACACCTGCCAACGCCGCGATAGTGGGGACATTAGAATCTTTGAGTGCATCGATAATCTCGATCATGCGCCCCCCTTCGGAAGCAGTGCTGCCATTCTTTATACGTGAAGAATCCTAGCTCTAGCTTGTAAACGACGAAAACTCTTTTTTTAGTTTGAGACCTGGCACTTCTTTGAAAAATTGCTCGGACTGGCGCGCAGTATGACCAAGGCAACAAAATGCGGCGCTTTCGCGCCGCGTGGTAATAACCTCCCAGCCGCGTATGATCCGCCGATAGATGTTGTTCGGCGCCGACTATTCATCTCCCCCAAATGTGATCGCGTTGATCGCATTGGCGATCAGGCAGGGTGTGGTCCAGTCGTCATTGCTCAATACAATCGTCGTCGTCTGGTGATCGTGTAAGTACCCAAGACAGTGCTTATAACCGACCAGTCGCCCATCATGGTACGTGAGCCGGGTGCCGAATGCTTCGCGAATGGCCCAGCCATACCCGTATGCCTCGGACTGCCCGCTGGTGATCGGCGTCCGGGGCTCATGCATCATCGCGAAAAGATCGGGCGGAACTGGTAGGGTAGCTGCCGCATGTTGGAACCAGCGATACAGATCGTTGGCGGTAGAATATATGCCGCCCGCCGCTGGGCAGAGCGAGAGATCAAGCGCCACAGCGCGGGTAATGGCATCACTGCTTTGGACATAGCCGAACGCGTACTGCGCAGCCGTCGTTGCGGGTGCGCATGTGGTGTGGCGCATCTGCAACGGGCGAAAAATCTCTTCTTCGGCAAACTGAGCATAGGGTTGATCCGCCAGTCGTTCGATCAGCGCCCCCAGCAGTAAATAGCCAGTGTTGCTATACGCCCAGCGCGTCCCAGGAGCAAAGTCGAGCGGGGAGGCGCCGACAAGATCCACCAGCGCCCAGTGCGATGCGGGCAGGATGCTGGCGAGATCAAGGTGGGGCAGAGCAGTTACATTAGGCAGTCCCGCCGTATGCGACAGCAGGTGATGCACCGTTATAGCATCCCAATGGCGCGGGCATTCCGGCAGATAGACGCGGATTCGCTCGGCGAGATCGACCTGCTTGCGCGCGGCGAGGATGAGCAGCGCCAGCGCGGTAAATGGTTTCGTCAGCGATGCAATCGGAAACACGGTGTCGGGGGTATGCGCGAGCCCCAACTCACGATTGGCCAGGCCATAGCCACGCTTCAGCACAATCTCGCCGCGCACGGCATGCAGCACGACCCCGCTAAATTGGTCGTCGGCCAGCAGTGTGCGGAGGTGTGTATCAATCTTGTTAGTCAGCATCTCACGATTATCGGCCATGGGTTTCCGCATGAATGATCTGCGTGTCACTCATTCCACTTTCGCTGGCACAACCGGCGGCTATTTGCCATTTCGCGCGGCCCAGCCTTGTGGATCGGCCACCCAATCTTCGACCAGCGCGCGCTGCGCGTCGCCGAGCGATCCCTCGCGCGCGGCGACATCCAGCAGCGCCGGCAGCGTCGTCAGCGCGATCAGCGGCAGTTCGGCGGTGGCAAAGGCATCGGCGGTGGCCTGCCAGCCCCAGGTGAAGATACAGACGCAGCCGATCAGCTCGGCACCCTCGGCGCGCAGCGCGGCCGCGGCGGCCAGCGCGCTTTCGCCGGTGCTGATCGTATCCTCCAGCAGCGCCACATGCCGCCCGCTCACGGCTGCGCCCTCGATCTGCCGGCCGCGCCCATGGCCCTTGGCGGCGCCGCGCACATACGCCATCGGCAGACCCAACGCCTCGGCGACCCAAGCCGCCCAGGGAATGCCGGCGGTGGCCGTGCCGGCGATCACCTCGGCGCCAGTGCAGGCCGCCTCAAAAGAGCGCGTCACCACGCGCCGCGCGGCCACATCGCCGATCAGCAGCCTGTTATCGCAGTAGATCGGCGACCGCAGCCCGGACGCGAATGTAAATGGGTCGTCGGGCTGGAGATGTACCGCGCCGGCGCGCAGTAGCGTGGCGGCGATCTCGTGAGAAGACGTCGACATCAATGACACCTGCTTCTTTCTGATGACAAAAGACTCTTTGGCCGCATTGTACCATATGCCCTTTGCGACAGTCCGTACGGTTAAGCGGACTGTGAGATGGCCCTGGGCGATGGAGAGACACGGCCAGCCGCGCATGCTATATTGCACACGGAAATCAACACACGATGTAATCAGCTATGATTTGTGTAGAGCCTCTGTTACTACATCTGATCCTTGCTCCGCTTCCGCGCGTTTTCCCCAAAGAGCGCGCCGTCGATCTGCGCCCCTCGGATGCTGCCGCTGCCGCCGCCGCCGTCGCCATCGTGGCGATGACTGAACGACGGGGAGTGGCGCGCGCATTCTAATCTTTGCTTATCAGCAGAAGTGCATGCAGCCTTCCCTGCCGGGGAGGCTTTTTATCTGTTGATGCGCTGAGTTATAGGCCTCCCCATGCCGTGGAATATTTGCGGACATGACTGTGAAAGGAGGCCACCAAGTGGCGAACGAGCAACAATTCAAACTCAGAACCCGAATTATCGCGACGCGCGGCGTGCAGGAATACCGATCGACGATCGCGGAGCTGGTGACGCGGCACGACATCGTGCTGGAGCTTGGCTGCGAGTGGGGCAGTACGACGCGCCTGCTCGCACAGCACTGCGACGAAGTCATCGGAACGGATGTCAGCCCCAAGTGTATCGAGCGCGCCCGCCAGAGCCACCCTGCACTTCGCTTCGAGGTGCTCGATGCCTTCGATGTCCGCGCTGCGCTCGATCTCGGCCGGCCCTTCACAAAGGTCTATCTCGATCTTTCGGGCCTCTCAAGCTACCGCGCGCTCCTGGACGTGATCGCGCTCGCGTCGATGTACGCGACGGTGCTGCGCCCCGATACGATTGTCGTCAAGAGTGGCGCGTTAAAGCATTTCGCTGCACATTGCACTGCCTGGCCCGTCAAGCAGGCGCCTCAGGTTGCTCATGAGCTCGAAATGAACGGTGTCTAAGTACAGCCTATCATAGGTTCGATCCGGGTTTGCAAGTTCCCATAGTTCCTTTAGTTCCCGTGCGAAGGAACTGAAGGAACTACGGGAACTAGGCTCGAACTTCTGATTGCTTGTACGAAGATTGGAGGTGATGTCGATGCGATACCCTGGTTACGTTCCACGCCTGAACTTTGGCCGGCGCCTCGAGCCAATCGGCGATGTCGTCCTCCACGGTGCGGGCCAGAGCCCCGAAGCGTTCCGGCAGTACTTCGGTGCGATCGGGGAGCGTAAGCCCGCACTCTCCATGACCTATGTCGATCTGCGGGATGATCTCTCGGCCTATTTCCAATCGCTCGATCAGGAGCTCGATCAGTACCTGCCCTGGTCCGTCGTGCCACAGATTGGCCTAATCATGACGGGAGGGGCGGATACCGACCATCATCCGGAGCAGCACTACGAGCACGATGTCGCAGCCGGGCGGTACGACGATCAGATCGAGACCTTCTGCGCAGGGCTGCGACGGCTCAACGGGCCGGCCTACGTTCGGATCGGGTTCGAGTTTAACGGTTCGTGGTTTGGCTACCAGCCCGAGCCCTATAAAGCCGCATGGGTGCGGATCGTCTCGGCGCTACGACGGCATGCGCTCGACGACGTGGCCGCCGTGTGGTGCTATTACCCCCTGCCCAGCCAGCGCGAACACCCTGCCGGCGTCGATCGTGACTATGTCGCATATTATCCGGGCGATGAGCACGTAGATTGGTGGGCGATCGACCTGTTCGATGCGGGGCCATACACATCCGACAACGCATTAGCGTTTCTGGCCGATGCTCGGAGCCGCGGCTATCCGGTGATGATCGGCGAGTCGACGCCGCGCTGGGTCGGCGGGGTGCAGGGCGGCGAAGCGACCTGGAATGCATGGTTCGTCCCCTACTTCGATTTCATCCGTACACAGCCAGCAGTAAAGGCTTTCTGCTACATTAGCTGGGATTGGACCGGGTATCCTGTCTGGCAGGATTGGGGAGACGCGCGGATCTGGGCGAATCCGATCGTCCTGGAGCGTTACCAGCGTGAACTGGCCGATCCACTGTTCTGCCACGCGCCTATTCGGCAAGGCCATTAATACTATTTGGAGCGAGGAACATATTCCTGTTCTTCGCTCCATTGCTCGCGCCCACTCGCATTTTTCAGCCAAAAGACCTATTGCGCAAGCGGACGAAATCGGCTATGCTGCTGCGGTAACTTAATCATCGCTTGTTGTTGCTTAAAGTCGATGCGCCCATGCCATCGGCTGTTTTGTCGTGCCAACCAAGGAGTAGTGTTATGCAAGTTGGCCTTGACTTCGGCACCACCAATTCCAGCGCAGCTGTGTATGACGGCGAGCGCGTGCGCCTGATCAATCTTGATCCGGTCAATAACGCGCCGTCGATCATGCGCTCGACACTGTTTATCGCGCGCGAGGGCGTGCCATTCATCGGGCGCGAGGCGATCGACCGCTTCACCGAAGGCAATGTCGGCCGCGAGATCGAGTATGAATGGCGCTACCTCGGCGATACCGAGGTGACGCTGGCCGATGTCGGCACGGTGATGCAGGCGCTGTACGCGGTGGTCGACGCAAACGCGCCTGGCCGGCTGTTCCAATCGCTCAAGACCCACCTGCGCGACAGCTCGTTCACCGGCACCGACGTGTTCGGCACGCGCTACACGCTCGAGACCCTGATCGCGGTGGTGCTGCGGATCATTCTGCGGCGGATCGAGACCGAGCTGGGCGGGCCGGTCACCAGCATGGTGCTGGGGCGCCCGGTGCACTATTCGACGAATCCGAAGCTCGATCGGCTGGCGCTCGAGCGGATGCGCCGCGCCGGCGAGGAGGCCGGGCTACCGCCGTTCACGTTTCTGCCCGAGCCGACCGCCGCGGCGCTCTCGTACGCTTCGACCGCGCGCGGCGAGCAGCATGTGCTGGTGTTCGACTTTGGCGGCGGCACGCTCGACGTGACGGTAATGCGCATCGACGAGCGCGGCGCCCGCGATGTACTGGCGACCGACGGCGTGCCGATCGGCGGCGATATCATGGATCGGCGCATCGTGATGGGCAAGCTACTGACCCACTTCGGCGAGGGTGCGACGCTTGGCCCACGCAAGATGCCGCTGCCGGCGGTATTGCTCGACCATCTGGGCGAGTGGCAGACAATCGTCGACCTGACCCAGCCGCGCTATCTGACGATCATCGACGAGGCGATTCGCATCGGCGACAAGCCGAATGAGCTCAGAGCGCTGCGTACGCTGGTGCGCGAAAACTATGGCCTGCCGCTGTACGAAGAGGTCGAGCGCGCGAAAGTGCGCCTCAGCGACGCGCCCAAGACCACGATCGGCATGGATGTGCCCGGCATTCAGTTCAGCGACACGCTCGAACGCTGGGACTTCGAGCGGCTGATCGGCCCCGACGTGCGCGAGGTGTCGGCCTGTGTCGATCGGGCGGTGGCGGCGGCCGGGCTGAGCGCTACCGACATCGACGTGGTGCTGCGCACCGGCGGTTCGTCGCGCATCCCGCGCTTCGTGCGCCTGCTGAGCGAGAAATTTGGCGACGAAAAACTCCAGGAGATGGATGTCTTCACCGGCGTCGCCTCTGGTCTGGCGATCGCGGCCGCCGACCAGCGCGAGCATGAAGAACTGGTCCGCTGAGAATAGCGGATCACTGCTCGACAAAGGCCCTGGTTGTCCGTCTAAATCAGCTCGTGAGTGGAAGGAGACGGACATGCGTCCGGCAGCGAGCCGGCAGAAAATGCAGCCGCCCGGCAACCTACTTCTGAGTTGGGCGCGGCGGGGAGCCACCTCGACCCGGGCTTGCAGCCGATACGCGAGGCTCAGTGCAACCGACGACTATGTACTAGCGTTGCGGCAATCGCACCAATCGCTTGCGCCATTGGTTCCATCCCACTATAATCCAGGTGGCCGTTTGAGTGGGTCTCAGCAGTTCGCGGGCTTCGTTGTGCGGTGGGGGTGCCACAGCTTGGAAAGTTTGACACAATCAGCTGAACAGGAGCAGTAGTCAGATGCACGCCCAAAAGTACAAACAAGCATCAAAGCGAACCTTTGATCGCCTCGCCAATGCATATGAGTCCGATTATACCGGACGACATGCGCGCACGCTCTATGAACGAGTGGCAACAATTGGAGCGGAACTAACGCATGACACCATTCTCGATGTGGGGTGCGGCAAGGGGAATTTACTGACCCTGCTGCACAACGGGGAGGCCCGGCTTTGTGGTGTTGACCTAAGTCTTGAAATGATTCGCTACGCACAGGAGCGCCTTGGTACTGAGGTGGCATTGCAGGTTGCCGACTCAGAGCATTTGCCGTGGGCAGCGAAGTATTTTGATCTTATCGTCTGCACCGACTCATTTCATCATTATCCCAATCCCGAACAGGTGCTTCAGGAGATGCGCCGAGTGATGAAGGATCATGGTCACGTCGTGATTGGAGAAGCTTGGCTGCCCGAGCTATTCAGAAAGTTGATCAATGTTTCGTTCAAGTTCAGCCGAAGTGGAGACGTGAAGATCTATTCGAAAGACGAATGGAGCAGCATGCTTACGGCGACAGGGTTTGCTCTGGTGCAGTGGGAACAAAGAGGCTCCAGTTCCGTGATCTTGACCGCCAAAGTGAGTGCATAGCACTGCCTCACGCCGCGCCCAACAAGGCGCTGTAGCTGACGCCGCTGCGCGGCCTCAAGATCGTGCGGATTTTGGAAGGTAGATTCTGCCCGACTGTCATCTCGGTCTATGGGTGCGGCGCAGCTAAGCGCCAAGCTGTTCGGCGGCCTATTATTGACTGTGCCACGCCTCCAGCCGTGATATGGTACACTTGCGGCTATGAGCGTGAACAACGCCCTGTCAAGGAGTATATCTGCTCTTGTGGCCGCGAGCGAGTTGTACTTTCGCGCCGTTTCGATCAGGATGTCCACTTGACGCTTCGGGATACTTGGACGACTTGGAAGAGTCTGGTGGTACGCTGCGCTATTGCTCCGCCTGCGAGTCATCTTCCCGCGACCATTATCGCGAAACGTCCCTATGCCCTGCTGAATGACCCGTTCGCCCATCAGGTGAGTTTCATCAATGAGTGGGCGGCTCTGGTCTTCCTCGAGCAGATTGCGACCGATCTCCCGCTCGCCCCACGCTGTTATGGTGGTGATAGCACCACAAGTGTGCTTGTACTCGAAGACCTTGGCAATGACGACCAAACGACGGCCCAAGTCCTGGTCTTCGGCACAGACCCGCGCCGTGCTGAGGCCGCGTTGCTCGAACATGTCGCCCTGATCGGATACTTACATGCCACTACGATCGGCAAATATCGCGCCTACGCAGCCATTCGTGCCGCCTTGAACCCTCCAGCGCAGCCGTGGGTGCAGATGTTGATCCAGGCGCTCCAAACCGCGTTGGCAGACCGACACGTGCTCGAACTGGCCTGTGGCACCGGCCATTGGACCAGCTACGCGGCGGCGGTCGCCCGCTCCGTCACGGCCACCGATATTGCCCCCGCGATGCTTGCGTGCGCTCGCGATAAGCTCCACATGCACCGCAATGTCACGGTCGTCGCCACTGATGCCTATCGGTTAGACGAGGTCGTGGGCGATTTCACGGCCGGGCTGGCGATGCAATGGTTCTCGCATATCCCCAAAGCGCACGTGCCGGGCTTCCTCAGCCACTGGCACACGCGTCTCGGCCCCGGAGCGGTGGTCTTTCTGGGCGATAACCAGTGGCGCGCCGACGATAGCGATCCACTTATCATCATCCGCGACGACCCCAACCCCTATGAGATCCGCACGTTGCCCGATGGGCATCAGTACACGATTATCAAGAACTATTACAGCGCCGACGAGCTGCGCACGATGCTCGCGCCCGCCGCGGAGGATCTGCGGATCACGATCGGCCAACGCTGGTGGTGGCTCAGCTATACGATTGCAGAACGGGATCACGATATACAACTTACGTAATAGAGATTATCAAGGTTTATGGTAAACTAGCGCCTCTCTGAGAAAGGAGGCGAGCCAGCATGGTGCGCTACCAGGACATCAAAACGAAAGCCTACCGGATCTTGGACCTGACCAGCTTGACGATCGACGAGTTCGAGCAGTTGGTGCCACCCTTTGAGGCCGCGTTTGTGCGCCATATGCGCGATTGGACGATGGAGGGCAAGCCGCGCACCGCGCGCGCCTATACGCCGTATGCCAACTCGCCCTTGCCCACCCGAAGATCGGCTGTGGTTCATTTTGAGCTATCTCAAGGTAGCTGCACTCCAGGTCGTTCACGGGGCCATGTTTGGCATGTCGCAATCCAATGCGAACAAATGGATTCACGTGCTGCTCCTTGTGCTCCACCAAACCCTGATCGATCTGGGGGATGTGCCGGCCCGCCACCTCGTGGCGCTGCAACAACGCCTCGCCGATCTGGACAGCACAGCGCCGGAGGCCGCTGCGGCTGCGCCAGCACCCTCCCCTTTTTTCACGACGGCACCGAACGGCCGATCACACGCCCCAAAGACCCGGATGAGCCAAGCGCAACTTATAGCGGCAAGAAAAGGCGCCATACGGTGAAAAACGTCTTGCTGGCTACCGGGAACGGCACCGTCCCGTTTCTCAGCGACACCTACGAAGGCAGCCGACACGACAAACCAATCGCCGACCAGACACCCCTACCCTTACCGGACGGGAGTGAATTACTGCAAGATCTCGGTTTTGTTGGCTTTAGCCTCGCTGGTGTGGTGATCACACAGCCGCACAAGAAACCACGGGGCCAAGCGCTCACCGATGCGCCGAAAGCCGAAAATCGTGCGATTGCTAGGCGGCGGGTGCTGATTGAGCACATCATTTGTAGCATCAAGCGCTGTCGGATTGTGAAAGACACCATCCGACTGTGGAAAGATACCGCGCGTGACATGGTGATGGCCGTGTGCTGTGGCTTACACAACTTCCGGCTCCGGCTGTGTCCCTGGCCATCGCTTACTACATAAAATCGTGATAATGTCTTCTGATGCGACTTTGAAGGGCTGATGGAAGCTGAGTTGTCCGTTAGGAACCTCTCAGACGCCGGCTGCCAACAACTTGTAGCACCCGGTCGAGCACGGCGCTCGCCTGCCGGAGGTCCGCCTCCCCGATCTCTGCGCCGAGCGCATCAGCCCACACCCGCTGCGCCTCCTGGATCGTGCGAAGCGTGGAGTGGCCCCGTGGCGTAAGCCGCAAGAGCTTGGCGCGGCGGTGGTTGGGGTTCTTCTCGTATACGCTCAATCCTTCGCGTTCGAGCACGTCCGCTACGCGCTGCACGCTCTGCCGGGCAAGTCCCAGTGCGCGCGCGATCTGCGCCACTGTCGCGGGCGCGTCCTCAATCTGCTCGAGGACTAGCCAGCGTGCAAGCGTCTGGCCCGCCGGCTTTGCGAGCGCATCCCCGGCGGCGGTGAATACTCTGATGAGCCGGACGACTTGATCGACAAGTGTGCTGAACGCGTCCCCGGCAGGCGTGCGAGGGCGTGTGCCGGGCAAGGCATCGAGGGCGTCTAGCGCTGGATTGACAGCATGCTGTCGTTGTGGTATATTGGTTGACATGACAGTATTATGTCATATTTGGCTTGCCAGCGCAAGTCCTGGAACGAGGGCGGGAAGCGCGCGACCACAACCGTCCCGCAGTAGCCGCTCGCGCGAGCCATCGCGACTCATGAAGCAATGAAGAAAGGAGCCGTCGATGTCTACCATGACCAAGCACACCAAGAGGCAGACCGGCGCTGACCGCGCCGAGGCTGAGATCCGGCCGTTCCGCATCGCGGTCCCCCAAGCCGAGCTCGACGACCTGCGTCACCGCCTGGCACGTACCCGCTGGCCCGACGAACTGCCCGGCATCGGATGGAACTACGGCGTCCCACTCGGCTACCTGAAGGAGTTGGCCGAGTATTGGCGCACATCGTACGACTGGCGCAAGCACGAAGCGCGGCTCAACGAGTTCCCTCAGTTCACCACCAACATCGACGGAGCCAACGTTCACTTCCTGCACGTTCTCTCACCAGAGCCCGGCGCCCTCCCACTCATCATCACCCACGGCTGGCCAGGCTCGATCGCGGAGTTTCTGGACATCATCGGCCCGCTGACTGATCCGCGCGCCCACGGTGACGACCCGGCGGATGCCTTCCACCTAGTGATCCCCTCGATCCCCGGCTACGGCTTCTCCGGACCGACCCGCGACCCCGGCTGGACCACGGCACGCGTCGCCAAAGCCTGGACCGAGTTGATGAACCGGCTCGGCTATGAGCGTTATGGCGCCCAAGGCGGCGACTGGGGCGCGTTTGTCACCCCGGAACTGGGCCGCATCGACCCCGATCATGTCGTGGGCGTGCACGTGAACGCAGCTACGATGGGGTTCATCCCGTTCGGGCCCGTAGACCCGGACGAGCTGGCCACCTTCACCGACGCCGAGAAGGCCCGTCTGGAACGCCTCAACGTGAGCACGGCCGGGCCGGGGAACGGCTATTTTGAGATCCAGGCCAGCCGGCCCCAGACGCTGGCCTATGCGCTCACCGACTCGCCGGTCGGCCAACTCGCCTGGATCGTGGAGAGGTTCAAGGAGTGGACCCACTCCGCAGAGGTCCCCGAAGACGCCGTCAACCGCGATCAGATGCTGACCAACGTGATGCTCTACTGGCTGACCGGTACGGCCGCATCTTCGGCTCGCTTATACTACGAGAATATGCACTCCGGCTCTTGGGGCCAGCAGTCCGGCACGACACCGACCGGCGTGGCGGTGTTCGCCGAAGACTACGCCATCCGTCGCTACAGCGAGCGCGGCAACACTATCGTGCACTGGTCGGAGTTCGATCGCGGCGGCCACTTCGCCGCAATGGAGGCGCCTGACCTGCTAATCGGCGATGTGCGGGAATTCTTCCGCCGGTTGCGCTGACGCAACGACTGCAGCGCCGACCTATCGGGTCGGCGCCGTAGCCAACTCGCGGGGCCTTTGAGTAGGGTGTCCGACTGATCGCCTTCGGCGCCAACCGACACCCAAGCCCACGACATCCAGTTCGCCGCCGATTGACCAACCGGCGCGTCGAAATTCCGATTTCACCGCGCAAGCCACGAGACCGGTGCTGCAGGGAGCGCAGCATTTCTGCCTTCAGTAGTGTCAAGCGCTGCCGGATTGTCAAGGAGACGATTCGGCACTGGAAGGATACTGCGCGTGATATGGTGATGGCCGTCTGTTGCGGATTGCACAACTTTCGTCTACGTCTCAATGCCTGGCTTGCCTATGAATAAATCGTGATAAACTCTAATAATTACGCGAGCGCCTCGCGATAATACGCCGTCTGCCCAAAGCTTTCTTCCAGGGCGATCTCGACGGCGCTGATATGCGCGGCGTCCTCGCGCGCGGCCAGCTCCTGGCGCAGTCGATCGCACAGGTGCCGCGCGATCATCTCGACCGTGGTGTTCGGCAGATCGAGGATCACCACATCCTCCTGTGGGAAGCGATACCAGCGGCCCTGCGCCCGGACGATCACCCCGCCGTCGTCCTGCGGGGCAATGTCGATCAGTGGATTGGTGCGCGGCAACAGCATCCGATGATCGAGCTCGTCGACCAGCCGCTTCATGATCCGCTTCAAGGTCACGAAATTAAACACATACGCATTTTCCTCGGTCGGCCCCTCGATCGTCACCCCCAAGCGATAATTATGGCCATGCAGCGGCTCAACCTTGTCGCCGTCGTATGAGGCGAAGTGGCCGGCGGCAAACATCAGATTATCGCGGCTGACATGGATTCGATATGCGCTCATTATGCAATTCTCCTGCTTGTGTCACAGCTACCGACCATGCTATCATACGGGAGCGTTCTGCAACAGAATACCTCGGTCTGCGTATCATGATAAGCAGGACTTACGCAATGGACGCGAACATTGGACCACCACGGAATAAATATCTCTCGTATCGAACGTTTTTCGTTCGCAGAACGAAAAAACTTCGATACGAAGAAGAAAAACCGTGTTTTGCTAGTGAATGTGTAAGTCCTGATTAGGACACTCGTTATACTCCATAAAACCTATACGTGCTCGACAAGGAGTTCATTCATGCGCAAAGCCTCAATTGTTCTGCTCCTCAGCCTGCTCACCGCCGCGCTGGCGGCCTGCGGCGCGCCCAGCATTGGCGGCGGTAATGGCACGCCCGAAGCGCCGAGCAATGCGCTCAAGATTAATATCGCCTACAGCCCGGAAAAAGAAGGCTGGCTAAAGGACCGGATCGCGGCCTTCAACGCGAGCAGCACCAAAGTCAACGGCCAAGTCGTGTTCGTCGAAGGCGTCAATAAATCCAGCGGTGCGGCGCGCACCGAGATCAAGAACGGCCAGCTCAAGACCACGATCTGGTCGCCCTCGGCCTCGACCTGGCTGGAGGTGTTGAAGCAGGAAAGCGGCAACCCGAACGTCGCCGTCTCGGCGCGCCCGCTGGTGCTCACGCCGGTGGTTATCTCGATGTGGAAGCCGATGGCCGAGGCGCTCGGCTGGCCGAATAAGCCGATCGGCTGGGGCGATATGCTGGCGCTGATCAACGACCCGCAGGGCTGGGGCAAGTTCGGGCATCCGGAATGGGGCCGCTTTTCTTGGGGCCATACCGACCCCGAGATCAGCACGTCGGCGCTCTCGACGCTGCTGGCCGAATTCTATGCCGCAGTTGGCAAGCAGAAAGACCTGGCCACTGCCGATATCCAAAACCCCAAGAGCCAGCAGTTTATTCGCGATCTCGGCAAGGGCATCAAGCATTACGGCTATAACACGCTGGTGTTCAGCGACAACATGCAAAAATTCGGCACGAGTTATATCTCCGCCTTCCCAATGGAAGAGATCACACTGATCGATTTCAACAAGAATAAGAACCCGCCCGTGCCACTGGTGGCGATCTATCCAAAAGAGGGCACGTTCTACCACGACGATCCGTTCATCGTTATGTCAAGCGCAACCGCCGACGAGCAGCAGGCCGCCGAGCAGTTCTTCAACTTCTTGCTGACGCCTGATAGCCAGAAACTGGCCATGTCCTTCGGCTTCCGCCCGGCCAATGTCGACGTGCCGCTGGCCGACCCAGTCAGCATAACCTATGGTGTGCAGCCCCAAGGCGTACAAAATATCCTGCCGTTCCCGCCCGCCGACGTGATCGTCGCCGCCAAACAGACCTGGGCGCAGAACCGCAAGCGCGCCGACGTCATCCTAGTAGTCGACGTATCGGGCTCGATGGAAGATAATGGCAAGCTCGATCAGGCCAAGGCCGGACTAGAGACCTTCCTGCAGCGCATTCTGCCCGAAGACCGGATCGGACTGGTGTCGTTCTCGAGCCAGGCGACTGTCGAAGTGACCCCTGCGCCGCTGGGCGACAACCGGATCGCGTTGAGCGACGCAATACAACGGCTGCGCCCGCAGGGCAAGACGGCAATCTACGACTCGCTCATTACCGCCAAGCAATCACTCGACAACCTGCCTGCCGCAGAGGACGGTGAGGAGCGCATCAAGGCGATTGTTCTCTTGACTGATGGTGAGGAGAACGCCAGCCAGATTTCTTTCGATGATCTGAAGGGTACGTTTGACGAGAGTGGTATCAGCATCTTTCCGGTTGCCTACGGTAGTTCATCCGACCAGGACGCGGCTACCAAAACGCTCCAAGGCATAGTCGATTTCTCGCGGACCATTCTTGTGAAGGGCAGCACCGGCGACGTCGGCCAAATCTTTGATAATCTCAGCCGCTATTTCTAAGGGTTAGTCAGCAGCACACAATCACTGTAAAAGTCCTCAGTACTCATCAGTCACAGCTTTAGTAGTCCCTAAACTAAGTACAGGCTTTCGCAAGTGCGATCCTAGTTCCGATAGTTCCTTCAGTTCCTTCGCACGGGAACTGAAGGAACCATGGGAACTTGCAAACCCGGATCGAACCTATGAAATGCTGTACTAATTAGTACTTTGTGCTACAGCCACAACCCGAGGCCGTCAACTCAAATGCACCCAGTGCGCGACAGATGGCACCCTAGTATTGGTGACGATGAACAGCATGTACCAGCCGGGCGGTACGATGTTTGGGTTGTCAGTGACCTTCGCTGTCACAATTCCGTTTACCTGAGCGCTGATTTCAACGTCTACCAAGCGTTGACTGCTGTCAAAGGAGTGAGTGGTGACACAGTTTGCAAGCAGGTGGACCCAGCGGAGCGTACCGGCTTCCGGCGAGTGAATTTCTAGGGTTTGACCATACCTCCACTCCTCGGGCGCTTCAGTGATCGACGGGCGCGGACCCCTGAAGAGATACGGCGGGCTATAGATTTCCAGTCGCATTTCTTCTTGGGGATCCTGATCCCACTTCACATGTGTGCCGCCCTCCGGGTTACCACCGGCGGTGACGACACGTCCATCTGGCAGCAGCAGGGCGGTCGAGTGATAGAGCCGTGGCACGGTACACGCCGCCGTGAGCGTCCATGTATTGGTGGACGGATCATAAATCTCCGACTGCAATCTCGCCAGCGGTTCATCCTCCTGCTTCAATGAGCCACCCGTCGCAAAGACGGTCCGGTCTGGCAACAACACGGTGTTCAAATGCAGCCGCGGGAGATTCAATGGCGCGGCGGGAACGAAATGCGGATTGGGCGCTTTGAGATCCACGATATCCACATTGTCGATCGCATCCGTCTTGTTCGGTTTTCCGGCCGGGCCACCACCGATGATCATAACTTTCTGATCTTGTGCTGGCGGCAAGAGTACGCTGGCCGATTGGTTGCGCATGCCACCCCCGGTCGTGCCCGGCACCGGCACGGTCTGCACCAGCTGCGTGGTGATATCAATGATGCAAGGGTCGACCTGTAATTCATCGTCCATGCGTCCGCCATTAAAGAATATCCGGCCATCCGCCAACAAGAACAGGTGCGCATACAGCGGCAAGCCGGGGAAATCGGGCGCGAAGTCATGCACTTCCCATGTGTTGCTCGCCGCTGAATAGATTTCGAGTGTTTCGTTATGCGGATTGTCGAAATCTTCTGTTAGTCCGGTTGCCGCAAGGACTCGTCCATCGCCCAGCGTAATCAACGTGGGATACCAGCGGCCGTGAATCATAGTTGCTACAAATGACCATTGCTGGCTTTGCGGATCAAAGACCGTCGCATCCGCCCGGCCGCGGAATGGGTTATATCCGAGCGTTCCTCCAGCCGAGAGCAGACGACCGTCGGGTAAAAACGAGTCCCCACCACAGAAGAAATCGAAGGGACGACCATCGGCCGCGAAGATCGTGTTCGGGTGAAAGAAATTGTTTGGCGGAGCCGCTTGCGGATCCCAAACCACACTCATGAATATCGCCTTAGCCAGGTTGCCGAAATCGGGACTGTCAAATCGCAAGGCGCTGCTGCCGGAGCCGGCAAAGAAGAGCACCTTGCCCTGTGGAAGCAGCGCCGCATGCACCGCGAGAACGCCCGAATGGAAGGATAACAACTCCCATTGGCCGTCGCGTCGCGGGTCAGTATCGAGCGGCAGGGTGCGGTACCATCCACCGTTCTGCCCAGGTGGATTGTCGATCATCATGACCAGCAGCTCAGGCCGTCCATTTCGTCGTATCGACGCGATGCCTCCACCTTGATTCTCCCAGGCAAACCAGGCTGGTACGCCCTGCCACAAGCTCCACCCGCCGGCGACAGCGCCGTTGATATCGACGTTCTTGCCGATCTTGTAAAAGGCTTGGTTTTGTTCATCGGCATTGTCGATCATCATGACCAGCAGATCCGACTGCCCGGTGGCAGTGAAATCAGTCACCGCAATTCCCACGCCTTGATTGTCCCACGAAAACCAATCCGGAACATCGATCCAGGGTGTCCAACCGCCACGGACATTCCCATTCGCGTCCAGCATTCGCCCGATGCGGTACAGTCCACGGTTTTGCTCAGGCAGCTCATCGACCATGAGGACCAGTAACTCCATACTGCCGTCTCCATCGAGGTCAGCGAGTGCAATCGAGCCATACTGATTTTCCCAGGAGAACCAATCCGGAATCGGAATCCACGGTCCCCAGCCTCCGTTGACGTTCCCATTCACATCGAGCGCCTTACCGACCCGGTAATAGCCCCCATTTTGAGCGGGGGTGTTGTCGATCATTAATACGACCAGATCCTGGTTTCCATCGTTGTCCAGGTCCGCCACGGCGATCCCGGCACCCTGGTTTTCCCACGCGAACCAATCCGGAACGTCGATCCAGGGCGTCCATCCGCCAGTCACAGCGCCCGTCGCACCGAGGTTCCGTCCAATACGATACAGTCCACGGTTTTGCCCAGCGGGAGCGTCGACCATAAAGACCACCAGATCCCGCTGGCCATTGCCTGAAACGTCCGCTACGGCCACGCCGCCCCCCTGGTTCTCGATTGAGAGCCAATCCGGAATTTGCAAATAGCCTCCTGGCATACATAGATCCTTTCGAGCGAGATATTAGCAGAGCAACCTGCATTGAAGCGGTCAGCCGCCGATGTGGCCGTTTTGCGGGCCACCTGCGCGATCAAGCCGTCGATGAAGCTGGTGAGGTCGTCAAGCGATTGCGCGGATGCGTGGTCGTCCTGTGGCGACTCATGTCGATGAACCCAGATCGCGTATGTTTGGACCCGTATGCTCTTCCGTCCCTTCTGCGCTATGGATGTCTACATGTATGAACGTCCCGACCAACCAAAATGGGACGACGTCCGCCCCAATACCACCAGTTCGCAGTGACACGTACGTATATCCGCCAGAGCGTAATTTCTGCGTATCGCGGTAGTACAACGTGAAACCGCATAAAGTTCAAACTGTCTTTAGGATTACAATTGGTAGTACATCCCAACCAGGCGAGACAAGCTGCTCAGTTGACATGCCGATGGAGGAAGACTGCGGTGCTCTATGCTCGCGAAATTCGTCTAAACTACAAAGTGTTACTCGAAAGAGAAGATAAGATGAGCCCTTCATGTTCTGTATCACTGCAGGTGTGTGTAGGAACATATTCATGCTTCTAGCAGTTTGTCGGAGAGAAGTAAGAATAGCGCATCACAATGGGATTATGCGTCGTACTGCATAATGCTATCAGATGCCCTGTAAACCGTTCTCTCCGACAGGCTGCTAGCGCGTAAGCAATCGCTCGCTCCAGCGACATCGCGCGCCCAGCAGCCCAGGCTGCTGTGAAGGCGGCTTCACCGAGCTGGGAATGTATGGTTGCTACCGTGCGTTCATAGAGAGCCTGGTCGACGATTCGCATTGTTTTGCCGGCCGGCTCGTGCAACACTTCGGCGGCGCCCCACAGCTGCGCCGCGCGCTCCGGCCACCCGATCATGCCGGCCGCAGTGCCCAGGTGTTGCAGGCTCCAGGCGAGGCCGCTCCGGTAATCGAGATCGCGACAGAGCGCTACGGCCTCTTCTAGCAACGCGGCTACCCGCGCGAGGTCGCGTTGCGCCAGTGCCACCTGCGCCAGACTATCAAGCGAATCGGCACTCCCCCGCCGGTTGCCTAACTCACGCCATAGGGTCAGGCTCTCTTCATACCATGCTGCCGCCCACTGGTAGTCGCCCCGCAGATACGCCATGTGCCCCAGACTATCCAATACGTGCCTGGTTGCCCAGCGATCCCCTGAGTCCCGAAAGGCCCGCAGGCTCTCGGCGAAGCAGGCCGTGCCGAACATCAGCCAGCAGGCCAACAGCTTTGTCAGGCTGCGGTTCCAGGTGGTTGGCGCCAACCCTACGACGCTGCGCCGGAAGGCCTGGGCCGACGGCCAGGCCGAGCCGAGCAACTGGCGCTACAACGCCACCGACAGTGCGAGCAGCCTGCAGACCGTCGGCGCGGTCGGCCTGCGCGCGTACCTCTCATCGACCGCCAGCAAGGCCCCGGTTGTGTTCAGCTTTGACGACTTTCGAGTGACGAGCGTTGGCACATGAGCTATGGTGAACGCCTTTCAGGTGGGTGAGGTTTCTACGGAGGGCGTGCAGTCCTCCTCGAGCCCTTCCCGCACTAGCGGAAGAGTGCTTACACGCTCCTGAAGTTTGAGGAGCACAACGACGAATTCTTTTGTCGGGTCATACCCCCTACCATGCGTTTCTTCGCCTATTTCTTTTATCTTCCCACGGAAGTATCCCGGCACGGATTCTGCTGCGGAATAGTAGGTCGATCAGTTGCAATCAGCGGTGACTGGCCAGTCGGAAAAACAGGCATAGGTCAGCCACCGTTTTTATGGTTATGCAGATATGCGTGTGCTATCTGACATCCTGATTGCAGATGACGAGGAGCAAATTACGGACCTTCTAGCCGAGTTGCTGACTGATGCGGGATATCGGGTACGAGTAGTCTACGATGGAGGGAGCGCCCTGGCTGCTGTTCACGAACGCACTCCTGCGCTCATGCTGCTTGATAATATGATGCCGGTTCAATCCGGTCTAGAGGTCGTGCGCACTCTGCGGGCACAAGGCTATAACCAGCTGCCGATCATTATGATGAGTGCCGGTACCGCCGCCGAGCCGCTCCTCCAAGCTGGTGCGACCGACGTTCTCCTCAAACCGTTCTCCCTGGATGATCTACTGAACTGTATCAGAGAGTACATCGGCGACACGCTACCGCACCCAGTACCGCGGCGCGAGAAGGAAATGAAACGGTATGAGTCTCCCAAAGAACTACCTCGACGTGCATTACGAGGCTGAAGGCCGGTATCGGGTAACGAAGAGCAGGAATAGTTCTACCAGATAAGAGTACTTTCCCTGAGCAGCTACTTTCTCAACAACGCAAAAGCCGCGCCAAAAGCTTGCAGTTGCATCTGACTGGTCATACAGACAAGTGACAATGACTCTTGTAGGCGGCTTTGGCGAATGTCTCCAAGATCGATAATGTCTTTCCAGCCAAGTTCTTCCAGTAACCGCCTGACCTGATCTTTGGCGCGTTGTTGATTGCCAGCGACGAACATCGTTGGTGTACCCTCTTCAAAATCGGGGTGAACTAACCGCGAGGCATCCACCATATTCAGCGTCTTGACGACGGAGCTCTTCGGCAGCCATTGCTGAACAAGCTCACCCATTGACGTGTCTGTCAACGCCAACCGGAGTGGGGTACCGAACTCAATTGCATTACTGACATCGACCACTGTTTTGTTCGCAAGATACTCGCTCGGGATAGACTTCAGCACCTCCTCAACACTTGGCCAAGAAAGTGCCACAATGACCAATTCACCGAATTGGGCCGCTTCAGTGAAGGTGCCGCTCCTGCTATTCGGACGAACTTCTCGTTTCCATGCCTGGAGTCGTTCACTGTGGGGATCACGGCTGCTGATGATGACGGTATGATCTGCGTTAGTCAGTCCCTTACCTAAAGCCTGACCAACATTCCCTGCTCCAATAATACCGATGTTCATGGTCTTCTCCTTATTCGCGTCCCCCCTTGAATCCAGCGCTTGTAATACTGACAAATCATTCTTCGTACTCGAGGGTGAGCTGCCGCCGCTCATAGTCGAGCGCGACGGCGGCGAAGCGCGCCAGCAGCCGATTGCCAATATTGACGCGCCCGGCGCGGCTGAGGTCGCCGCGGGCGATCGCTGGCGTGTCGAGCTCGACATCGGGCAGCTCCAGCGGGCCGATCCGCACTGGCTTACCGCGCCCGCGCAGCACCGTGCCGCCGCCGCCGAAACCCGCGCCACTGGTGATCTGCACATCCGCCTCGCCGGGAAGCAGCCCTAGTTCGCTCGCAATATCTGGGCCGAGCGTCAGCGCGGCATTCGAGCCGGTATCGAGAGTCGCCAGCCGAATGCGCCGGCCGGCCACTTCAATGCCCTCCAGCGCCGGAAATTGCTCGAAGAACACCAGTGGCAACATGGTAGCGCCCTGATCTGGCTGCGGCACCCCAAGGTCGGGGTGCGCCAGCGTCAGCATCTCGCGCCGATAATCGATTCGCAGCGCCAGCTGCCGCAGCACATTGTAGCCCAAGACAATATCGACTTCAAACGGCAGCGTGCGCAGCTCAAGTGCCGGCGCATACAGATCGCGAATGGTCAGATCGCCCAAGCGGAGCCATGGCAGCACCGCCTCGGTGAAAGGCACCTCGTCGCTCACGGCGCCGCTGCCAAGACCTTGGCCGCCGGTGCGCAGCGCCAGCCGCCGCGCTAGCCCGCTGTCGATCGCCGAGGGATCGGTGCCGGTGTCGAGTAACACTCGCAGCGCATGCCCGCCGGGGCCGGCCGCAACGCAACACACCAGCCCGCCCGAGTCGCAGAGCGGCAAACTGGTGTAGCCTTGGGAAGGAAACAGTAAAGTTGTCTGATCGTCGACCATGGTCTGTAGTATAGCAGATCGGCCCACTCCACTAGGAGTGAGCCGATCTCAAACGCCCGACTAACCAAACGCGCCTTATGCCAGCGCTTTCTGCAGGCAGGCGCGGTGGTGATACGTCTTATTGCGGCGGCGGCCATCCATCACCACGACCAGATCGCGATCGCTCGAAATCTGCTGACCGCAGTTCATACAGTTGTGCTCGGTTGCACGGCCGCTCTTATCGCGCGCGGTAACGTCAGTCTTCGATTTCTTCTCAGCCATTGTTGCTTCGCTCCATTCTTGAGCATATCAGGATCGACAAAGACACAGTAGGGATAATGAGCGCCGGAGGCGAACCTGCCTATGTCGGCATTATTATACCATGCCTCGCATATGCTGACTACTAGCACAATGTTAGAAATGCGCAACCAGATACGCTCAGTCCACCGACCCCGCGGCGTTTGGTGGGGTTAACTGTTCGGATGCACCAACCTGGCAGTCGTCGAACATCAAACTTGCTAACCGCAGCGACTGGCCGAGCACCGGCGCAGGCTTTGTTCAGCTGGCCGGCCCGAAGAACCTAAGCGAGGGCAGCTATCTGGTCATCGCCGAGCTGATCGCGAACAGCTACAACGTCGCCGGCCGCGGCACGGCGACGTTGCCGTTGGCATCCTCGACCGGGACGTTCATCACCGGCGGCGGCTTCGTCGCCAAGAACTCAACAAGGATGGCACGCTGTTCCACCAGGCCAACCTCGGCCCAATAGCGCAGATTGGCACAGGCGTGTCCGCCAACCAGGCAACGCTGGGCGGTGGCAACACGTCGGTGCATCCGAAATAGTGAAGATACTCTGCATCCGCGCCTTCGCCCTCTACCCTCATGGGCGAAGGGGCGGATAATTATAGGGTATCCGATTACATATGACCGAGTAGTCGTTTGCGCCATGCCGCCAGAATAGGTATACTCCAGCCATAATGAGCATTCCACGAGGCGGCATGAATATTGTTCTGATCTCAACATACGAATTAGGCCACCAGCCGTTTGGCCTGGCCTCGCCCGCGGCGTGGCTCACAGCCGCCGGCGCAGCTGTCACATGCCTCGATCTGGCGGTGCAGCCCTTCGATCGCGGCGCGGTGGCGCAGGCCGAGCTGGTGGCGATCTATCTGCCAATGCACACCGCCACGCGCTTGGCGATTGATCTGATCCGGCGGATCCGCGCGGCAAAGCCGCATGTACACCTGGCGTGCTACGGGCTCTACGCGCCGATGAACGAGCCGTTCCTGCGCACGCTTGGCGTCGCGACAATCCTCGGCGGCGAGTTCGAGAGCGGGCTGGTGGCGCTGTATCGGCGGCTTGCTCCTCACCCCCCGGCCCCCCTTCGACTACGCTCAGGGCAGGCCTCTCCCACGCGGGCAGAGGGGGAGATCGTTGCTCCCCTTCCCCCCGTCGTGAGAGCAGCGGCGCAGAATGATACTCCCCTTCCCCCCGTCGTGAGAGCAGCGGCGCAGAATGATACTCCCCTTCCCCCCGTCGTGGGGGAAGGGGATGGGGGATGGGGGGCAGACCAACCCGAGCCGCGTATCTCGCTGGCGAAGCAGGACTTTCTGACGCCGGACCGTAGTGGTTTGCCAGGGCTGGCCAAGTATACGTTTGTCGAGCTGGGCGACGGCGAGAAGCGCACCGCCGGCTATACCGAGGCCAGCCGCGGCTGCAAGCACCTGTGCCGCCATTGCCCGATTGTGCCAGTGTACGGCGGGCGCTTCCGCGTGGTCTCGCGCGAGGTCGTGCTCGCCGATATTCGCCAGCAGGTTGCGGGCGGCGCGCGCCATATCACTTTTGGCGACCCGGACTTCTTCAATGGGCCGAGCCACGCGCTCGCGCTGGTGCAGGCGCTGCACGCCGAGTTCCCCACACTCACGTATGATGTAACGATCAAGATCGAGCACCTGCTCAAGCATGCCCGCCTGCTGCCGGAACTGCGCGACACCGGCTGCCTGTTCGTCACCAGCGCGGTCGAGGCGATCGACGACGCAATTCTGGCACGCCTCGACAAACGCCATACTGCCGCCGACTTCATCCGCGCGGTTGGGCTGTTAGGCGATATTGGCCTGGCGCTCAACCCAACATTCGTCACATTTACGCCCTGGACCACGCGGCGCGGATATTTGGAGCTGCTGGAGCTGATTGCGGAGCTGGAGCTGGTCGAGCATGTCGCGCCGATCCAGTACGCTATCCGGCTGCTGATACCGGCCGGATCGCGACTGCTGGAGCTGCCCGAGCTGCAGGCGTTGGTGCAGCCGTACGACCAGGCGGCGCTGGCGTATCCTTGGGCGCACCCCGACGCGCGGATGGACCAGTTGTACCGCGAGGTGCTGCGGGCGGTCAGCATGCAGCGCGTATCGCGCCAGACCAGCTTCGATGCAATCCGGTGGCTCGCGCGGGCCGCGCTCGGCGCGCCGGCGGCGCCGCGCATGCGCTTCGAGCAGGTGTGTCGGCGCGACCATACGTCGATCCCGCATATGAGCGAGCCGTGGTATTGCTGAGCCGAGCCGGACGAGGAGCAGTTGGCTCCTGAGCTGATTTGAGGACACGTATTGCGTAGGCTGGCGGCACGCAATACACAATACGTAATACGCAATAGGGAACGAGATAAAATGACACCCCGCATCTTGCTATTGACGACCCCAAACTCGTACCGCGACCGGGCCTTTCTGGCGGCGGCCGAGCGGCTCGGCGTCGAGATCATCACGGCTATCGATCTGCCCAAGCAACTGGCCGGCTGCGGCGAGCGCCAGATTGGTGTCGACTTCGGCGATCTCGACGCGGCCACAGCCACAATCGCCGACATCCACGCAATCCAGCCGTTCAGCGCGATCATTGCGGTCGACGACAGCGGCAGCCTGCTGGCGGCGCACGCCAGCGCGGCGCTGGGGCTGCCGCACAACGCGCCTGCGGCGGCCGAGGCGGCGCGCGACAAGCATATCATGCGCGAGCTGCTGGCGCGGCATGGCATGCCGGTGCCGGAATTTCGCCGCTGCAGCACCGCCGACGACCCGCGCGCGCTGGCGGCGCAGATCGATTACCCTTGTGTCGTCAAGCCGCTGCGGCTGAACGGCAGCCGTGGCGTGATTCGCGCCGACAATCCCGACGAGTTTGTCGCAGCCGTAGAGCGCCTGACGGCCCTGCTGGAATCACTGTATGGCGAGCCCGAACCAAAGCCGTTTCTGGTCGAGCAGTTCATTCCCGGCTTTGAGGTGGCGCTGGAGGGGCTGCTAAACCATGGCGAGCTTCAGGTGCTGGCGCTGTTCGACAAGCCCGATCCGCTCGACGGTCCATTCTTCGAGGAGACGATCTATGTCACGCCGTCGCGACTGCCCGCCGAGGCGCAGACGGCGATCGCCGCATGCGCAGCGCACGCCGCCGAGGCGCTGGGGTTGCGCGAGGGGCCAATGCACGCCGAGCTACGGATCAACCGCCATGGCCCTTGGATCGTGGAGCTGGCCGGGCGCTCGATCGGCGGGCTATGCTCGCAGACACTGCGCTTCGGCACCGACGCGACGCTTGAGGAGCTGATCATTCGCCAGGCATGCGGTATGCCGGTCGACTCGCTCAGCGGCGCCGGCCAGGCGGGCGGCGTGATGATGATTCCCATCCCAGGCGAAGGCCTGCTGAAGCGGGTCGAGGGCGTGGAGGAGGCGCGCGCCGTGGCCGGGATCGAGAGTGTCGAGATCACCGCGCCGCTGAACTACCCGCTCATACCACTGCCCGAGGGCGATAGCTATCTGGGCTTCATCTTCGCGCGCGGCAACCGGCCAGCAGCGGTGGAGGCGGCGCTGCGCCAGGCGCACGGCAAGCTGCGCTTTCACGTCCAGCCGAATATCGCGCTGACGATGATGGGGTGACGAGGTGACGGGGTGACAAGAACTGAAGATAAAGGATAAAGGATAGCACCATCCTCCATCCTCTATCCTCGATCGTGTCACCTTGTCATCACTTGCGCTGCGGCGCGCCGCCCTTAGTCGGTCGGGCCTGCGGCGTCCAGCCTTCGGGCAGTTGCGCGCCTTCGCCGAAGAAAAACTCTTCCATCGCCTGCATCAGTAGCTTTTGCGCCTGCGGATCGGCCAGGTTCAAGCCATAATGATTAATAATCAGCGTGGCCTGCGCCGGCCATAGATTCCAGGCTTGCTGCGACACCTGGTTGTATATTCGCTCGCCCAGCGGGCCAGTAAAGGGCGGCGCCTCGAGCCCCGGCAGCTCCCGGCCAAACTTGACGCATTGAACCATGCGAGGCATAGTAAACCTCTTTCATCGGAATATGTGTGAGCAGTATAGTCGGTTTCGGGTGGGTGTCAAGGAAGTAGTGCGTAGTGCGTAGCGAGGCGCCTGCGCACTACGCACTATGGAGAATGGCGACATTGACGATAAGTGGCCCAGTAGATCTACGTATCCTGTTCTTCGGCATGGGGGGCGCCACCTCGGCGACTGTCCTGGCGGCGCTGCTGGATGCCGGGTTCGACGTATGCGGCGTGATTGTGGCGGCTGGGCGCTTTGCGCGCGAAACCCGGCCCGAGCCAATTGTGCCGCTTGCGCCGCCGCTGATACCACTGATCGGCGCCAGCCCGGCGCGCACGATTGCGGAGATCGCGCATGCCCGCGGCATTCCGGCTTTTGAGCTGCGCCGCGCCGATGCCTCTGATACGCTGCGCGCGCTTGCCGAGCTGCGGCCGGCGGTGGCCAGCGTGGCGTGCTTCCCGCTACGCATCCCGCCGGCGCTGTTGGCGCTGCCAAGCCATGGATTTCTCAATATGCACGCGGCGCTGCTGCCCCGCCACCGCGGGCCCGAGCCGCTGTTCTGGACATTCCGCGCGGGCGAGCGCACAGCCGGCGTGACGATCCATTTCATGGACGAGCGGCTCGACACCGGCGATATCGCGATGCAGGCGCCGGTGGAGCTACCCGACGGCATCGGCGGCGCGGCAGCCGAGCAGATCTGCGCATCACGCGGCGGCGAGTTGATGGTCGCGGCGCTTGGGGCGCTGCGCGATGGCGCGCTGGCACGCCGACCACAGCCGCCTGGCGGCAGCTACGAGCCATGGCCTGCGGCAGACGCTTGGCGGATCAGCACAGATTGGCCGGCACGGCGGGCGTACAACTTCATGTGCGGCACAGCCGAGTGGGGACAGCCATACCGTCTGACAATCGGCGCCGAGGACTTGAGGCTATCCGCGGCGTTAGACTACGAT
>WNGB01001323.1_pt1 | contig 47277 bp, 59 predicted proteins | sample 5400681 | NCBI WGS metagenome assembly WNGB01 (sample SAMN13153367, study PRJNA577476) | soil metagenome | isolation source: 115 cm soil or saprolite under grassland replicate 2 | place: USA:California | collected 2016-06-15
ACAGTTTCCTGCAAGCTGATCTACGGGCCTCAACGGAAGAGCTGTGAGGTCGGGAGATTCTCAAGCACATGCCAGCAAAACAGTTAGCAGGCGACAGTTTGCCTCGCCGCAAGTGACCGTGCGCCGACAAGACGGCGCTAGCGACTTATCAGGAGCGAACTTTCAAAGCAGTCCGCCACGCGCGCCGGCCGCGCAAGTCAAGACCTTGAATGGTGCATGTCTTGTGCATTCATTCAGCAGGTCGGCTCTGCTCAGCCCTGCCGACCTGGTCTAGCGGTGGCTCCCCGAATGTGCGGCCGCCGTCATTCTCTGGTACTTTGCCAACTGATTGGCCCTGAGCACACGGGCGATTTCCTGATGCGTTGAATCCAGTGTTGCGCGAACGTGCGGTTCAACCGCGTGCCACGTCGAATCGACTTCCTTCTGACGTCGCGCGAGAATCTCAGCGATCGCCCGCTGCTGGGCCGCGTCGAGGTCGAGCTGCCGGGCCAGATGGTGTATCACGTCGTGAGTTTCCGCCGCGACCGATTCGTGTCTTGACGTTTGACGGCGCTCATAGGCGACACCCGCCATGACACCCGCGGCGAACATGATCGCCAGCAACAACGTTCCTCGTGTCCACGCTGGTAGCCTCATCTCGGGCTCCTGACTGGGCCGAGCAGCAGCCTGCCAATTGCGGGTGCGCGATCTGGCAGCGTGATCGCTCTCCCCACCCCGTCGGACGGCGCCAGCGCCTGGACCAAGTCCACGGCGCCGCTCGACGCAGATGGTTGCCGAAACGTGAGAATCGCCGATGCGAGTATCACGATGAGCGCCCAAGATGCCGCAACCCAGCCGGCGCGCGACTGTACCAGCCAGTCGAAGCCGCTGCGATTGGACTGGCTTATGGCTGCGGCCACCACACGTGCCGCCAGCGCGTTCCAGTGCTCGGGATCGTCGTACACCTGCGTCGTACCAAACAGATCGGCCATGACAGACTATGATTCTCCTTCGTTTTGTGGCTCCAGAATTCGGCGAAGGGCCACCCGCGCGCGGAACAGATGTTGTCGGACGGTCGACTCGCTGATGCCGTGCATCGCAGCAACTTCCTCGATCGACAGACCGCGTACGACGACGAGCTCCAAACATGCCCGCTGCATGGCCGAAAGCGTCCTCATGGCACGTATCGCGGACTCGCCGTCGAGGCCGGCGATGAGCGCCACCTCGGCTCTCGTCGCCGCCGGTTCAGTCCGACTGGCCCATCCCCACAAGCGCAATAGGCGCACTCGCCGTAGATCTCGCGACCGTTTGTTCGCCGCCAGTCGCCGGACGATCGCAAACAACCATGGGGCAAACGGACGATCTGCATCAAAGGTGCTTGCCTTCTTGTGGACGATGATGAAGGCTTCCTGAGCGATGTCCTCGGCCTCAGCTCGATCTCCGAGGAATTGAACTCCCAGCAAGGTTGCCGCACGGATGTAGCGCCGCACGAGAAACCCGAATGCGGTATCGTCGCCGCGCGCTGTGGCCGCGAGCAATGCCGCATCCGTCCGTACATCATCGTTCACGCGTAACCGCCGCGCGAGGCGCTCGACTTGCGTCTCGCACCCCAACATTCAGTTGGGCCTGTCGCACCGCTACCCCTTCGTCTTCCGCAGCGCGAATGTGACCTCACCTTGTTCACACGCCATCGTGCCTTTGAGCGTCTCGGGCCGCAGAGCGGTCGGGGCTTTGACGACCGCGGTCGCCTGACATTCTGAGCCCGCTACGGCCTGCGTCCAGTGCAGGGTGCCGCCGTCGATGGCGACCTTGCTGGCTGCGCCCACTCGGACCGTCGGCTCGGCGGTCATCTCGAGCGTCACGTTCCCCAACTTGTCGTGGCCGACCGCCAGATCAAGTTTTCGTGAAACAGCCCCAGGAAAGCTCGAGGTCCCGGTCCAATTCCCGAGCAGCCGCGCGTGTATCGCCGCATGCTGAGCCGGATCGAGCGCAATGTGACCTGAGTGATCGTGCGTGCGACTCTGCGCGTGTTCTGGCGGATGCGTCTGCGACAGCGCCAGTATGGCGCCGGCCAGAAGGACGCAAACAGTCAGACCAAGGCTGCGAATCATCTGGAACCTCCTGTCGAACCGGTTTGTCGGATGCGGCCTGCGAGTGCCCTCGAGGTCGCAATTACATACACAGATTCCCGCGACCTGCGCGTCCGTTTACAGGAGCCCCCGGAATCTTCGCGCATTTTTGTAGTCGTTTCAGAGCGCGAAGCCGATACAGCAGCGACGGCGCCAGGTCGCCACGACGTGGGGTACGACATCCGCACGCAGCGACCTTCGTCTGTTCATGAGACCAAGCCTCGACTGAGACGTGAGCTTAAACGCCGTGCGCTTTTGAGACATTCACGACTGGATCAATCCTCCAACTGGCGGAGTTTTGCCTTCATCTGATCGATCTCCGCCCGCTGACCAGAAATGATCGTGCCGCACAGCCTTTTGATCTCTGGGTCCTGTATCGGCGCTTGTTCGCACATGAGGATGGCGCCAGCGTGATGCGGAATCATCGATCGCAGGAACTGTCGGTCGGATACTCCGGTCTGCTGCCTGATGAACGCAAAAGAAGCGGTCCCGACCACAACCGCACCGGCGATGATGAGGGCATTGCGGCGCTTGTTGTGGTACATCGAGCCCATCACGAAGAGCTCAATCACTATCATGGGCGCCGTCATCAATCCCGCCATGTACAGCTGATTCACGTTCGACAAGACGTTCTCGAATGCATCGACCATCGCGTACATCAACACATACATCGACGCGAACGAGAGCACGCCCATGATGAGCAAATGACGGTAGTGATTCTCATTCATAGAGTGCTGCCGATGCTCAGTGGCCATGGAGTCCACCTCCGGCAAGGTGTATGAGAATAAGGAGCAGGACGAAGCCGATGATTCCGAACAGTACGTACCGGCCCGCCGGTGCGGCGCGTCGACTCGTGGCCGGCCGCCAGGCCGACATCGTCTCCTCTTGTTTACGCAGCCCGTACGCTGTCATGCCCCACGGCTTGTAGACCGACAACGTCGTCGTTACGAACAATACGAACAGGGCTGCACTGGCATCACCGACGAGTTGAAGCCGTACCTGCCAGAGATCACTGGTCGACAACGTCGTCACCGCCGCTACCGCGGCGACCCGGTCTATTGGCTGCGTGTGGACCAGCAGAATGATCGTGGCAAGTGTGGTGAGCAGCAGTTTTGTCACGACCCAGTAGTGTCGGAACAGGCCCCACGGTGTGCCAAGCGACTGCACAAGGCCAGTCAGAAAGCCGGCGAGACTGAACGGCACGATGACGAACCATGTAATCAAATGCATCGACAGGTAGGCGGCGCGCACCGTCTGCGGATCCTGGATGGTCACACCGGCGACCGCGAGCGCCAGAAAGCCAGCGACCGCGCCAAGCCAGCCGACCGATGAAGTGACGTGCGTGGTCAGCGCGAACTTGCGGAGAGCGGGTGTCATCATTAGTGCCATGTTGCATCTCCTGCTGGGTCGGCTCCTGCTCGGCCGTGGCGGGATGCTGATGTTGGGCTGGTGCCGAAGCAGGTGGCGCCTGCGCCCAGGCAGGAGGCGCCATGATTCCAACAACAAATGCGAGTACGCCAATGCCAACGAGGCGCAAAAGAGCGGTACGCGTGTACCTGGACCTCTCGCGACAAAATGAGAACGAACGTCTCAGGGAGAGGCGATCTAGATTCGAAGCGGCGAGTTTGTTCGGATTGGGCCAGGAGGACCGTGTCGACTGTCGACGAAGGTCGAGGGTGTAGATCGCAGGATCACCGGCACGCCGACCACGGGCATCAGGGCAACTGACTGCTTGCGTCTTGCGCGCAGATCGCTTGACAGATCTCGCCCGCAACGGGCGCGTTAAATACTGCGAGTGCAAGCGCGAACGCCACAAGGCGTTGAGCCATCCAAGCCCCCAGTATATCGAATCCGCACGGCGAGCGGCTGCGACGGTACCGGATGACATTTTCTCACGATTTGTCCGATCTGCCGCGTTACGATGGAAGAGACGAGGTGCTCGCCCATGCGCAGGCTCGTTCCGTATCCCATCCGGATTGTTCTGTTCTCATTGCTGCCGCTGTTCGCCCTTTCGGCATGCTCTCCAACCTCACCCTCATCAGAAATCACACGCGAGCGGGCGATCGAACTGGCTCGACAGCACGTCTCATTCGAGCCAACGAGCGTCGCTGCGAACACGGATTCCCGCCAGGGTCGGCCAGTCTGGGTTGTCACGTTCCGACGGGCGGACGGCAGCCATGGCGGCCTCGGCCAGTTCGCCGAAGTCACCTTGGATCGCGGGACGGGAGTGCTCGTGACGATCGCGATGAGTTAACGCCTGACGACGTTCGGGGCCTCTCTAGAGAGGTGCGGATGCACCTCATTGACGTCCTGACACTTCGAGCGACTCCCTGAGACTAAGTCGCGGCACGGCGACGAAAAACGCGCCCAAAATACGCAGCTCCTCGAACTTTTTGCGGAGGATAGTGGGCGGAATGTTTATGCGGGCGAACTCGAACTGCGCCCACCAAGTGCGCCCACCACTGGGCCCGCGACGCACGACTCTGCCATTGGCATGATCAGTACGACCTACCCTGAACGGAGTTAACCGACAGACCCGCGCACCGTTGTATCGTCAGCGTCCGATGACGTGACGTGGAGGAGGACACTGATGGATTCCGAAAACGCGATGGCGCTGTCGTGGATGCTCGGGGTGGTGGCTGGCTTGGGCTCGATCGTCGCGACCTGCTGGGCCATCTTCGTCATCGTCGACGGGTTTCGACGCCGCCAGCAGGTGCGACTCTCTGCGGAGCTCCATACACGTTTGCTGGACCGGATCGGTTCGGCGCGGGAATTCGGTGAATTCCTCGCGACCGAGAGCGGTGCACGCTTTCTCGACGCGATTGCTGTCGACCGCAACGCGGCGCAGACGGGCATCCTTCGCGCCTTGCAATCCGGGACCGTCTCGCTGCTCCTCGGCGTCGCCCTCTTCGTTCTCGCACGCGGCAAGTTGTACCAAGAGGGCCTCTGGATTGTCGCGACGATCTGCGCCGCGCTTGGAATCGGCCTACTGCTCGCCTCGACCCTTTCGTATCTGTTGTCGAAGCGCATGGGTTTGCTCGATCGAACCACCCACGTGTCATAGAAGCCGGACCTCTCCTGAGGGCCGATGGACCAGACAGCGTTCGGCGACTTTTACAGACGGACCTCACGGTCGCTGTGGTCGTATGTCTACCGTGTGACGGGCAATGCGGCTGATGCGGATGACATCGTCCAGGACGCCTTTTGCCGATTGTTGCGTGGACGACCTGATGCAGACGAGGAACAACGGCGGCGCTACTTGTTTCGGATCGCGAGTAATCTCGTCGTCGACCGGTGGCGTCGCCAAGAGCGAGCCGCTGATGCGGCGCGCCATCATGTGCCCCCGCCCCTCGCCTGCGATGCGCCTGGCCATGAGGACGTCGCGCGCACATTCGCCCGTTTGGTCCCGCGCGAGCGCGCGCTCCTGTGGCTCGCCTATGTCGAGGGCCAGAGTCACAACGAGATCGCCGAGGCACTGGGCCTCGCGCGCGATAGTGTGAAGGTCCTGTTGTTTCGCGCACGCAAGCGCCTGCGTGATCTGCTGGAAGCGGAAAGGATAACGAGGGCACGATGACAAACGGAACCCAAGGTGACGAAGCGGATGAGCAGGCGATCGCGGCGTTCATGGCAGGTGTGTCAGCGTTGCCCGTGACATCGACGTTGCCGGACCCTATGCAGGTCTGGTGCAGGGCGCACCTTCTCGAGCGCTGGAGCGCAGAGCGGCGTGCGCGGCTTCCGATCACCGTGATGCGGCCGATAGAGATCGCGGCGAGCCTGATTGGAGCGGTGTGGCTCTTCGACTCGTCGCTGTCGTACTTGTTTCGAGCCTATGCAGGCTAGTCAGGATTCAAAGTGATTGGAGCGGGCGATGAATCGACGTGAATTCTTGATCTCGACGTGCGTGGGCGTGGCGGGACTCTCGCACGTCTCTCCCGTCGCCGGCCAGACGAAGACAATCGCGCCCAATCTCGGCGCCCTCGTCGATGAGAAGAGCCCGAAGCTCTTCAACCGCGACGTCACGCGTCTCGTGGACGGCGCCAGAAAGGGCGTTCGGCTGAGCGAAGCGCCCGGTGAAGCGGTTGCATTCCTGCCGGGGATCGAGTTCGCGACCGGGACGATCGAGCTCGACCTCCGTGGCAAGGACCTCGCGCAGCGGAGTTTCGTCGGCGTCGCGTTTCACGGCGTCGATGCCGCGTCCTACGACGCAATCTACTTCCGCCCGTTCAACTTCAGAGCCACCGACCCGGTGAGCCGCAATCACGCGGTCCAATACCACTCGCTTCCTGACTTCACATGGCAGAAGCTGCGCACCGACCAGCCGGGGAAATACGAGCAGGCCGTGAATCCGGTGCCGGATCCGAACGCCTGGTTCCGCGCGCGCGTCGTCATCGCGAACCCGAAGGTGAGCGTCTTCGTCAACGACGCGAAGGACCCGTGCCTGGTGGTGAACCTGCTGAACGACCGCAAGAAGGGGCGCGTCGGCCTCTGGGTCGGGAACAACTCCGGCGGAGACTTCGCCAACTTTAGCATCACTCCCGTCGCGTAGCTGCCCGGTGTCGGCGGTGGCCGTCATAAGGCGACATATATTCAAGACGAGATGCGCACGTCGAAGTGAGCATCAACGTGCGCGCCTCGCTCAAATCCTCGAACTTTTTGGGGGTCGCCAGACGAAGCCAGTCGCTCATGCCGACGCGTTCCCCTGGTTGGCCGTTGCTTCCCTGGCGTACAGCTCTGCTGTCCACACGCGGTCGAAGTTGATGCCGGCCGATCGGTACGATGTGCGGACGGCTTCGGCATCCGCGGCCTCGAACTCGCAGACGAGGCGGCGCCGATCCGTCGAGAGGTAGCTCCGCATCCAGCGAGCGCCGTGCACCTCGAGACACTTATCGAGCGTTCGTCCGAGACGACCATGTTCCTCGTCGGTCAGTGGCGTCTCGAAGGTTTGTTCAACAATGAGATGCACCATTCTCTCCTCCGTGCACGAAGCCTACGGCGTCAATGCCACACCAACGTGGCCCCGCCCCAGGTGAGTAGCGCCATGCCCAACGGGGCACTAAGCACGCGACCCCATCGCGTGTTTTTCTCGACCGCCATGACCACGGCGAGGATGAGCATCCACCCGAGGTTCGTCATGCCAACCACGAACATCAGGAGCATCAGCGCCCAGCAGCAGCCGACACAGAACAGACCGTGATCGAAACCGAGCCGGAACGCCTGCTGCCGGTGGTTGCGGCCTTGCCAGTGCTCGATCACGAAACTGAGAGGGGAACGGCACTTCTCCAGGCATCGGTACTTGAGCGGAGTGAACTGGTACGCGCCAGCAAGCAGCAGCACCACACCGCCGCCTGCCCACGCCTGTTGCTGGGCCCAGGCGCTGGTGATAACGAGCTGCTGAATGCCGACCTGCCCTGCGTGAACGACCGCGCCGAACAGTCCCCACGTGACGAGATAGCCAGCGACGACGAGTGTGAGCAGCAGCGTGCGATCGTCGCGAGAACCCGCGATTGCCTGGAACGTGGTCAGAATCGGAAGGCTCGTCGGGAGCATCATCGCGATGGTCATGACGGTCCAGCTCCCGACGAAGAAGAGCATTGAGAACATCGGCGTCACGTCGATGCTCGTCCCGTGATGGTGATGATGCATCGAGGCGTGCGCGGACGCTCCGATCATCCAGAGGGCCAACCAAGCGGCCGCGGCCAGCGTGATAATCGATGCCGAGAGCAGCATTCTCTGCCGGGTCACCGTGTCTCTATCCGTTGTCGTCAACATGCTCGACTCCTCCGGTCGTGGCCGCCCCCGTGCCCGTCCGCACCGGAAGCGGCGCAGGACCGTGTGGTTCACGCCTGGAAGCGGAACGAACCCGAGACCGCGTTGTGATCGCGAAGATCGACGTCGAACCCCGGCGCCTTGGCGGTGTACTTCGACGCCTTCCCGACGTAGGCTGGGGATCCCGGAATCGTCGTGAAGACGGTGTCGAGCAGCGCAGTTGGCTTGCCGGTCGCGCCTTGAAACGGCGTCAGGTCCGCCGTGATCGCGTTGCCGACCCTCAGGCTTCCGTTCACGCCTTGCACCTCGAACGTGATGGGCACTTGCTCGACGGCGTCGATTTGGCCGACCAGTTTCGCCAGATCGGCCACCGGCCCACCGAGCTTTCCGGTCCACACGTTGAGCAGTGCCTCCTTCTGCTCGCGCGTGGCGCCGTCATCGACGTAGACGCGCACTCGCCAGTTGCCCTTCAGGATGTTGCCGGGGATGTAGGTCAGGATGACCAGCGAGCGACCAGACACATCCAGGCCGTTGACGCTCCCTTTGTCGACGTGCCAGCCTAGCACGCCGGTGCACGTTCCTCCGTCTGGGTCTTCCCCGACCCAGCACGGACACAAGGTGTTGCACGTGCAGACTTCCAACAACCGCCCTTCCAATTGATATGACATCTCGCACCTCCTGGTGGTCAATGTACGAAGGGATCGTGGGCGGGGGCGTTTGAGCGAGCGTTGGAATTCGTCGGTGACGGCTCGCGCCAGGCCGGAGGAGCCGCCCTATGCCGCGCCGGGATCGGTAAGGACCGCTGCCGCCCGCCGGGCATGCGCCGCTACGGCGTGGGGTTCGCGCAAGTCGGCCACCGCGGCCTGTGCGTAACGCTCGGCTGCGGCCGGATCGCCCCGACGGAGGGCGACACGCGCCAGGATGACGAGCGCCATCACAATCTCGCTTCGGCGGCCGACACTTTCGGCGGCGCGCAGCGCCTCCTCGGCACGAATGGCGGCTTGCTGCAGGTGACCGTACCCGAGATCGGTCGCGGCTGCCAGGGTGAGCGCGCGCGACAGCAGCGCCTTGGCGTCAAGGGCGCGGAGGGCGTCAAGCGCTTGGGCAACCCGGCCCTCGGCGCTCGGTTCGCCCAACTCCGTCGCCGCCAATGCGTCCAGCATGGCCGCAAACGGCCCTTCGCTTCCTTCACCCATTTTGGCGGCGACAGCCGCGATCCTGTGGGCGCGCTCACGAGCGGCGTGTGCGTTTCCACGCTCCAGCTCGATCAAGGCGAGTCGCTGCAGACCTTCGCATTCCGCCCAGTGATCCTGCTCGCGGCGCGCGCGCGTCACAGCAGTTTCCAGCAAAGGGACCGCCTCATCGTAGTCGCCGGCGAATGCGCGGACGAGTCCGAGGCCCCACGGAATGTCGGTCAGTTCGACGCCGGCCTTTACCGCGAGCGCTTGCGCTTCGATCAGCATCGACTCTGCCCGCGGAATGTCGCGCTCGATCAGTGCGAGACATCTACCGGTGTTCCCGAGCGCCCTCGCGGCCGTGGCCGGATCGTCGGTGCGACCGGCTTCAGCCGCACGCAACGTATCGTCATGTGCGGCGGCGTAATTGCCGTCCTGATGATGACGAAACGAGAGCAGGTAAAATCCGGTCGCGACTTCCGCCGCCAGCCCGGCTTCTTGCGCTTCGAGCGTGACCCGGGAGATTTCGTCGTCGACAATGCGCGCGTCAGGCACGGCCACGCTGGCGTGCACGGCGATCTTCAACAGCGCCATGTGCAAGCGAAGTCGTGTGGCTTTCGACAGATTGCTGAGGCGCCGTATGCCGTGCTCGGCGAGTGCGTACGCCTCGACATACGCGAACATGCGCAACGACCGCTCCCCGGCCAATACAGACGCCCGCGCCGCCTGTTCGTCGTCGCCGCCGAGCGCGGCGTGATGCGCCACGTCTCCAGCCAGCGCGGCTTCGGAATCGGGCAGCGCGGAGAGCACCCGCGCGAGCTGCAAGTGGACGACGCGCCGACGCGGATCGGAAAGCTGCCGGTACCCCGCTTGGCGGATCAGATCGTGAGTGAAGTCGTAGGCGGCAGTCGACGACGCGGAAGCCCGGATGATGCCGCGACGCTCGAGATCCTCCATCGCCGCGACCAGTTCCGCCGGCGCCAGCCCGGATACCACACGCAGGATCTCCGGGCTGAAACTCCGGCCAAGCGCCGCCGCCCACGGTACGAGATCCCGCGCTCGCTCGCTGAGTTGTGTCAAGCGATCGATGATCAGCCCTTCCACCGTCTCGGTGAACGCCGTGCCGCCGCGGGCCAGCGCGCGGGCGATCTCGATCGCGAACAGCGCGTTGCCCTCGCTTTCGGCGACGACCCGCTTGACGTCGAGGTCTCCGGCGATGCCTTTCACCAGCTCGGCGATGGCGGCGGCATCGAGCGGTTCGAGCGGCAGGTGGTGCAGGCGTCCGTCGCCACGCAGCCCGCGCGTGAGTCCCCCGACTGCTCGGTTGTCGTTCGCTTCAGTCGAGCGGGCCCCACACGCCACCAGCACCCGAGACCCGGCCAGCGCTCGGGCGACGAAGTGCAGGAGACCCACCGACGCCTCGTCGAACCACTGCACATCATCGAGAATCAATCCGACCGGCCGGCCGAGGCTCGTCAGCCGCTCGAGTACGTGCACGACGGCCTCAAAGAGTCGATGACGATCGCTGCCAGACACATTCGCGCCGAGCTCTGGCAGGAGCGGCGCGAGATCAGCTCGAGGGGATTCGTCCGTCAACGTGAGGGCAACCGAGCGCAGCGCGTCGATCCATGGTCCAAACGGGCGGACCATTTCGGCTTCGTAGGCGCGGCCCGCGAGCACGGTGCCGTTGGCGGCATGCACCTGGTACGCCACTTCTTCGAGGAGCCGAGTCTTTCCGATGCCCGGCTCGCCGGTGATCCACAGGACGTCGCGGCTCTGACCCGCTACCGCTGCGGCGACAGCCGCCGCAATCTGATCGCGTTCGGCGGAGCGTCCGACAAGAGGTGCTACTGAGGCGACAGGTCGGGGCACGACGACGTAAGAGGGCGCGTCGGTGTCGGTCGGGCGAGAGGATGCAACCTGTCCGCGTGTGCGCTCGAGAGCCGATGATGGCTTCGCTCCGAGCTGGCCTTCGAGCATCCGCCGACAGCTTTCGTACTGCTGGAGCGCCTCCCGCGTCCGGCCGGCCGCGCCGAGGAGTTGGATGACGGCGATGTGCGCCGCTTCGGCGAATGGATCGACCACCAGCCGAGCGCGCGCATACGTCAGCGCGGCATCGGGTTGGTGTCCCAAACGATCAGCCAGCGCCGACAGGATGGCGACGCGTACGGCGCGGATCGATTCGCGCTCGGCGGTCCACCATTCGTGATAGCGATAGCAATCTGGCAGGTCCAGACCGTCGAGAAACTCGCCGCGGAACCGATCAGCACTCCGCCGGAGCACGTCGGTTGGGGCGCTCGCGAGACCCGAACATACATCTGTGCGAAGCGCGATCAGATCCACCTGTGCGTCCGACGAATCGAACGACGCGCCTTCGCGGTCCGTCACCAGTCGCGTGACGCCATCTTCGTCGAGGAGCGCACGGATCTTCGTCAGACTCCAGCGAAGGGCGGCACGCGGATCGTCCGGTCCCTCCCACAGCAGCTCGCAGAGGTGCGCGCGGGAATGCCTCTGGTGGGTCGCGACGAGGTACGCGAGTAAGGCGCGGGTCCTTTTCGACGGCGGTAGCGGCACGGGCGTGCCGTTGCGAATGACCTCAAGACGGCCGAGCAGCTTGATGCCGAGTGCCATCGACGCCCTATTATCGCCGTTGCGTCGATCATATGTCGGCGCACGAGAACGTTTGGCGACCGCCGTCGTCAAGAGGATGGGCCTGAACCTGTTGACGCTCAACACATCATAGCTGTAGACTTCCAACACATGCCAGCCGACAAGTCTGACATCCTTCACGGCACGCTTGATTTCATCGTGTTGAAGACGCTCCACACGATGGGGCCACTGCACGGATACGCGATCGCCCGACGGATCGAGCAAGTCAGCGCCGACCAGCTCGCCATCAACCAGGGGACGCTCTACCCTGCGCTCTTGAAGCTTCAGCAGCATGGGTGGATTTCGACCAAGTGGGGAGCATCGAGCACCGGGCGCCGCGTGAAGGTCTACTCGATCACGCGCCGCGGTGAACGCCAACTTACCGCCGAAGCAGCTGACTGGCAGCGTGCCGCGGGCATCGTGACGAAGTTCTTTGAACTCTCGAAGGAACTGAAATGAGGCCCCTCCTCGCTCGGCTGCTCGCGTTGTTTCATCGCCGACAACTCGACGACGAGTTGTCTGACGAAATGTCGGCCCATCTCGAGCTGTCCACCGCGGACTATGTCGACCGCGGGCTGTCGCCCGAGGACGCTCGCCGGGCGGCGGCGCTCAGGTTCGGCGGCACGCTTCAGACCGCCGAGGCGTATCGCGATCGACAGGGTTTCCCGCTTCTGGACGCGTTGTGGCAGGACGTGCGCTACGCGGTCAGGACGCTGCGTAAGAATCCGGCTTTCACCACAACCGCCGCGGCCACGCTGGCCCTGGCGATTGGCGCCAACACCACGATGTTCAGCGTCCTGAATGCCGTTCTGCTCCGACCCCTCCCGTATCGGGCCCCGGAGCAGTTGGCGATGTTGTGGACGGACGATCCGACGCGGAGTCTTCACGAGGGCCGATCGGCACTTTGGGATGTCGAACAGTGGCTGACTCAAACTCAGAGCTTCGCAGACATCGCCACCTTCGATTCCGTGACCACGACGCTGACGGGTGCGGAAGGGACGGAACAGATCGTCGGCGTCAGCATTTCCCCCAACCTCCTTTCACTCCTCGGTGTCCAGCCCGTGCGGGGACGTAACTTTTCGAGTGAAGAAACCGAGGAGCAGAAACGACTGGTCCTGATTAGTCATCGCTTCTGGCAAGCCCGTTTCGGAGGCTCGAACGATGCGATCGGAGCGACCCTTGTGCTCAACGGCCTTCCCTCCCAGATCATCGGCATCCTCCCTGCTGATTTCCAGATCGCGACGCTCGATGCAGACGTGTGGGAGCCGCACACGACCCGCCGCAGCATGCGCGGTCCTCAAACGTGGTTCGTCGTTGGAAGACTTCGACCGACCGTGACGTTCGACCAGGCCCAGACGGAGATGAGCGCCATCGCCCGCCGGCTCAACGATCAGTTGCCGAGGGCCGAAGCGAACCGTGGCATCACCGTCGTCCCATTGAGTCTGTACATGGTCGGACCCCAATCGCGATTGGCATTGTGGATGCTCGGCGGCGCCGTGTTTTGCGTGTTCGTGATCGCCGCTGCCAACGTCACCAGCCTTTCGCTGGCGCGCAGCACCACTCGCACGCTCGAGATGGCTGTTCGCGCTGCGCTTGGAGCGAGTGCGGGACGGATCGTGCGACAGCTGCTCACCGAAAGCGTCGTGCTTGGCGCCGTCTCGGGCCTGATTGGCACCCTGCTCGCCTTGGTCGGCATTGACCTCATCCGTGCCTTCGGCCCTGGCAACTTGCCGCGTCTGAACGAAGTGAGCCTCGATCTCCGGGTCCTCGGATTGGCCGTGGCCATGTCTCTTCTGGCGGGAATCCTGGTGGGACTGGCGCCGGCGATGACGGCAATGCGGCGCGATCTGCGTCCGTCCGGCGAGGAGGGTGGCAGGAGCGTCGCGGGCGGAACATCCAGCCGTCGAATCCGCCGCGCCCTCGTGGTGGCGGAGTTTGCACTGGCGATCGTTCTGCTCGTCAGCGCCGGTCTGCTCGTCCGAAGCTGGTGGTACGTGACCAACATTGATCCGGGATTCAGGCCTGAGCGGGTCCTTGTGATGGGAATCACGGCCCCGCCAACTTTCGGCGTCCCCGCGCAACGGACCGACCTGTACCACCGCGTGCTCGAACAGATACAGGCGGTGCCGGGTGTCGAGAGCGCCGGCATCATCGACGATCTGTTCACTGGTAACCCAAGGGAACAGGCCCTGACTGTCGAACGGGACGCCGGAACCGTTTTCGAGCGCCTGGTGTTCACAAGAGACGAGGTCAGCGCGGATTTCTTCAGAACTCTCGGAACGCCGTTGCTTCGCGGCCGCTTCTTTTCGATCGGGGATCGGCCCGAAGCTCCGCGGGTCGCGATCATCAACGACGCGCTGGTTCGGCGCTCGTGGCCAGGGCAAGACCCAGTAGGCAGAAGGTTCACGTTGGGCCCGCAGGATTCCGACGGCCCGCGGTACACCGTGGTGGGCGTGGTCGGCAACATGCGGCGGCAGGGGCTGGAGCGCGAAGCGCTCCCGCAGATGTTCGTGTCGCTCGCGCAGAATCCTCCCTCCCGGAACGTGGATCTTTTCATACGAACCTCGTCGGACGACCCACTGGCGATGGCCGGGGCGCTGCGAGCGGCCGTGGGTCGCGTGGAGAAGAATGCGGCGATCTCTGGGGTGGCGCCTCTGGAACAGCAGCTCGGAACGTACCTCACGCAGCGTCGCTTCCAGACATCGCTCCTGACCGGCTTCTCCGTTGTGGCGTTACTGATGGCCGCTGTCGGGATCTACGGACTCATCCAGTACTCGGTCGCGACGCGCACACAGGAAATCGGCGTGCGGCTGGCCCTCGGCGCAGAGGCCGGCCACATCTTCCGGATGATGATCGGTGAGGGGCTGACTCTAATCGTGACCGGTGCCGCGCTCGGGCTCGTCGGAGCCTGGTGCCTCGGGCGGGCGGGCTCGAGTCTGCTGTTTGGCGTGACCGCCACCGATCCGTTGACGTTCATGACTGTCTCGCTGGTGTTGACGGCGGTCGCGCTCGCCGCCTGCTATGGCCCGGCGCGACACGCCATGAAGGTCGAGCCGATCGTCGCATTGCGGCAGAGCTGACCCTCGTCTCCTTCGCGTCAGCCCGACGATCGCCAATCCACGCGCCCGCCTCACGCAAATCCTCGATCTTCTTGCGGAGAATAGTTGGCGTAATGTTTATGCGCCTGCGCGCGAGGTGCCACCAGGTGCCCTCACCACGAGGGGCGGTCGGCCGGCGAAGAGGCGTGGTCGTTCAGGCGAGGTTGGAGGGAACGAACGTCCCGACATCGGCCTCTGCCGACCGACCGTGTGGGCGTCTTTCCCGCCGTCGATAAATCCTGAGTGACTGATCGGTACCGACGCCACCGCGTATGGGTCGGCCTCTCTCACCAGCCGCGATTCGGGCGTTCGTCTGCATCACGGCCGCGCTGCGACCCGCATCAGAAGGACACGCGTCATGCGACGGCCCTTCGTCCATGCGTCTGTGGGTCGTGTTCTACCGCTGCCGTGATCCTCTTCATCTCACTGCCGATCGCAGCGCAAGACAAACCGATCCCCGATAGCCCGTTCGACTTCGCGCCCAGTCTGTGCTCACTGCGCTTCGATCTTTCCGAACAGACCGTGCGTCTCATCGTCGGGTCCCGCGGCGAAAAACAACACGTTCCTCGGTCCGGCTATCCCGCCGTTGCCGAACGCGATGCCCCACAGGCCGTCAATGACGACCGCCTTCCCGTCGATCCCTTTCAGGTGTCCACGAGGCTCGAAGGTCGTCGCGTCGTAGGCGTTGATGCGACCGTCGCCGAAGTTGCCGATCAGTAAGTCGCCGCCGAATCTCCCGAAGTCGGTCGGAGCGAGCGCCATGCCCCACGGTGCGTTGAGGGCGCCGCGCGACGCCACACGCGTAACGAAGGTCCCATCGGTCCGGAATGCGCTGACATACCCGAGGCCCTCGCCGGCAACTTCGTCCTCGGCGTCGGCGTCCTGCTTCGCATACGCCACGAGAATGGTGTCGCCGATCGTCTGAATGCCAAAGGGCGCGAACCCGCTGGGCACTTGCGGATCAACGAAGGCTCCCGCGATGGTCACCGCATGAAACGTGCTGTCGAGCACATCGACCCGGCTGTTGTGAAAATCGGCAGCGTAAAGAAAGTCACCGGTGCCTGTGTGCGCCAGGGCCAGGCCCTTGTAGCTCGCGCCCTCCGTCGACTGGAACGCGACAACCGCTTGCGTCGGCGCGACGGCAGGGTTCCAACCGGAGACGGTACCGTCTTCACTGGCGAAGATGAATCGAGCCGGGGCCGAACTCGTGCCGTTGGTCACGACAAAACCGGCACCGCCGTTAAAGACCATTCCCGTAGGCGCGCCGGGCACGTGAACGACGAGACTGAGGCGGTTGCCGTTGGCGTCATACAAGGTCGAGACGGCGGTCTCGTTGTCGGCGACCCACCATGGGCTGGACGGACTGGCGGCGAGTCCCCACGCATTCACGAGATTTGGATCGATGCGCACCGCGGGAATGCTGCCGTCAGACACGAGGTTCCGGACGGCGTATACATTTCCTTTCTCTGCCGCTTGGATCCCGATCACCAGAAGGCCAAGGACCGCTACGATTCCGAGGAGCGTGCGAGCTCTGCTGAGTCGAATTGCCATATATCCTCCTTCATGCGGCGGCACCCTCGGCCGGCGGTGCGCACGACGTGCGCGCATGTGCGAACTGGATACCAGCCCGCGGGCGAGCGTTTGCCCGTTTTTGCGGGTGTTCTGCGGATGAGTCCGCTACCGGTGACGAAAGGATTTACGTGATTGGTGTGCGCAGCTCAGGATGACCTCGTCAGGTACCGTTACGTGCTCGGGGCCAGCGTGGGCGTGCGCTGCCGAGACGGTTCAAGACAGGCTCCGGCGTCATCCTCGGCGAACCAACATGGCATCAATCACGCGCCCGATGAAGTCATCGACAGGCGTCGACGGCTGCAAGCGAGGTGAGGCAGCTCGTCGGCCGTTGCGTTCGCTAGGACGGAAAGCTCCCTCTTGGCCGTTCAGCCAAGTCCCGGAACTCAGTCATCGAAGCCTGGCCGGCGAAATTCCATCGCTCGCGGGAACTGCTTCATCGTCTCCTGCGCGAGACGCTTGAGGCTATCCGCAAGCACTCCCGCCGCCTCGTCGCCGGTTGCGGCCGCAACGACACGCCAGGCGCGCTCGCTGCGTTCGACGGAGAGGAGGGCCACCTTCGCCGAACCGTTCCAGTCGCTCTGGGTCGCGTTCTTCTCGAAAGGCGCGCCGTTGGGATACTCGTCGCGACCATTGAGTGCCCGCATGATCTTCACGTGGATCAAATACGAGTCCCAGCCGATGACGTCAATCGCCTCATGGACGGCGGGATCAGGATTGCCCGCGCAGCGATCGTGACGCTCCAGCCATCGATGTGCGGCGACTCCGTAGTCGAGGGACGCTTCCGCGGCCGCATGGCGCCGGACCCGTTGCTCCCGTTCGTCCAGCTCGCGTCCGATCTCTTGCAGTTCCTTCTCGCTCACGTCCACGTCACCGACGGCCTCCGCCATCCGTTCCTGGAGGTGCTTCTGCGACTCGCGGCCCGGTACTCGCGGCGCCCCGAGCGCCAGCTCGAAGGCCGCCTCCGCATCCCCGTCGCACATCGCGAGCGCCGACGTCACCGCGAAGTGAGAGCACCGTTGCGTGAAGGCACAGCGCTCACACCAGCTGTCGCAATAGGCGGAGATGAAGTCGATGTAGCGCTTCGGCATGGCCACCAAGCCTGGGCGGCCGCAAAGCCGGCCAGCTCGATACATTGATAGATGCGGGACGCGTAGCGGCTTTCGCGCCACATCGATGAGTGCATGTTTGCGCGGTATTTTGCGCGGAGTCTCGCAGGAGCCTGCCGCGTAACGGGCACGGCGTTCACGCCACGGGTAGTTCCTGCGCGCGGACGCGGGTCGGCAAGGTCGTTACAATGCTCCCCACGCTCAGCATCTTCTTCATCTTCGCCTACGCGATCACGTGGACGCTGTTCATCGCGGTCGCAACGACGGTCCCGGCCAGCACACCGCTCGGGTACATGCTCATACTGCTCGGCGCGTTTTCGCCGGCAATCACCGCCCTCTCGCTGACCGCCTGGAAAGAAGGAGGGGCCGGCGTGGAGGCACTCCTCCGCCGCATCCTGATCGCGAACGTCCCAGCCCGTTACTACGTGTTCGCCATCTCGTATATCGCAACGATCAAGGTGACGGCAGCCCTGCTCCACCGCGTGCTGCTCGGCGCGTGGCCACGGTTCGGCACCGAATCGCTGATCGTGATTCCACTGGCAATCGCGATATCAACGCCGTTCCAGGCTGGCGAGGAAATCGGCTGGCGGGGCTACGCACTGCCGCGCCTGACGGAGCGATTCGGGCTCACTCGGGCGAGCGTGTTGCTCGGCGCGATCTGGGCCGCCTGGCACCTGCCGCAGTTCTACATCGCCGGCGCGGACACCTACCATCAGTCGTTCATCGTCTGGTCGATGCAGGTGGTGGCGATGTCGGTCGCCTTCGCCTGGCTCTACACGCGCACGGGCGGCAGCCTGCTGCTCGTGATGCTGCTGCACTCCGCGATCAATAACTCGAAGGACATCGTCCCGTCAGGGCTCTCAATCCCGCCGGGGGTTTTCAGTGTACAGGCGTCAGCAGTCTCGTGGCTGACCGGGTTACTGATGTGGGCGTGCGCGGCTTACTTGCTCCGGCAGCTACGACCTGCTGCGGCACTCGAGCACGCTCCGGAACAGCCGAATCGAAAGTGACAGTCTCACCTCGGCGGCGAAGACGATCGCGCCTGTCGCAGCGTCGCTGACCTCAGATATCTCAGACAAGTAAAAGAAGATGGCAGGCCCAGCGGGTTGGGCTGCGAACCGGTCGGACCGGCGCACGACCGTTACAACGTTCGCCACCACATGCGGCTGCTCCCCTGGTCTTGCGCTCCGTGAACCTCGTCAATGACGATCCTGTACAGCGGCATCCGAAATTGCCATGTGGAGCCGCCGCGCAAGGCAACGATGTAGCTGTTGCGAAACGCGCTGCACATTCGAATCTGATCGATGATCCGGCCGGCTTGCACCATTTGGAATGTTGGCGGAAGGCGAGCTGTTCGGCAGATGGTGAGGAGTTCGCGGTCGCTGCAATCGCAAACGATGAACGCTAGTTACCCAGCACGGTGGCGATCGCGGTGATGGTATTCCAGTTGCGCGTAGTGACCGGAACCCCAAAGAGCCGGTCGAACGTGCCGAGATAGCTGATGACCTTCATGTGGCGTCGGTACACGCCGAAAACGAACCGGTTATCCCTCGCGAGGATCTTCAGCAGCCACTTGCCGCTGGAAGGAAAGGTCATGGGCATCGACGGCGCCGAGCGCGGGCGTCGAGACAGGACGCTCACGAAGCGAACGACGTCGCGTCGCACGGGCTGGTCCGCGAAATGATTGTGCGACATCATCCTGACAATGTCGCGGTCCTGGCAGATCATGATCTCGGCATGAAAGGGAAGTCTGCGCGCCAATTCGGCGCGGAGTTGCGCCCGCGTGACTGGCTGCCGGATCACGAAGGTGCCCGCCGCGCCGATGTTGACCGCATCGAGGTGCTTCAGTTGTTCGGTGAGCGTCGTGGGTCGGAAGGTCCGGTGACCGCCGACGTTGACCCCTCTTAGAAGAACCACGAGTGCCACGTGCTCCCTCCACTCCTGAACATCCGGAGCGCGCTACTGCCAAGAAAACAGGAAGGCCAGCACGCCGGCGACCAAGCCCGCCGCCACGCCTGACACCAGGCTCGTCGTGAGGGATCGTCCGAACCCCGGCCGCGCCCGTGCCGATCCTTGCTGAAACACCCAGACGGCGCCCGCAAAACAAACGAACGTGGATGCGCCAACGGCGAGAGGGAATGGCATCCAGCGACTCACCAACAGCGCTAACAGCGGCCCCACGAGGCCGCCAACACCGAATGGCCAGTAACGCGTCACACTGTCGTGTTTGAGTATTTCCGCCGGCGCCATGATCCGATGCCTTCCTGATCCAGAAACTCAGGTCCAAGCCGTTCCAGTCCGCCCACGTGCGCGCGGAGCCGCGGCGCGCCAGCGAAGACGCCGCGCCGTCGGCTCCAGAGCGGGGTTAGGCGGCAGCGTTTGAGGTTGCACGCCGACCCGGTCGCACAAGCGGAATGCCGGTCGCCGCCGCAAGCGCACAGAACAGACCCGCCAGTACCCAGCCAACTGCGTTGGCCCAAATAGCGACCTGCTGCGCTGAGACGATCAACCCCGCCAACACGAAACTGACGAATAGGGACGCCTGAATGACGCGAGTCTTCGGGATCTGCGCGTTGCTGGCCCAGCACACGGCACCGGCGCCAAACAGGATCGCCCCAAAGACGCGCACAAACGCGACGCCGGACCAAACGGTCATCGCGACCTGATCCGACGCCACGGGCGTCGGCAGTACACGCCCGCTCAGAACCTCGAAGGCCGGCGGTGCCCAACCCGCAAGGCCCAAGCCGATCAACGCAACGAGACAGCCAAGGGTTCTGTTCAGCAATCGCATCGCGCACCTCTTCGAGAAAAGTACCGCTTCGATTCGTCCGACTAACGTCCTGCGGCTCACCCGCGGACGCCGCAAATCAGATTCTACTCGTCTCGGGGAGAAGCGCCGTGGGGTGCAGTCGCGTTACCAGAATCCGCATTGTTCGGATCGTAGAGGGAGAAGCGTAGCTGAAAGGCTCCGCGGCTCTCTCGTCTGACATATTGCAGCGCCCCGCCGCTCAGCCCCACCTTCGCCTGCGGCTTCCGCCTACGCTGAAGCTACGCCGGATAAGACGGCGGGCAGGCTGTGAGCGACGAATCAGGAACTCGTTCCGGAACGACTTCGATGTTGAAGAACTCCACGCCCGCTTCGCTGAGGCCGACGATTTCAGTCGCCACTCCAATAGCCGGTCGCGTATCGAAATGCCCGCCTCGTCCGAGCGGAGTCCGGAGACCTTGAATGAGAGGATAGCCCGCGGACCCGAGGTCATGAGCTGCCGCTTCCCACTGGGCCTCGTTCACGCAGTACGCGACGTGCCGGACTTACAAGAACGATTGTGCGTCTCATCGTGCTCGTCGTCTCAGTGTGGAGATCGCCGCCGCCATGCGTGACGATTCCGGCCAATTGCCGCGATCGTAGGACGTTCGATACTGTTACAACCATGCGCGCCCTCAAGGTCGCGATCGCCGCAGGCCTGATCTGCGCCGCGATGCGGTGCGGCACCCCGGCTCCAGCGCCATCGCCGTCGTCGGTCAACCCGACTCCGGCGAAGCGGCTGCTCGTCGTCACGCACACGGCGGGATTCAGGCACAGCTCGATCGCCGTGGCAGAGGCCGTCCTTCGCGATCTTGGACTCTCGAGCGGCGTTTACCAAACCGAATTCTGCCGGACGGCGGCGGATGTCGCTGCGCGGCTGAACCCGGCCGGACTGCAGGAGTTCGACGCGGTGTTCTTCGCGAACACCACCGGCGACCTCGGGATTGCGGATCTGCCGGCGTTTCTCGACTGGATCGCCGCGGGACACGGCTTTCTCGGCGCCCACAGCGCATCCGACACGTACCACGACGCACCGGCGTATCTCGCCATGCTCGGCGGCGAATTCCTGACGCACGGACAGATCGCCGAAGCCGACATTCGCGTGGACGATCCGGCGGACCCTTCAGTCTCACATCTCGCGCCGCGCTTCCGCATCACCGACGAGCTGTACCGGTTCACGCGGAACAATCGGCCGGAGGTTCACATGCTGCTCTCAATGGATCGCACGCCGGGCGACGGCGTCGGCGAGGCGGGCTCGCCGGCGGATCTGCCGGTCGCATGGCGCAAGGCGTACGGGTCCGGCCGTGTTTTTTACACGGCGCTTGGGCACCGTGAAGAGGTGTGGCAAGACAGCCGCTTCCAGCAGCACCTGCTTGGCGCCGTCAAATGGGCGCTGGGGCCATGACGGATTGGCGATTCCCGACTGCAGATTGCCGATTGACGGATTGCTGATTGACGATTGGCCATTGGCTCTCGTCCCCGGCCCGCCGGACTAATCTGTTACTCATGTCCCCGGCCGTTCACCCGGGAGCACCACGAATTCCGGCTCAATCGATTCCCCTACAAGATCGTCTATGAGTGCGCGATGAAGACATCTACGTCATCGCCGTCGCGCACACCAGCCGTCGTCCCGGTTACTGGCAACATCGATAGGGGAGGCCAGCGAACGTCTGCGTTTCAGCCCCGCGAGTCAAGCGGCGAACGGATTTTCGTCCGCGGTCGGCCCATAGACCGAGGGCACCGACAGGTTCAGCAGCCGCAAGTACACGAGCAGCTGACCGCGATGGTGGTACCAATGATTCAGCATGATTGCGCGCGCGAATGCGGCGCGCGGCATGGCCATCACCTCACGTCCATTGATCAGCAACCTCCACATCTTCCCCATCGCCTCATCGTCCAGCGCGGCGAGATGCTGCTTCGCCTTGGCGACGCTGGCGGTGAGCGCCGGCACGAGCTCGGCGGCGGTCGCGGCCTCCGGCTGGACGAATGCCGGCGGCGCCGGAAGTGTGTCCAGCGCCGCGATCTCGGCGACATTGCCCCAGTAGCAGAGGCCATCCGGCGCGACGACGTAGAAGACCTTCCGGTGAGCATCACCGTGCCGCTCTACGTCGAAGTTCGGCTGGTCGTTCTGGAGACTTTTCGCCTGGAATTCGGCGAACAGCGCGTCGAGATTGCTGACATGAAACGCGCAGCCGTCCTGGGTCGGATCGCCGCCGATTCTCTGCGAGGGCCATGCGAACGGCATCGCGTTCCAACCGAGTCGCAATGTCTTCGACTTGGGCCCCAAGGTTCCGTGCGCGCACCCTAGCGGGTCGTCGGCGTCCTTGTGAGGGTGGGGAGCGTGAACGCGTAAAGCGTGTCGCCCGCACCGACAACCAGGTACTGCGTGCCGTCGAGCATCCACGTCGAGGGCCCGTTGCTCACGGGGCGCGACAGTCGCTGCCGCCAGAGGATCTTCCCTGTTGCGGGGTCATGCGCGACGAGGTTCGCGCCCGTACTGCCCGTCAACAGCAGATCACCGGCGGTCGTCAGAATTCCGGAACTGACCTGTGCCGCTGTGTCGCTGTACGGGTGCTCCCACCTGACCTCACCGGTACGCACGTCCAGCGCTTGAAGCACTGACTGTCCCCAGAGCGAAAAGCCGCCGCCCGCGTAGCCTTGCGGCTTCGGAGAGGTGTCGTACAAGTAGGCGACGTGGTAGCCGCGCCGCGCCTGAACGTAGAACAGTCGCGTCTCGGGGTCATAGCTGGGCGGGAACCAGTTCGCGCCTCCCTGCGCCGGCGTGTTCACGAGTGAGCCGCCGACCGTCGGTTCCTTCGCCGGATCGGGAATCGGCTCCCCCTTTGCGTCGACCCCCTTTGACCAGTTGACGCCGACAAACGCTTTCGAGACCAGGGCGGCGCCGTTCGTCCGATCGAGCACGAAGAAATACCCGGCGCGGCTCGCCTGCGCGAGCAGGCGGCGCGGCCGACCGTCGATCGTCGCGTCGAACAGGACGGGCGTCTCGACGTTGTCCCAGTCGTGCGTATCGTGCGGTGACGCCTGAAACCCCCATACGAAGGTGCCGGTGTCTGGATTCAGCGCAACCACCGACGCCGTCCACAGGTTCGAGCCCTTCCGCCCCTGCCCCGCGTACACGGGGTTGGGGTTGCCGGTGCCCCAGTAGATCAGATTGAGATCCGGATCGTAAGTGCCCGGCAACCAGGTCATGCCACCGCCGTGCTTCATCGACTCTTCGTCTGGCCAGCTCTCGGATCCCGGCTCCCCTTTTGCGCCGGGCGTCGTGTACCACCGCCATTGCAGCTCGCCAGTCTCCGGATCGCGCGACTCGAGGTACGCGCGGACGTCCATCGCGTCGCCGCCGACGCCAATGATCACGTGGTTCTTCACCACCAGCGCGGCGCTGGTGGTGAAGTACTGCATCTTCTCGTCGGCGACTTTCTTACGCCAGCGTTCGGTCCCGTCTTTCGCGTTCAGCGACAGCAACCACCCGTCCGGCGCCAAGAAGTACACGTAGTCCTTGTAAACGGCGACACCGCGCTGTCCGACGAGATGTCCGCCCTTGTCCGCCCACGCGTAGTGCCAGATCGGCTCGCCGCTCCGCGCGTCGAGCGCGTAGACGTGATCGGGAATCGTGAAGTACAGCACGCCGTTGACCACCAGCGGCGTTGACTTGATCGTCGGCTCGCCAACGCCGCGCTGCTGCTGCACGTCCGGAATGCGGTACATCCAGGCGAGCGTCAGTCCCTGCACGTTTGACGCGGTGATCTGCTTCAGTGCGCTGAACCGTCGTCCGGAGTAGTCGCCGTTGTAAGTCGGCCACCCGTCCGCGCCGGGCTCCTGCGCATCGGCCAGGCCGATACGGACGCACAGCAGCGCGGCGAGCAGGAGCGTTGGCCTACGGATCATTTCAGAGTCGCCAGATACGCGGTGACGTTGTGGATGTCGGCATCGGAATACGTCGCGAGCAGCAGACGATGGGCTTCGAGAGGATCCGCGATATCAACCTTCACGCGATCGCGAGGCCACGAGCGATATGCTCCACTGGCATCGATCATCGAGACGTCGAAATCGTCGATACGCCTGATCAGGCCCACGACGCGTTCGCCCGAGGGCAGGGTGACGGTCGCCTGCGCGGGCCGCGCGCTCCCTCGGCTGCCTGATGGCCACAGCCATCGATTCTGCAACGCCGTGCCTTGATATGTCGTTCCGACGTGGGCAAGGTCTCCGGTCGCAGAATGACACGTGCTGCATCGTCCCGCGCCCTTGAAGAATGCTTCTCCGGTTTTTGGATCGCCTGTAAGAATGTTGTTCGCGTAGAGCGTGCCGTAGAGACCGCGATTGGCCGCCCGCTCAACCAGCAGATGCAGGTACTCGGCGATCTCCGCGATCTGGACAGGCGTGATGGTCGGCATGGCTGGCATGCCTTTGTCCGGCCGCCCATTGCGGATGACGGGACCAATCACCTCGCCCTTGTCATCGTGAAGCACGATCTCTGAGCGGAGAAGGCTGGGCGCCTGTGCGCCGCGCGCATCAGGCCCGTGGCAGAACGCGCACGCCGCGGCGTACAGTTTTTCACCGCGCGCGGCCACTTGCGGGTCCGGCGGTCGGCCGAGCCCGAGGAACTCGCGAATCGGCTGAGCGCCGCCGCGCCCCTGACCTGTCGGACGAGTCTGAGCGGGCGTCGCGGGCGGCTCCTGCGCGGCGACGAGGATAGTGGTGCTGACGGCGGCGACGAGCAGAACGGCGGCACGGGTCATGCGCATTACGGCGGGTGAGTTCACTTTGTACTCGCATAAACACCCGACTTGCAAGAGTGACGCATCCGGCGTGTCGGCATACTCGGCACACGCGCCCGTACACCCAGAATCGGTCCAGGCTGCACCGTAGTATAAGGTTCGCGCGTCATGGGACCGTACGCAGCATTACGAATACTGCTCGTGTCGTCGGCGCTCGCCGGCACGAGCTGGAGTCTGCTCGCGAGTGCGCCGGATGATCGTCCGGACCAGCGTCCGGACGTCGGCGCGCTGATCGCGCAGGTCGGCGAGCGTGTCGCGGCCTACTACCAGCGCGCGCAGCGGCTCGTCTGCCTGGAGCGGTCGACGGTCGTGCCGATCGACGCCAACTGGAGCACGCAGGGATTCGCCCGCATCGTCGAATCCGAACTGCGCGTCGAAATCGACGCGGCCAACGGATTCTCGCTGCCCGAGGCGCGCGTGTCGCGGAAGATTCGCCGCGTCAACGGCCGCGAGCCGCGCGATCGCGACCGGACCGATCGCTCCGGCTGTACCGATCCGACGCCGCTCTCGCCGGAGCCGCTCGCGTTCCTTCTTCCTGGCCGTCGCGACGAGTACAGGTTCACCGCCGTTCGGAGCGGCCGGGAGCGAGATCGGGCGGCGCTGGTGATCGACTTCGCGACGTCGTCCAGCGGGCACCGCGCGAATCGGCCGGAACTCGTCGAGGACGAGCACGGCCATGACGATTGTTTTGACTGGAAGGGGCCGGTCGCGAACACCGGCCGTCTGTGGGTGGACGCCGAGACGCATGACGTGCTGCGGCTCGAGCGTCACATCGCCGGCCCGACCGACGTGCGCGTACCCGTGCCTCTCGAGCGGAAGTATCACTTCCCGTCCTGGCTGACGATCGATCGCGACGATTTGACGATGCGCTACAAGGAAGTGGTGTTCACGGATCCGGACGAGGTCATGCTGCTGCCTGAGTCGATCGAATCGGTCACCTTGCTTCGCACCGGATTGCAGTCGATCCGCCGCACCCAGGTCTTCAGCGATTACCGCCGGTTCCTCACCGCAAGCCGCATCATCAAGCGGCCATAACGACGTCCTGCGGTCAATTCACGCCTGGATGGGGCAAGGACCTGGTGGCCGACATGGTCGCGCGCCTGACGCCTCGCTGAGTCAGGGCTTCGTCGAATCGGGAAGACGCTGCCTGAGCACACGGGCTATTTGCTCGACTGCGTTGACCAATCGTATTGCAAGCACGATCAGAAAAATGATGCTGCCGATCCAGACGAGAAAGAGCAGGAACGGTATCAACGACACTACGCTGTACATGGCTCGAGATCTCCTCGTCGACTCAAAATGATTTGGGTTGATGGAGAAGCATCCAAGACGCGCCGAACTGGTCGCGCAGCATCGCAAACCGGTTGGCGAAGGGTGTTTTCTCCATCTTCATGAAGATCTCACCGCCGTCCGCGAGCAACGCATAGACCCGCTCCGCCTCCTGCTCGCGATCAAGAGTCAGGGTCAGGTAGGCACTTCGCATCGGCTCCGCGTGTGGAATGTCCGCTCCCATCAACACCGTCACGCCGATTTCGATGTGGGCGTGAAGGACCTTGTCCTGCCAGTCGGCAGGTATATTCGGGTTGGGCTGTTCCCGATGTCGGACGATCCCGGTGATCCTGCCGCCGAGGTGTTCCTCGTAGAAGCGGAACGCCTGCTCACATGTGCCGCGATAGTTGACGTACATGTCGAGCCGCATTGAGTCACTCCACCAAGACTGCCGTTCCGCTCGCCGATACCATCAGCATCCCGTTGTTGGCGCCGAGCACTTCGTAGTCGAGATCGACACCGACGACTGCGTTGGCGCCGAGCTGCTGCGCTTGCGTCTCGAGTTCGGTGAGCGCCATATCCCGCGCGCGCTTCAGTTCCGCTTCATAGGTGGCCGAGCGGCCGCCGACGATGTCGCGGATGCCGGCGAAGACGTCTTTGAAGACGTTCGCGCCGAGGATGGCCTCACCGGTAACGATGCCAAGGTACTTCGTGATGCGCTTTCCCTCGATGCTTGGTGTGGTCGTGACCAGCATGACGTCGTTCTCCTGACTGACACTCAGCGGGTCTTGGGAACGAATGCCTGGCGCATGAGCGTCGGGTCCAGGCCTGGCGTCGCGCCGCCGTCCGTGGCGAATCGATACAACGACGCGACGTAGATACCTTGCAGCGCCGAGAAGAAAATCATCAGGAACACCGCGCCGGCGAAGAACACGGCGACGGCCGCGACACCGATCGCCATTGACAGCAGGCCGGTGATCGCAATCAACGTGAGCCACGCACACACACCCGCCGCCCCAAGCGTCGTGCCACCGACCACCGTTTCGCCCCATGTCTTTCGGAATACGCTGACGGAGCGCCGGAATGAGTCAGGAATCGACTGCTCTTCAAAGACAAGCACGGGCACGATGAAGAAGGTGGCGAGCGACCAGGCGACGCCCAACACGCTCGCGAGGATCTTGCCAAGGAAGGGGACGCGATCGTGGATCGCGCGGATCGCAACGCCGACCGTCGCGGCCACGATTGCCCACATCAGGATCGGCCCGAGCCGGCGTCCCGCCGCGCCGAGCGCCGAGCTCACGGTCGGATCGCCGCCACGCATCCGCTCGGTTGCGCCGGCTACGACGGCCGCCTGGAAGAAGATCCCGATTGCGTAGGTCACCACGTACATCAGGAACAGCGGCAGGTAGAGATCCGGACCGTGCCGTTCGATGCGGGAGGTGTCGATGCCGAAACCGAACGCGGCCCCGGCGAGGACCGCGACCATGATGACGCCGGAGATGAGCGGCAGGACCATCAGCTCCTTGTCCTGCATGAGGATCCGGTACGACTGCCCCACGAGCTGGAAGCTACGACCGATGCGTCCCATTCTGCTTCTCCTTGCGATCCGGGTGTGTAGATGTCATATCACACGTCGAAGCTGGACCAGATCCCAGCGGTTGCCATAGAGATCCAGGAACACCCGCGACCGTTCCGTATGGTTCTTCTGCTGGCTGGCGAACGAACGTCACGCCCTTGGCGGTGTAGGCGCTGTAGTCGCGCCAGAAGTCGTCGGTATAGAGGAACAGGAAGACGCGGCCGCCGGTCTGGTTGCCGATCCGGCTCTCCTGCTCGGGCGATGAAATCACGTCTTGTCGACTACTCGCCTGCTCCGTCTCGAATCGCAATTCAGGCATAGGTGCCGATGCTTAAAAGTTGGAGGCGGTTCGAGCTTGCTTCAGGAGTGCGGTGATCTGCTCGACGGAAAAGCGCTGTTGTTTCACGGCACACCCTTCTGGCCGCCTGGCCGGATTGTGCCGCAGAACTCGCCGTCACGGTGGACCACCGACGAAAGAGCACCAGTGCGAGCGGCGTCAGGATGACACTTGAACTCAAGCAGGTACCACACCTCGCGAACGCGCTATCGGTCCGCGGATGTCGGCACGATGTCGGTCTGCAGGGTTGGGTTCGCCGCCGGCACGGCGGTCAGCGGCAGGCCGAGCTCGCAGCGCACGATGTTCGCGCCCTGCGCGATCGACGCGGTCTTGAAGAACGCGATGTCGCGGTTCCCGCCCTGCCGCCCGAAGCCGCAGTCGCTCGAGAGGATCAGTTGTTCGGGACTGATGTGCTCGAGGGCTCGGCGGATTCGCGCCGCGACGTCCTCGGGCCGATCTACCTGCAGGGTTCGGTGGCTGACGACTCCGACGGCAATTTTCTTTGGAAGCCGGCCTTTCAGGCGGCCGAACAACTCGATCTCCCTGAACTGCCGGTCGGTCATCTCCACGGTCCAGACGTCACCCTTCAGCGCGTCCAGATACAACTCGAACGACGTCTCGTAGCTGTCGTTCTCGATGACGCGCTGCATATTGGGATTGCCCCAGCACGTATGGATCCAGATCTCGACGTCGTCCAGACCCTGGACTTCGCGATTGAACGCCTCGATCATGAACTTCACTTCGTCGCTTCTGGCGCCATAGGTGTTCGCCCAGAAGTGGATCGTCGGCTCCTCGATCTGAATCAGCCTGCAGCCGCCGTCGCGCAACGCCAGCAGTTCCTTGTTCATCGCTTCGGCCATGTCCCAGATCACCTGTCGGTGGTCGGTGTACTTCGGCGTGTGGATGTCGAGGAACAGGCCCATCACCTGCGAGCAGCAGGTGCCGAACTTGACCGGATGCGCGGCGCGGGCCTGCGCCAGGCGCCAGATCTTCGGATAGTCGAGCGGCCGGTGCGCGATCGTGTCGACGACGCGCGGCCAGCGCCAGCCGGTGTAAATCTCGTTCAGCAGCGTGCCCGGCGGGTAGCGCAGCCACGGCGATCGCGTTTCCTCAGACTGGAGGTAATCGCCCTCGAAGCCGGCCCAGCGCTGCAGCGGATAGTGATGCCACGATCGTCCGGCCATGTCGTCGTCACAATGCAGGTCGCCGTGTGTGACGATGTCGAGTCCGGCGCGCTCCTGGTCGGAGATGACCGTCGACAGCGCGTCACCGAACTGCTCGCGGTAACGCGTGTCCATCATGCAGGTGTCGAGCGGGCGTCCCCACATGCTCAGGTCGAACCAGCGCGGCCGCGGCCACGAGCCGGTGATGGTCGTGGGCAGGATCAGATCTTTGGTGACAGTCAGCATCGGCTACGCGCGGATAGTGAGGCGGCACGGCCGGCGAGTCAAGTCGATCCATAATGCGGCGCCCAGGAAACGCAACGTCACCAGGATGAACAGTCCCTCCTGCCGTAGCTCACATCTTTTTATTACGCTCATCAATTCCGGACGAATGAACGCCATCGCGTTCCCTGAAGATAGACGGCGCCAGAGGTTCCAATGATCTCGTGGGAATTGCGCACGATAGCAATCCAACTAGTTGTCTAGAAAGGGCGCTGCGGGACGGTCAACTCGGCCAGCCAGTAACCCGACGTCGCAGCGGCCTGCGCGACTTGCTGGCGACCCGCATCGTCCATCGCCTTCAGCGCGGCTTCGCGTCGCTGCTCGAATACTTTTTCGAGATGTGCGCCGTAGTAGCTCCCATCCTGGCGCGTGGCGTATCGTTTCACCGATTCAGGGCTGCCGATCTTCAGCGTCTCGCCGAGTTCCAGACCCGCTTCGAGGTAGAACTCCCGGTCCTGTCCATCGGGCACGCCGAACACGAACGGCTCTCCCCAATCGAAAGCATTCTTGATCATCCCGCTGGGATATTTTCTGAGCAATTCGAGACCGCCGCGGTTGAGATACTCCAGCAGCAGCGCGCTGCCGGGAGCGGATTCCGCAGCGATCGCGCGCAGGGTTTCTTTCATTCCTTCTTCGGGGACGTACATGCTGACGCCCTCGCAGATGTAATAGGTCTTGCGTCCGGGCTGGAAACCGGCACGCCGCAGCACGTCGCCGAGGCTTTCCCGCGCGAAATCGATCGGGGCATAGATCACGTTGCCGGGCGCGCCGCCCAACGCCGCTTCGACGCGCCGCTTTTTGTACTCCTGCGTGGCGCCGTAATCGATCTCGATGATCGCGGCGTCCTTCAACAGTTCGGTAAAGCGGTGGGCCCGCGTATCGAATCCGGCGCCGAGGATCACCAACTGCGTTGCCCCGTTGCGCAGCGCGCGCACCATCGCTTCGTCGATGTAGCGCGTCCGCACCAGCATCAGCCAGACGAAGCCGAAGACATCGGGATCGTTGATGGCGTCCTGAAAATCCCGGTCGAGAGCCTTGCTGATCGGATGGTCGGCTATCAGCGCCAACTCCGCCGGGCCGATCAGCCGGTCGGCGATCCAATCGGGATTGCGCACGCTGGCATCGGGCTCGCGCGACCCGAGCGCCCGCGCCGCGGCGGTCAGGATCGCGGTGCGGGAGGGTAATCCATTGGCTTCCATTCAGGAATTATCGTTTCCTGCTGGAGGCGGCCAGCTGTCGGCGCACCTGTCGTTGAACATCATGACGGCTCTCGGCGGCGCTTCCCTCGCGTCGCCAGTGTTCTGGGGAGTGTTGGCGATCGTGTTCGGTGTCATCGCGATCTTCATGACGCTCACGTCGCCGCCTTTTCGCCAACCACGTGCTTGGCCACGCGACGCGCGCTCAGCGCGCCAATCGCGGCTCCAATAAACACACCTCCGAGCACCATCGTGATGATGTGCCGCACGACATCTTCCCCAGGCTCGCCGAGGCGAAGACCGAACGCCCTTGCCGCGAGACTCAAGGCGAGCATGCCGACGAACGATCCGGCGGAGAAAAGAAGCCCTGTGACCAGCGCACCGGGACAAGCCTGCTGCATGCGGCCTTTCCCAATCGGCCGCAGCGCAAATTCGAGCACCATTCCGGCGGCCGCATACGCGAAGAGAAAGTCGAACGGCGGTCGCAACACGTACGCTCCGAACAGGAATGCGCCGGTGATCCATCCGCTCATTGCGAACGCGAACCAGCGCCGCAGGCGGGCGTAACGCGCGAGTACGCGTTGTTGTGCTAACGCGATGATCGCTCCTGCAGGCAACAATCCAAAAGTGTGCGCCCCGACCTGCGACAGCGTCGGATGCACCTCATCATGCGGGCTGACGAGGCCGTGTGCCAGGAGAGCAAAGACACCGAACCCCACGGCTGAACCCAGCACATTGGCAAGGACCCACGCGATCTCGAAGCGGCCTCGGAACATCAGTCACTCCCGTCCGCGCTTCTTCTTCCTCGCGCCACGTGTCTTTATGAATCCAATGCGCGGTGCCGGGCCAACTCCTCCCGGCACTGAATACGACAACACCATGATGCCGCTGGCGGGAAGGATCCTCTGGTCGGCCAGCACCAGCTTTGTCGTACGACCTGGCGGCACCAGCGGAACACCTGATCCCAGGAGCACGGGAACGACGGCGAGTTCCACGGTGTCCACAAGCCCTGCGTCGAGAAGCGAGCGGAAGAGAGTGCCTCCGCCAAAGAGCCAGATGTCACGCCCCGGCTTCGCTTTCAGCGCCGCCACGACGTCCCGCGGATCGTCGTTGACGATGCTGATGCCTGGACGTCTGGAGGATGGAAGCGTCCGCGAGAAGACGACAACTTCGAGGCCCGGCATGGCGCCGGATCCACCCTGTGCGGTCACCACCTCATACGTCTTGCGCCCCATGACCGCCGTATCGAATTCCTTGAACAGGGCGTCAAAGTCTATCGACGGATCCATCACGATCCAATCGGCTTCGCCATTCGGTCCGGCGATGAAGCCGTCAAGACTCACAGCAACCTGGTAACGGAGTCGCCTGCTCAGTGTTCTGACCATATATCGCAATCCGTGTCCGCTTATGTCTCGCGCTCAGCCACCAGCGGAGCGACTGCTCCCTTCGACACGCGGTCCGAGGAGATCCCAGCGATTGCCCGGGATGTCAGTGAAGACCACGCCGCTTCGATCCGTGCACCGCGAACGAGCGCCAGCACGGCAAACAGAACGGCACCGACCGCAAATCCGAACACGCATTCACGGACTCGGTCGCGGGTCGGCACGAGGCCAAGACTTCTGAAGTCAGTTCGATCGAGGACGAGCGCTTCCGGCCACCCACACCGAATGCCCGGCCCAATCGCCCGCTGCGCCCATATCGCCGCAGCGATCGCCAGTAGCGAAATGCCGCCGCGACGAAAGTAATCGCGCCGTCTCTGAAGAACGCCAGCCCGCCGGTACCTCGCGACTTCGAGTTCTCGCCCACGGTCAACTCCTCATTCTTCCGCGATGCCCAGGATACGATCTTTTGCGAGAGGCCAGATCAATGGGACTTAGAAGCAGAACCGTCACGATCGCAGCGGCGGTTGCGCTCGTGCTGGGCGCCTCCCTTGTGGCTGCATGGATCGGGCGTCCTCACCAATCCGCGTTTCCTGAAATCGCCGAATCGAGCGGCCTCGCCGTCAGCCGCCGCACGCCGGGCCTGCTCTGGTCACACAACGATTCGGGGAGTGCCGCCGTGCTCTTCGCGCTCGACACCACCGGCACGGTGCGCGGCCGCGTCCGCGTCCCGATTCGCGCGCTGGATTGGGAGGACGTTTCGGCCGCGCGGTGCCCGTCGGGCAATTGCCTCTAGATCGCCGACATCGGCGACAACAAGCGCACACGCAGGCAGGTCCAGATTTATCGAGTGTCCGAGCCAGCGGCAGGCGATGCGGTCACGGCGATGCCCGAATGTGATGGAGGGGTTACGAGGCCCAGGCGCAGTTCATCAGCCCTTCAGGCTTCGCTTCCCGCCACGCTCCGTCAACTTTTTCGAGCAGGTGGTGCATCCCGCCGCCGCACAGTCCGCCACACGAATGCGCGAGGTAGACCATGGCGCGGCGCTTCGTCGAATCGAAACCGACGGCCGACGCCACCATGAAGCCGCCGGAGTCCGGGAATCGGTTATAGAAGCCGGTCCATCCAAACATCCGGTCGTCCTTCTTCGCCTCATTGAAGCTGCGTTGGATCTCCGCGGCCGGGACGACGCGATAGGGGAATCCGAGTTGAAACCCCGGTTGCAGCAGCCGGCGCGTCGCGTTTTCGGCCCGGAAATGATCGAGAACCGGCTTCCACTCCTTCTCCATCGGCGGGCCTGACGGCATGCAGTTCCGGTTCGTTTGTGTCTCCTCTTGAAAGATCAGCGTCGTGGCATGCGCCGCAGTCACTATCCACTCGTGCGGCAGCAGACTCGCGTAGACGGCGTAGGCCTCCGGATCCGAGATCGCTGTCACGTCGGCCAGCCAGTCCAGCTTGCGCCTGGTGCGCTCGACGAGTTCCGTTCCCCTGCAGAGCAGCGACGTCGACAACGGATTGCCACCGGCGAAAACAAGGTATTCCTTGCCTACTTCCCAGGGCCTGTCTGCTCCCACGCGCACCTCGCGGCCGGGATCACCTTTCCACGACTCCGCAACCTGAAACGTGGCGATCTCGACGATCACGTGATCACCGCGTGCACCCGTCGATTCCTTCTTCAGCACCTTCCCGCGGAAGACGACGTTGTTGGCGGCAAAAAGCTCGTCCGGCTTGTCGAACATCACGCACTGCGCATCCGCGGTCGCGTGCAAAAACATGAGAAAGATGACCGACAGCAGAACGCGAAGGATCATTGTTGCTCCAGATTACCCGATTACCGGTTTGCCAAATTTCCACATTCGGATGACTCCACCTTGGGCAGCCTAACGTCGTGCGCTGAGCCGCGGCGCGTCGGCGTCTCTTCGGCACCGACACCTGGCAATCGCTGCAATTCTCAAACCTCACCTGCGTTACCTTCTGGCTACAAATGGTTGAACGCTGAGCCACATTGCTGCGAATTGCAGGATCGCGAGGATAACAATCGCGAAAACGCGCGGCACGAGAGGGGTTGTGGTTCCGCGCCGGTATGTGGCACCAAGGCCAAGAAGAGATGCAGCACCGATGATAACGGTGAGCGTGACTTCAGTTGGCGTAAAGGTTCCGGTGAAGATTCGAGCCACCCCAAAGAGGAATAGCCAAATCGCGCCCATCACCAGGAACCAGAAGGCAAAGAGCGGTGCTGCGGCATTCACGCCCCAGGGAGATCGTCGAACCAGTAGACTCACAGCCACAACAAGAGGCGCAATCTGAATGAAGTGGCGCAAGAGCGTGTGGCTCACGATCCCAACGACGATGAGAGCGCCGGCGACGACACCGAGCCACAGCGCTACGCCCTCTCCGAAAATGAGCGTCGCGCCAGCGCGTGGGGACGAACCCGGATTGCGCGAGAGCGCGGCGATCGCGATCAGCGCAGCGAAGGTCGTGATAACCATGAGCTTCTGCTGGAACGTCACACGGCGTCCTTTCACGACAGCCTAACGTCATCGAACTGTCCCGCGCCGCGAGAACATGTACCCCATCATCCCGGTTGCGATCGACACGAGCACGAACCGCGACGTGATAAACAGCGCCGAGCGGTCTGCAGTCGATTCGCACGAGGCAGGTGTTCGCGACTACCGGCGCTTCCTCACCGCGAGCCGGATTATCAAGCCCGGGCGTCCTGAACGATAGCCAGGATGTTGCCTTCGGTATCCTTGAACCAGGCCGACTTCGCACCGCCTGCGGTCGCGATGCCGTCGACGGTCCTGATGCCGGGCATGTCGTACTCTTCGAACGTCACGCCGCGCGCCTTGAGCTCCGCCACCTCGCGCGCGACATCCTTGACCTGCCAGAACGCCTGGCTCGCGCGATTGGTTCCGGCGTTGCGCGTCGGATAGAGAAAGCACGCCGTCCCGTTGCCGAACTCATACCGGACGCCTCCGGCCACTTCCTCCAACGGACGAAACCCAAGCGTGCCCTCATAGAACGCACGCGCGCGGGCGACATCGGTTGCGGGCAGATACGCATACATCGGCGATTGTTGCAGCATCGGTGGATCCTCCCGCTTCATCGTATTCCCGTTCTCGGGATCATCTGGATGTGACCCACCTCGTCCGATTCCGGGCAACGTAGACTGCGCAACTGTCAAGGCGCGTTTCGCAGGTACTTGTCCAGAAACGCCAGCAGCTTTTCCCACGAATCCTCGTTCGCTCGCGCCTGCCCTTCCGGCGTGCCGCCTGCCATGTTGGGACGCTTGGAAACGGGATGAATATTCACTTCCCGCACACCCGTCGTCGGCACGAACGGGCGGGCTATCTGATGCCCGGCATTCTCGTACGAGTAGTGCTCGACGGGATGCTTGAAGTGATGGGCCTTGAGCCTCTCGACGACGCGGGCGGCGAAAATGTCGGACGGCCAGAGTTGGTCGTCCTTTCCCGAGAACATCAGCACCGGTGCGTCAATGCGCTCGACCGCAATCTCGGCGCGCGCCGCATTCTGCAGGCGCTTCAGGAAGCGCTCCCTGCCCGATAGCGCCCGATCGGCGACCGTGAAATGACTCGGCACGCTGGGCAATGGTTTACCCTTCAACGTCCACGCCGGCGTCTCCGAGTCGTCGCTCAGTCCCGGCCACACGACGTTGCTCGGCACGTTCGCCACGACAACGCGGAACGCCGACGGATATGTTGCGCCGAGCAGCAGCGCCAGTTCTCCTCCGCGCGAGGTGCCGAGCACGCCGATGCGAGTCGCGTCGACGGACGGCTGCGACTTCAGCCACTCGACGGCCATCGCGAAGTATTCGAGCGGGATGTTCTGCAGGAGCGGCGGCAATCCCTCCGCGTTGAAATACGCGAGCGCGAGAACGACGTAGCCGCGCGACGCGAGCCCGCCTGGAAAGCCGGCTGGCCCGGGAATGCCGCCCAGCGATCCCGGCAGCACGATCATCGCCGGGTGCGGTCCGGCGCCCGGCGGGTAATACGCCATGCCAACCAGACCGTGCTCGCGTACCGGCGCCATACGAACGTTCTCGGCGAGCGCGCGGCGCAGGATCGTCTGCGTCGCAATCACACGTCCATCTGCCTCGACTGTGAAGGTCAAGGGCTGCGCGCCCTGACCCGGCACGCCCGCAGGCGGCCGAGTACTCTTCGCCGACCAGATAAACCGCATCGGATCGGCGACGTCCATGCGACCGCGGTCGTCGCTCCGGAACGTGGCGCTCGACTGCCACACGCCACGATTGCCGTCCATGCGGATGGTCACGTCCTGTCCGGGTGTCATGCCGTCAAGGGTGATTTGGAAACGCTCGTCCAGCAGGACGGTGTCTGGGGTGATTTCGAAGCGGGCGGTCTGCCGCCCCAACGCCGGCGAGGCGATCAGCGAAAGCGCCTTACGGCCGGTGACCATCGGCAGTGGGACATCGAACCGATGCACTGCTGCGCCCTCACCACACGTCCGGCGATCGTTTGGCTGCGGGGCTCCGCGCGGTGGCGGACATAACCGCAGTTCAACCTCGAGCGGACCGACGAAATGGAGCGCCGCACCGTTCATCGGGCGTTGTTCGCTGCCGAAGTCGACCTGACGCCACGACCAGTACGCCTTGGTCGTTGCGGGATGACTGAGGGCCCAGCTGACATCTACGAACCGCACCCGCGCGACGTGTCCACTGAGAACGGCCAGGACGCGGCCATCAGGGGACCACGCCATTTCGCTGCACGGATCTCCGTCGCCGATGCGGTACAGGTGCCGGAGAACGCTGCCGTCGGGCCGCTCCAGGCGGATCGCGTAGCCAGGGCCATCGAACTCCGGTATTTCCTGACAGACCGCAAACATCTGCCCGTCCGGCGAACGAAGACGCCATACGACTCTGTTGCTGAAGCCGAGAACCGTGCATCCTGCCGATCCAATTGCCCATGCCGCAAGGATCGCGACGCCGAGCACGCTCCGCATCGTCGCGGGCGCCGCCGCATGTCCGCGCTTGTCAGGTAGCATCGCCGATCACCTAATGAGTAAAAAAGGCATCCGACAACAGCCGCAGGACCTTGCGTCGCTCAGGGTAATAGCCGACAGCGATCAAGACAGCACCAAAGAGCGGGAAGAAAGCGAGGCTGATCGCTTCGGTGATGTTATGTTCGGCGATCTCCTTCGGCAGTTCTTTGACGGCGGCCGTGACCGTCATCCCCATCCAGAGTGTCATGACGACCGCGACGGCGACAGCAAGGCGCATCTGACCTCTCACAACCGCGCCCCCCTCGGCTTGCACGATATGGCCGCTGGTGATCGGCAGGAAGCTGTTTCGCCCGGTGATCACACGGTGGAACTTGAAGGATCCTTCCCCTACACGGCCGACGAACGGCCGCGCGTCAATCGTCGTCGGATCCGGTTTGAAAAACGAGACGTTCGGCCGCACCAGCCGCCGCAGTATCTCTTCGGCTTCAACGGAAGACAGGCGCGTTTGGATACTGAATCGCGAAAGCATCGCTGTTGCTGAAGGCGCGGCTCAATGCGGTCACATTGTCGCACGGCCGTCATCCGTTCTGTCTGGATTCGTCTGCGCGATCCGCGGCACATTCAGCGTTTGCATCAGATCCTGAATCTGTTCGGGACGCATGGGCACACCCATGAGTGCGCCGAACTCGAGAAACGCGCAGACAAACAGCGTACGAAGGCGACGCATCGGCGACACCAGGCACCTCCAGGCGCTCAGGACGAGTGTCTTCGGGAGGACCTAGGCGGACGGTGGAGCGCGGAGTGCGAGAGGAGAAGCGTCGAGGGCGACGTCAATGCGCGGCGCGGGCTCGGCGGGAACCGGCGCCAGGAGCACGTCTGCGAACAGCGCGGGAGCCGGAGCGAGCTCGACGCAGAACGCAGCCGCCGAGATCGGGGCCATCGCGGTCGCAATGATGACCACGAGGCAGACGACCGATACGACCGTACGCTTGCGGCGCCGATCGGATTCTCGAGGTTCTGGTCCGGCCCGGCGCCGCAGCCGTCGAGTGACAGGGCGAAGCTCTGAACTTTAACTCTGGCCATCAGACCGGACATGGCTGTTGGTGATCCGGCCGAGCCGATCGACGGCGATGCCGGATCCGCTCACTCATTCGAAAGTGGAAAGAGGAGTTCGTTACCATCGGGGTCATCGATTCGGATCACGTGGTAACCCCACCACGTCGTCTGGAACGGCACCGACCGCTCGGCGATTTCCCGACGCAGCGAGTGCCGGCAACAGGCTGCGTCCCCGGAGTGACGTGTTCCTGCTGTGCACCGGACCGTCAGGGCCACGCCGCCCATCATCAACCCGATGCTTCCAACAAACCGTCACATCACACGCTCCGATGTCTCGGCGGCCGCGGCCCGTCCTGCCGCAGGAGCGCTATCGTTCCGGTTGCCACGCTGCCCGATAACAACACCTGCAGCACGAAATGCTCGGCATCCGGGGGGAGATGATTGCCCCATCGCGGCAGGATCGGAGTGGATTCCGCGAATGCGCGTGCGTACACCCTGGACCAATGTTCTGTTGCTCCAAACAAGTATGGCGGCCACCACGTCCAGATTTGCAGCCCCAGCCACACGCCAAGCGACACCAACGAGAGGGCCATCATCCAACGCCAGTCACGGCGAACTCCGAGCCAGAAGACCACCGCGGGCAGCAGAAAGCCCACGAGCGTGAGCGCATCGGCCGCCGACAGCGTACCGCGGCGTAACTGTTCGAATCCAGGCGCACAGCACGGTTGGTAGTTCCATCGACCGAGTGGAACCCAGGAGATGAGTTGCATGTAGACGGCAAGCGCCATCTGCCAGCGGAGTGCAGTTCGATACTGAGATTTCAGCGCACCCATGTCGGTCAGTCGAGCGGTTCATCATCGCACCGGTCTCCGCCCGGCACATGACGCTGTGGATCAACCCCTGCCAGAAAGGCCGACCAGCGCAACGAGCAACAGCGCGCAGGTCACCGCCATGCCGACAGCATCAGCCCAATCGAAGCCAGTAATTCTTTGGCGATAGAGATCGACAACAACGTCTAATGCGACAAGAACCAGGGAAGCGCTTGCCATTCGTCATTAGTGGTGATGCCGGCCTCATGTCCTGCCGGTCCAAGCGCTGAACCTGGTGGACGCTGTGCCGCTGAGTTCTATCATCTGCGGTGAACCCTCATCGCTCCCTAAACGTCCGCCCAACGGCCAGGTTTCAGCCGTGGCGGCTCATTGTCGCGCCAGCAGCCGTCGTCTGCAAACCCTTGTCGGAGGCGGTCAGACCGCTTCGCTCGGTCAGCGAACGTCCACAGTGATTTCAAACCGCGGATTCTGGCCCGTGTGGGGGATTGAGATAACTGCGTGACCTGCGGCCACGGCTGTGAACTGAAAGAGTTGCCTCGGCCCGCCGGGATTTTGAGGGGTGAGTCTTGACACCTTCGAGAACACGACCGCGGGAGAGGAGACGTTGGGGCGCTCATCGTACTGCCCGGGGCCAATCGTTTGGAGCGTGAGGTCGATCTCGTCACCCAACCCGACGGACAGGAGCCGTCCATTGTCGCCGTTGTCGAAAGTCCACACTTTGCCGGAAGGACGGGTGGGAGACGCGCAATTGGTCATCCACAATGTCCCGATAGTTGCGACGGCGCAGAGTTTATGCCGCCAAGAGACTCGAAGGAGCAAGCGACACATCGCGAGGCACCTCCATCGTAAAGTCAGTCCGGCTCGCGCGTTGCCCGCCAAGACCGTCCGCCGAACGTGCCGCTTCAGCCGCGGCAGCTCACGATCGCGTCGTCCGCCGTCGGCTGCGAGCGATGGTTAGGCGGCATTACGCTACAACAAGAACAGTTTGTCGCCGTCGATCGAGTACCCAGCCGCTCGTAACTCATGGACGACGTCGAGCGCGATGGACTAATACCGCCATCGAGTGGAATGCTTTCGCGTTCACCGTAGGGCGGCGCCTAACACCTCCTGCCGGGCCGCGCGCCGCACCCTGGCGAGTGTCAAGAGGGTGGCCGCGATGAAAAGGGCGATCAGGATGAAGCTGATCCGCACGGCCCACCATTCATTCTGCACGTCGGCTTCGCCGTGAGCGATATCCTGCAAGGCGAGCGCGCTCACTATGAGGCCAAGCGTCGCCACGATCCCAAGAGCTGTGGAGGCTGAGAGCCAGTGCCTGAGCGTCATCGATTCCTCCTTTGCGTCAGTTGCCTGCCTAACGTCAGTTGCCTGCCTAACGATCGCGCTTCAGCCGCGGGCCATCATGCGCCAGAGGCCCGACGGCTGCAAGCGCCTGTTAGCCGGCGCCCGGGTTGTGCACAGGAACGTGCGAGGTTTTCATTCTTGCGCTTTCCGAAGCCGTGGATCGTCGAGACGCAAACGATACATCACCTGGTTGTAGTTGTAGCGCGGTGTCTTCTCCGTCGCGCCGCTGAAGGAATCTGTGTAAGTACCCTCCAGGTAGATCACGCGACCGCCCTCTTGGTTGAAGAACGTATGCGTCACCACGTTGTAGAAGTTGTACTGGTCGTGGTGGATGATCTTCACGGCTTCGCTGTACGGGCCCTCCGGCTGTGCTGCCTCGGCGTAATAGACGTCGCCGGTGTGTTCAAGCAGAAGGATCCAGCGTCGGCGGTATTCGTTCCACACCAGACAGGACGGTCGCTTCGCATTCGGAGGCAACTGGACGTCGCGCTTCTCCCATTGCTTGGGATCCTGAATCGCGTTCCAGTTGTTCGGCACCCGCAACGATGGATACACATACCAGTAGCCATCGTGCAGGATGGGGTGCGATGAGACATGCCCCTTCGTGCAGGGCATCTGCACCCACGGCTTGAATGCTTGCTGAGCATCATCGAACAAGGCCAAACCGCACTCATCCGGAAACTTCAGGCCGTCCTGCCGCGTGTAGGTAGCGATGAGGCGCTCCTCGCCGTGGGGATCCTTCATCGGGATCAGGCCCTCGATCCACACCAAGCCTTCGCGGGGCAGAGGGAGCATCTCCTTGGCGCGCCCCTCCGCGTCGGTGAAGTAGCGATAGTTCACTGCCACCGCTGGGTCGTCGCGCAGATCGCTCGTGGCCGCCGAGACACTGAAGTTCCAATACGCCGTTCCGATCGTGTCGCCCCAAATCCAGAAGATCTTGCCGCGGTAAATGCCCGCGGAAGCCGTGTCTTGCCCGAGCACCTGGGCGTTCAACAGCGGCGCTTTCTTGGGCACGGGCAGACCGGCCATCACGCTGTCGCGATAGATGCCCTCGCCCGTCAGACGATAGAGCCGTTCGGCGATCATCGTCCGGCGAACGCGCATCTCCCGCATCTTGCCGGGCTCAATCCTTACGTTGGCACCACGCCCGAAGGGTGTTTCCTCCGGATATTCATAGCCGTGGCTGCGAATGCTGAGGAAGACTTCGCGCGTGCCCAACGATGGCTCATCGAGAGCGGCCACGCCCGCGCTGTCAGTCCAGTATTTCACCTCGTTAGGGAGCTTCAGTTCGACCAACGGTACGCCGCGGCCGGTCTGTTCATCGACCACGCGTACCACGAAGTATCTTGACGTCCCGCCACGGACGCAAGACCACGGCAGGGCAGCCACGATCAAGACAGCCACGATCCGCAAGGCGAGGCTCACGGAGGACTCCATCGCCTGGCATGCATCGGTTGGTTCATCCCGGTGTCGATCAGCGGGCTAACGTTTGCGGTTCAGCCGGGGCGGCCTCTTGATCGCACCCGCCGTCCGTGCAACGGCATGTTAGATGGCGAACGTCGAAGCAACTTGTTCCTCGAGCAACGGCGCCACAACGAAAGCACCAAGTGGTCCATCACGAATCGATCACTTAGACGCGGGCTTCTGCGGCGCGATCGGTGTCCTCGAGTACATCCCCAAGGGATGGCCGGCTGGATCACTGACAAGCCCAATGGCTCCAATGCCGTTTGGAAGGTTGAAAGGGAATCCAGGTACGATTGTCCTTCACGCACACTTACCGCCAGATGAATGCTGATATATTCGTCGCGCCTCGGCAGAGTCGTATCGCTTTCCTCAATTCGTGTTGGCACAAGGCGCGGCCGTGTTCACACTCCCTGCCCGTGAAGTGCTTCTCCAGCACGGGTAAAGCTCGAGCGTCTCCCAATTGCCCCAGGGCCCAGACAGCCCGATTGCGCTCTCGCAGCGTATGTTTCGGTGACTCGATGTACGCCATCAGGGCCAGAGCTCCGTCTCCCGGCCGCTCGAGAAGCGCGGCTTCGCTGGCTGCGTGAACACCTGAGCCAATGAGCCAGGTGGTGCCCAAGACCAGTGCGGCGATCAAGACAAGGGCGATCACAACGGCACGCCTCACGAACCGCACAAATCGGCGACCGTTCCACCGTGCTCCATCGCGAAAGCCGGTTGACATGTGTCCTCCATCGTTCGACACAAGCGAGCAATCCGACGCGAAGTGTCTGTCCGCCTAACGTAACGCGTTTCAGCCGCGGCGGCTCATGATCGCACTGGCCGCCGTCGGCTGCAAGCGTTGTTAGGCCGCGAATGACGACAGTCGGGATCCATCGGAAACTGCCCCTTGCGGAATCGAACTCCTTTACTTCAAACCTAGCTTCTTGCCGGCCGAGAGCAACTGAATAGACTCGCGAATGCGCCGCTTCCGCGTCTCAGGTCGCTTGGCCATGTGAATCCAGACCACGAAATCACGCCGGTTCCTGGCCGAGAGTGCCTGAAAGAACGTCCAGGCTTTGGAGTTGGCCTTGAATGCCGTGCCGATGTACGCCGGGAGCTGGGGTATCTTCGGCTTCGGCGCATAGCGGGTCTCCGTGGGAGCCGCTGCGAGGCCCGGCGCGGCCAGCAGGCCGGCGGCCTGGAGTTCCTGCCAGCGCCTCCGGTTGGGACCAGACCATTTACTCGTCGGCTGGCGCGGGGTGACCTTGATCGCGTAGAGATTCTCGTCCAAGCGTTTGATCAGGCTATCGACCCACCCGAAGCAGAGCGCCTCGCGCACGAGATCCTCATAGGGCATCGATGTGATGCCGGTGTGTTGCTTGTGGCGGAGGAGCCAGATGCCGGGACTCGATGCGTGGTGCTTCGCGAGCCACTGCCGCCACTCTTCCCGCGTTCGCACATCCAACTGGCTCAGAGTCCACGCCATGGTCACCGCCTGTGGTGACTGGTTGACGACGCCAAGTCGTCTGCGTAACGCCCGCAATTCTGCTGCGGCGCGATCATAAAGAATGCGGCAGGCGAGCGGAGCGAGCCAGCCGCTTCCGACAGAGGCGCCGTCAGCAGCAATTGCTCGTTAGGCAGCGGCATCGCGTGCTGCGATGTGCTTTCCCGGAGCCAAGACGATCAGAAGCGCGCCGATGATGCCAAGCGCAACAGCGGTGATCAGCCACTCGGCGCGTGCGGTGGGAACCTGGATGGACATGACAGCCATGACGGCGGCGTGCGCAAAACTCGACCACGCAGCAAAAGCAATCACGCTGCGATGCGCGGACGGGTCGCGTGCTGCCAACAGCAGGAAAATCCCGAGCGTCGCATAAAGACTAAGCATCATGGCCTCGTCGGCCGTTTTGAGGGCGATCCGCAGGGCACTCTCGCTATGCGGTTGCAATACGCTCCCTACCATGATCACCATGGGAAAAATGCCAGCCGAAAACAACAATCCGACCAACGCCAACACGACCTTGAGGGATCGTTCTCGATTCATGATGCCCCCTTCTTCAAGTCTGAATGGGAGTGGACACCCCTCACAGGCATGTGCGGGATAGAGTGAGGTTGAGCCACTGGTATGACCCCAGCACCGCTGCCTAACGGATTGGCGTTCACCCGCGGCCGCTCATGATCGCGCTGGCGGCCGCCGGGTGCAACGCCTGTTAGGCAGCCTCCCTCGAGGCAACGCCGCGCGGAGACGAAGCGTCGCCTGACTCTGGTTACCTCACGCGCCTCGGACCCAAGGCAGCGTTCGCTTCGCGAATTCACCGTTTCCCGTGAGGAGATGGAATACGTAGGAGCCCAAACAGAACGCGCCGAAGATCAGCGCGCCGAGTGCCACGAGCAGGAACGCCTCGAGTATCCACGCCAGCACGTCCCAGCCTGCGAGAAGCGACACGCCGATGAGCAACATGAACGTCGCGGCCATGCCTTGCGCGAACCGCCGTGGACCGGGCGCCGGCGTCAGGGCCGGACGTCTGGTCGGAGCGGCGACGAGCCAGTTGTACAGCTTGTCAAACGGATTCAGCCCGGGCATGAGCGCGTTCCACCAGAGGACGGCCGACAACATCAAGAACAGAGGCGCCGCTTGAAAAAGCACGCCCGCCAGTACAACGACACCAATGACGCGCGGCTGAAACATCAACGCCGGGTACTGAAAGTCGCACGTGCCGGCGGTCGGGTTTATGAACCCTTGCTGCTTGATGAAGTTGATCTCGGCCTCTGACATACCGACCTCCGGCATTATCGTTCGCTGTCAAGCCTGCCTAACGTCATGCCGATAAGCTGCGGGCGCCGCAGGCGACCGCCAGCTTCATTGGCTTGTTAGCTCGCGCGACTACGGTACCGTCAATCACGCATATACGGCGCGATGTTGTTTGCCACGACAGCGAACTCGGCCTCGGTCAGTGGGAGTTGCTGGAACGCGGCCCAGCCTGCCTTGGGGTACGTGAGAGGGCTTGCGGCTGCGTCCGAGCCGTACAGCACGCGCTCGACGCCGATCTGGCGAATGCGCGCCGCGATCTGCTGCAGCTCATCCGGCGACATGGCCGGCCGAACCACCGCCGTTGCGTCGAACCACACATTCCTCAGACGCTGATCCCGCCTCGTGATCGCATCCGCAAAAACACTCAGCGCCGAGTCTGTCGCCGGCCCATAGCCACCCGCTCCGGCAAGATGCGCGATCTGCAGCGGCACGTCAGGCGCGGCGGGCAGGAGCTCATTCAAAAACACATGTGCCTCGTCCGCGCCGTATTTTCGTTGCTTGTCGATCGACGTCCGCATGTGCACCACGATGGCCATCCGAAAATCGTTCGCAGCTGCGAAGACCTTGCGGACCTGCGCGACGTTTTCGGGATTATCGAGATCGACGTCAGAATTGCCGAAATGCAGCTTCACGCCATAGTGCAGCACCGGATCTTTGCTGCAGCGCGCCAACTCCTCGAGCGCGTAGGGCTTCAGGGGATTGAAGCTGCAGAACGCGCGCAGCCGATCCGGATACTGCCCGACCTGCTGCGCCGTCCAGTCGTTCTCGGCCCTGACGTGCTCGTATTCACCTGCGACCGGCGCCCGGCTCGCCTTGCCCCAAGTGTACGCGGTCGACAACACCAGTGCGCGCTGAATGCCTGCGGAATCGAGTAGTGCAATGAGGTCACGCGCGGTAAGGCCTGGCGCGTTCGGCTTGCCCGATACCAACGCGGCCGCGGCCGGACTGAATAGGTGCTGGTGGTAGTCGATGATCGGCGTTTGCGCAACGAGCGTCGCCGGTAGCAGCAGCAGTCGAACAAGGGTCGTGCAGAGCCTGGATCCCATTAATCGCTCCTGAATGCGTGGACCCGTCAGCGGTGCCAGCTAACGTGATGCCGCTCAGCCGCGAGCGGCGCATCAGCAACTCGGTCCGGACCGAGCTGAATGATGGCACAACATCGGTGCCGCTCGTCGGCTGCAGCGGCTGTTAGACAGCCCGAACCCGCCAGCTGCCAAGAACGTGCGCCGGGGGTCGGCCCTGACATAGCGCTGCGCAATCATCTGTCAGAGCTCGCGATAGAAAATGAGACCGTTCCCGTCCGGATCCCGGAAGCCAAACTCCCGAGTCCCGCACGCCGTATCGCGCACCTCCATACCCATATCCACAACTCCATTCGCCGCGAATTCTGCGAAGAGCGCATCCGGATCGTCGACGTTGATGCGAAACCTCAGTCTCCCTGCAGTTCCGCGTTCGAACTGGTCAGGATGCTGCCATTGCATGTGCAGATGCACATCATCGCGGAACACGCCCGCGTAGTTGTCGGGCTCGTCGGCGTACCGAAAGTCCAGCTGAAACCCAAGCCGTTCAATGTAGAAACGGAGAGCATTCTCCACGTTGTGAACATCGAGAATGGGAATTGCGTCCCTGAATGTCGCAGGTGCCATATGAGTTAACGTCGCGTTCGATCTTGGAGTGTTTCGTCTGGCTAACGTTGCGAATGAGCCGCGCGCGATTCTGAGCCAGCGCGCGTCGGCTCCATTCGGGTGTTAGGCGGCTCTCCTTCGTGAACGCCGATTCGTCTCGCCTTGGGCATCGCCTCTTGCGAACAGCAACAGGGTCAGGCCAAATCCACACCGACCTCACCTGCTGCTGTTCGATCGGCCCCTCGCGCGTCAGGGCGAAGGACATCTTGAGCGAATCGATAACCGCGGCGTGGGCGCCTTCTGCTTCAGTGATTTGCAATGAATACGATCGCCTCAAATCGCCCGCGGTTGAACCTACGCCGAAGCCATCGCTGGTTCGGAAGCGTCGGTCGCGGACATCAATACCCCACACCGAGAATTCATCGCACGGCCACTCCCGGATGTCGACCACAATCGCTGGAGCAACGGCGGAGCCGGGCAACGTGATTTCGAGTGCCGGCGAAAACATTCCCTCCTTGAACAGGTCCACTAAACGCACGTGGTCGCGGCCGAAGAAGCGGTATATCTCATCGGCCGACGTGCCCAGTTCGATTCGGCCGGCACGGCCACTTGCGAGAACATAGTCGTCGCCGCCGGACTCCTGCACCGGGATAGACGGCCGAGCCTCGGGCGATGAGCCAAGAACCAAGGCGACGACAGCGAGCAGCGTTCTCGCAACTCTGATCATGCATTCCGAATGCGATTCGTCCGCCTAACGTTTCCGCTTCAGCCGCGCGCCGCGGTCGCGCGATTGGCCGCGGCTTCGGCGCGTCGGCTCCATTCGGATGTTAGGCGGTGCTTTTGGAACCGTCTGCCCTCTTTGCCCTCTAGCGGCTGCCTTAGCCAGGGTCTGCTTCACTCGGAGCG
>WNGB01000979.1_pt1 | contig 47211 bp, 46 predicted proteins | sample 5400681 | NCBI WGS metagenome assembly WNGB01 (sample SAMN13153367, study PRJNA577476) | soil metagenome | isolation source: 115 cm soil or saprolite under grassland replicate 2 | place: USA:California | collected 2016-06-15
AGGCGCCGGAGCAACCGCGTCGGTTTGCGCAGAGGAGGCGCTGCTCGAGCCGCCACTGTTCGAGGCAGTCACAACAACGCGAATCGTCGCGCCGACATCCGCGGCGACGAGCGCATAGCCGGTGCCCGTCGCGCCCGCGATGTCGGCGCAGCTGCCACCGCCGCCATCGCAGCGACGCCACTGGTAGGCGTAGCCGATTGGAGTCGTGCCCGTCCAGCTTCCCACAGAAGCAGTCAACGTCTGATCCTGCTGAGCAAGCCCGGAAATCGTCGGCGGGCTCGTGTTCGCCGGTGCGACCGGAGCGGCGGCGACAACGGCAGTCTGTGGCGAGGAGGCGCTGCTCGAGCCAACGCTGTTCGAAGCCGTCACCACAACGCGCATCGTCGAGCCTACGTCGGCGCTGACGAGCGAATACGAGGTCGCCGTGGCGCCTGCGATGTCGGCGCAACTGGCACCGCCACCGTCGCAGCGACGCCACTGATAGGCGTAGCTGATGGGCGCGGTGCCAGTCCAGCTCCCCACGGAAGCAGTCAAGATCTGATCTTGCTGAGCACCGCCCGAGATCGTCGGGAGATTTGTGTTCGCCGGAGCCGAAGGAGTCGACGTTTCGACCACGAGCTGCGGAACGGTCGCGGATCCGCTCTCGCGGCTTGCGATCATGACCGCCGAGCTACCACTTGTCGTGGCAACGAAGCTCACGCTGCCATTTCCGGTCACGAGCGAGGTCACGTCGATGGCAGTCCACTGTCCCGAGGTCGTTGCCCCGGAAACGCCCGCCACACTGGTGGCGGGTGGCGGAGCATTGTTGAACGTAATGGCAGACTCGCTCCAACCGTTACCGGCGGAACGCACCTCATAGCCTGCCGACGAGTTCGCCGCTGACAGACGGAGCGTCGCGCGCGTGACCGTACCGGTGAGTCCGCTGAGCGTGAAACCGAAGTAGGCACGCTGAATTGGTGAGCCGTTGACCCGCAACTTGGAATCGTTGCCGTAGTTCGTCGAGGGCTTGTTGGAGCTCACATATGCGTCACCCGACGCCGTAAAGGTCTGTGTTACGGAGGTTGCAGCTCGAGTGGAGGCACCACTTGCCGTCGCGATGGATAGAAGAGCGATGGCGAGCAGACTGGAGCTCACCCGGGGGTGACGCATCACTTCGAGCTTCCTCCCCTCGCGCAGATTATGACCCGAGCCAAAGCCGAGGGCCGCAGCCCTCGACCCAGCGATTATAGGCTATATCCTGCAATTCCAATAGCCCTCGCCTGCGGACGCTTCCGAGCCGCTTGGCGTCGGCGGAGTCGCGGCACGTTGGGGTACCGCAAGGCCTTCTTCGCCTGCTCGAGCGACGACCAGGCTCGGAGAGATCGCAACGCCTGCTTGCGAATAAACGCCGAAACGGGCAACTGGCCGTGCTACCCGAGGAGTCGCCGAGCAAGCGGGAACCTCAGAAGTTCCGGGAACGTTTCGGAGGCAGCCAAGACCCGACGGCTGTGGAGGACGACCGCGACTGACGTGGAAGCGACGACCCCCAAATCGAGCAGGAGCGAATGGCCTCCCGCGACCCTGACGGCGATCAGCGCCGCGAGGCCGACGGCGATTCCGCTGTAGATCCGTAGATAGCGGAGATCGAAGAATTGCACGGTCGTCGCAATGCCCAGCGCGGTCTGCTTCAGGACGTTATGAACGATGAGTCCCGCCGCCGTGCCCATTGCCGCGCCCAACGCTCCGTAACGCCAAATCAGCCAGGCATTCAGTACGAGACTGATCGCGACTGCTACCGCATTCACGACGACGATGTACCGAATCCGACCGAATACCATGAGCGTTGTCCCATTGAAACCGAGCGCGCCCTGGACATAGAACCCAACCGCAAGAATAGACAGAAGGATCGCCGAACCGGCGTAACGCGACCCAAATGCCGCCACGGTGATCGGCTTCGCGAGCAGGAACGTCACGGCGAAGATAGGAAACGAGAGTACGCCGATCCATGACGCGGTCCGCCAATAGAGCTCATTGATGTCATCGTGCGCTCGGCGGGCGAAGAAGCGGGAAGCGAGGGGAATGAACAATGGCGTGAAGCTAAGAATCACGAGCTGGCTCAGACCTGCCGCAGGCTGCACGGCCTTCAATTCTGCGACCTCGTTAGGACCGTGGAAGTACTGGAGCAGCAAAGCGTCAGAGACAAGCAGCACTACGTAAACCAACTCCGTCGTCAAGAGCGGAATCGTCAGCGCGAAAATTCTGCGGGCCGGGATGGAAACTGAGTCCAGTCGGAAGCGGTCAAGTAGCCCGACTTCCCGGCATGCCCGATAGAGCACGGCCGTGAAGAGGGCAAGGCCGACCACCTCAGCGACGACGTAGCCAGTAGCGAGGAGCGAAACTCCTCCTCCGCTCGCAACCACGACCAACACGACCAGAAGGCGAAGACCTGGGGCGAGGACATACATCCGGACAAAGATCGGACGCGCTCGCGCCAGGACGGCGAGGAGCCCAATGAGGATCCAGTCAAGAGCTTGAAGGGGCGCGAGCAGGATCAAGATCGGGAGGAGCGAACCGACTGTTCCGTCTCCTCCGAATGTGCCGGGAAGCAAAGCGTTGAGCACGAAGAACCCCGCCACTTCGGCAGCGCCGAGACCGGCTACGGTCGTCACTACGAGGATGATGGTCCCGAAGAGCTTGTCGTAGTCCCGCCGCTCCTCGTAGATTGGCACGAACCGGCTAATCGCGCGGTGGAGCCCGAGCGTCGCAAGCGTTGCGCCGACAGTGACGAGCGAGAGCACGTACTCGAAAGCGCCATAGGAACTCTTGGATAGCGCGCGGACGATCATGATCTGAATGACGAGAGCCATCACCACCGACAGGAGACGTCCGACCAGGAGAAGCGAGGAACTCCTGATCTGACCGCGGATGGCATCCCCGGCCTCTTGCTCTCCCATGCGATCCACCGATGTAACGGAGAGCGACGTCACGACCGAGCTCGCGGCGAAAGCCTTCGCGCATATAGCCGCCAGATCTCCGCGAGCGCTTCCCGGCGAACCTCCTCTGGATCCCGCGAGGCATCGACAATTACCGGCTCAGGCAGTTTGCTTGCCAAGTCGAGGTACTCCTGCCGATGTCGTTCGAGTTCCTCTAGCGCGTGCTCAGGCTTTCGCGCATGCAGGACGGCGGCCGGCGCATCGAGGATGAGCACTGTGTCCGGCGTCGGATGCACATGCGATAGGAACCAACTGTGCGTCCGCTCACGCACGTTGCGTCTGCGGAGCGACGGTAAGAACGCATCGTACGCGTAACGATCGAAGATGACGATTCTTCCGAGCGCCAGGTGAACGAATCCGGCGAAGTATCGGACAATCGTGATCAACATGCTCACGCCTGGAATCGAATAATTGAGCGAGCTTCGATGACTTTGTCCGAACCCCATGTACACGTATCGTGTCGAAAACGTGGGATGGAACGATCGCGTCAAAGCTCGGGCGAGCGTCGTCTTACCCGCTCCGTCCGGCGCTAGCAGTGCAACCGCAAACCCTGGCCTCGTCGCGACGCGGACGACATCTCCGACGATGCGCAATGTTCGGTTTGCGGCGTGTCGTCTAGTCGCATGACGTTGCCGACGTTCCCACTCCCGTCGCCATGCCGGACCTATTTGTTCGAGCTCTCGCCACGCACCGCATTCGACGCGTGTCAGCAAGTCGTCCGCCCGAAGCCGACCACTTAGAGCGGCAGGGAGGATTCCCATTCCTGTGGGATTCATCTCTCTTGCGGCAACCACGAGTTGCTCCAGCTGATCCCGGTGCCGTGGGTCAATCGACCCCTTGTCCAGCATGCAATGCAGCAAGAGGCACCAGAACCCGTCGGAAGGGGCCAGAAGAGAAATCCCCTCTCGCCGCTCCCTCCGCATGAGGATGCCGCTCGCCGCATCGGTTTCAACCGTCTGGTATGGCCCAAACATGATCTCGGTCACGACGTCCAGCTTGATCCATTTGTCGGTCGCAGCGTGGTAGGTGACGAAGAATGAGTGCGCGCCGTGACCTAACGCACGGATCCGCCCGAAGTGGAGACGATCGAGGACCGTTGCAAGCTGTGGGATCTGCGAACGCGCAACCAGAAGATCGACATCGCGGCTCGTCCCATCGAGTTGAGCCTCGCCACGAAGAACACACCAAGAAATGTCTGCGTCATCCAGTTCGGCGAATAGCACGCGCAGAACAGGGTGCAGAATCACCCCGCACTCCCCGTCAATTTCGCCACGCCAGTTCGTCGAAGTGCTCGAGCGCGTGCCTCCAAAGCGCTGTATACCACCCGCGCTCGAGAGCGCTCCGCAATCCACCCTCTGGTATGGGCAGCGGCCGGCCGTGGTCGCCGATGGCGCAGGCGCCTTCGGCGTCAGTCAGCCTGGAAGCAATTCCAGCCACATGCCGTGACCAACATGCGAGCACGAGTGGTGTCAGAAGAGAACGGTCAAGGCCAACTCGATCCGCGAAGCGAGCTAGAACGCGGGCCGCCCACGCATCTCTCCCAATGAACGCCTCATGAAAGGCTACGACGCGTTCCTGAGGTCTCAGCGCGCGACGCTGGGCGAAAGCCACGTACGAGAGGAAGAAGATCAAGTCGTGCGCAGGAAGACCACGCGGGTTGGACTTTTCCCAATCGACGGCGCCGATGCGATCCTGTGCCGTCAGAATGACGTTAGGATGCGCGAGATCCCCATGCTCAAAGACGGCGAACGTCATTGGCGTCCTTAGCGCCGCAAGGCCTTTGAGGGTTTCCGCGACGAGCGCTGACATCTGATCGTCCGAGACCAGACGCTCCAATTGGCGGAGCGGGGTTTCGACCAGCCCTTGATACCAGTCCGCCTCCATCGGCCCGGCCGTCGCCTTCGCCAAGCTCGCGAGCCAATCTGTCACAAGATCGATCCAGCGACGCGGGTCCCGCCGCACCCGTGCCGGATCAAGCGGTTCGCCGGAAAGAGCGGTCTCGACGAGGAACGGATGGTCAGCGAGATCTCCCGCGGCGACGACCTCGGGAGCGCTCCCGTGAGCATCACCCCAGACCTCGTGAAGGATGGCAAGACTCGCGGCCTCACGCGCGAGTCGCTCCCGGTCACCCGCCAGACGGGACAGCTTCGCGACGAGCGTCGGCCGCTGCTGCCCTTGGGGATGAAGTAGCGCAACGACGCAGGTCGAGGCTATTCCGGGAGGCGTGATCAGCAGATGCGACATCGGCGGCCGGTACCCGTAGCGATCGAGGCCGAATTCGTCGCGATGAGCAGCAAGAAAAGCCGCAAGCCCGCTGTTGGAACGTTCTGCGGGCGGCAGGACGGCGAGTAGGCTCACGTGCCGGACAAGCGGTTCGAACAAGCCGACCTTCGCGAGTAGCTTCGCCAGCATCGCCTTCGTTCGCTCGACGAACGTATTTTCGCGCCGCGCGAGCGCGCTGTTGAGTGCGTTTCGGTCGAAGAGCGGAACGATCGCACCACGGAAGCGAAAGCTCGGGAAGTGCCAGTAGGTCTCTATACGATGGAACCCGAGCCGGAGCAGCGTTCGGCGGTAGCGTCGCGGTAAGCCGGGCAAACGGATCAGCCGTTTCGGTGGAAGTTCCACATAGAGCCATCCCCCAGGTCGCAAGAGCGCTCTGGCGAAGCCGGCGTAGCCAATGGCACTTGCACTCACAACCGCTCCGTCGAAATGTGGTGCTTCCACTTGGTGCAGTTCTGGCGTCTCAAGGATCTCGACCGAGGCACCGCCTGCCTTGAGCGAGGCAACCAGCTCATCATCATCGCCAAGATAGGCGACCCGGCCGAGTCGGACGTCCGGAAGCAGGAAACGCCAGTCGATCCGGTGAGAAGCGCGAAGCAGCGAGAAGCGGTCCGGCACGGCGGGTCCGGTCGTTTCCTCAGACCTGATGAGCATCATCGGGTCCCTCTGCCGACTGCGCCAGCAGAACCGAACCCGGGCCTCCCGAGGACACCTGCAACCTCGAGATTCGTATGGGTAGGTCTAGGCGGACGTGCCCCTCAGCAACCACTACTCGATAACTATCAGTCTGGCGCCTGTAGAAGGTTGGCGTCAGGCGAGCCGGGATACGTGCTCATGGTCAGACAGTGACGTTCGGAACTGCCGCCTCGAGCACCGCGTCAATGGCCTCGCCCTCCTCGAGATACTCGGCTTCGGCGTTGACGCTCCACACGTCGTATTCGCGGCCCTCGATGGCGTTGAGAGTCGCGAGCAGCGCGGTCCACATCGAATGATCCTGGTTGTTGTACCGATGGAGCCCGTTGCGGCCGCAGGTCTGAAGGTTTTCGAAGGTCGCAAGATACGGCCGGATTACGTGGAGAGCCCCCTCGTAGGCAGAGTCATACATGGGGTATGCCTTCGGCACGAGCACTTTGACGCCGTCGACAACCAGGTCCGGATCTATCAGCCCGATTCGTGCAAGCTCACTCTTCGCGAGAGCAACGATCTCGTCGTTCGGCATCTCCCAGATCTCGTCTCCTTCGAAGCAGAAGTACTCGACGCCCAGGCAGGTCGTGCCGGGCTGGACCATCGCCTCGCTCCAGACACCGTAATTCTGGACACGACCCGCGCGGGTGCCGGGATCGTGGAGATAGATCCAGTTGTCCGGAAACGGATCAGCTTCCTTCGTCATGAGCGCGACCAGGATCAGGTCGCGATAGCGCAGGCGGCGCGCAGCGGCCCGCACCTCTTCTGGAGCCGGTGGGTCGAGGTTGAGGACCAGCTCGCTCAGCGGAATGCTCGAGACGACCGAATCGACGACGTGCTCGATCAGATCACCGTTCGAACGCATGACGACGCTCTCGATACGCCCCTCCGAGTGCTTGAGCGCCATACATCGCTGCTTGAGATGCACCGGCACTCCGTCCTCCTCCGCCTTTGCCGCGAAACGCTCCCACATCTGCCCGGGCCCGAGGCGGGGATAACGGAACTCCTCGATCAGAGTCGTGACGTGCTCGCGGCGAAGTCCGAGAATGTCGAGGACGGCCTTGCCGAGCGAGAAATTCTTGATCCGCTGCGCGGCCCACAGGGCGCGAATCTCGGAGCCGGGAATACCCCAGAGCTTCTCCGTGTACGACCGGAAGAACGCGTCATAAAGCCTCCGGCCGAACTTCGAGGTCACCCATTCCTCGAACGTCTCAGCCTCGGTGTTTCGATGTCGCGAAGCCCAGAGATACGACAACGCGCAAAGCGTGGACTCGAACAGCCCAAGCCGCCCGACCACGTCCTTCGCCGTGATCGGGTAGGAGAAGTACTTGCCTTTGTAGTAGATGCGCGAGAGTCTCGGCCTCGTCAGAAAGTCGTCGCGGAGCATCTCCTCCCAGAGACGTTGGATCGGTTGCAGCTTCGTGAAGAATCGGTGACCGCCCAGGTCGAACCGGTAGCCGTTGAACTCGACCGTCTTCGCAATCCCCCCCACGCTTCCGTCGGCTTCGAAGACGGCACCCGGATGTTTACGGCGACCGAGAACGTATGCCGCCGTGAGTCCGGCCGGGCCCGCACCGAGAATGGCCGTTCCGATGCTGTCGCTTCCTGACGAAGCGGGATGGGGTCGCCGCACCCGGACGCGCAGCTCATCGGCGACGGTGGGCGACGCTTCGACCCCCCCGTCGCGAGCTGCGGCGCGTCGCAACATTCTGCGGTTCCCCTTCGATTCCTGAATCTCACTCACGCTGTCTCCCCTTTGGCGTCGTCGGTCATTCGCTACGGCGCCTTCGCACGCAGATCTGCCGGAGCACTGCTGCGCGGGCGGAAGCGGCGCAGCACGCGTTGCACAAGGGCCTGGAACACGAGTCCCACGAAAAGAGCATTCGTCACGAGATACCTCGGGCCCAGCCGTCGCGGTTCCTGGACGAGACGGAAGACCCATTCCAGCCCGGCGCGTTGCATCCACACGGGGGCCCGTACAGTCGTGCCGGCCAGGATGTCAACTGCACCGCCGACACCCATGACGAACGGGACAGCGAGAAGGTCGCGATGCTCACGAGCCCAGTACTCCTTGCGGGGCGAGCTCATCGCAATGAACAGAATCGCGACGTCGGCACGATTGACGGCTGCGCAGATATCCGCGCTCTCGGAATCACCGAAGTAGCCGTCGTGAAAGCCGCCGATGCGAAGGCCGGGATACGAGGAGCGCACATTCTCGACAGCCTTCGCCAACACCTCGGACCTTCCGCCGAGGAAGAAGACGCCGAGTCGCTCGCGCTCGGCGACCTCCAGCAGCCGGAACATCAAGTCGATCCCTGCCACACGTTCCGGCAGTGGATCGCCGAGTAAACGGGCTGCCCACACGATCGACTGGCCGTCTGCGTTGAGGAGTTCGGCCTCGCGCAGAATCTCGGCTAGCCGCTCATCAGAGCGCGCTCGGACCACCTTGGCGGCATTGAGCGAAACCTGGTGGCTGGATCCGGCTCCGGCGATCAACCCCCTGCAGCGCTCGACGGTTGTTTCGAGCCCGATCCGGTCGACTGCGTAGCCGAGGACCTCCGCGCGTGAGGCAGCGGCGGTCATCTAGTACGCGTCCTGGGGTCGGACGATTGCGGGAATCGTTCGGGCGAGAATCTTCAGGTCCCCTGCGAGCGTCCAGTTCGTGACGTAGAGGTAGTCGAGCTTCACCATCTCGTCGAAAGGAATGTCTGTGCGGCCGAGGATCTGCCACGTCCCAGTCATGCCGGGTCGCAGAGAAAGCCGCCGGCGCGCCCAGCTTGCAACGAACTCGTCCTCGTTCAGAACGAGCGGGCGGGGACCTACGAGCGACATCTCGCCCTTGACGACGTTGAACAGTTGCGGGAGCTCGTCGATCGCAAATCGGCGTAGGACCCGGCCGACCTTCGTCACTCGCGGATCCTCGGGAATCTTGAACATGCGCGGGTCGCCGTTCGCATGTTTGTTGAGATGGTTCAACGCCGGCTTTTGCAGGTCTGCGCCGATGACCATGGTCCGGAACTTGAACATCCGGAAGGTCCGATCGTTTGCACCCATCCGGACCTGAGTGAACAGGACCGGCCCTCTCGAATCGAGCTTGATCAAAAGGGCCACGAGCGCCATGGACGGCGCCAGGAGAACCAGGCCGACCGCCGCAACCGTGAGATCCAACCCGCGCTTCATCAGGCGTGAAGAACGCGATAGACGCAAAGGGGGAATGCTGACGATGGCGAGGCCCTCGACTGAGTTGATGTTCAGCCGCGGCCCGACGATCTCGAAGAGCCTCGGCACGATGTCGATCTGAACCTCGAGATCCTTGAGCGAGCGAACCACCGCGAGGATCTCCGAGTGCGACGCGTTCGAGAAGGCGATGATCACCCGTTCGACGTCGAGTTCGCGCACGAGCGTTGGAACATTCTCGAGCGGGCCCAGCAACGTCAGGTCGCCGAGATCCTCACGTCGCTCCTTTGGGGATGAGTCGACAAACCCGACCAAATTGATTCCGTACTCGGCGTGATTCTGGAGCTTGCGTGCGAGCAGCTGGCCGACGTCGCCGGCGCCCACGATGATCGCGTTTTGAATGTAGGAGGGTCGTCGACGGGCGATCGCCCGCGCCGCTACGCGGAATCCGGTGATGCCCCCGATCGCAAGCAGCCAGAAGGTCGCGAGCTTCGGCTGGGTTGGATTTGTGAGCCCGGTGATCCATGAGCCCGCAAAGAACAGCCAGACGGCGACCGTGACGAAGTGGAAGATGCTTGGGAACTCGTCGACGGTCGTGTGGTCGGCGTTTTGTGAGTCGCGATCGTAGAGCCCATACAGCTTGGCGCCGACGACCCAAGCCGGCAAGGTCGCGATGAAGATGACCGTCTCGAAGGAGACGCCGAGACCGCTGACCGCGCCGGGGTGACCGGCGAAGAGGAGCTCGGCCGCGGCAAACGCACAGAGCAGACCGGCAAGGTCAGCAGTGAGAAGCATCCGTCGCACGACCCAGCCACGGCGAGCTCTAGGCACTCGAGCCGCGGAAAGGTCCGTGAGCGCATGCCAGTCGGCAGCCGAGGGCGCTTCTCCCGGCAGAGCCGCTGCCCCGAAGGCGACGCCACCGGACGTCCCGTCACCAGAAGGGCTCTTAACGGCCAACGCAGGACCGCCCGTCGCGCCGGTCAAGCTGGAAAAGTCGGCCGGCCCGAGTGAATGGCCGAATCCGAACTGAAAGGGGCGCCATACGTTCGCTGCCGTTCAAGGCCGCGAGGGCGACCACCATTCGTGCCACAGATTTTCCTCTCCCCAGTGCCGCTGTTTTCCACCACCGCCGCTTGTCCCAACAGTGCGGCTTCGGACTCCTCACGAAAGGCTAGCTGGAAACGTCTCCCTTGAAAAGCCCGGCTAAACCCGTCGGACCTGGACTTTCGGCCAGTTATGGAAAGGTTCGGGTGACCGGATCGCGGAGGCGAACGTCGGCGCCGGAACGCTCCTGCTCCTCGAGCTCGGCGCGGACCCGCGCCAACGCGCGGTGCAACGAAACCTCGACGGCATTCGTCTTCAGCCCGAGCACGGCTCCGATCTGGCGTGCACTGAGATCGGCCCCATAACGTAAGGCCAGGAGCTCTCGGCTGCGGTCGTCGAGAACCGAGACCGCCCTGGCGAGTGTCAGACGCTCGACGGCACTGGCTTCGAGGTCCTGCGCCGAGGCCTGCTCGAAATCGGCGGAGTCGGCCTGGGCGGGGATGTAGCGGCGACCGTCGACGGAGCGGCGTGCAATGCCGATCAACCAGGGGAGGGGCCCTCCGCGTGCCGGGTCATAGCTCGACCGGTACTTCAGCGCGCGCTCGAAGACCTCACTCGTGAGGTCTTCGGCATCAGGACCGTCCCCAATCCGGTAGGCCACGTAGGCGTAGACCCTGCGGATCAGCGGAGCCGGATCGGCTAGCGGATCTCTGCGCGCCATCTTCGATTCACTTTAGGTGGGCCCACTCGATTCGGGTGAGTCACGGCTTCTCCGTCCGGAAAGCAGCCTTCTCTAGACGCGCCGGCACGAGACCGGACCGCGGATAGAGAGCCAGGACACGTCGGAAGGCATGAACGCGTGCAGGCCCACGCGAAGCCTGGGCAAGCTCGTACCAGAGTCGCCAGTCATTCGGATCCATCGAAACAGCCTTCCGCAAGGTCGTCCGAGCCTCCGCGACGAGGCCGGCGCCGAGCTGCGCCCGGCCGAGTGCCGCCAACGCGCGGGGAGACCACGGTAGCCACGTTCGCGCGCGCCGGGCTTCGGACGCGGCCCGTCCCCAGTCAGAGCGCTCCCTCGCCGCGTCGCTTGCCGCCAGCGCCTGGTTGCCGACCAGTCCGACAGTCGCGAACGCACCGATGAGAACCGCGGCTCCCACCGCCAGAACCCGGGCGGGGACGCCCAATTCGAACAGCGCCTGGTCTCGCCGTCCTAGGAGGAGGATGGAGCCGCCGCAGACGAGCCCCGCCAGCATCACCGCTGGAACCTCCCAATCCCAATCGACGATCGCATGGACGAGGAAGGCCGTATAGGCACCGGCTGCAGCGGGAACGATCGGGTCGCCTCTCATTCGGGTCGCGACGACCAAGGGGATTCCGAGGGCAATCACGAGCAGGGCTAGCCCAAGAGGGCCGAGCTCGGAGAGCGTCTCGATGTAAAGCCCGTGCGCGTCACGTACAAACGAAACGCCTGCGGGCTGGTGCTTGAGGAAGTAACGCCCATAGGTTCCCGCGCCGGAGCCGAGCCAGGGGTGATCTCCAGCATCGTCCCAGGCAAGCCGCCAGAGGTCGTAGCGTCCGTTTCCCGAGAAGCTGAGCAGCCGTTGGTTGAGGTTCACAGCGTGCGGCGGCGGCGCTTTGAATGCCGCGTATCCCTTGCGGGCGAGTTCAGACGGACTTCCGTACCGGGCGAACGTGGCTAGCAGTCCCGCGGTCAGGGCAAGAACCAGCACGATCGCGAAGGCACTCCGTAGCCGTGCCGGGACGACGACGCGCCGCTCGACGAACCAGACGAGCGCGCTCCCTCCGGCGCTGATGCCGGCAAGCAGCAGGAGCGCGACAGCGAGGCGATGGCCGTCGTGGGCGGCGCGTGCTGCGCTGGCCCCCGCCCGCGTGAGCCCACTCGAATGGTTGGCAAGCCAGATCGCCGTGACGCAGGAGGGGGCCACGACAAGCAACGTCGCGAGCAACTGCAGCCGCCGCGGATCGATCAGCACCATGACCATCAGGCCAACTCCAAGCGCGATCCACCCGCCCCGCCCAAACGTGAAGTAGAACGTCGACAGCAGCGGGACCAGGATCGCGGCCGAGATCGCTCTTGCCGCGAGTGAGCGGCCGCGCGCAGCGAACCCGAGGGCAAGGATGACCCCGATCGCCGAGAAGATCGCGAGCGCGTTCCAGTAGCCGAGCGGCTGGGCGAGCCGGTAGACCGCACTCCGGTCATAGACACGGAGCTGACCCGGGAAGAGCCGGGTGCCCAGGCTGAAGAGGGCGATCACGGAAATGCCGGCAAGCGCTCCGCCGAGCACCCTGCGCGCCTGATCCGTCTCGGCGAGGACGACGATCGCCCAGACGCCGGCGACGTAGACGAGCACTCGCTCGACCTCGAGTACCGTCTGCGGTAGATCCTGGGACCACACGAGTGAAAGCGCGATCCAGCCGCCGAGAGCCAGCCAAGCGAGAACGAACGCGCACTCGGCCTGACTAACGCGCACCCCCGATCTGAGCACGAGTGCAAGGCCCGCCGGCCAGAGCAGTCCTAGGGTCGCCCAGCCCCATGCCGAAGGGAAGTACCCACCCTGCGCGCTGCCTAGCAGAGCAAGCGGGAGGAGGCCGAGCAGCAGAGGCACCACGCCCAATGCCCGGCGCGTGATCGAGCTCGGCTCAGGGAATGACGTTGGCTTAGCCACGAGCGAGGCCGTCGGCGCCCGCCACGGGCGTGCTCAGCGGAAGCACCCGCTCAGGAAACGGGCTGCCGCCGGCTCCGCCTGGGCTCCGGCTCTTCATACTCATAGGCGTACGGGTAGCCGTAGCCCTCGCCGAGCTCAGCGCCGGCCAGCACATAGCCAAGCTTCTCAGCCGGGCAGCCTTCCAGCAACCGGGCGAGCTCCTTCAGCATTCCGCGGTGGACGACGTTGAGCCGCACCATCACGAACATCGCGTCCACTGCCGCGCTCAGAGCCATTGCGTCTCCGACCGCCAGGAGAGGGGGAGCATCGACCAAGACGTACTCGAATTGCTCGCCCAGGGTTTGGAGGATCGCTCCGACCGGCTCCGTTCCTACGAATTCGCCGGCGTCCGGCGGCAGAGTGCCTGCGGGAAGGACATTGAGCACCCCATCCAAGCGGCTATGCCCGTTCGTCGATTCGGCTGCGACGGGGACGCCGATTCGTACGTTGCCCCGGCCCGGCCGCGCCTCAGCTGCTGGGATCGGGACCGGTCGTAAAGCGTCAGAGAGCTTTACTCGGCCAAGCACGACATCGGTGACGCCGGGCCCGCCCGGGACCGTCAGGAAGAAGCGATTGAGGAAAGGCCTGCGAAGGTCGAGATCGACGAGCACAACACGCCGACCCGCCCTCGCCAACGCGATACCGAGGTTCGCAATGGTTGTCGATTTTCCCTCGCGCTGAATCGAGGACGTCACCAGGATCGTTCGAGCGTTTCGCTCCAGGTTCATGAACTCGATATTCGTGCGGAGCTTCCGGACGGGCTCGGCAGCCATGCTTCGCGCTTCGGTGAGCATGACGAGCTGGCCGGTGCTTCGAAGCCGCCGATCAGGCTTGGGGATCCTTCCCAAAAGCGGGAGCCCGAGTGCCTCCTCCACCTCGCGCTCCGATCGAACCCGCTTGTCGAGAGCCTCTGCGAAAAACGCGAGGCCGATTCCGAGGAAGCCGCCCAAGAGCAGTCCGAGGATCGAATTGCGACGCGTCCGCGGCCTGATCTTCTCCGCGCCCACCGCACGCCTCAAGACCTGGGTGTTGTTCGCGAGCAGCTTCCCGACCGTCTCGAGCTGCGTTTGGTTTTGCAGCAGGGTGGCATAAGCGGGCGACCCAAGCGTCACGCCCTGGGCCCGAAGAGACGTGATCCTTGCCTTCACGGTCTCGAGAGCATCGTTTATCCGGGCCGTATCTACTTCGGTGAGGTAGTCGGTCATTTCGTCGGCATACGTGTTGACGAGCCGAACGGCGTTCTGAGCCTCCAGGTTCGTCACGACCACCTCGAGCAAATCTGCATCCGGATTAGGTGTCACGCTCGAGCTCCTCAGAAATGATCCAGGTGTCATGGCCGGAACGCCTGCCGTTGCGACCACGCGCTCAGCCAACTTGGGATCCCGAACCACGCTGGCCTTCGTCTTGAGGAATCTGATCGCATCGACCTGCAGCGTCGGATCGGTCACGCCCGCGACGGCGGCCGCGATGTCCGCGCGCTTGACGTAGATCTCCGCAGAGGCCTGGTAGAGGGGCTTCTGCTGTGTTGAGAACACCAATGTCATCACGGGAACAAGCACAAGCGGCAGGGCGATGACCCAGAGCCGCCGGCGGAAAATCGCCAGATAATCGGCCAGAGTTGTTGGTCGGTTAGAAAAAGCGTCGCTCATGGGCCTCGTCTTCGTCCACCATCGGCAACCCCTCTGTTTCCCCGTGCGCTTTGGAGGCCGTGAGATCGCAGCGGACCGACGGCGGCTCCACCTCAGAGTAGCAGCGGCCCAAAGTCGTTCTACCCCCATAGGTAGGGGCTTTTCCAGGCCTGAGCCTAGTCCAGAATCGCGCCCGCGTCGGTAAGGTTTTCGGGCTCCCCGGCGGTATACGGGTTAGAAGTCCGTCCACAATCAGAGGAGATCGATACGCATGTGGGAAGCCCGGAACCGACGCAGGAGCGACCGCCGCCTGGAGGCACGTCTGCGTTCAGCCCGGCCGGAGGCGGACGAGGCGCTTGTCCGCACCATTACCGGCGGCCTGAAGCCTCGCCAGCAGCCCCGCGCCTGGTCCCGCGTGGCCTTCGCGGCAGCCTTCACGACGTTCGTGGTGGGAATGCTCGCATCCTTCGGCGGCATCAGCTACGCAGCGTCGGGCGCGACGAACGCGGTTCAGACGCTGACGAAGCTCGCGAAGGCGGAGAAAGTCGTCGTCCATCATTCGGCCGCTGCTAACCAGTACAAGCCGGAAGAAGACACCCAGGCCCCGGCAGAAGAGGTGCAGGGCGCCGTCCAAGCCGTCGGGGGCGTCCAAGCCGAGACCGGCAGCCTGCCCTTCACAGGGCTCTCGCTTCTGGCGACAGCGCTGCTCGGACTCGCAATGATCATGACGGGACTTGCGCTTCGCAGGCGCGAGCGCCGCAAGACCTAAAAGCACCTTCTCTCGGCAGCCCGCGCTGATCATGTCGCGGGCTGCCCGTTTCACCGGCGACCTCGGCGGCTAGCAAGAATGCCGCGTAGATGGCGGGTCGCAACTTCTCAGTCTGCTTCATCTGCCGCGGCAACCGCTTTCGAAGCCCTCTCGCGCAAGCATTCGTCGAAAGGCTGACGCTTGGGCTCCCTGTCCAGATCTCTTCCGCCGGGACACTCGAGACGGAGAACGCCCCCGCCTTGCCTGAGGCTCGTCAAATCGCAGTGCTATGCGGGGTCGATCTCTCCGGACACAGGTCGCAGCGACTTTCTGCGCTGTCTCTCGAGGACGCCGATCTGGTGATTGGGTTCGAGGAGGCGCACGTCCGTCGCGCGATCGTCGATTCAGGCGCTCCGCGTGCGAATACCTTCACGTTTCGCGAGTTTGTCCGCCTCCTCGAAAAGTGCGCGCCGGCGGAAGAGGCAATGACGGTGGAGCGCGCTCGGTCGGCGGTCACACTCGCCGACGATCTGCGACGCCGTGATCCGGCGGCCGCAGGCGAGGACACGGGTGTGCCCGACCCCTTCGGTCGTTCCTGGAAGGTGCAAAGGGCGATCGCGGTTCAGGTCAGGGACTTGTCGATCGGGCTCGCCGAGCACGTCTTCGGGGTGGCGGGCTCGGGGATCTTGCTACCGGTGCCCGAGAAGATCAGAAGACGCCCGCGGTGGCGCTGGCGCCCGCGCCGAAATCGATTACTCCGTTGAGCCTCCTGCGGAGCGATCCAGCGCTTCCCCGAAGATCTCGCTGACCAGCGGATCGAGTGAGCGCGGCAGTGTGCCGTCGGGCGAGGCGTGCTCGCGGATGAAGTACAGGTACGTCCGCCAGTTCTCGGCCTGCTCCGGTGTGGCATCGACATAGGCGTCCACCGCCCTCTGCAGCTCGTTGAGATTCCAGGCTCCGGCCCGAGTCGGGAGGACCGGCTCGGCTTCCGGCTCCGAGGCGGATACGGGCTCGGACACGGGCGGAGATGGGGCGGCAGCGAGCGCCTCCAGTTCACGTTTGCTCGCGGCGAGCCCGGTCGCACGGTCCGCGAGCTCCTGCTGGCTGGACGCCAGTTCGCCCGCACGCGAGCCGACCTCGCGCTCGGCGGCAGTGAGCCTCGCGGCGCGTGCATCGAGCTCCTGCTCGCGCGCTGCGAGTTTTCCTGCTCGCCCTGCAAGCGCACGCTCCCGGGCAGTCACGCCCTTCACGCGCTTCTCGAGGAGACCCTCACGCCTGCTCAGGTCACGGTCATCGCCACCCGCGGCAGCGACCTGCCGGGTGCCGCTCGCGAGCACGAACATCGAGGCCGAGCCGAGCAACAGGCCCACGAGCGCGCCAATCAGCCCGTTCCGCACGAACCGGCGATCGGGTCCACCCAACACGTGCGCCGAGTCCAACGCCGCCGCATGCAGCGCCGGCTCACCCGTGCCAAAGCGCGCGTCTACAAGTTGCGCGAAGACGACGGCAGCCTCCTGAGCAATCTGGCGCGCATGGTCGGCGAGCTCGTCGGTTGCCGAGATCGCGATCACCTCCGACTGCGGGCGCACCGTCGCATGCAACTGCCGGCGCAGTTCCTGGGTCGATTTCTTCAGGCGCAGCGTGCTCCGCACGTTCGCTGCCACCACCCCACTCGTAGCGAGCTCGCGAAGGTTGGGCAGCATCGGCGCCACTGCCGCCGGTCCGGCTGATGAGGAGATCAGTACGGATGCCTCGGCTCTACTGGTGCCCGACCCGAGCAGCGACACGAGCACCCCGGCGAGCACGCCGAGCAGGACTCCAAGTGCGAGCGGCCACCAGCGACGAGCGGCATCCCGGTTCAAGCCGCTCACCCGCGTTCGCGAAGCGCCGGAAAGAGGATCACGTCGCGGATCGTGTCGCGGCCCGTCAGCACCATCGCCAGCCGGTCCATTCCGATGCCGCAGCCACCCGTCGGCGGCATTCCGTACGACAACGCCTCGACATAATCCGGATCGCCTTCCTCGGCCGTGGCGTCGCCCGCTGCCTTCTCTGCGGCCTGCATCGCGAAGCGCTCGGCCTGCTCCTGGCTGTCATTCAGCTCGCTGAAGGCGTTCGCGAACTCCATCCCGGCGACGACCGCCTCGAAACGCTCGACGAGCGCAGGATCCTCGTCGGTCGAGCGCGCGAACGGAGACATGTCGATCGGCCAGTCGATCACGAACGTGGGCTGGATCAGCTCGGGCTCGACGAAGTGCGAGTACGCGTGATCCACCAACTGCGCCCACGTCTTGTCGTGGCTCGTGTCGACACCGGCCGCATCGAGCTTCGCGCGCAGCTCGTCCGGATCGCGCGACCACGCGCCCTTCTCCTCCAGCGCCTCGACGAACTTCACCCGCTGCCAAGGGCGCGCCAGGTCGATCTCGTGTCCCCGGAACGTGACCTTCGTCGTCCCGATCGCTTCCTGCGCCGCGCGCTCCACGAGCGTCTCCGTACGCTCCATCGTGTCGTTGTAGTCGGCGTAGGCCTCGTACCACTCGAGCTGCGTGAACTCCGGCGAGTGCTTGTAGGAGACGCTCTCGTTGCGGAAGTCCTTCGAGATCTCGTACACCTTCTCGAGCCCGCCGACGATCAGGCGCTTCAGGTACAGCTCGTCCGCGATGCGGAGGTAGACGTCCTGTTCGAGGTAGTTCGAGTGCGTGACGAACGGCTCGGCGAACGCGCCTCCGTACTGCGGCTGCAGGATCGGCGTCTCGACCTCGACAAAGCCCTCGCCGTCAAGATACGTGCGAATCGCGGCGATCATCCGTGAGCGGACGAGCACATCCCGGCGCGCGTCCTCGTTCATCAGCAGGTCGAGATAGCGCTTGCGGTAGCGCTGCTCGGTGTCGGTGAGGCCATGGAAGGTGTCCGGAAGCGGAGTCCGGATCTTGCCGAGCAGGACGAGCTCCGAGACCGCGAGGGAAGGCTCCCCCCGCTTTGTCTTCGTTGCCACACCGCTGACGCCGACGATGTCGCCCAGGTCTACGCTCACACCGCCGAGGTCGTCCGGACGAATGAGGAGCTGGATCCGACCGCTACGGTCGACGAGGTCGAGGAACATCAGCTTGCCCATGTCGCGGCGGGCGAGGACACGACCCGCAAGACGATGCTCCTGGTCGCCGTCCCCGCCGGGCTCGAGCTCCGCCGCCTCGGTTCGGACCGTGGCGATCTCTTCCCGGTCCGGAAAGCGTTTCGGCAGCACGCGGGAGAGCCTAACGGCCGAACAGGCGCGCAAGCGTTCGCGGAACGGTGTGCCGGCGGTAGAGATCGAGCCGCGGAGCCGCATACGCGTCAGACCTCGAACCGCGGAGTGCGTACGCACGCCCGTAGCCCGCAGCGCGGGCCACAGAGCGGACGCGCGCATCGTGTTCGCCATACGGGTAGGCGAGGTCTTCACACGGGCGGCCGAGGCGATCCTCGATCTCCTCCTTCGACTCGTTCAGCTCGCGACGAAGCTCGTCTTCGGACAACGTCGGCAGATGGGGATGCGATACCGCATGCGAGCCGATCGCGATGCCGCGAGCCGCGTGCTCGCGAAGCTCGTCCCAGTTCATCGTCGCCAGCCGCTCCGGATCGTCGCCGGCAAGCTCGGGGATTGTCAGCGGCGCTCCTACGAGCGCGTACCTGGTGCAGACGAAGATCTGGACGGTCACACCGAGCCGTCCCAGGTCCGTGAAGACGGTCGCGGCGCTCCGAAAGGCGTCGTCGAAAGTCACGTGCACCTGCCGGAAGCGCGACAGCACGCGAACCTGCCGCAGCAAGAGGTCGGGCTGGATCGCGAGCCGGTGCTCCCAGGTAGGCGAGACGGCGTGGTAACAGAGGACGAGCGGTTTCACGCCGGCGGCTCGACCCGGAGGATTACGCGGCCTTGATCTCCATGATCTTGAACCTCATCTTGCCGCGCGGAGCGGCGACCTCGACGGTTTCGCCCTTCTTCTTGCCGATGATCGCCTTGCCGACCGGTGACTCGTTTGAAAGCTTGTTCTCCGCCGGGTTCGCCTCGGCCGAGCCGACGATGTAGTACTCGATCGTCTCCTTGGCCGCGACGTCGCGGAGCTTCACCTTCGAGCCGACCGAGACGACGTCCTTCGCGATGTCCTTCTTCGAGATGACGCGGGCGTCGCGCATGCGCTCCTCGAGCGTCGCGATGCGGTGCTCGAGCAGCATCTGCTCGTTCTTGGCATCGTCGTATTCCGCGTTCTCCGCGATATCGCCGAACTCCCGCGCGATGCGAATCCGCTCGGCCACTTCGCGGCGTCTTGTTGTCGAGAGCTCCTCGATCTCGCGCTTGAGCTTCTCGTAACCCTCGGGTGTGAGGATGACTTCTTTCACTGCTGATGCACCCCTTCTTATGAAAAAAGCGCGGCGCAAGGGCGCCGTCGCGGGCGGGAATAGTAGCTACATGCGCGAGGGTCGTCAATAGGGGCCTGGGAGTACTATTTTCGCCTCTGTGCAGGTAGATCTTCGGCAACCCTGGTGGATCGGTGAGGTCGAAATCCCGACTCGCCTCGTACTGGCGCCGATGGCCGGTGTCTCTGTGCAGGCATTTCGCCGCCAGGGGCGGCGCTACGGGGCCGGCCTCGTCTGCTCGGAGATGGTGAGTTGCGCCGGGTTGGAGCATCGAAACGAGCGCACTTTGGGCTATTTGCGTGTGGGCCGGGACGAGCATCCCCTCGCGATCCAGATCTTCGGCTCGGAGCCCGGCGTGATGGCGGAGGCCGCGCGGATGGTGGTCGCGGCCGGCGCGGACATCGTTGACATCAACTTCGGGTGTCCGGTACGGAAGGTGACGAAGACCGGTGCCGGGGCGACGCTGCTGGAAGATCCAGACCGGGCGTGTGCCATCGTCGCCGCGGTTGCGTCCGCCGTCGACGTCCCCGTGTCGGTGAAGATGCGGCGCGGGTTGGACGACGGATCACGGGCGTGTCTCGTCGTCGGGCCGCAGTTGGTCGAGGCGGGGGCGGCGACGCTGACGTTGCACCCGCGCTCCGCGCGGCAGATGTACACCGGCGAGGCGGATCACTCCCTGACCGCCGAGCTCGTTGGGCTCGTCGACGTTCCGGTGATCGCGTCCGGTGACATCACGTCACGCGCGCGTGCGCAAAGCTTGCTCGCGTTGACCGGCGCCGCTGCGGTGATGGTCGGGCGCGGTGCGCAGGGTAATCCGTGGGCGCTCCGCGAGATCATCGACGGCGACGCGCAGGAGCCGTCACGCGAGGAGGTCGCGGCTGAGTTGATCCTCTTCATCCGCGAGACGGTGCGCGAGCTCGGCGAGCATCGCGCCGGCGGCTTCCTGAAGAAGTTCTACGGGTGGTATCTCGGTCGGGGGCGGTTCCCGAAGCCGTTCAAGCAGGAGATCGTCCAACTCGAGACGACGGACGAAGTCATGACGCGTCTGTTCGCAGCCGCGCCGGGCGCCGCGGAGATCGTCGAGCGGCTGGAGGCGGAACTGCCGGACCGGGCCGACGAGATCCTCCTCGACTCGATGCCGATCTCGATCTACGGCGGCGGCTAGCCGGAGGCAATCGCCCCGGTTAGCGGAACTCTTCCCGCAGGCGTGGTGTCAGACACCGTCGCCGTTCTGTGACGTAAGTGTGACGAGACTGCACGGCGTGCTGCGTAGGCGACGTTGCCCGGCTACCGTCCTCCCATGGCGCGCAAGCTCCGCTTCGAAGAGCCTGACGGCATCTACCACATCGGGTCGCGCGGGAACAACGGGGAGATGATGTTCCGGGACGAGGTCGACCGCATGGAATGGCTGCGTCTATTCGCCAAGGTCGCAGTCAGGTACCGCTGGGTTGGCTGGACGTACGTCCTGATGGGCAACCACTTTCACTTCCTGGTGCAGATCCCGCACGGCGGTCTCTCGCGTGGGATGCAAGTGCTCAACACTGGTTACTCCCTGCGAACCAACAAGCGGTACGGCCGGACCGGACACCTCGTCAGGAACCGCTTCTATTCGGAGCTCGTGGAGGATGAGACGCACCTGATGGAGGCTATCCGGTACATCGTCTTGAACCCGGTACGCGCCGGCCTCTGTCAGTCGCCGGCCGACTGGCCCTGGAGTAGCTACCGCGCTTGTGCGGGAACGGAGCTCGCGCATCCGTTCCTCTCCGTCGATCGCGTGCTCGGCCTCTTCGGGACGCGTCCCGCGGCGGCGCGGGCTGAGTTCCGCGCCTTCGTCCGCGAAGGCCACGTCCAGGTGTCAGACACCGGTCTATAGGGATCCCGCCGCGACTGGGCTAACGGTTCCGCTCCCACACGAGACGCAGGCCCTCAAGCGTCAGAAACGGATCCACGCGCTCGATCGTGCTCGCGTGCGGATAGATCAGCTCGGCGAGGCCGCCGGTTGCGATTGCCCTCGCGTCGCTGCCGAGCTCCTTGCGGATCGCGGTGACGATCCCGTCCACCTGGCCGGCGAAGCCGTACACGACGCCCGACTGCAGCGCTGCCACCGTCGTCTTGCCGATCACGCTCGGTGGCTCGACGAAGTCGACCTTGCGCAGGCGTGCCGCGCGCTCGAAGAGGGCGTCCATCGAGATCTCGATCCCCGGCGCCAGCACGCCGCCGACGTACTCCCCGGCCGCCGACACGACGTCGAAGTTCGTCGACGTCCCGAAGTCGACGACGATGCACGGCGCCCCGTAGCGGTCTGCCGCAGCGACGGCGTTCGCGACCCGGTCAGGGCCGACCTCGCGCGGGTCGTCGTACCGCACGGTGATCCCGGTCTTTACTCCCGGCCCGAGCTCGAGCAGCTCCGCGTCGGTGTAGCGCTCGGCGAACTCCTGGTAGGAGCGGATGAGCTGCGGCACCGTGGATGCCAGCGAGATCCCCTCCACCCGACCCAGGTCGAGGAAGCTCTTGTACTGCGCACCCAGCTCGTCCCCACTCCGGTGACGCTCGGTGGCGATGCGCCAGTGCTCGGTCAGCTCGGCCCCGTCGAACAGCCCGAACATCGTCTGGGTGTTCCCCACGTCGACCGCTAGCAGCACGTTGGTCTAGAGGTCGTCGTCCGTGGACAGCGACTCGCCGATCTTCTCGGCCAGCGCTTCTGCGGTGAGGCTCGGCTCGTCGCCGTCGGTCCGCAGCTCCTCCACCGTCACGTCGCTCGAGGTCCAGACCTCGGCACGCGGGATGATCCGGGTGGGCCTGTTCTTGTCCCAGACCCAGACGTCCTCCATCTTCAAGTGGAAGAACGGATAGTTCGGCTGCGAGATCTGGGCGAGATCGAGCTTGTTGCAGAGGTACGTGGCGTCCTGAGTGAGAACGCAGTAGCGGAAGAGGCCGAAGACGGCGGTGTACTCCTTCTTCAGCTGGAGCTCGAGCTCGGCCTCGAACTCGTCGAGCTCGTCGAGGTGACTCATGCTGACGAGTCTAGCTTTGCTAGGAGGTCCTGGACCGAGCCCTGGCCCGGCACTTCCAGGTCGGGATCCAGCTCTGCGAGCGGCTCCAGGACGAATCGGCGCTCGTGTAGGCGCGGGTGCGGGACCTTGAGGAGCGGCTCGTCGATCGTCGCGTCTCCGTAGAGCAGGAGATCGAGATCGAGAGTCCGCGGGCCGTGCGGCGGGGCGGCGCCCCGGTCACGGCCGAAGGCCCGCTCCAGCTCGAGGAGGGCGCCCAGGAGCGAACGTGCGGATAGCTCTGTCTCGAGCTCCACTGCACCGTTGAGGAACCGGGGCTGGTCCAGATAGTCGACGGGCTCCGTATCCCGGAAGCTCGATACGCCCTTGACCTCGACCTCCGCGAGGCCGCGCAAGCGCCCGATTGCAGCCCGCAGGGTCTCTGTCCTCTCCCCGAGATTCGACCCTAGGCCGACAAAGGCACGGACCATCCCCGCAGCCTAAGGATCGCGACTACTGTGCGGGCACGGTGGTGTCCAGGCTCCTGATCGTCCTGGCTATGTTCTTCGTGGCGGCTGCTCCGGCCCGGGCCGACCTGGTGCAGCTCAATCGGACGGATCCTGGCAAGGGCGCGCGGCTGGCCCGCGCCGCCGGCGGCACGGAGCTCGCGCACGAACTGCGGATCTGGCGGGTGCCCTCTTATGCCGTCGCCGCCCTTCGCCGGGCCGGAGTCGTCCGGATCAGCCAAAGGGAGCGGCACCTGCCGACCGTTGCCGCGGAGCTGCAGCTGGCGACCGACCCGCTAGTCCCGTTCGAATGGTGGCGCGCCGCGGTGGGCGCCGACCAGGTCGACTCGCCGGGACCTGGCAAGCCCGTGACCGTCGTGGACTCCGGCGTCGATTTCACCCATCCCGAGTTCGCCACGCGGCCGAACACGACCGCGCTCAACCCGCAGACAACGAGCGAATTGGACGAGGACCACGGGACGGCGGTCGCTTCCGTCGTCGCCGCGACGAACAACGGCGTGGGAGTCGTCGGGATCTACCCCGATGCGATTCTGCGCGCGTGGGACGCGAGCCCGTTCGGCTTCCTCAACGAGGGCGCCGCGATCCAGGGGATCTACGAAGCGGCACAGCGCGGGCCCGGCGTGATCAACCTCAGCTTCGGCGGTGAGGACGACGACCCGCTGCTCGACGATGCGATCCGCTTCGCGTTTCGTTCGGGCTCGCTTGTCGTAGCAGCCGCGGGCAACGAAGCGCTCGACGGCAACCCGCCGAACTTTCCCGCGTTCTATGCGCATGTTCTGACGGTCGGCGCGACGGACGAGAGCAACCGCGTCGCTGCTTTCTCCACCATCTCGCCGACCATCGATCTTGCCGCCCCCGGTGTGCGCATTCCTATCGCCGAGCCGTTCGCGCAGGAGCCGACCGGATACAGCACCACGGGGAACGGCACGAGCTTCGCGTCACCGCTGGTCGCAGGCGCGGCCGCCTGGGTCTGGACGACGCGGCCGGATCTCGACAACACTCAGTTGTTCGAGCTGATGCGCCGGTCGGCCACCGACATCGCCGTGCCGGGATTCGACAGCGCCTCGGGTTACGGGCTGCTGAACATCCCCGGGGCGCTGAACTTCCGGACGCCGACGAGTGATCCACAGGAGCCAAACGAGAAACCGCGCGAGATCGAGGCGCAGGGGTTGTTCTCGAGTGCGACTCCGCCCCTGACGACGGCCGGACACACAGCTGGTTCGATCACGGCCCGTGTCGACCGCAGCGAAGATCCGATCGACCTGTATCGCGTCTGGTCGCCGGCGGGGCGCACGCTGCGGGCGCAGGTCACCGGCTCGGTGCGGGTGCGCGTGCTCGAGCGCGCAACGCACGTGCATGCGCTGGCGGCCGGAAAGCGCGGCGTCGCAGCGTACCGCAACCGCGGCAAGGGCACGTTCGTCTACGTCGAGGTTAGTCCCGCCGTACGTCTTGCCGAGTACCGGCTCCGACTCACGGCCGCTCGCAAGTAACGCCGGCCCACTCCGCCCACGCGATCCCGGGCTTCCGGACGGATACGCGCACTCTCTTGACCGGCAACTCGGCATTGAGCGCGTCTGCAGCCGCCGCGGCGAGCGTCTCGAGCAGTCGATAGCTCTCCGCCTCGTTGACGGCGGTGATGATGTCGCGCACCTTCCGGTAGTCGACGGTCGCGTCGATCGCGTCTTCCTTCGGCTCGTTGATCTCCACCGTCACGTCAAAGAGAAACGTCTGGCCATCACGGCGCTCGTCGTCGTTGACACCGTGCCGGCCGAAGAGCTCGAGCCCGTGTACCTCGACGATCATCCGGCCACCGCCGTCGCCACAGTCAGCGCTTCGACGTGCTCGCGAACGTCGTGGGCTCGCAGGATGGTCGCACCGCGCTCATAGGCGGCGACGGCTGCCGCGAGGCTTGCCGCGAGCGAGCCTGTCGTGGCAGTCGCGTCGCCGACGATGCGCCCGAGCGAGCTCTTGCGAGAGAAGCCGACCACGACCGGGCGTCCGAGCGACGTCAGCACGTCGAGTCGGCGGACGAGCTCGAAGTTCTGCGCCACGGTCTTGCCGAAGCCGATGCCGGGGTCGAGGGCAATGCGGTCTTCCGGGATGCCGGCGTCGACGGCGAAACGCAGTCGCTCCTCGAGGAAGGCGGCGACTTCGGACGCGACATCACCGTAGGTTGGGTTCTGCTGCATCGTCCGCGGCTCGCCCTGCATGTGCATCAGGCAGAGGTAGACGCCCGATTCGGCAACCACCTCCGCCATGTTCGGGTCACCTCTGAGTGCCGTCACGTCGTTGACGAGCTCAGCGTCGAGCTTGAGCGCCCGGCGGGCGACTTCGGCCTTCGCCGTGTCGATCGAGATCGGGGCGCCGTGCAGGGATTCGAGCACGGGCACGACCCGGCGGAGCTCCTCCTCCGTGGAGACTCCACCGGAGCCCGGCCGCGTCGACTCGCCCCCGACGTCCACGATCGCGGCGCCCTCGTCCAGCATCCGCCAGCCTGCCGCCGCAGCGGCCGCGGGCTGCCGATGGATACCACCGTCGGAGAAGGAATCGGGCGTGACGTTGACAACGCCCATCACAGATGGGCGTGTGAATCGTTCCTCGATCGGAGGGCGCTCGATTGCCACCACTGGATACTTTCACCGGTTCGGTTATTCGGGCGGGTTTGGGGCAGGTCAGTGGTGGTCGTGTCCGGCGTGGCCTTGGTGATACTCGTGCGCCACGGCGTGGCCTTTGCCTCGGGCGATCAGCCAGCGGTTGACGGCCAACGCCGGCCCGAACGCGATTGCGAACCCGAGCGCGATGCTCCACCAGAACTTCGCGTCGCCCAGGCCGGCGTCCAACGCGCCCGGGACGACGAGGACGAAGCCGTTGTCGACCGCCTCCATGATCGAGATCGACACCGTGTCGGCTGCGAGCGCCACGCCCGTCGCCTGACGCACGGACAGCCCCGCACGCAGTACCGGCCAAAACGTCAGCAAGTAGCCGAAGAAAAACGCGAGCACAAGCGCAACCACGATCGAGGTGAGGTTCCCCCAGCCAGCGGCCGTAGCAATCGCCATCCCCAGCACTTCGCCGATCGCGCAGCCCGTCAGGCAGTGTGTCGTGGCCGAGAAGGCGGCGCGGTTCAGATCCTGCTCAACGTGTGCGTGCAAAGCGCTGCACAGCCTCCATGAGCTCCTTGCTCTTCGCGGCCGCCTCCTTCGGGTCTCCCGAGGCCAGCGCCTCCGTCACGCAGTGGTTCACGTGGTCGTCGAGCACTTTGAAAGCGAGGCTCTCGAGCGCGGTGTTCACGGCTGCGATCTGGGTGAGGACGTCGATGCAGTAGCGGTCGTCCTCCACCATCCGCTCGATCCCACGCACCTGACCTTCGATGCGATGGAGCCGCTTGACCAGCGCGTCCTTGTCGTAACCGTGCTTCATCATGCCTCCCGCGTGCTGTGGAACCGCCGCAGCCGCAGCGAGTTCGAGACGACGAAGACGCTCGAGAACGCCATCGCGGCCGCGGCGACGATCGGATTGAGGTAGCCCGCGACCGCAAGGGGGATCGCGGCGACGTTGTAGGCGAAGGCCCAGAAAAGATTCCCTTTGATCGTGCGTAGCGTGCGGCGTGCCAGCCGGATCGCGTCTGCAGCGCCACGCAGGTCGCCGGAGACGAGCGTCAGGTCGGATGCCTCGATCGCGACGTCGGTGCCGGTGCCGATCGCGATCCCGAGGTCGGCCTGCGCGAGTGCCGGCGCATCGTTGACGCCGTCGCCGACCATCGCGACGACCTCGCCCGCGGCTTGCAGGCGGCCGACCTCGGCCGCTTTCTCCTGCGGCAGCACCTCGGCGATCACGCGCTCGATCCCGACCTCGTCCGCGATACGGCGGGCAGTGCTCTCGTCGTCGCCGGTGAGGAGCACCGGCTTGAGCCCGAGCTCCTGCAACTGGCGCACCGCCTCGCGGCTGGTCGGCTTGACGGTGTCGCGCACGACGAAGCTTGCACGCGGTTCGCCGTCCCACGACACGGTAATCGCTCCGTTGCGACGCACCACCTCGACGCTCCTTCCTTCGACGACGCCTTGTACGCCGACGCCAGGAACGTTTCGGAAACCGGTCACAGACGGCAAGCTCCCCAGCTCACTGCGCGCCACGTCCGCGATCGCACGGGCGATTGGGTGCTCGCTCGCGGCCTCGACCGCCCCGGCCGACCGAAGTACGTCCGGCCGCGTCGAGCCGTTGAGCAGAGCGACCTCGACGAGCACCATCTTTCCTGCCGTGACGGTGCCCGTCTTGTCGAGGATGACGGTGCCGATGCGCCGTGTCTGCTCGAGGACTTCGGGGCCCTTGATCAGGATGCCGAGCTGTGCCCCGCGTCCGGTTCCGACCATCAGCGCTGTCGGTGTCGCCAGACCGAGCGCGCAAGGGCAGGCGATGATCAGCACAGCGACTGCCGCGGTGAAGGCGTCGCTGACGTTCCCGGCGATCGCAAGCCAGCCGGCCAGCGTGCCGAGGGCGATGACCAGCACGACCGGGACGAACACTCCCGAGATGCGGTCGACCAAACGCTGGATCGGCGCCTTGCCCGCCTGCGCCTCCGCAACGAGCCGGGCGATTTGCGCCAGAGCCGTCTCCGCACCGACCTTCGTCACACGGACGACGAGCCGGCCGTACGTGTTGATCGTCGCACCGGCGACCGTCTCGCCGGACTCGACCTCGACCGGCATCGACTCGCCGGTGAGCATCGACTGGTCGACCGCGGAATCCCCCTCGACCACGATTCCGTCGGTCGCGATCTTCTCGCCCGGCCGGACGACGAAGACGTCGCCGACCTGCAGCTGATCGACCGGCACGAGCACCTCCGCGCCGTCTCGAAGGATGCGCGCCTCCTTCGCGCCGAGCTCGAGGAGCGCGCGAATGGCGGCGCCCGAACGCCTGCGAGCCCGCGCCTCGAGAAAGCGACCGAGCAGGATCAGCGTCGTGATCACGCCCGCCACTTCGAAGTAGACGTCGGCGTTCAACCCCGCCAGGAGGACGACCACCGACCAGCCCCACGCCGCCAGCGTCCCGAGCGAGACGAGCGTGTCCATCGTCGCGGTGAGGTGCCGCGCGTTCAGCACGGCGGCCCGATGAAACGGGAGCCCTGCCCAGAGCACGATCGGCGTCGAGAGCGCGAACGCGAGCCATTCCCAGCCACGGAACTGCGCCGGCGGCGCCATCGACAGCAACAGCAGCGGAACCGTCAGTGCCAACGACACGAGCAGGCGGGTCCGCAGCGGCCGGACGAGATCGGCCTTCCCGTCGGCGTCAGACGGCAGCGCGGCGGTGTACCCCGCCGCTTCCACCGTGCGGACGAGGTCGGGTAGTCGCACGTGACCAGGTTCGTACGCGACCGATGCGAGCTCCGTCGCGTAGTTGACGTTCGCCGAAACGACCCCGTCGAGCTTGTTGAGCTTCTTCTCCACCCGCGCCGCGCACGAGGCGCAGGTCATGCCGCCGATCTCGAGCTCGATGCGGTTGGGAGCCTCGACCGCCATCAGGCGGCCTCGTAGCCTGCCTCTTCGATCGCGGCTCGGAGAGCCGTGTCGTCGAGCGACTCGCCGCGGATGGTCACGACCTTCGTGTCCACGTCGACCTCGACGGATTCGACGCCGGCGACTTCGGAAACCTCTTCCTTGATCGATGCACCGCAATGGGCGCAGTGGATCTTGGGCACGTTGTACGTCAAAGTCTCCGTCATCCAGTCCTGACTATACCCGATGGGGGTACCTACCAGGGGACTAAGGAAGCGGCAGACCGCGTCGCGCGAGGTTCGCGACCCGCCACGGAACCTTGTGAACCCAGCCGTCGACCGAGACGAGCCGGCTCCGGCCTCCCGCGGAGATGTGGATCTCGATCAGCCCGTCGGTCCAGGGACTTGGCGTATCCGCGCGCATCTTGATGTCAAGCCAGGTGGCTCCTATCGACATGCCCGCGTATCGACCGGCGAGCAGACGAAGGTACGTCTCGGGGCCACGCGCCAACCGTCCTCCAACGCTGACCTCGGTCGGCAGGGTCGCCGGATAGGGAGCCAGTCCCCCCACACCGGCCTCGATCGCGGCGGCGGTCGGCGCGTCGACCGACGTCCACGTCGCCGACTTTCCGCTCTGGGTGGGCCACCGCAGAACGTGCGCGTCCGGAATGTAGTACGCAGTCTGCTCGGAATCCGGCGAGTACCGCCAGTGGAGGGCGTAGAACGGCGCCGCGACGGACAGCGGTCTGACCTGGCTCCCTCCTCCGATCCAGATCGGCTCTGCTTGTTGCCACGTCAGGTGAACGCATGAGGACGCTCCGCACACGTCGACACCGCTTTGCGGCGCCTTGGCCTGGGCACCGGGAACCACGGCGAGAACGGCAGCCGCCGCGGCGACGGCGAGCGACGAACGCTTCATCCCGAACCTCCTCCTCGCTCCGGGATTCTACCCCCGCGAGCGCGGCCAGGATCCCTAGCCCTTTGCCCCTTCCGGTGGCGGAGGCTGCATGGTCGCCCCGGGGATCGGGAAGGGCCGGGCCTTCGGCTCGGGCTTGCGCTTCTTCTCGCCCTCGGGCTCGGGCTCCGGCTTGACCGTCGGGACCTTCTCCGCGAAGACCGATTCCTCCTCTTCGCCGGCGAGCAGACGCTCGAACTGATCCTTGTCGATCGTCTCGCGCTCGATGAGGATCAAGGAGATCCGGTGCAGCTCGTCGCTGTGCTCCTTGAGGACCTCCGTCGCGGTCATGTGCGCTTCCTCGATCACGCGGCGGATCTCGTCGTCGATCTCGCGTGCGATCTCCTCGGAGTAGTCGGGCTCGTTGCCCATCTCGCGACCGAGGAACGGCATGTCATGGTTGCGACCGAGAACGCGCGGGCCGAGCTTCTCGCTCATCCCGAAGCGCATGATCATCTGCTTCGCGGTGTGCGTGACCTTCTCCAGGTCGTTCGCCGCTCCGGTCGTCACCTCGTTGAAGACGATCTCTTCGGCGGCGCGGCCGCCGAGGGTCATCGCCAGCTGGTTCATCAAAGTCTGCTTCGTGGTCAGGTAGCGATCCTCACGCGGCAGCGAGATCGTGTAACCGAGCGCCTGGCCGCGGCCGATGATCGAGATCTTGTGCACGTCGGACTCCCCGTCGAGGTAGTGGCCGACGATCGCATGGCCGAGCTCGTGGTAGGCGGTGATCTTGCGCTCCTCCTCGGAGAAGAGACGCGTCTTCTTCTCGGGGCCGGCGATCACGCGCATGATCCCTTCCTCGAGCTCCTCCTGCTCGATCACTTTCTTGCCGCGGCGAGCCGCGAGCAGCGCAGCCTCGTTGACGAGGTTCGCCAGGTCGGCGCCGGTGAACCCGGGCGTCCCGGCAGCCAGCGAGTCGAGTTCGATCTCCGACGCCAAAGGCTTGCCCTTCGAGTGCACCTCCAGGATCTTCTTGCGACCGTTGCGGTCGGGCCGGTCGACGACGATCTGCCGGTCGAAACGGCCGGGACGCAGGAGCGCCGGATCGAGGATGTCCGGCCTGTTGGTGGCGGCGATCAAGATGATGTTGTCCTTCAGCTCGAACCCGTCCATCTCGACGAGGAGCTGGTTCAAGGTCTGCTCGCGCTCGTCGTGCCCCCCGCCGAGACCGGCGCCGCGGTGACGTCCGACTGCGTCGATCTCGTCCATGAACACGATGCACGGCGAGGCCTGCTTCGCCTGCTCGAAGAGGTCACGGACGCGCGAGGCGCCGACGCCGACGAACATCTCGACGAAGTCGGAACCCGAGATGGAGAAGAATGGCACGCCGGCCTCGCCGGCGACCGCGCGCGCGAGGAGCGTCTTACCGGTACCAGGCGGCCCGTACAGCAGGACACCCTTGGGGATGCGTGCGCCGAGCGCCTGGAACTTCTTCGGGTTCTCGAGGAACTCCTTGATCTCCTGCAGCTCCTCGACCGCCTCCTCGACGCCGGCGACGTCCTTGAAGCCGATCTTCGGCGAGTCCGGCGTCATCCGCTTCGCGCGCGACTTCCCGAAGGACATCACCTTCGAGCCACCGCCCTGCACCTGATTCATCAGGAAGATCCAAAAACCGAACAGGAGCACGAACGGCAACAGCGAGGTGAGGATCGACCACCAGGGCGAACCGCCCGTGCCCTTGGAGTCGAAGGTCACGTTGTGCTCGGCCATCAGCTTCTGGAGGTCGGCCGCCGACTGATCGCTCGGATAATGGACCGAGCCCTTCGTCTTGTCGGCGCTGAGCGTGTAGTTCAGCGCCTGCTTGTTCGGGTTGAAGACGATCGACGAGAAGGCACAGCCGCTCGTGGCGTCCGTATTGCAGGCCTCGATCCTCGTCTGGACATCAGACAGCGTCAGCTTGGAAGTGGGCGCGCTGTGACCGCTGAGCGTCTGCAGGGCAAGCCAGACGAGCGCCGCGATAATGACGAGCGGGAAAAGCGCGCTGCGGAAGAATCGATTCACTAATCCTCTTTCGGCAGGGTACCAGCCTCGGTTTGAGCTACATCGGCCCCAAAAGGGGGTGATCGGCCTATTTCAGGCGCCCTCTGGCACCAACTCCGAATCCAATACGCCCACGTAGGGCAGGTTCCTGTATCGCTCGGCGAAATCGAGCCCGTAACCGACCACGAACCGGTTGGGGATCTCGAAGCCGATGTAGCGGACGGGCACGTCGATCTCGCGCCGGTCCGGCTTGGTCAGGAGTGCACAGACCTCCAGGCTGGCCGGCTCGCGGGCCTCGAGGTTCCGCATCAGGTACGAGAGCGTCAACCCCGAATCGATGATGTCCTCGACGACGAGGACGTTGCGGCCCTCGATGTTGATGTCCAGGTCCTTGAGGATCCGGACGACACCTGACGAGTCGGTCTGGGCCCCGTAGCTGGAGATCGCCATGAAGTCGATCTCGCACGGGATGGCGAGCGTGCGCATGAGGTCGGCCATGAAGAAAACGGCGCCCTTGAGGACGCCGATCAGCAGCAGGTCCCGGCCGGCGTAGTCGGCCGAGATCTCTTCTCCCAGCTCGACCACGCGCGTTCGCAGCCGATCCTCCTCGATGAGGACCTCCGACACGCCGCGCTCGAGCTCAGTCTGCGACACGTTCGACGCGCACTCCCTCCGCCTCCACGATTCCCGGCACTGCGACTACGTCATCTCCCCGCACGACGAGCGGCCACGACTCGCGTGCAGAACGGGGGATCTTGGCGTCGACGAACACGTCCTGGATCTTCTTCGATCTCCCAGCGAGCCGATCGCCGGCACGCCAGGCCCGTACCTTAAGGCCTGGGAGCTTCGAGGCAATGCGCCACTCACCCCAGCGCACCTCGCCGTCGAGCGAGACGGGAGTGCGCTCGAGCCAGACCCGGTCGTACTCGCGCACCGCAGTCAGGCCGGCGCCGAGGTCGAGCCGCCTCGACCCGGCCGTCGAAGCAAGCAGCTCATCAAGCGCCGAAGGCTCTCGATCCGCGAGCCGGAGCAGATTCCGCTCGGCGGCTGGATGGAGCTCGCGCAGACGCGGCAGGATCTCCTCCCTGATCAGCCCGCGCTTCGTGCCGCTGTTGGACTCGTCGGTCCGGAACTCCAGCCCTTCTGCACGGCAGTACTCCTCCGTTTCCTCACGCCAGACGGTGAGCAGCGGGCGCACGACGCCGTCCTCGCGGCGCGGCTTGATCCCCTTCGCAACGCCACTCGCCACGAGCCGGTACAGGACGGTCTCGACCTGGTCGGAGGCGGTGTGCCCGGTAGCGCGCAGGCGGTCGAGCGCGAACGAGTAACGGATCTCGCGCCAGTCGTCCTCGGTGCGCCCGCCGCCGCCGCCGACCACTTCCGCGCCGAAGCGCTCGGCGCAAAAGCGCGCATCGTCGTCGGAGGCTTCACCCCGCAGCCCGTGATTCACGTGCAGCGCGGAGACGCGATAGCCGAGCTCCGTCAGGGCGTGCCAGAGGCAGGTCGAGTCGGCGCCGCCGGAGACGAGGCAGGTGACCTCGCCGCCCGGCGCAATCAGGTCGTGCCGGCGGATCAGCTCCTCGACCCGCGCGCGCAGCGCTTTCGTGTCCACGTGAACAGGGTAGACAGGCGAGGGATTGCGGGCCACGCCACGGAGGCCGATGTTCCGAAAATGGCGGAGTTCTTTCGGGCCTGGCGAAAGCGGCAGGCCGAAAAGCAGGCTGCCGACTGGTTCGAGGAACAGGAGGAAGCTCGCCGTGCAGTGCTAGAGCTCCCCGACGTCCTCCGGGAGCAGGCTCGCCTTGCCGTCGAGAAGCTGATCGACGGTCCGGATACCGAGGTCGCAGGAGCGCTCGAGGACCTCGACCACCTGCTCGAGCCGCATCCCGATCTGCGCGACCGCTTCTTCCGCCTGCGCGTCGTCGGCGACGCTGTCGAATTCCTGAAATAGCCGCGCGAAAGCGCAGCTTTCGCGCGACTAGAGCAGCGGCGAGACGTCGCAGCCGCGCTTGGCCAGTGCCGGTCTCGCCTGCGACAGGACGTCGTGCGCGAAGTTCGCGAGACCATAGGCCCGGTAGATGTACCTGCCCGGATCGCGGTGCTTCTTGTCGGCCCTGATTGCTCGACCGTAGTTCAGGAACATCGCGCGAAGGATCGCCCGCGTCTTCGACAGGGATGGATCGCTCGGATTGGTGTTGAGCAGGCTCGCAACGGCGGAATCCGCCTGCAGGATCACGTCATCCGCCTCCGCATCACCTTGTAGGTAGTCCTGCGAGAGCGTCCCAAGGGCGGCCATGTTCAGCTGCGCGGCGCCGAGGAATTGCCGGTCGGTCGCCGAGCAGGTGTGGCTGACAGCAGCGTTGCTGTTCCCACCCATGACGAGGACAGAGGAACTCACAGCGACGATCGCCACAGCGAGTCCCGCAGCCGCAGTGACGCGGGGCTTCACGCTCCCTTCTTCGGCGCCGCTACTGGTGAGGCTTCATCACCCGTTTGGGTGCGGGTCGATGCCTTGTGACATACGAGGCGAACTGTTGAGCTGCCCAATGGAGCAACCACACACCAAGAGCGAGCCGCAGGAGGCGAATCAAAAGATCAGCGATCGGTAGGAGCCGTGGCGCTCCATCCCGATTGCCTCGTAGACGCGGATCGCCGGCGCGTTCTCAGGGCGTACGAAGAGGCACACAGTCGGCACGCGCTCGAGCAGCAGCCGGCACAAATCACGCATGCCGCGCTGCGCGTAGCCCTTGTTACGCGCAGGCGGATCGACCCAGACCTGCTGAATCTGGACCGCACCCGGCGTCCACGCCGAAGCTTCGGCCTTGAAGAGGATCGTCCCCCGCTCGACCCAAAGCCACGAGCGCCCTTCCTCGATTTGCGAGCGGGTGCGCCAGCGGAAGCCTTCCGGGTCTCGCGCCATCGGATCGATCCCGATCTCCTCCTCGTGCGCGGCCGCGCAGGCGGGCAGCAGCAGCGAGAAGTCCTTGTCGGTCGCCAGGCGCAGGCCCGAGTCGCCGGGTTGCGGCGGCTCGGAAATCGCGTACACCGGCTGGCCGGGCCGGTCGTTGCGCGGCGCCGGCATGAGCCTGGAGAGGTCGTCCCAGAGCTCGTCGACCGCGCGCTCGTCGCCGATGATCATCCGGGCGCGGCCCCGGGACGCGGCTTGCGCGAAGCGGCCGCAACCGGCACCTGAGGGGACGACGTTTGCGCCGACGTGGCAGAGAGCGGTCAAGCGGTGGTTGTCGGCGAAGGCGCTGAACCGGCCCAGCCGCCGCCGGGCGACGTCCTCGAGGAAGACGCGCTCCACGGGGTCCTCGGCACAGAACTCGAGGATCTGCTCGAGCCGGGGCTCGATCGCACCTTTCACTGTCCCAATAGTCGCACGGGTTAGGGTTGCGCCCTCATGCCGATCCACATTCGAGCCGAGCCGGGGGAGTACGCCGAGGCCTGCCTATTGCCCGGCGATCCGCTCAGGGCGAAGTACATCGCGGAGACCTATTTCGACAACCCCGTCGAGAAGAACTCCGAGCGCGGGCTTCTCGGCTACACGGGCACCTACGAGGGCAAGCCGGTCTCGGTGCAGGGCACCGGCATGGGCTGCCCGGGCGCGACGATCGTTTTCGAGGAGCTGATCCAGCTCGGCGTGAAGAAGCTGCTACGCGTCGGCACCTGCGGAGGGCTCCAGGTCCATCACGCGCTCGGCGACCTGATCGTCGCGCTGTCGGCCGTCGCCGACGACCGCACCGCCGATCACCTCGTCGGGCACGAGCCGCACTGCCCGACTGCGAGCTGGGAGCTCATCCACGGAGCGGTGCACGCGGCCAAGGAGATGGGCCAGTCGATGCACGTCGGGCCCATCGTCTCGAGCGACGTCTTCTACAACCCCGACGGGAACCAGTACGAGCGCTGGTCGAACCGGGGCGTGCTCGCGGTCGAGATGGAGGCCTCGGCGCTCTTCACGGTCGGTGCGCTCCGCGGCGTCCAGTCCGGGTGTCTCCTCACCGTGAGCGACATCGTCGTCGAGGGCGAGTTCACGCGCATCACCGACGAGGAGCTGCGCGCGGCTGTCGACCGGATGACGCGCGTCGCGCTCGCGACGGTCACGGCCGACGAGACGCACTGATCAAGACAGTCTTCCTCGTCAACCCGGCGTCGGCGAACGGCTCGACCGGTAGGCGCTGGCCGGAGATCGCCCGGCGCGCCGCGGCGGCAGGGCTCAGAGGAGATGCCCTCTTCTCGCGCGCGCCCGGTGAGCTGACGGAGCTGGCCCGCCGCGCAGCAGACGAAGGAGCCGAGCTGCTGGTCGTCGTCGGCGGCGACGGATCCGTGCACGAGGTCGTGAACGGGATCGCCGGTCGAGACCGCGTCGAGATCGGGGTGATCCCGCGCGGGACCGGCTGGGACTTCGCCCGCTCGCTCAGCCTGCCGCGGAAGACCGACCGGGCGATCGAGGTCGCGCTCTCGGGCAAGACGCGCACGATCGACCTCGGCCGTGCCAACTACCGGCTCTGGGCCGGCGGAGAGGGAGAGGCCTTCTTCGCGAACGCCGCGAGCGCCGGGATGAGCGGGGCGATCGCGCAACGGGCCAACGACACCTCCAAGGCGTTCGGCGGGAAGGTCTCGTACATCTGGGCCACGTTCGCCGTGTTCGCACGCTGGTCGAACAACGAGATCGAGGTCTCGGTGGACGGCGAGACGCGCCGAGCTCGGATGCACGACGTCATCGTGGCCAACGGCCCTTACATAGGCGGCGGGATGAAGATCTGTCCGGATGCCGAGCCCGACGACGCCACGTTCGACGTACTGCTGATCGGTGACATCTCCAAACGGGATCTGGTGATGACGATGCCGAAGATCTTTCGCGGGACGCATCTTCCCCACCCCAAGGCCGAGCTGCTGCGCGGCGCGCAAGTGAGCGTGGACGCCCCGGAGCCGCTCCCGATCCAGCTCGACGGCGAACAGCCCGGAACAACACCCGTGCGCTTCGAGGTCGTCCCGCGGGCGCTGCGGGTGCGCGTGCCCGGCTAGCTGGTCCCGTTACAGACACGTTCCCGTTTCGTACCCGTGCCTGGCACCGGTACGAGCCGAAACGCGACCGCCTCCTCAGAGGCCGGGCTGGATCCCGTGACGGACGCGTTCCCGTTTCGTACCCGTGCCTGGCACCGGTACGAGCAGGAAACGAGACGCCTGCCTCCTAGCTGCTGCTGGTGCGCTTGCGCGCGGCGGTGGAGCGCTTGGCCGCTGAGGTCTTGCGCGAGCTCGACGATCCCTTGCCCTCGAGCTTGTCGAGCCGCTTCTCGATCGTGCCGAGCCGCTTCTCGAGCTTCTCGAGCCCACGCACGCTCCGCTGTAACTCGTCGACGCGCTTCGGCAACGATCCGAACGCGGCGAGCACCTTGTCCGCTCCGGGTGCGCCGCCGATCCGCTGGATCGCCTCCTCGCCTGCTCCGGTAAGCCGTTCCACGATGTTCTTCTGTCGGGGCCTTGCCATGGCCCTATCGTGCCAGTTGCGATGGCGGCGCGTCGTGCCTACGCTCCCCGCGTGAAAGGAGCTGCCGCTCTCGCCGCGCTCCTCGCGTGTGTCGCCGCCTCGGCCGGAGAGGCCAAACGCTCACCCGTCACGGTCAGGGTGATGACGCGGAATCTGTATCTCGGGGCGAACCTGGATGCGATCGTCCAGGCGAAGTCGACCCGGGAGGCCTTCACCGCGGTCGAGAAGGGCTGGAACGACGTCCAGGCAAACGACTTTCCGACCCGCGCACGGGCGATCGCAAAGGAGATCGCAAGCGCGCGGCCGGACTTCGTCGGCTTACAGGAGCTGTCGCTCTACCGAACACAGACCCCGGCGGACTTCACGGTGACGCCCTCGACCGCCGTCGCCCTGGACTACGCGAAGGAGTTGCGCAAGGCACTGGCGGCCCGGAAGCTTCGCTATCGCTTCCTCGCGATCGGCAACGCGACGGATGCGGAACTGCCGAGCGGCGACCCGCCGAACATGGACATCCGGCTCACGATCCGCGACGGGCTGCTCGTGCGGATCGACAAGAAGATCAAGATCAGGCGAGTGCGCACCGGTCTCTACTCGACGACGACGCCCCTCTTCGGCGGCTTCGTCATAGCGAAACGCGGCTGGGTGCTCGCGGACGCGACCATTGCCGGCCGGTCCTTCCGTGTCATCACGACGCATCTCGAATCGTTCAGCGACACGTCGCAGGTCGCGCAGGGGAAGGAGCTCGTCGCCCCCGGTGGCCCTACCCGCACGAGTCTGCCGACGGTCCTGCTCGGCGATCTGAACTCCCGCGCAGACGGGAGCGGCACGCCGACGCGCGCCAACCTGCTCGCCGAGGGGTTCCAGGATGCGTGGGCGCAGGCGCATCCGGCCGACATCGGGCTCACGTGCTGCCACGGCGACGATCTGCGTGACGTCGGCGGACCGTTCTACAGCCGCATCGACTACGTGCTGCTGCGCAACGGCTTCAAGGCCGTGGCGGCGGGAATCATGGGTGAGGCGCCTGGCGACCGGCTCTCGGGCCTCTGGCCTTCGGACCACGCCGGCGTCTGGGCGCGCTTGCGTCTCCCGTAATTACTAGGACCGGATCAGGACCGGCGTGCCGCTCAACGCCTGGTCGAACAGCTTCCTCAGCGCGGGATTCGGAATGCGGATGCACCCGTTGGAGACAGCCTTGCCGATCGACCATGGCGCATTGGTCCCGTGGATCGCGATCGGCCCGCCCTGCGTCCAGCCGGTCAGGACGTTCGAGAACGCCGAGACTCCGACCGCGCCGGGGCCGAACGGGCCGCCCTTATCCGTGGGGATGAGCCGCTGGTTGACGTAGAAGCGGCCGGTGGGCGTCGGCGTCGCCGGCGCTCCGATTGCGGCCGTCGAGCTCAGGACCCTCTGGCCGTGCTTGTAGAGCGTGACCCTCTTCTCCGACAGGTCGACGACGATCCGGGTCGAGACCTTCTCGACGTTCACCTGCCGGGCCGGCACCCACGCAGTCACGCCGTTCGGCCGTTTGGGGATCTGGACGAGGTACGACCTCGGCTTGCATCTGGCATCGACCAGCGCGCCGCGGATCGAGAAGATCGTGGGAACGCGATTGACGTTCAGCCTGCGGAAGCTGGCGAAGGGGCGGGTGCCGGGGCGGCGCGAGACCGTGGCCCGGGAGCGCACGATCCCCGCGTACGCCAGCCGCGACGAGCCGAGCCGCTGGAAGGAGCCCTCGACGCAGGTCCGCGACTTGGTCGTGATGTCGGCGCCGACGTCGGGCTGCTTCTCGGCTCCGCCGCAGCCCACCAGAAGGGTGAGGCCGAGCGCCGGGATGACGACGAGGGCTCGCACGGCGACAGAAGGTTATCGCCGCAAAAAGGGTGTGAAGGTTCGGTGACAATTTGCCGACAACATCTAGTGACGACCGAACGTCTCATTACTCTGAGAGGACGTAATGACGCTTCGCAGGCACAAGCACACAGCGATCACCGTTCATGCGATCCGGCAACGAGCCGGAGTGCCGTACCACGTCGAGCGTAAGGTGTGCTCGAACTGCCGACGGCTCCTCGAAGAGAAGACGATCAAGCGCGCCGCCGCCTGATTAGACCTCTAGGCCAGCGCCTCGGCCAGCTCCGAAAGCGTCTCGCCGGCCGCACCGTCGATCCGGACCGAGGCCAGGCGGTCAAACGGCGTCGGCCCACGGTTGAGGATCGCCAGCGCCACGCCGGCGGAAACGGCCTCATCGGGTAGCCCGGCGACCGGGTGCACCTCGAGCGACGAGCCCACGACCAGCAGCAGCCCGGCCCCGCGGACGAGCTCGATCGCGCGGTCGATCGCGTCGGCCGGCAGCAGCTCCCCGAACATGACGACGTCCGGCTTGAGCACGGCCCCACAGCGCGGACACGGCGGCGCCGGCGCAGCTCGTAGCGCGGCCACCACCTCTTCCAGCGGTACCCGCTCCCCGCACTCGAGGCAGCTTGCCGAGCGGATCGAGCCATGCACCTCCACGACCTCGCGCGATCCGGCGCGCTCGTGCAGCCCGTCGATGTTCTGCGTCACGATCGCCGCAACGAGCCCACGGCGCTCGAGCTCCGCAAGTGCGAGGTGCCCCGCATTCGGCTCGGCGGTGGTGAGCAGCTCGAACCGGAGCGCGTAGAACTCCCACACCTTCACCGGATCCCGCCGGAAGGCGTCGATGGTCGCGTACTCCATCGGGTCGTACTCCGCCCAGATCCCGCCCGGCGAGCGAAAGTCGGGAATGCCGCTCTCGGTTGAGATGCCGGCGCCGGTCAGGACGACGCAGGGTTGGCGCTCGCGAACGAGCGCCGCCAGGTCGGGAACGGTGTGCGCCACGGCCGTAGAGTGACGCGCGTGGACGGTTTTCGCTTCAGCACCGACGTGACGGTCCGGTTCGCCGAGACCGACGCCCAGGGGGTGGCGCACAACGCCAACTACCTCATCTGGTTCGAGGTGGCGCGGGTCGCCTACCTGGCGGAGTACGCGGGCGGCTATTCGGCGATCCGCGCGCAGGGCATCGAGTCCTTCGTGCTCGAGTCACATGTGCGCTACCGGCAGCCTGCCCACTTCGACGACCGGCTCCGCATCCACACGCGCGTCGGGGAGGTGCGTGCTGCGCGGTTTCGCTTCGACTACGAGATCACCCGCGACGGCGAGGTCATCGCCGACGGCTGGACCTCACACGCTTGCGTGGACGCGAAGACGCTGCGCCCGACGCGGATCCCGGAGACTCTCGCGGACGCGATCGCTACGGCCGAGGCGTCGTCGCCGTAGTAGTAGTCGTCGTCGTCTTCTTGGTGGTAGTCGTCGTGCCCGTCGTTGTTGTCGTGTCGGTCTGATCCTTCGGCCGCCGCTTCGTGCCCACGCGGACGACCTTCATCTCACCGCGGTAGGACGAGTAGAACGTCGTGTCGAAGAGCAGCTTCCCGTCGGCGTCGTAGACCTTGCGCTCGTTGCTCGTCTTGAGGGACGACGACCCGCGCTCCTCGACGACGGTCTCGCCCACGAAGAGGGTTGGATCCTTGATCTTCCTGACCGGCGGCGGTCCTGTCACGACGAGCGGCGACGTCTCGCTGACGACCCGGCGGTGCACCGGCGTCCCGTACAGCGCGACCGTGAGCGACGAAGAGCCGACCCAGGTCCGAAGCAGGATCCAGTGACCGGTGTCGTTCGTGAACCTCAGGTCCGTGTCCGGATAGTTGACGGTCGCGTCGCGTCCCTGCGGGTAGTGGCTGATGTACAGCGCGTGATTCGTGCGCGAGACGATCGGCAGCCCGGCCTCGTACGCTGCGTTGAAGACAGTCGTCGAGACCTGGCAGACACCGCCGCCCAGGCCGGTCTTGAGCTCGCCGTTGATGATCACCGGCGCCTCGAGAAAGCCCTTGTCCTCGGTGCGCGCGCCGGTTGTGCCGTTGAAGGAGAACGTCTCGCCGGGCGCGATCACATGCTTGTCGACCAGATGCGAGACGAGCTGGACGTTGTGGATGCGGTTCGGTTCACCGCCGTAGAACGTCTCGTAGCTGGCGACCAGCCCCTTGATGTCCATGTCCTGCGCCTCGGCTGTCGTTCGGCGCGCGGTGACGCGTTCTACAGTCAGGTTGGCGGAGCGGAGCTCGGGCGCGGTAACCAGCGCGGCCCTCAGCACCGCCTTCGCGCTCCGCGGTACATCCAGCACGTGGCCGGGCTGATCCGGAATCACGCGAATGCCGCTCTTGCTGACCGCCCAGTCGGCGTCCACCGGCGGCTTGTCGACGCGCTTGGCGAGCGCCGTGAACCAGCTGCTGGCTCCCGCGCCACCGATCCGGAGGTCGCGCCGTCCGTCTGCCGGAAGCTGAAGCACGCGGGCGATCCGCGGCGGCCGGAGGTTCCAGCGCGTCGCGCCGAGCGTCAGATGGACGGACGCCGAGAGCGCGGTCCGCACCTGTGCCTGCGCGACCCTGATATCGCTCGCGGTGATCTTCGGCCGGTCGACCTGGATCGGCAGCTCGACCGGCTCGCGCTTGAGGCTCGCCAGCGCACGCACGATCGTTGCCGCTGCGGCATGGCGGTCGAGCAGGTGGCCGGTGCGGCTCGGGACGATTTCGGGCCGGAGCCCGCGCAACGCGATCGACGCCTCGCGGTGCTCGACGTTGACCGCGGCCGAGATCTGGTTGAGCTTGGCCTCCAACGCGGCGTCGTAGACCTGGGTCGGGGGCGCGACGTCAGCTCCGAAGAAGCGCAGGTCGAGCCGGCGGAAGCCGCGTAGCGGCCCGAAGCCGTTCCCCTGACTGCGCACGGCATCGACGGCGGCGCCCCAGTCCACGCGGATCCCAAGGTGCCGGGGCTGCAGCTCCCAGGTGCGGGAGCCGACGCGGAAGGTCACCGGGACGGACGCGAGCGCGTCCGCGCGGCGCTCGAGGATGGAGCGCGCCTGACGTGGTGTCTTCCCGCCCACGTCGACGCCGGCGATCTGGACGCCGCTGGCGAGGCGCGAGGGGGAGCCCGCGAAGGCAAGGCCCAGCACCATTCCAGCGAGGGCGGCAAGCGTCGTGAGGATCGCGGCTCGCTGCCAGAACTGGCGGCGCTGGGCGCGCGGCCGCCGAGGTCGCCGAGGGCGGGGCCGGACCAAGGAGTATCTGCGCCGAGCGGGCAAGGTTGCGAAGTCTAGCCACGGGTGTGGCGGGTCTTTTTTGCTCTTCGGACGTGTCCGTTACACCCGCTAGAAGGTGAAGAGCTCGATTCCGCCGCTGACGTTGAGGCCGACGCCGGTGATGTACGACGCGAGATCCGAGCAGAGGAACGCGATCGCATTCGCGATGTCCTGCGGCTCTCCGGCCCGTCTCATAGCCGTGCGCCGCACCATCCGTTCGTTCATCGCGGCATTGCCGAAGTTGAAGGCCTCCGTACCGATCACGCCCGGCACGATCGCGTTGCAGGTGATCCCATGCCGGGCGCCCTCGAGCGCCAGCGTGCGGGTCAGCCCGAGCAGCCCGGCCTTGGTGGTGGAGTAGCTGGCCTGACCGAACCCGCCGAGCGTCCCCGCGACGGATGCCATGTTCACGATCCGCCCCCACTCTCGCTCCTTCATGTGCGGCCACACCGCCTGAGCACAGTTGAACGAGCCGGTCAGGTTCACCCGCAGGTCGCGTTCCCAGAGCTCCGGCACCTGATCGGGAAGCTGGCCGACATGGTCGAGCGTGCCGGCGTTGTTGATGAGGATGTCCACCGACCCGAACTCGTCGATCACGCGCCGAACGGTCTCTTCGACCTGAGCCCGATCGGTCACGTCGCACTTGACGGCGGCCGAGCGGCGGCCGAGCGCCGAGATCTCCTGCGCGGTCGCCTCGGAGTAAACGAGCCCCTGAGCCCGTGCCGCCTGCGCGAGCGGCCCGTACGCCTCCGCCTCCTTGCCCGAGTCGGACTCGATCTGGATGTCGGCGATGACGACGTCCGCGCCGGCGCGCGCAAGTGTCAGCGCGTCGGCTCGACCGAGCCCGCGCGACCCGCCGGTCACGAGCGCAACGCGCCCAGAGAGGTCGATCTCGATGCTCAAGCTCGGGGCATCAGAAGCTCGCGAGCGATCACGAGCCGCTGGATCTGCGAAGTGCCCTCGTAGATCTGGTACAGCTTGGCGTCGCGCATCAGCTTCTCGACGGGGTACTCCTTCATGTATCCGTAGCCGCCGAACACCTGTACCGCGTCGGTGGTGACCTCCATGCAGGTGTCCGCGGCGAAGCGCTTCGCGTACGAGGACTGCAGCGTCGCGCGCATCCCCTGGTCGATCATCCACGCAGCCTGCCAGCAGAGGAGCCGCGACGCCTCGATCTTCGTCGCCATGTCGGCGATCAGAAAGTTGATGCCCTGATTCATCGCGATCGGCATCCCGAACTGGATGCGCTCCTTCGAATACTGGGACGCGTATTCGAACGCCGCGCGCGCGACTCCCACGGCGCCGATCGCCGTGCCGGGGCGGGTGAAGTCGAGGGTCTTCATCGCGATCTTGAAGCCCTCGCCCTCCTCGCCGAGCCTGTTACGCGCTGGAACGCGCACGTCGGTGAACGAGAGTGACGACGTGTCCGTCGAGCGCTGCCCCATCTTGTCGAGGTGCTTGTCGACGACGACGCCGTCGAGATTCGCGGGGACGATGAACGCCGTCAGCCCGCGATGGCCCTGCGACTTGTCCGTCGAGGCCCAGACGGTGAACCACGCGGCGTGGCCGGCGTTGGTGATGAACATCTTCGAGCCGTTGATGATGTAGTCGTCGCCGTCACGCACCGCCGTCGTCTGGATGCCGGAGACGTCGGAGCCAGCGTTCGGCTCGGTCAGCGCGAACGACGTCAGCAGCACCTCGTCCACGAGTGGCGGCAGCCACTCGCGCTTCTGCTCATCGGTCCCCGCGATGATGACCGGCCCGTGGCCGAGCCCGTTGGCCGCGATGGCCGTGCCGATCCCGGCGCAGCCCCAGCAGAGCTCCTCGCCGATGAGCATGCCCTCGAATGCGCCGAGCTCGAGGCCGCCGTACGCCTCCGGAATGTGGACGTTCATCAGGCCGAGCCCGTGCGCCTTGGCGATCACGTCCGCGGGGTGGATCGAGCCCTCGTCGTACTCGCGTTCCTTCGGCCGGATCTCCCGCTCCGCGAAGTCGTGGGCCAGGTCGCGCAGCGCTTTCTGCTCGTCCGTGAGCCCGAACGAAACGCCGGTGCCGGTGCGTTCCTCGAGGGTCGCCATTGAGCCCTAGGTTAGCTTGATTGACTGGTCAGTCAACAGTCGACCGGAACCGCAGGACACGGACGATGTGGGCGTCAAGCTCGCCGCTGCGGGCCAGCGGCAGGAGGACGCGAATCGCGCGCGCCGCGTCCCTTCCGCTCGTGAACAAGAGGAGGTCCGCACCGGCGCGGGCGGCGGCCACCGCCCACTCCCGCGCATGGCCGCGGACGACGTCGAGCGAGTCCGTCATGGCGACACCCTCGAACCCGAGGTCGCGCAGAAGGTCGTACGCGGCCGGCGTGAGCACCGCCCGGCGCGGGCCGAGAGTCGGATAAACGCCGTGACCAACCATTACGCACCGCACCCCAGCCTCGACCGCAGCACGGTACGGGGCGAGGTCCGCGTCTCGCACTCGACCGACAACGTAAGGACGTTCGTCGGTGGAGAACGGCAGCGAGCCGAGGCCCGGGAAATGCTTGACGCACGCACCGGCACCACCCGCAGCAAGCCCGCGTGCAAACGCGACGCCGAACGACGGTGACCGAAACTGCCGTGCGCCGAGCGGGCCGTCAGGAAGGTCGAGCACCGGCGCGAGATCGACGTCCACGCCGATGCGGCGTAGCGAGCGCCCCGTCGCCCAGCCGGAGTCAAAGGCCTGGGGCTTGCTCCGGACTGCCCGGGCCGACGACCGCGGCGGCAATTGCGGAAAAGTCTTGACCTTCCCGCCCTCCTGGTCCGTGACGACGAACGCGCCGGGCGGTCGCGGGGCGTCCCGGTTGTAGCTCTGCACGATCACGCCGGCCACTCCCGGCGGAGCCGGTAGCCCGGAGACGACGACGAGGGCGGCCTTCTGCTGCGGCGTCAGCCCCAGCACGGTGGCCATGGTGATGACGGCGGCAACGCCCAAAGCCTCCGTAGACTAGGCCGCAATGGACTTCGAGCTCAGCGACGAGCAACGGCTCCTCCAGGACACCGTTCGCCGGTTCGTGGACGACCGGATCCTGCCCAACGCCGTCGAGAACGACATCAACCATCACCTCGATCTGGGAGCGATCGAGGGGATGGCCGAGCTGGGGATCCTCGGAATCGTCATCCCGGAGGAGTACGGCGGCGCCGGGCTCGACTTCATCTCCGAGGCGCTCGCGTGCGAGGAGATCGAGCGCGGTGAGGCTGCGTTCCGGACCCTGATCTCCGTCCATGTCGGCCTCAACTCGCTCGCGCTGCTGAAGTACGGGTCCGAGGAGCAGAAGCAGCGCTGGCTCGTCCCGCAGGCGAACGGCGACAAGCTCGCGTGCTTCGGCCTGACCGAGCCAGCCGCCGGCTCCGACGTGGCCGCAATGAAGGCGACCGCGCGGCGCAAGGGTGACGTCTATGTCCTCAACGGCTCGAAGAACTGGATCTCGTACGCAAACGTCGCCGACCATGCACTGGTCTTTGCGAAGACGGATCCTGCGGCGAAGCACAAAGGGATCTCGGCTTTCGTCCTCGAGCGCGGCATGCCCGGCTTCACGACGGCCGACACCGAGCACAAGCTCGGCATCTGGGCCGGCTCGACGGGCGAGCTCTTCTTCGAGAACGTCGAGGTGCCGGCGGAGAACATGATCGGGGATGAAGGCCAGGGCTTCGAGATCGCGATGTACGGCCTCGACCAGGGCCGCTTCACGGTTGCGGCCGGGGCGGTGGGAGTCATTCGTGCCTGCCTGGAGCGCTCGACCGAGTACGCGCGCGAGCGGGAGACGTTCGGGCAGCAGATCGGCAAGTACCAGTTCGTGCAGGACATGATCGCCGAGATGGTGCTCGGCTACGAGACGTCGAAGCTGCTCGTCATGCAGGCCGCGTGGATGAAGGATCAGGGAATGCGCAACACGCGCGAAACGTCGTTGGCGAAGTGGCACGCGACGGAGTCGGCTTTCCGCGCTGCGCATCTAGCGATCCAGGTGCACGGTGCCTACGGGTATTCGGCGGAATACGGGATCGAGCGGTACTTCCGCAACGCGCGCGCGCCGATCATCTACGAGGGCACGACGCAGATCCACAAGATGATGCAGGCCGAGCACGCGCTCGGCTTCCGCAGTCTGAACGGCCGCGGCGGCGACGTCTCGCCGCTGTGCTCGTGGGGTAACCGCCCGAAAGCTGACGCTTTCGGGCGGGATTAGGGTCGCCGCTTCGCGGGGAACGCCCACGGGCGCGGCTGATATGGAGGTTGGTTTGTCAAGGGCGCAGCCTGCATCGCCCAGTCGCTGACGGGGTCGGTGAGCTGCTCGAGTGGGCGTCGGGCGCGACGTCGACGTCGCGTGCGTCAGTCTGACGATGCGGGGGTTGGCTACCCCATTGCCCTGGTTGCGTCGCCGGCGTGCGCCGTCTAAGAGCGGGCGTGGCCGTGAGGCTGCCCATAGCCGCCTCGCGCGTGCCGGCAGCATCGGCCCGGCGCCCGCCCGAGCAGGGGCGGTTGTCGTGGTGTCTACTCGGCCACGGCGGCGGCCCAGAGGAAGCAGGCAAGTTCGCCTGCGACGGCGACGGTGGCGACGTTGCCCGGCTTGCCGCGTGCGCGCAGCCGCTTTTGCAGGCGGTAGAGGCGATGCTGCGCGCGCCAGGCGATCTGCAGCACCTGCGCGGGCTGTCCCTGCTGGCGGTTGCGCAGCGTGACGCCGATCCGCGGCTCACGCAGGTACTGCCAGGCAGCCTCGACTAAGAGCCGGCGCGCGTAGCTGGAGCCGGTTTTCGTGATCGCACCCTGGCGGCGGCTCTCGCCCGACTGGTCGAGCGTCGGCACCAGCCCGAGCCAGGAGGCGAGCTGCGCCGGCCGAGCGAAGCGGCTGAAGTCGCCGACCTCGAGCGCGAGCACGAGCGCGGAGAGCGTGTCGATGCCGCGGAAGCAGCGCAGGCGCGCCACCGTCGGCGCCCACTCGCCCTCGAGCGCGAGCCG
>WNGB01000947.1_pt1 | contig 47176 bp, 39 predicted proteins | sample 5400681 | NCBI WGS metagenome assembly WNGB01 (sample SAMN13153367, study PRJNA577476) | soil metagenome | isolation source: 115 cm soil or saprolite under grassland replicate 2 | place: USA:California | collected 2016-06-15
AACGGATCGCCGGCATCGGACGTTCCGGTGGCGAGGAAACCAGGCGTGGGCTCGGCGCGTCAGGTGCGGGGCGGGGCGGCGGAACCAGCGTGGCCTGTGCCATGTGCTCTCTCTCCTGCACCCGTCCATAGACACGTGGCGTGCCATGCACGCGAGTCGCGCAAGTGCTTGCCGCGTCGTGGGCTGGCGGGAAGGGCGCGCGCCGCCACCGCAGGAATTTCGGAACGACGTGGGTCGCGCGCGTTTCTTGCCGCCGGAAGAGGCGTCGTGCCTGTCCGATTGGAGGGTTTCGGCGGGTTTCGTCACGGCACCCCCTTTGCACTAGGGGGCCGCGACGACATGCACCAGGAGGTCGTGATGAGCCTCGCCCACTCCGCGCAGTACCAGGTTTACTGGGACGCCATTCAACGACGGGCCTGCGGCGTATGCCTCGACGCGGCGGACGACGGCAGTTGCGGCCTCCCCATCCGCCATACCTGCGCCTTGCCCTCGGAGCTGCCCGCGATCATCGAAGCCATCCTCCAGGTGAAGAGCGACCGCATGGACGACTACGTGACCGCCATCGAGGCCGCGGTGTGCGCGCGCTGCCCGGAGCAGGATGGGGAAGGCCGCTGCGGACGGCGCGACCGCGCCGACTGCGGCCTGTACACCTACCTTCCGCTCGTCGTGGATGCGATCGAGGAAGTGAAGGGCGGACTGGCTTGCCGATGACGACCACTCCCTTCGCCCCCGCCGCGCGCGCATCGGGCCCGCCGCTGTCCATGAAATCCGTGGACTTCCAGAAGGCGCCCTTCCTGGTCATCTGGGAGACGACGCAGGCCTGCGCCCTCGCCTGCCGGCACTGCCGCGCCTCGGCCCGCCCCGGACGCGACCCCCTGGAACTCACGACCGACGAGGGACGACGCGTCGTACGACAGACGGCCGAGATGGGAACGCCACTCATCGTCTTCAGCGGCGGCGATCCGGTGAGCCGCCCCGACCTCGCCGACCTGATCGCGGAAGGCAAGGCCTGCGGCCTGCGCACGGCGACCATCCCCGCCGCCACGGACAAGCTCACGGCGGACCTGGTCAGCCGCCTCAAGGAGGCCGGCCTGGATCAGCTCGCGCTCAGCCTCGACTTCCCCGACGCGGCGCTCCATGACGCGTTCCGGGGCGTGCCGGGCGCGTTCGAGAAGACCATGCGCGCGGTCGCCTGGGCGCACGGCGTGGGCTTGCCCCTCCAGATCAACACGACCCTTTGCGCCGACACCGTGCCCTACCTGAAACGAATGGCCGCCTTCGTCGAGACGCTGGGGATCGTCTTCTGGGAGGTGTTCTTCCTCGTCCCCACCGGCCGCGGCAGCGCCATGGGCGGCCTGCGTCCAGAGGAATGCGAGCGGCTGTTCGCGGTCCTGCACGAGGTGCAGGAAAAGTCCTCTTTCATCGTGAAGGTGACGGAAGCGCCTCACTACCGCCGTCACGTGGCCCAGCACGTGCGGCACGCCGCCGGGCACCGCGGCCGCCCGCACGGAGCGGTGGAGATGCCGTCCCTGCTCACGACGTCCGAAGGCCCGGGTCATACCGTGGGGCTGGCGCCGCGAGGCGTCAACGCCGGCAACGGCTTCCTGTTCGTGTCGCATCGCGGCGAGGTCTTTCCCAGCGGGTTCCTGCCCGTGGCCGCGGGCAGCGTGCGCGAGCGGCACCTGGCCGACATCTACCGCAATGCGCCGCTGATGCGCGCGCTTCGCGAACCCCACCTCCTCAAGGGTCGCTGCGGCTACTGCGAGTTCCGGCAGATCTGTGGCGGCTCGAGGTCGAGGGCTTTTGCGTTGACCGGCGATCCGTTCGCGACCGATCCCTGGTGCGCCTACCAGCCGGCGCGGCCGGACACGCCACGAGCCGAGCTCGCGCCGGCCGCTTCCTGAACTAGAGGAAGTTCCGCATCCAGACCGCGCGCTGGCCGGCGGCATCGTAGACGTGCTCGACGTTCCAGTTGCACATGGAGACGAGCTGCTCCTCCGTGAGCCACTCGTCGGCGAGAGCGAAGAGCGTATGGATCTCGCGCTCGAGGTGGTCGTGCAGGAGGTCGGCGAAGGCGACGACGTCCGCGACGTCGAAATCGCCGCCCCGGATCCGGGCCACCCCCTGCCGCAGGCCCGCGTGCTCGGTCGCGACCGTGACCAGCGCCGACGCTCCCGGGCCCAGGACCTTCGCCAACACCGGATAGAGCGCCTGCTCCTCGATCTGGGAGTGCTGCTCCTCCGCGGCTGCGATCGTCTCCACCACGGCGGCCAGGATCGGTTTCGGGGCCTTCAGCTCCACCAGGCGCCTCAGCACGCGGAGCTGCTGCAGGAACACGCCGTGCTCGACCTTCAGGCGATCAGTGATCTTCATCTGGGTCCTCGCCTCCTGGGCGAGGACGTCGAGCAAGGACGGTGCCACGGCTTCGAGGCCCGCGCCCGCCCCGGAGTCGGCCTCCCCGCGCAGGGTTTTCGCGCCTCCTCGTCCACCGCGCAGTCCTTTCCGTCCAAAGCCCTCCAAAGCACCGAACGGGAAGGGCGATTGCCCGGTACGGCGTTTGAAGTGATATCGCCGCGATGACCCCGAGAAGCCTCGTGCATCCGAGCCGTCTCTTCCAACTCCTGGCCTCGCTTCGCGTCGGAATCGTGACCATGGTGGTGCTCGCCGTCACCTGCGGGATCGCCACCTTCTACGAATCGAGCCACGGTACGGCGGCCGCGCAACGCGACGTCTACCAGACGCGCTGGTTCACCGCCCTCCTCTCGCTGCTGGCCGTAAACATCCTCCTCTCCATGCTCAAGCGCTATCCCTGGAGCCGACACCAGGCCGGGTTCGTGATGGCGCACGTGGGCATCGTCCTTCTGCTCGTGGGCTCCCTGGTCTCTCTCCACCTCGGGCTGGACGGCACCATCGCGCTCTACGAGGGCGACGGCACGAGCGCGGTGACGCTGCGCGAGCGCGCCCTCGCGGTGGAGGTGGCGGGCCAGCAACTGACCTTCCCCGCCGACTTCGACTCAAAGCCGCCGCGGCCCGATCGCCCGGCCGTCTTCGTCGTGCCGGGCACCAAGGTGACCCTGGTCGCCGAAGACTACGCGCCGCATGCCGAGGTCAGCGAGGCGGTGGAGCCGGCGGCGGATGGCGCTCCCGCGCTCGCGTTCGCGCTCGACGGCGGGTTCGGCCATCAGACGGGATGGCTGCTGGCGGGCAGCGATCGCGCCCACGTCGAGCTCGGCCCGCTCCATCTCGCGCTGCAGGTGGCGACGACGGAGAAGGAGGCACAGGCGGCACTCTCCTCCGCGGGGTCGGGCCACCACATCACCTTCGTGGCCGGGCCCCGTGACCGGCTGCGCTACGCGCTGGGCAATGAGACGGCCGCGCCCGCCACGGGAACGGTCACCATGGGCGCGCCCATCGCGACCCCCTGGATGGGCCTGTCCGCAACCGTCGAGAAGGTCCTGCCGCACGCCGCGGCGCGCAAGACGGTGCGGCCGGCGGCGCCTCCTTCGCGTGAAGAGCAGCGCACGCCCGCCGTCCGCGTCCGCTTCGACAGTCCGGCCGGCGGCACGGCCGCGGAGTGGCTGCCCTGGGACGGGAGCGTGGGCGCGGAGCTCGCCGAGGGCGAGGCCGCGGTCTCGTTCGGAGAGCGCGAGCTTCCACTCCCCTTCCGGCTCACCCTGCTGGGCTTCCGCGCCGACACCTATCCGGGCTCACGCCGCCCCGCCAGCTACGAAAGCCGCGTGCGCATCGAGGAGACGGACGGCACGACTTCCGAGCACCTCATCTCGATGAACCACCCCCTGCACCATCGCGGGTACATCTTCTTCCAGGCGTCCTTCGTGGAAGGACAGCCGATGATGTCGATCCTGTCCGTATCGCGCTCGCCCGGCCTCCCGCTCGTCTACCTGGGCACGGCCCTGGTGAGCCTGGGCGTGGCCTGGATGTTCTACGTCAAGCCGTGGCTCGTTCGCCGCCAGGCCCGGCGGGCCGCCCGGCGCCCGGCCTGGACGGGCAGCGTTGCGGAGGTGACGTCGTGATCACGATCAGCCGTATCCTGTGCCCGACCGACTTCTCGGAACTCTCCCGAAGCGCGCTGCAACACGCGGTGGCGCTCGCCCGGTGGTACGAGGCCGAGATCACCATTCTCTACGTCGCACCGGTGGCCATCGCCGCGGCCGAGGTGTCGTACATTCCGGCGCCCTGCCTCTCGCCGGAGGCCCGCGAGAAGCTGCGCGCCGACCTGCGCACCTTCGCCGAGCCGGCGCGCGAGGAGACCGTCCGCATCCGCATCGACCTCTCGGAGGGAAACCCCGCCACCGAGATCCTGGACGAAGCGCGTACCGGCGAGTTCGACTTGATCGTCATGGGAACGCACGGGCGGCACGGCCTCGAGTGCTGGGTGCTCGGGTCGGTCACGGAAACCGCCCTGCGCGGCTCGCCCTGTCCGGTGCTCACCGTCGCGCCCCGCTCGCGCCCGGCGCCCACTGCCCGCTTCGACACGATCCTCTGTCCCGTCGACTTCTCGCCGACCTCGGAGCAGACGGCGCACGAGGCCGGGATGCTGGCCGCGGAGACGGAGGCGCGCCTCGTCCTGTTCCACGTGATCGAGCGCGTGGGTGGTCCGCCCAGTCCCGTGCCGGCCGGCTTCGATCGCAAGGCCTACCGCGCGGACGCCGAGGAGAGCGTGCGTCGGCGGCTGCGCGGACTGCGGCCCGCCGGCCGCGGCGACTCCGTCGAGGAAGTGGCCGCGTGGGGCTGGCCCGACCGCGAGATCCTTCGCCTCGCGCGCGAGCGCCCCATCGGCTTGATCGTCATGGGCGCCCATGGCGGACCGCTCGACTCACCGCTCTTCGGGTCGATCGCCCACAAGGTCGTGCGCCGCGCCTCCTGCCCCGTGCTCGTCATGCCCGCCCGCGCGCACGCGTTGCCCGAGGCGGAGCCGGAGCTGTTGGGCGTGGGACGGGAGGAGCGATGACGCGATACGGCACCCTGGGCGGCCGGACCCCGCTGTGGTGGGCCATGACCCTGGCTCTCAGCGCACCGCTGGCGGCCAGCGCGGGCGCGGCGACGCCGGTCGACGCGCTGCGGACCGTCGCCGTGCAGGACGGTGGGCGCGTCAAGCCCCTGGACACGTTCGCGCGTGAGTCCGCACGCCGTATCACGGGCGGACGCGCGTTCGGCGCGGAGTCGGTGCGCGGCCTCGACCCGGTGGAGTGGCTGGTCGCGATGATGGCGGATCCCGAGAAGTGGAAGGACGCACCCATCGTGCGGGTCAGCCACGCCGACCTTCGCTCCTCCGTCGGCCTTTCCCCCACCCGGGACCGCTACTCGTTCCGCGAGCTGGCCACGCACGAGCGGTTCCTCAAGGCCGCGGATGCCGTGCGGGCGAAGGAGGAGGTGGACGGCGAGGCCCGCCTCGATCCGGTCGAGCGCGAGGTGGCCGACCTGTACGGCAACCTGGCGCTGATGTCCGATCTCTTCACCGGCGAAGCGCTGCACGTGTGGCCGGAGGCCGGAGACGCGGGCGCGGCCTGGGCCTCCTGGGCCCACGTGGTGCACGGCGATGGAATGGAAACGCGGCGTGTGGGCCTCCTGGCCAGCGCGCTCCTCTCCGCCTACGCGGCGGGCGACATGCGCGAGGTCGCGACGGCGGCCTCCGCGCTGCGCTCGCGCCTGGGCGCACTGACGGCCGGGACCGCGGCCGAGGCCGACCTGGGGCGCGAGGTGCTCTACAACGGGATCAAGCCCTTCCGGCTGGCCTGGATGGTGTACCTCCTCGGCTTCCTCGCCCTGGCCGCCAGCTTCCCTCTCGCCTCGCGCGCGGCCACTCGCGGCGGGTTCGCGCTGGTGACGGCGGCCTTCCTGCTGCAGGGCTACGGGATGCTGCTCCGCATGCTGATCTCGGGCCGGCCGCCCGTGACCAACATGTACGAGTCGGTGATCTTCGTGTCGTGGGGTGCGGTGCTGTTCGCGCTCCTCTTCGAGGCCGCCTATCGCGTGCGCTACTTTGCCGCCTGCGCGAGCGGCCTGAGCGTGCTCCTGCTCATCCTGGCCGACAGCATCCCGATCCTGGACGGCTCGATCGAGCCGCTCGTGCCCGTGCTGCGCGACAACATGTGGCTCACCGTGCACGTGCTCACCATCACGCTCGGGTACGCCGCGTTCTTCCTGGGCGTGGCCCTCGGCCATCTCAACCTCGCCCTGTACTTCTTCGCGCCCGGCCGGCGGGAGCTGCTGCGGACCCTGTCGTTGTTCCTGTATCGCGCCCTGCAAGCGGGCACGCTCTTCCTGGCCGCGGGGACTCTTCTGGGAGGGGTGTGGGCCTCGTACTCCTGGGGCCGGTTCTGGGGCTGGGACCCCAAGGAGACCTGGGCCCTCATCGCGCTCCTCACGTACCTCGCGATCCTGCACGGCCGCTTCCTGGGATGGATCCGCGACTTCGGCCTCGCCGTGGGCGCGCTCCTGGGCGGCTTGACCGTGCTCATGGCCTGGTACGGGGTGAACTTCATCCTGGGCACCGGTCTGCACTCGTACGGCTTCGGCTCCGGCGGCTACGCGTATGTCGGGAGCTTCGTGGCTTTCGAGGTCGCGGTCATCACGGCCGCTTTCCTCCGCGTCCGCGCCGCCCGGATCCCCGCCCCCACGCCGGACGCCTCGGCCATGGCGCCGGCGGTCCGCTAGGGAGGCTGCAGCATGACGTCCAGGGCGACGTCTCCGGAGCATCGTCACGAGCCCGAACGGCTGCGGCTCGAGTCGCTCGTGGACTACGCCCTGCTCGCTCCTTCCAGCCACAACACGCAGCCCTGGTCGTTCGCCGTCTGCGGAAACGAGATCCGCGTCTTCGTGGACCGCGAGCGCTGGCTCCGGGTCGCCGATCCCGACCAGCGCGAGCTCTACCTGAGCGCCGGATGCGCGCTCGAGAACCTGCTCGTGGCCGCGGCCCATCATCGCTACAAGGCGACCGTGTCGTACGTGCGCGAGGACCGCGTCGATGGCCTGGCCGCGGTCGCCCGCTTCGAGCCGGGCGGAAGGGACAAAGACCGCCGCGTACCCCTGTTCGACGCCCTCCGCAAGCGACAGACGAACCGAAGGCCGTATCACCGGCGTCCGCTCGCCCGCGACGTCGTGACCAGGCTCTACGCGGCCGTGCCGGACGAGGGCGTGCAGCTCTGGGTGTTCACGGACGCGGAGACCTCCGGCCGCGTCGAGCAGCTCCTCGCCCACGCCGAGCGGGCCCAGTTCTCCGATCCCGCCTACCGGCACGAGCTCGGCGCCTCGATCGGGAGAGGCGCCTTCGGGCACGGGTGGATGAAGTCCACGGCCGGCCGTCTCGTCGTCCAGAACGTGGACGTCGGCGGCGCGGCGGCGCGCAAGGACGTCGCCCGTCTGCGCAGCGCGCCCGCGCTCGGTGTGCTCACGTCGCTGGCCAACGACCGCGCGGCACAGGTCCGCGCCGGCCAGGCCTTCGAGCGACTGGCCCTGACCGCCACCCGGATGGGTGTGGCCCTGCAGCCGATGAGCGCTCTCATGGAGTTGCCGATCACGCGCGCGGCGGTGGCCAACCTGCTGCCGGACGAGGTGTTCCCGCAGCACATGTTCCGCCTCGGCTATGCCTCGCCGGAGCGGCGCCGCACCACGCGCCGGCCGGTGGCCGGATTCCTGCGCAGCGCAAACGAGGAGTTTGACTCGTGAGCGTCAAGGTGTTTCCATGCTGAGGGTGATGCGTCGCTCCCATCTCGCGGTGCTGGCCGGCCTGGCCAGCCTGGTCTTCCTGGCCGCCGTCGTCTGCCCGTGCCTGCCGCTCGGCAGGCAGGCCTCCGGCCGCGCGCACGAGTGCTGCCCACCCGAGGCGGGAATCGCCGCCGCGGCGTCGTCCTGCTGCGCCTCGGATGCCGGCGCACCGCGGGTGTCGACGCCGGTCCCCGCCGGATCCTCTCCGGCGGCGCCGCCGGCGGCGGCGGTCTTCGAAGATGGCGGCCTCGCGCGGCGAGCCCTCGCCGCCGTCGTCTCGCCCGTCCTCGGTCGTCCGCCGTTGATCCTCCGCATCTGAACCTCTGCCCCGGGGCCTGATCGGCCCCGCGCGCTCGGTCGTCCGCCCGCGGTCTCGCCGCGGACGGGCAGGAAACCGCCGCCCTCGCGGCAGAGGTATGGGAATGATCTCGAAAGTCGTGCTCGCGAGCGCCCTGGCCGGGACGCTCGCCATGGGAGCCACCGGTCACGCGGACCCGTCCGAGGACGCCACCCTGTCCGCGCTCGTCGCGGAGGCGCTGGCCGCCAATCCCGATCTGCGGGTCGCGGAGCAGCTCGCCCTTGCCGCCCGGCAGCGGCCGGCCCAGGTGTCCGCGCGGCCCGATCCGTGGGTCGGCCTCGGCTACACGAACGAAGGCTGGTCGCCATCCCTCGGGCAGATGGTGGACTCGAACCTGGCCTTCGTGGCCGGGCAGAGCCTGCCCTGGCCCGGCAAGCTGCGCCTGCGCGGCCAGATCGCTTCGCGGGAGGCGGACGAGGTCGCACAGCAGCTCGCGCGCGCGCAACTGAGCGTCGCCGCCTCCGTGCGGCGCGCCTACTACGGCCTGCTCCAGGCGCGCGCCATCGAGGCCCTCACCCGCGAGCAGGCGGATGTCTGGCGCCAGATCGAGGGCGTCGCCCGCGCGCGATACTCGGTGGGCCAGGCCAACCAGCAGGACGTCCTCCGCACCCAGGTGGAGCTGACGCGCATCGGCCAGGTCCTGGCCGAGCAGGCCTCCGAGGCGGCGGTCCGCGTGGCCGAGATCAACCGCCTCCTCGGCCGCCCCGCGGAGGCGCCGCTCGCAACGACGACGACCCTGGCCGGCGGCGAGCCGGCGGCGGCCCTGGGCGCCGAGGTCGAACGGCTCGGCGCACGGAGCCCCGAGCGGGCCGCGGCGGGGATCGCCCTCGACCGTGCCCGCCTCGCCGTCCTTCTCGCCAAGAAGGAGTACCGCCCCGACTTCAGCGTCCAGGGCGGCTACATGAACCGCGGCGGCCTCGACCCCATGTGGCAGGCCGGCGTGACCGTCAGCCTGCCGCTCGACCGGAAGCGGCGCGAGAGCGCGGTGGCGGAGGCGGAAGCCCTCCTGGGCGCGACCCGAGCGCGTCTGTCCGCCGTCGACATCCAGCTCCGCCTGCGCACGCAGGAGCGGCTGGCCCAGCTCGAGGCCGCGCAGAAGATCGCCGCGCTCTACGGCGAGGGCATCGTCCCCCAGGACCGCATGAGCATGGAGGCGGCCGTCGCGAGCTACGAGACCGGGCGCGTCCCGTTCATCACCGTGCTCGAGGCACTGACGACACTGTACGGCGATCGCGTGACCCTGGTGCGTCTCGTGGCCAGCCAGTCGCGCCTGCGGGCGAGCCTCGAGGAAGCCAGCCTGGAAGCGACGTCCGACCTGCCCGCCCTGACCGCACCTGCGGGCCTGAGCGCCGGGACCACGGGCGCAACGACGGGCGGGGCCATGGGCTCCATGTCCCGTTGACGAGGGAGAAGATCATGAGGACCGCACGCCGAACCGTCCTGCTCGGAGCCGCCGCCATCGCTCTCATCGCATCCGCCGGCACTTGGACCGCCTGCCGCCGCAGCGCGCCGACGACGTCTCCCTCGCCGGGTGCGGCCGCCGCCTCGCCGGCCCGGAAGATCGCTTTCTACCGGTCGCCCATGGACCCGTCGGTCCATTCGGCCACTCCCGCCCGGGATTCGATGGGCATGGACTTCGTCCCCGTCTACGACGACGAACTGCAGCAGAGCGCCGTTGCCGGCCGGGCGCTGGTCAGCCTTTCGCCCGAGCGGCGCCGCACGCTCGGCCTGCGCAGCGAGCCCGTGCGCCGGCTCGAGCTGCAGCGCACGATCCGCACCGTGGGACGCGTGGCCGCCGACGAGCGCCGGCTCCACCACGTGCACACGAAGCTCGAGGCCTACATCGAGCACCTGTACGTGGACTACACGGGCAAGTTCGTCCGCAAGGGCGAGCCGCTCGCCTCCCTCTACAGCCCCGAGCTGGTGGCCACGCAGCAGGAGTACCTCCTGGCCTCGCGCGCCCAGAAGCAGCTCGGCTCCAGCTCCATCCCTTCGGTGGCGCGGGGTGGCGTGGACCTGCTCGAGGCCGCTCGCCAGCGCCTGCTGCTGCTCGACATCCGTCCCGCCGACATCGCCCGCCTGGAGAGCACGGGTGAGGTCCGGCGCACGCTGGACCTCTACTCGCCGGTGAGCGGGTACGTGACCGAGAAGATGGCAACCCACGGGATGCGCGTGACCTCCGTGGACACGCTGTTCGATATCGCCGACCTGAGCCACCTCTGGGTGCTGGCCGACGTCTACGAATCCGACCTGCCCGCAGTGCGAGTCGGAATGCCGGCGGAGCTGGGCCTGTCCTACCTTCCGGGCCGGACCTGGCGCGGATCGGTCACCTACATCGCGCCTGTCGTCGAGGAGAAGACCCGGACCATCAAGGTCCGGGTGGAGGTCGACAACGCGGACGGCGCGCTCAAGCCGGAGATGTTCGCCGACGTGGCGCTCAAGACCGCACTTGGACAGGGCCTGGTGGCCCCGGAGAGCGCGCTGCTCGACACGGGAGAGCGGACGCTGGTCTTCGTCGACCACGCCGACGGCCGGCTGGAGCCTCGCGAGGTGCGTGCGGGGGCCAAAGTCGCGGAGGGCGTCCAGGTGCTCGACGGTCTCGCAGAAGGCGAGCGTGTGGTCACGGCGGCCAACTTCCTCCTCGACTCCGAGTCGAGCCTGAAGGCGGCCCTGGCCACCATCTCTCCCGCCCCGCCCAGGCCGGCGCCGCCGGCCTCCAGCTATGCGCACTGAAAGGCGAGTTGCGTTTTCCGCAGCGGAGCGTCTCCGCTGCCGCCGCGTCGGGATTCACTCCCGGCGCGGCGTTCAATCGAAGCTCCACGCGGAGCGAGGACGCCAATCATGATCCGGTCGATCATCCGCTTCAGCGCGAACAACCGGCTGCTGGTACTGCTGGCCACGGCGGTGGTCGTCGCGTACGGGCTCTACACTGTCCAGCACATCCCGGTGGACGCGATCCCCGACCTCAGCGACACGCAGGTCATCGTCTATTCGCGGTGGGACCGCAGTCCCGACATCATGGAGGACCAGGTCACGTATCCCATCGTGACCGCGCTCCTGGGCGCCCCCAACGTCAAGACCATCCGCGGCTTTTCGGACTTCGGCTTCAGCTACGTCTACGTGATCTTCAAGGACGGCACCGACATCTACTGGGCCCGCAGCCGCGTGCTGGAGTATCTGAGCAAGATCCAGCCGCTGCTGCCGCAGGGCGTCCGCACCGAGCTCGGGCCGGACGCCACCGGCGTGGGCTGGGTCTTCCAATACGCGCTCGTCGACGATTCCGGCCAGCACTCGCTGGCCGACCTCCGCACGTTCCAGGACTGGAACCTGCGCTACCGCCTCCAATCCATCCCCGGGGTGGCCGAAGTCGCCTCCGTCGGCGGCTTCGTCCAGCAGTACCAGGTCACCGTCGATCCCAACCGGCTCAAAGCCTACGACCTCGCGATCATGGACGTGGCGCAGGCCGTCCGCACCAGCAACAACGAAGTGGGCGGACGCCTGCTCGAATTCTCGGGCCGCGAGTACATGGTGCGTGGCCGTGGCTACGTCAAGTCCACGGGCGACCTCGAGCAGATCGTGCTGAAGACGGACGAGCGTGGCACGCCCGTGCTGCTGCGCGACGTGGGGCAGGTGGCGCTCGGCCCGGAGATCCGGCGCGGCGTGACCGACCTCGACGGGACGGGCGACGTGGTGGGCGGGATCGTGGTGATGCGCCACGGCGAGAACGCCCGCGCAGTCATCGAGCGCGTGAAGCAGCGGCTCCAGGACATCAAGCCGTCGTTACCGAAGGGCGTCAGAGTGGTCCCGACCTACGACCGCTCGGAGCTGATCCAGCGCTCGATCGACACCCTGAAGCACGAGCTGCTGCTGGAGATGGCGATCGTCAGCCTGGTCATCCTGGTGTTCCTGTGGCACGTGCCTTCCGCCATCGTCCCCATCGTCACCATCCCGGTCTCGGTGCTGCTCGCCTTCATCCCCATGTCCCTCATGGGCATCTCGTCCAACATCATGTCGCTGGCGGGCATCGCGATCTCCATCGGCGTGCTGGTGGATGGCGCCATCGTGGAGGTCGAGAACGCCTACAAGAAGCTCGAGCTATGGGAGCACGGCGGGCGCCAGGGTGACTTCCACAAGGTGAGGTTGCAGGCCCTGCTCGAGGTCGGTCCTTCCGTGTTCTTCTCGCTGCTGGTCATCGCCGTCGCGTTCCTCCCCATCTTCACGCTCGTCGACCAGGAGGGCCGGCTCTTCAGGCCACTGGCCTGGACGAAGAACCTCGCCATGTTCATCGCCGCCTTCCTGGCCCTCACCCTCGACCCTGCCCTCAGGATGCTCTTTGCGCGGATGGACTTCGTCCACTTCCGGCCACGCGCCCTGAGCTGGCTCGTGAACCAGGTCACGGTCGGACGCTACTACCCCGAAGAGAAGCATCCGATCAGCAAGGTGCTCTTCGGCGCGTATGAGCCGGCCTGCCGGCTCGTATTGAGGCACCCCAAGGCCACTATCGGGGCCGCCGTCCTGGTCGTCGCCACCACCGTGCCCGTCTACCTCCGGCTCGGACACGAGTTCATGCCGCCCCTGAACGAGGGGACGCTGCTCTACATGCCGACCACGCTGCCGGGGCTGAGCGTGACGGAGGCCAGCCGCCTGCTGGAGACGCAGGACCAGATCGTGCGTTCCTTCCCCGAGGTCGAGCGCGTGTTCGGCAAGGCCGGGCGCGCCGAGACCTCCACCGACCCCGCACCGTTCTCGATGATGGAGACGACGGTGGTGCTCAAGCCCCAGGACGAGTGGCGGCGGAAGGAGCGCTGGTACTCGTCCCGCTCTCCCGAATGGCTGAGCCGCCTCCTCTGGCGCCGCCTCTGGCCGGACCGGATCTCCTGGGAGGAGCTGGTGGCGGAGATGGACAAGGCCCTGCAGATCCCCGGCACGACCAACGCCTGGACGATGCCCATCAAGGCCCGCATCGACATGCTCACCACGGGCGTGCGCACGCCGGTCGGCATCAAGATCTACGGCCCCGACCTGGTGGAGATCGAGGCCATCGGACGGCAGCTCGAGGGCGCCCTCCAGGGGGTGCGCGGGACGCGTAGCGTCTACGCCGAGCGCGTGGCCGGCGGCTACTTCGTCGACTTCGACCTGCGGCGCGGCGAGCTGGCGCGCTACGGGATCACGGTGGCCCAGGCCCAGGACGTCATCATGTCCGCGGTGGGGGGCGAGAACGTCTCCACCACCATCGAGGGCCGGGCGCGGTTCCCGGTCAACGTCCGCTACCCACGCGAGCTGCGCGACGACCTCGATTCCCTGGGCCGCGTCCTGGTGATGACGCCCTCGGGGGCCCAGGTGCCGCTGGCGCAGATCGCCGAGCTGAAGAGGGTCACCGGCCCCTCGATGATCCGCAACGAGAACGGGCTGCTCGCCGGCTACGTCTTCGTCGACATGGCCGGCCGCGACATCGGCGGCTACGTCGACGAGGCCAAGAAGGTCGCGGCCGCGACCGTCTCCCTCAAGGCCGGCTATTCGCTGGAGTGGTCCGGCCAGTACGAGAACATGCTGCGCGTCCGCGAGCGGCTCAAGCTCGTGGTGCCGGTCACGATCTTCGTCATCTTCTTCCTCCTCTACATGAACACGAAATCGGCCGTGAAGGCGGGCATCGTGATGCTCGCGGTCCCCTTCTCGGTAGTGGGCGCGGTCTGGCTCATGTGGGTGCTCGGCTACAACGTCTCCATCGCGGCCTGGGTCGGGATGATCGCGCTCATGGGCCTCGACGCGGAGACGGGCGTGTTCATGCTGCTGTTCCTCGACCTGTCGTACGAGGACGCCCGGGCCAAGGGACGGCTGCGCAGCCCGGCCGACCTGCACGAGGCCATCGTCCACGGCGCGGTCAAGCGCGTGCGCCCGAAGATGATGACGGTGGCGGCGGCCATGATGGGCCTCATGCCCATCATGTGGTCCACGGGCGCCGGCGCCGACGTCATGAAGCGCGTCGCCGCGCCGATGGTGGGCGGCCTCGCCACGTCGTTCCTGATGGAGCTGCTCGTCTATCCCGCCATCTACCTGCTCTGGAAATCGAACACCGGCATCAAGGGGAAGGCTCCGGAGGTGGCACCTGCAACGGCGGCGGAAGATCTCGTGGCCACGATCTGACCGGAAGGAGGACCTCATGCCCGCAGTCAGCGAGACGGAAGCGACGCTCCGGGAGTGGATCCGGGAGCACAAGGTCACCTGGGAGCTGGGCCCGTGGAAGGAAATGGTCGCGCATGGGCCAGTGGCCGTCGGCCTCGAGTTGCGCCTCTTGGCTCGCCACGCGCCTGACGCCCATCCGATGCCCGGCTGCCATGAGTGCGTGGAGATCTACCAGGCCCTCCGCGAGGTTGCGCTGGGAGCGCTTCCGCGAGAGCACCGGCCGACCGGCTATGAGATTGAGCCCTTCGAAGCCGCCTTTCATCTCAGGCCGGAGAGCGGGTGGGCACCCGAGGTGCAGCTCGCGATCCACATCATCCACAAGGAGGGTTATCTGCGCCCGCTGGACGGGTGCGAACGACGGTGCGCGGCCGAGATCGAACACAACCTCGCCCAGCTCGGCGTGCAGCCGGGCCGTTGGGCGAACAAGACAAGCATGGAAGGGAGATAGTCATGAAGCGAATGGATGGACACGGAACGCTGCGTTCGCCGACTACCATCGGATGCGCGGGAAGGAGATGGAAGACAAGTAATCACAGATGAGCAAGAGAATGCCGCTCCCTCTCTGTGGTCGTCCTGGCCGATGGGCCTGGTCCTGGCGTGGGGAATCAATCGTGATTCGGAGCGTGCGGTATCTCCACCTGAGGCGGCAATTCCTGGCGACCGAGCAGTGGAGCAACCAAGCGGTCGAGCGCGTGCGCCCGAAGATGATGACGGTGGCGGCGGCCATGATGGGCCTGATGCCGATCATGTGGTCGACGGGCGCGGGCGCCGACGTCATGAAGCGCGTGGCCGCGCCCATGGTGGGTGGCCTCGCCACCTCGTTCCTGATGGAGCTGCTCGTCTGTCCCGCCATCTATCTGCTCTGGAAGCGGAGAGCGCAAGTCGAGCGCCCGGCGAAGGCGGCAAGGCTGCCGCAGACTTGCCCGTCGTGGTGATACATGATGAAATCCTGACCTCATTCCGAATCACCGTGGCCGCGAAGGCGGACGCACGAGGCCGGGCCGCTGCTCTTCCTGAAAGTTGCTCGTTCGCCGTGCCGGTTTCGGCGGGAAAGGCTGCTGTCGCGATGAAAGCACTTCGCCTGGCCTTGATCCCAGTGATCCTGGCCGTGGTCTGGGCATTCGCAGGAGAGCAGGTACAGGCATCGTACCTGTGGTGACGACGGATGGATCATCCGCTTCATGGAGGGGACGACGGCGCGTGATATGAAACGCCCGGAGGCCGAATGAGTGATGCGGACCAGCCGGAGCTCGGGCGGAGGCCGTCCTGGCCGGAGCGGCGGGAGCTGCTGGACTGGCTCCTCGGCCTGACCGGCGCCGGGGCCCTGCTCGCGGTCGTCTACCCCGTCGCCGCGTTCATGTTCCCTCCGCGCCAGGCGAAGGGCAAGAGCAAGGGCGCGGTCCTCGCCGGCCGGGTCAGCGAGGTGCGGCCCGGTAGCGGCATCGTCTTCCCGCTCGGCACGCGGCCCGCGATCCTCGTGCACACTCCGGACGACAAGTGGCGTGCCTTCTCCGCCCGCTGCACGCACCTGTCGTGCACGGTGCGCTACCGCCAGGACATCGAAATGATCTTCTGCCCGTGTCACGACGGCCGCTTCGACCTCACGGGGAAGAACGTCGGCGGGCCGCCGCCGCGCCCGCTCCCCGAGCACACCGTCGTGGTCAAGGGCGACGAGGTGTACGTGGCGGAGGTCGAGATCGGATGACGGCGGCCGCCCTTCGGAGAATCGCCGGCTGGGTCGACGCCCGCACCGGCCTTTCCGGCTCGCGGCACCTGCTCGATGCGAAGGTCGTACCGCGGCACCGTTACTCGGTCTTCTACTACCTGGGCGGCATGGCGTTGTTCCTGTTCGTGGTCCAGGTCGTCACCGGCCTCCTGCTGCTGCTGTACTACGAGCCGGGCACGGCCACCGCCTACGAGAGCGTCAAGCGCATCTCCGGCGAGATCCCCTTCGGCTGGCTCGTGCGCTCGATCCACCGCTGGTCCGCTGACATCTTCATAGGCGTCCTGATGCTGCACATGCTGACCGCGTTCGTGATGAAGGCCTACCGTCCGCCGCGGGAGCTCACCTGGCTGACCGGCGTGGCCGCGCTGGGACTCGCGATGGGCTTCGGCTTCTCGGGGTACCTGCTGCCGTGGGACGAGATCGCGTTCTTCGCCACTTCGGTGGGCACCGCGGTGGCGGGCGCCGTGCCGCTCGTGGGCACCGCGTTGCTCGCGCTCATGCGTGGCGGCGAGGACGTGACGGGCGCCACCCTCGCGCGCTTCTTCGCCCTGCACGTGGTCGTCCTGCCCTTCGCCGCCCTGGGGCTGCTGGGCGCCCACCTGGCCCTCGTGCAGAAGCACGGGATGAGCGTTCCCCGGGGGGTGGTGCCGACGGGGCCCCCGCGGCGCTTCGTCCCCGACTTCCTCCTGCGCGACCTCGTGGGCTGGACGCTCGCCCTCGCCCTGTTGGCGGCGCTGGCGGCGCTGTTCCCCGCCGAGCTCGCGGCCAAGGCCAACCCGTTCGCGTCCGCGCCGGCCGGCATCAAGCCCGAATGGTACTTCTACGCCCCCTTCCAGCAGCTCAAGATGATCCCCGCCCGCATCGGCCCCTTCGAAGGCGAAGCGGTGGGCGTCGTGGGCTTCATGGTCCTAGGCGCGCTCTTCGTGCTGGTGCCGTTCCTCGACCGCCGGGCCGCTCGCGGCGAGCCCAGCCCCGAGTTCACCGCCGCCGGGATCGCGCTCTTCCTCTATCTCGCGGGGCTCACATGCTACGTCTGGCTCCACTGATCGCGGCCGCAGCGTTTCTCGGCGCCTCCGCGGCGGCGGCCGCCCCCGCGGCCTCCCCCGACACCTGCGCGGACTGCCACCGCGACATCGCGGCGGCACAGGGGCCGGACGTCCACGCCGCCGCCGGTCTCGCCTGCGCGAGCTGCCACCGCGGGGACCCTTCGGCGAAGGACGCCGCCGCGGCCAAGGCCCCGCGCACGGGGTTCGTGGCGCGGCCCCGAGGGTGGGCGGTCGCGACGATGTGCGGCACCTGCCATTCCGACATCGAGGGAATGAGGACGCTCAACCCGCGCCTTCCCACCGACCAGCTCGCCCATTACCGCACGAGCCAACACGGCAAGCTGGCGCAGAAGGGGAGCCTGCGAGTGGCGACTTGCGTCTCGTGCCACGGCCACCACGGCATCCGCCACGTGAAGGACCCGGCCTCGCCCGCCAGCAAGGAACGGATCGTCGAGACCTGCACCGGCTGCCACAACCCGCAGTACATGGCCGGCGCGGACCTGCCTACCGACCAGCTCGAGAAGTACCGGGCCAGCGTTCACGGCAAGAAGCGGCTGGTCGAGCGCGACCTCGGCGCCCCCGCCTGCAATGACTGCCACGGCAACCACGGGGCCGCGCCCCCGGGCGTCTACGCGGTGACCCACGTCTGCGGGAAGTGCCACGTGACCCAGGCCGAGCTGTTCGAGGCCTCGAGCCACGCGAAGATCTTCGGCGAGGCCGGGGTGCCGCCGTGCACGACCTGCCACAACCACCACGACATCATGCCGACCAGCGACGAGCTGCTGGGGACCGGGCCCGGCGGTGCCTGCGGCGCGTGCCACCAGCCGGGCGACCACTGTGACGTGGCGACGCTCGCCATGAAGAAAGACCTCTCCCGCCTGGCCCAGGCGGTGGCCAGCACGCGCGCCTCCCTCGCCCTTGCCGACCGCCGCGGCATGGACGTGGAGCGCGCCACCTACGACTTGAGCCCGGCGTCGGAGGCGCTGGTGCGCGCCCGGGTGGTGGTGCACTCCTTCTCCCAGAAGGAATTCGCGAAGGTGATCGAGGAAGGCCTCCAGGCCGCGGGCGAAGTGGACCGCGCGGCGGTGGCCAAGCTCGACGAGCACCGCTTCCGCCGGAAGGGCCTCGCCGGTGCCGCGTTCTTGTTGCTGATGCTGGCGGTGCTGGTGGCCTTGAAGGCGCGGAGCCTCGAGCGGGCCCGGGCGGCGCGCGGCGCCTAGGCGGCGCGCGAAGGGAACGAGCACGACTACGCGGCGCTTCCGTGCCACACTCGGCGGTGGCAACACTTCCGTCCAATGGAGGACGTCTAATGATTCGAGGCCTCTCCCGCATCCTCGGCGCGCTCGGCGCGCCCGTGGTCGTGGTCGCCGTGACGTCCGTTATCGCCCCCTCTGCCGGTGCCGCCACCCTGGACGGCAAGCAGATCTTCCTCGACCAGAAGTGCAACATGTGCCACACCGTCAGCTCCGCGGGCATCACGCCCACGAGCAAGATCAAGGCTCCCGACCTGGCCGGTCTCGCGTCCAAGGAGGACGCGACGTGGATCGGCAAGTTCCTGCGCAAGGAAGCGGACAAGGGCGGCAAGAAGCACATCAAGCCCTTCACCGGCAGTGACGAGGAGCTGGGCGCGATGATCGCCTGGCTGCAGAAGCAGACGAAGGCCGAAAAGAAGTAGGGCCACGACCGTCGTCGTGGCGTTCGGCACCCGCGTCCGTGAGTGGCTCCGTCCGCTCGCCTACCTCGGCCAGAACGCGCTGACCCTGGCGGGAGCCGCGGTCACCACGAGCGCGCCTCCTACAAGGGCGTCGAGTACATGGAGTCGAACCGGTTCTGCGGGCTGACGTGCCACACGGTCATGGCGCCGCAGTACACCGCGTTCGTCGATTCCCCCCACGCACGAGTGGGATGTGTCCGCTGCCACATCCGTCCCGGCGCCCCCTGGTTCGTGCGCTCGAAGCTCTCGGGCGTGCGCCAGGTGTTCGCGGTCACGCTCGAGACGTACTCGCGCCCGATACCGTCGCCGGTCAAGCACCTGCGCCCGGCGCGCGAGACCTGCGAGCAATGCCATGGCCGGAGCGCTTCGTGGGTGACCGCTTCCTCGTGCGCACCCGCTACGGCGACGATGAGCACAGCTCCCGTTCCTCGACGGTGCGGCTAGGAGGATACGCTCCTGCGCACGTGGACGAGACGCGCCACCGCGCGCTGCAGGGCGACGGTCGTCTCCCCGATCCGCACGATGGCGGCCGGGCGGCTCTGCTGGATGCGGACCTCCGCCCCCGGGACCAGTCCGAGCTGCGACAGCTTCATGAGCATCGGGGTGTCGGCGGCGGAGACCTTCAGGACGCGCGCGCTCTCACCCGGGCTCAGGTGGTCCAGCGTCTGCACCGGATGCCCTTCGGCGGCCACCGGCGGCACCTTCCATTCGCGCCAGCGGCGCCACCGCCCTTGGAGCCAGGCCACCGTGCGCGAGCCGCGCGGGAACTGGTAGCCGCAGCGCGGGCAGCGTACGAGCTCCTCGCAGCCGTGCGTGATGGGACAGGACGCGCAGACCTGGCCGCCGTGCGTGAAACGCAGGCCGCACAGCGCGCAGGCGAACGCGGTCTCCACGTCCGGTGCGGGCGCGAAGGGCAAAAGACGCGGATCCGGGCCGGAGAGATTGCTCATGGCTGCACCGCCCCCAGCAGCGCGTTCAGGGCCGCGCCCACCAGGACCGCGAAGGGGATGATGAACGCGGCCACCGCGGTCGCCGTCCGCCATCCGCGCTCCTTCACGATCATGAAGAAGTTCGCGATGCAGGGGATGAAGAGGGTGATGGTCGCCGCCGCCACCAGGGCCTGCACGGCGTCGAGCCGTCCTGCCCGCGCCAGCGCGTAGAGGCCGGCCGCCCCGAAGTCGCGGCGCAGGAAGCCGACGACGAACGCGCCCGCCGCCTCCGGCGGGAGGCCGAGCAGGCCCGACACCACCGGCTCCCCGATGCGCTGCAGGTGCCCGAGGAGATGCAGTCGGTCGGCCACGAAGAGGATCAAGGTGCCGAGCACGAACAGCGGCACCGCCTCCTTGAGGTACCACTCGATGCGGCCGAGCGTCTTGACCGCGATGTTGCCGAAACGCGGGAGGCGCAGCGGGGGCAGCTCGAGGACGAAGTCGCTGCTGCGGCCGGGGATCACCGCCGAGGCCAGCCGGCCGATGAGGATGATGACGGAGACGATGACGAGGGCCCAGAGCACGAAGGCCGCCGGATGCAGCGGGCCGAGCAGGGCGAGGACCACCGTGAGCTGGGCCGAGCAGGGCACGCCCAGGGCGAGGAGCAGGATGACGATCATCCGCTCCTTGCGCGTCTCCAGGATCCGCGTGGTCAGGGTGGCCATGGTGTCGCAGCCGAGGCCGAGCACCATCGGCAGCACGGCCTTGCCGTTGAGCCCCATGCGCCGGAAGAGCCCGTCCACCATCACGGCCAGACGGGGCAGGTAGCCCGAGTCCTCGAGCGCGCCGAAGGCGATGAAGAACGTCCCCACGATCGGCAGCACGAGGGCCAGGGAGTAGGTGAGTGCCATCGTGATCACGCCGTAGGGACCGACCAGCAGGTCCCGCACGAAGCCCCAGGGCAGAAAGCGCTCGGCGGCCGCGATGGCGAAGGGGTTGATCACGCCTCCGAACAGCTCGTTCTCGAAGAGGCCGACGAGCGTCCCCGCGCCAAACTTCCCGACGAAGACATAGGCGAGGGCGAGGATGGCGGCGAGGATCGGATATCCCCACACCGGGTGAGTGGTCAGCGGCTCCAGGCGGTCGGCCACGCGCCGCGCGCGTCGCCGGCGCGGGGCGGCGGCGCCCGCTTCGAGCGCGATCTCCGCGGCCAGCGCGTGTCGCGCCTGGTGGATGGCGTAGCCCGGGGACTCCGGCAGCTCGCGCGCCAGCCGGTGCCGCGCCTCGTCGACGGCCGCGTGCCCTCCCGGTTCCGGGATGGGCAGGCCGTCCGCATGGGCGTCGCTGGTGGCCAGCAGCAGGAGGGCGAGCGCGCGCGGGGTCGACGGTCCGGGTGGAAGACGGGTCGCGAGGGCCGCGGCCGCGCGCTCCAAAGGCTCCGGGTAGCGGACGTGGACATGTCCCGGACGCGCCAATCGCAGGGCGGCCCTGAGTTCGGGGATGCCGTGCCGCCAGATGGCGACGGTGGGCACCACCGGCACTCCGAGACGGGCCGAGAGGCGGTCGATGTCGAGGGCGAGTCCTCGCTCCGCCGCCTCGTCCATCATGTTCACGCAGAGCACGTACGGAAGGCCCATCTCGCCGACCTGAAGGGCCAGCGCGAGGACCCGCTCGAGGTTCTTGGCATCGCCCACGACGACCACCGCCGTGGCCTCACCGGAGAGAAGGATGTCGCGCGTGACGCGCTCGTCGTCGGAGAGCGGAACGAGCGAGGCCGCCCCGGGGGTATCCACGACCGGGATCCGGTGCTCGTGGAGCAAGAGCGCGGCCCGAGTGACCTCTACCGTGGTGCCGGGATAGTTCGAGACCGTCGCGTAGGCGCCGGTGAGCGCGCCGAAGAGCGCGCTCTTGCCGACGTTCGGGTTGCCCACGAGCACGATCCCCCGCCGTGAGGTTGCCGCCTCGACGAGCCGCCCGGTGGGCTTTCCGTCTTCGGTTGGAACTTCCAATTCGAGCAGGCTCATCACCCCGGAACACATCAACGGACGTGCCGGGCCCCGGCGGCCGCCCCCCGCCGCCAACCTCCTGGCCCACAATGAACTTGAACTTCGATTTCAGTATGGGCCGCGCAAGAGTTGCGCGCGGGAGAGGTCTCCGCGTACGCCTTGCGCCGACGCGCGATCAGCCGATCTGGGCGGCCGTGACCGGTCCCAGCCGGACGCGCGCGTCCACGACGATCACGCCCTCGCCACGCCGCCGCACCTTCACCGGGTTGAGGTCCATCTCGCGGAGCTCCGGAACCGCCTCCACCAATGCGGACACGCGCTGGACGAGCAGGCTCAGCGCGACGCGGTCGGCCGGGGGCGATCCGCGGTATCCGTCCAGCAGCGCTTTCATGCGCAAGCGGTCGATCATGTCCGAGGCGTCGACGTCGGTCACCGGCGGCAGCCGGAACGACGCGTCCCTCAGCAGCTCGACCTGCACGCCCCCGAGACCACACACGACGAGAGGCCCGAAGGTGGGATCGCTGACCACGCCGACCAGGGCCTCCAGGCCGCCCGGTACTTCGCGCTGGAGGAGGACCTTCTCCAGCGTGCGGCCGACCGCGGCCAGACGATCACGGAGCGTGCTCACGGCTGCACGCACCTCGGCCTCCGAGTGGAGCCCGAGGATCACGGCCCCGACATCGCTCTTGTGAATGAGGCCCTCCGCGACCGCCTTCGCCACCAGCGGGTAGCCCATCGCCTCCGCCAGCGCGGGCGCCCGGTCCGGCGTGGCCAGCCTCGCGTCCGCCACGGCGATGTCGCAGGCACGCAGCAGGCTCTCCGCTTCCGTGACGTCGAGCCAGAACGGCTCGTCCTGACCGGCCAGGGCCCGGTCCACGATCGCGCGCACCGTGCTCCGCGCGCGCGCGCTGAGCCGGAGCGGCTCGCCGCGCGCCCGCGCCCGCCACCGGCCGTAGCGCTCGGCGGCGGCCAGGGCCCGCGCCGCGTTCTCGGGGAAGCTGTAGGAGGGCAGGCGGCCGCGCGGGCCCGTGGCCAGGGCCGGGGGCGCGCCCTTCGAAGAGAGGAAGACGGTGAGCACGGGCTTGTGGGCGGGCACCACGCCCGCCCCACGCGCGATCGCCTCCGCGATGCCGCCCGCGCTGACGGCGAGGGGCGGGACGAAGATGACGACGACCGAATCCACGTCCGGATCGGCGCCCACCGCCTCGATCGCGCGCGCATAGTCGTCGGCGTGGGCGGACGCGATCATGTCCACCGGGTTCCGGACGCTGGCCGTCACGGGCAGGAACGCGCGCAGCGCCTTCATGGTCGGGGGCGAGAGCTCGGGCAGCTCCAGGCCGCGCGCCTCGCAGGCGTCGGCGAGCAGGATCCCCGGCCCCCCCGCGTTGGTCACGACGCCGACCCGCGGTCCCCGCGGCACGGGCTGCGTCGCGAGCAGCGACACCACGTCGAAGAGGTCCTCCAGGGTCTCCGTGCGGATGACGCCGGCCTGCTCGAACAGCGCGTCCACGGCGACGTCGAGGCAGGCCAGGGCCGCGGAATGGCTCGAGGCGGCGCGCGTGCCCGCCGCCGACCGTCCGGACTTGACGGCCACGATGGGCTTGGTGCGCGCCACCTCCGGGGCGAGGCGCGCGAACCGGCGCGGGTTGCCGAAGCTCTCGAGGTAGAGGGCGATGACCTGCGTGCGCGGATCGTCCTTCCAGTAGGCGAGGAGGTCGTTGCCGCTCACGTCCGCCTTGTTCCCCACCGACACGAACGTGGACACGCCGATGTCGAGGGCGCGGGCGTAGTCGAGGACGGCCACGCCGAGGGCGCCGCTCTGGGAGAGCATGCCCACGTTCCCGGGCGGCGGGAACGTCGGCGCGAAGGTGGCGTCGAGCGACACCGCGGGATCGGTGTTGATCACGCCCATGCAGTTGGGCCCCACCAGACGGAGGCCGCATTCGCGCGCGCGGTCACGCAGCCGGCCCTGGACCTCGCGGCCCTCCTCGGAAACCTCCGCGAACCCCGCGGAGATCACCACCACCCCGCGAGCCCCCGTACGTGCGCACTCGTCGACCACGGATTCGACGGCGGCGGCGGGCACGGCCACGATGACGAGGTCGACGGGCTGCCCGACCGCCCCCAGGGTGGGATACGCGCGCAGGCCCTCGACGTGATCGGCCCGGGAGTTGACGGGGTAGATCGCGCCCCGGAAGCCGTGGCGGACGACGTTGGCGACGAGGGCGGCGCCGATGCTGGCCGGATCGCGCGAGGCGCCGACCACCGCCACCGAGCGCGGGTGCAGCAGGGCACGGATGCCCTCGCTGGACGCGTGCCAGGCCCGCTCGTCGCTGGCGCGACGGGTCTCCAGCGTGGGCTCGATGGGAAACCAGGCGTGCACGACCCCCGCCCGTGAGCTTTCGTCCACGCGGAAGCCGAGCGCGATCACGACGTCGAACATCTTCCGGTTGGTGGCCAGGATCTCCGCTTCGAAGCGCTCCACGCCTTCGGCGGCCGCGATGCGGGCCAGGTGCTCCATGAGCAGCGTGCCCACCCCGCGCCCCTGCCAGGCGTCGACCACGGCCAGCGCGAACTCGGCCCGCCGCTGGTCGTCCTCGGCGCAGATGTAGCGGCCGACCCCGATGAACTCCTCGGCGCCGTCGTGCCGCCGCAGGGCCACCAGGCCGACGTGGCGGGCGAAGTCGAGCTCGGTGAAGTACCGGAGCTCCTGGGGGGTGAGGTCCTTCTTCGCGCCCAGGAAGCGGAAGCGCACGGAGTCGAAGCCCAGGGCGTGGAAATGCCTCTGCAGCCGGTCCTTGTCGTCGGCGCGGATCGCGCGGATGTGGATCGAGCTGCCGTCGCGAAGCAGGGCGTCGGCCGCGTAGCGGTCGAGCGCGCGGGTCACGGACGTGACGCGTGGGAGCCCGTCCAGCCCTGCAGGATCATCATGTAGTTCGCGCGCTCGTAGGCGGCGGGATCGGGACAGCCCACCAGGTTCATGCTGCCGCGGGCCTGGGCCAGCGAGTCGTATTCGTGCTCCTCGAGCCAGCGCGTCATGTCGTGGCGCACCCGCGCGAGGTGCTCCGGGCCGCGGACGAGAAGCGCGGACACCATCTGCACGGCGTGGGCGCCCGCCATGACCGCCTTGATGGCATCGGTGCCGTCATGGACGCCGCCGGTGGCGGCCAGCGACGCGCGCACATGGCCGGAGAGGATGGCCAGCCAGCGCAGCCGGAGCGGCAGCTCCGAGGAGCGCGAGAGCTGGAGCGAGGGCACCACGGTCAGCCCCTCGGGGTCGATGTCGGGCTGGTAGAAGCGGTTGAAGAGCACGATGCCGTCGGCGCCGGCCGCGTCCAGGCGGGCGGCGAAATGCGCGAGCGCGCTGAAGTAGGGCGAGATCTTCACCGCGACCGGGATGCGTACCGCGCGCTTGACCTCGCGCACGGCCTGCAGCGCGAGCTCCTCCACTTCGTCGCTCGTGAAGTGGGGGTCGGTCGGCAGGTGGTAGATGTTGAGCTCGAGGGCGTCCGCCCCCGCCTGCTCGATCGCGCGCGGGTAGTCACGCCAGGAGCCGGGGCGCGCTCCGTTGAGGGAGGCGATGACGGGGATCTGTACCGCGGCCTTCACGCGTCCGAGGTACGAGAGGTACTCCTCCGGTCCCATCACGAAGCGCTCCGGGCTCGGGAAATAGCTGAGCGCTTCCGCGAAGGACTCGCCGCGACAGTCGAGGTGCAGGTACGCGCTCAGCTCCTCTCGCGCGATCTGCTCGGCGAAGAGCGAGCGCATCACGATGGCGGGGGCGCCGGCGTCCTCGAGGCGCCGGACCGTGTCGAGGTCGTCCGCCAAGGGCGAGGCGCCCGGCATCAGTGGGTGTGCGAGCTTGAGACCCAGGTACGTGGTCGTCAGGTCCATGACGCCTCCCTCGCCGCGCGCGGCTTCTGCGGTCACCTGTACCAATCGCCGTGCCAGTGGTTTGGCGTGCACCCCCGCCTGAAGGTTCCAGTTTGAGCGCAAGGTTTGCGAGTCGGCACCAAGGGCCGCGCGATTTTCGCGTCAGCCCTCCCCGGCCGCCGCTCCTCCGGCCACGGACCCGGTCCTTGTTGTTGGTTTCGAACGGTTCGTTGGCGGCACCGCCATTGCACCCTCCCGGGCCCGGAGGTCGGATGGCCACCACGAGCGACAAGCCCAGACCGTCGCTGCTCCTCGAGTACTGCAAGGGCTGCGGGCGATGCATCGAGTCCTGTGCCCGCGGATGCATCGCGGACGGTCACGAGATCCATCCCGGCACCGGGCTGGTACCCGTGCGCGTGGACCTCGAGCACTGCACGGCCTGCGGGCTCTGCTTCGACGCCTGTCCCGAGCCCTACGGCCTCGTGTCCGAGACGGCCGCGCTCGCGAGCGGAGATCCCTCACGTCCGGCTCGCGCGCGGGCGGAAGCCGTTCCGAACGTGCACCTACCCCTTCCGTCCGCCGAGGCGCTGGTCCTCAAGGGAACGTACGCCTCCGCTCTGGGAGCGATCGCCGCCGGCTGCCGTCACTTCTTCGGCTACCCCATCACGCCGTCCACGGAGGGCGCGGAGCTGATGGCACGCCTTCTGCCCAGGCTGCACGGCGTCTTCGTGCAGGCGGTGAGCGAGGTGGCGGCGGTCAACATGATGTACGGCTGCGGCGCGGCCGGCCTGCGCGCGCTGACCTTCACCTCGTCCCCCGGCTTCAGCCTCATGCTCGAGGGGATCTCCTACATGATCGGAGCCGAGGTTCCCGGCGTTTTCGTGAACATCATGCGCGGAGGGCCCGGGCTGGGCAACATCGGCCCCGAGCAGGCGGACATCAAGCTGGCCTGCCGCGGCCTCGGGCACGGCAACACCCAGGCGATCGTGCTCGCGCCCGCCACCCCCCAGGAGATGCTCGACTTCACGGCGCTCGCCTTCGACCTCTCCTTCCGCTATCGCAATCCGGTGGTGGTCCTCGGGGACGGCTACCTCGGACAGATGACGGGCAAGGTGCGGCTGCCGGCGGCGATGGTCCGGCCGGGCCTCCCGGAGTGGGCGGTTCACGGCGACGCCGCGCATCGCCCGAACCTGATTTCGTCGATCCGCCTGAGCGAAGCCGACCTCGAGGCGCACAACGTCCACCTCAGCGAGAAGTACGCCGCGATGTCCGCGACGGAAGCTCGCGCGGACCTCTACGCGACGGAAGACGCCGACGTCCTCCTGGTCGCCGCCAACACGCCCGCGCGGATGAGCAAGGGCGCGGTCGAGGCCCTGCGCCGCGACGGCATCCGCGCCGGCCTTTTCCGGCCGCAGACCCTGTGGCCCTTCCCCATCGGCGCGCTGGCCCCTCTTCTCCGCCGCCCGCGCGGTCTGGTCGTGGTGGAGGCGAGCAGCGGCCAGCTCGAGGACGAGCTCCGGCTGGCCCTCAGTCACGCCGGCCTCCCCGCCGTGCCCATCGACCACGTGCGGCGCTACGGCGGCGTGCTGCCGTCGCAAGCGGAGATCGTGACCGCGGTGCGCGAGACGATGGCACGCGAGCAGGTGAGCGCATGAGCGCGATCTTCTATCCGCGATTCGAGCGCCACGCCCACGGTGAAGGCCTCAAGGCCCGCAGCACCCATTACTGTCCGGGCTGCGGCCACGGGCTCGTGCACAAGTACCTGGCCTCGGCCATCGACGAGCTGGGCATCCAGGATCGGACGGTGGCCATCTCGCCCGTGGGCTGCGCCGTGTTCCTGCACTACTACCTGGACGTCGGCCACACCCAGGCCGCGCACGGACGGGCGCCCGCGGTGGCGCTGGGCCAGAAGCTCGCGAACCCCGATGCGATCGTCATCAGCTACCAGGGAGACGGCGACCTCGCCTCCATCGGCCTCGCCGAGATCCTCCAGGCCGCGCAGATGGGAGTACCCCTCACCGTCGTCTTCGTGAACAACGCCGTGTACGGCATGACCGGCGGGCAGATGGCGCCGACCACGCTGGTCGGGCAGACCACGGCCACCACCCCCTTCGGGCGCGGACGCCTCGAAGGCGCCCCCCTGAAGATGGCGGAGCTGATCGCGCACCTCGACGGGCCCGTCTACGTGGAGCGGGTCGCCCTCTACGACGCCAAGCAGCGCGTGCGCGCGCGCAAGGCGATCAAGAAAGCGGTCCGGCTCCAGTTGGAGGGCCGCGGGTTCGCGCTGGTGGAGATCCTGGCCGAATGTCCGGTGCACCTGCACCTCACGCCGCGCGAGGCGCAGGCCTGGGTGCGGGACCGCATGGTTCCGGTCTTCCCGCTGGGCGTGAAGAAGGACGTGACCTCCCCGCCGTGGGAGCTGCCCCGGCCGACCTTCGAGCCGAGCGCGGTGGCGGCCGCCCTGGGCGCGACGACGCAGGCGGTGAAGCGGCACTGCCGCGCGTTCCCGCGCCACCTCTTCGGCTCCGAGATCGCCATCAAGGTCGCGGGGGCGGGAGGAGACGGCGCGCAAACGGCGGCCCTGCTCCTGGCCCGGGCCGCCATCAACGAGGGTTTCGACGCCACCCACATCCCCAGCTACGGCCCGGAATCCCGCGGCGGGACTTCGTACGCCGACGTGCGCATCGCCGAGGTCGAGGTGCTCTCGCCCGCCTGTCCCCGGCCCCACGTGCTGGTCGCGTTCAACGCCCCCAGCCTCGCGAAGTTCGGACCCGACGTCGTGCCCGGGGGCCTCGTCGTCTACGACCGCTCCGTGGTGGCCCGCCCGCCCCGCCTCGACCCGAGCGTCCGGCTGGTGGGCGTGGACGGCGCCGAAACGGCGATCGCCCTCGGCCAGCCGCTGATCAAGAACATCGTGGCCCTGGGCGCGCTGCAGGCGGCCTCCGGCCTCTTCCCCGTCGAGACCTTCCAGGCCGTCATCGCCCAGATGCTCGAGGAGAAGCCCGCCCTCGTCGCCGTCAACCAGGCGGCCTTCGCCTGGGGCGTGCGCGGCGAGCGGCCGGCCAGCTGAGCCATGGAGTCGAGCATGAGTGAACCCGCCTTGCGGGCGACCGCGGACGAGCAGGTCGTGGCCCTGCTCCGCGCCCTGCCGGTGGAGCGGCTGCGCGAGTTGATGGCGGGGCTCGACGAGCTCTTGGGCTCACCCGCCTGCGCAGAGGCCCAGGCCGACGGCCTGCCGTGCCCATCGGCGGCCAACGACTGCGCACGATGCCTCCTCGCGCGCACCGCGCTGGCGGCGGTGGCGCGCCGCCTGGAAATCGCGTGACGTTCCTGATCCGGGAGGCGACCCCGCTCGCCCCGACCATCACCCGCTACGTGGTCGAGGCTCCGCTCGTCGCCCGCAAGCGCCAGGCGGGACACTTCGTGATCGTCCGCGTCGCGGAAGGGGGGGAGAGGATTCCCCTCACCATCGTCGACGGCGACGCCGCCGCGGGCACGATCACGCTGATCGTTCAGGCCGTCGGCAAGACCACGCGCCAGATGGCGGGGCTTCGCGCGGGGGACGCGCTGGCGGACGTACTGGGCCCCCTCGGCAACCCCACCCCCATCGCCGTCCATGGCGCCGTCGCCTGTGTCGGGGGCGGGGTGGGCGCGGCGGAGCTGCTCCCGATCGCACGCGCGCTCACGGCCGCGGGCAACGCCGTGCACGCGATCATCGGCGCGCGCCACCGCGACCTGGTGATCCTGGAGACCGAGATGGCCGCCTGCGCCGATTCGCTCGCGATCACGACGGACGACGGGACTCGCGGCCGCATGGGCCTCGTCACCGGCCCCCTGACGGAGCTGCTGGAGGCGCAGCGGATCGACGCCGTCTACGCCATCGGCCCCCTGCCGATGATGCGCGCGGTGGCCGAGCTGACCCGCCCCCTGCGCGTGCCCACGTGGGCCAGCCTGAACACGATCATGGTCGACGGGACGGGCATGTGCGGGGGCTGCCGGGTCACGGTGGGCGGCGCCATGAAGTTCGCCTGCGTGGACGGCCCGGAGTTCGACGCCCACGCGGTGGACTTCGACGAGCTCGTCCGGCGCTCCCGGATGTACGCGGCCGAGGAGCGCGCCTCCGACGAGCGATTCCGCGCCGCCTGCGCGTCCGGGAGGCGGGCATGACGACGGCCACGGGCTCGGCGAACCCCCTCAAGCCGCCGGCGCGCGTCAAGATCCCACGCCAGCACCCACGCGAGCAGCCGGCCGGCGCGCGCGCCTCCAACTTCGACGAGGTCTCGCAGGGCTTCGACGCCCAACGCGCCCTCATCGAGGCCACGCGCTGCCTGGAATGCCGCGATCCGGCCTGCACGCGCGGCTGCCCCGTGGGCGTCGACATCCGTGGGTTCATCCAGCGCTTGCTGGTCAAGGACTACGCGGGCGCCGCCGCGCGCATCCGCGAGGCCAACGCGCTGCCCGCGATCTGCGGGCGCGTGTGCCCGCAGGAGTCGCAATGCGAGGCGGCCTGCACCATCGGCCGCAAGTTCGCGCCCATTGCCATCGGGCAGCTGGAGCGCTTCGTCGCGGACTGGGAAACGGAGCAGGGCGCCTTCATACCTCCGCCTCGCCCGCCGGCGCGCGGCCCGCGCGTGGCGGTGGTGGGCTCCGGTCCCGCCGGGCTGACCTGTGCCGCCGACCTGGCGCGGCTCGGCTACGGGGTCACCGTCTTCGAGGCCCTGCACGCCGCGGGCGGCGTCCTGCGCTACGGGATTCCCGAGTTCCGCCTGCCCAAGGCCATCCTCGATCTCGAAGTGGACCGCGTACGCGCGCTGGGCGTAGACATCCGGACGAACGTCCTCGTGGGACGCACCGCCACCCTCGAGGATCTCTTCGCGGAGTGGGGCTGCGAGGCCGTCTTCCTGGCCACGGGGGCGGGCACGCCGACGTTCCTGGGCGTGCCCGGCGAAGGCCTGTGTGGCGTTCTCTCCGCAAGCGAGTTCCTCACCCGCGTGAACCTCATGGGCGCCTGGTCGTTCCCGGTGCGCGACACCCCGGTGAAACTCGGCCGCGAAGTGGCGGTGATCGGCGGCGGCAACACCGCGCTGGACGCGGTGCGCACGGCCCGCCGCCTCGGCGCCGCGCGCGCCTACCTCGTCTATCGCCGCTCCCGGGCGGAGATGCCCGGCCGCCTGGAAGAGATCCGGCACGCCGAGGACGAGGGCGTGGAGATCCTGCTCCTCACCAATCCCGTGCGCATCCTCGGTGACGAGGCGGGTTGGGTGCGTGGACTCGAGTGCCAGCGGATGGAGCTGGGAGAGCCGGACGCATCGGGGCGCCGCCGCCCGGTCCCGCGCGCGGGCAGCGAGTTCCTGCTCCCCGTGCAGACGGTCATCGAGGCCATCGGCCAGCGGCCGAACCCGGTGATCCAGGCCACGACGCGCGGGCTCGCCGTCGGCCGCGGCGGCGTCGTGACCGTCGACGACGACCAGCGCACGAACCGGCCGGGAGTCTTCGCGGGCGGCGACCTCGCGCGCGGCGGAGCCACCGTGATCCTGGCCATGCGCGACGGCCGTCGCGCCGCCGCCGCCATCCACCAGTACCTCGAGGCGCGTGCCGGGCGCCCAGCCACCCCGGCGACGGAGGTCGTGCCATGAACGTGGGGATTCCTCGCGAGACACGCGTGGGCGAGCAGCGCGCGGCCCTCACTCCCGCCGGCGCCAAGGCCCTCGTGAAGGAAGGCCACCGCGTGTGGGTGGAGCGCGGCGCGGGGAGCCGCGCCGGTTTCGACGACGCGGCCTACGACGCCGCAGGGGCGACGATCGTCTACGCGCGCGACGAGGTGTTCGCGCGGTCGGACCTGGTGGCGGCCGTCTTCCCGCCCGACCCGGCCGAGTACGACGCGCTCCTGCATTCCGGCCAGGCCGTGATGGCTTTCTGGATGCTGCCGGCGGGCCGCCGCGAGGACGTCCTGGCCCTGCAGCGCTGCGGTGTGAGCGTGATCGGGCTGGAGGCCATCGCGGACGCCTGCGGGCGCGCGCCGGTGCTCGAGAGCATGTCCGAGATCGCGGGCGGCCTCGCCATCACGGTCGGCGCCTGCCTGCTCCTGAACGCGTTCGGGGGCAAGGGCGTGCTCATGGCGGGCGCCCCCGGCGTGCCGCCCGCACACGTCGCCATCCTCGGGGCGGGCGTGCTCGGCCGGTCCGCCGCCCGGGCGGCGCTGGGCGCGGGCGCCCAGGTGATGCTGCTCGACGTGCGCCTCGAGCCCTTGCGCGTCGCCATGCGGGAGACGACCGGCCTCGCCACCATGCTGGCCACGCCCGCCAACATCGAGAAGGCCTTGAGCTTCGCCGACCTCGTCCTCGGCGCGGTGGCGGTGCGCGGAGAGCGGGCACCCGTACTGGTCACGCGCCCCATGCTCTCCCTGATGAAGCCGAAGAGCGTGGTCCTCGACCTCTCCATCGACATGGGCGGCTGCTTCGAGACCTCGCGGCCGACGTCCTTCCCCGAGCCTGCCTACGAGGTGGACGGGATCCTCCATTTCTGCGTGCCCAACCTGCCGGCGGCGGCCGCGCGCTCGGCGACGGTGGCCCTCACCAACTCCCTCCTGCCCTACCTCATGGAGATCGGGCGCGGCGACCTCGAGCGTGCGGTCTCGGCCAGCGGCGAGCTGCGTCGTGGCCTGTATCTCTACCGCGGGGCCTGTGCCCAGGCCGCGCTCGGCCGCGCCTTTGACCTGCCCGGCGCGTCGTTGCCCTGGGCCATGGGTTGATCGGGGTGACCGCCTGGGCCGAGGCCTACCGCAAGCGCGTGACCACCGCGGAGGAAGCCCTGCGCGTCGTGCGCTCCGGCGACCACGTCTGGGTGCACGCCGGGTGCAACAACCCCGAGGAGCTCGTACGCGCGATGGTGGCGCGGGCCGCGGAGCTGCGCGGAGTCGAGGTGACGCACCTGATGACGTTCGGCTGCGCCACCTATGCCGACCCGCGCCAGGCCGCCTCCTTCCGCCACCGCTCGCTCTTCACCGGGGCCAACGTGCGGGAGGCGGTCAACGACGGCCGCGCGGACTTCGTGCCCGTGCACCTCTCCGAGATCCCGGCCCTCCTGCGTACGGGCGACCTCCCCGTCGACGTCGCGCTGATCCACGTCTCGCCGCCGGACGAGCACGGCTTCTGCTCCTACGGCGTGGGCGTGGAATGCACGAAGGCGGCGGCGGAGCGCGCGCGGACGGTGATCGCGCTCGTGAACCGGCGGATGCCGCGCTCGCTGGGCGACTGCTTCATCCACGCCTCTCGCCTGACCTACGTAGTGGAGGCGGACCGGCCGGTGCTGGAGCTGCCCGGGTCGGGGCGAGTGGGGCCGGTCGCGCGCGAGATCGGTGCCCACGTCGCCTCCCTCATCGAGAACGGCTCGACCCTGCAGATGGGCATCGGCGAGATCCCGGACGCCGTCCTCCTCTTCCTGGGCGAGAAGCGCGACCTGGGCATCCACACCGAGATGTTCTCGGACGGGGTGGTGGAGCTGTTCGAGAAGGGCGTGGTCACGGGCGAGGCCAAGACCCTCCATCGCGGGAAGATCGTGGCCTCCTTCGTGCTCGGCTCGAAGCGCACTTTCGATTTCCTCGACAACAACCCGGTCGTGGAATTCCACCCCTCGGACTACGTGAACGACCCCTTCGTGATCGCCCAGAACGAGCGCATGGTGGCCATCAACTCCGCGCTCGCGGTGGACCTCACGGGCCAGGTCTGCGCGGACTCCATCGGGTGCTCCATCTATTCCGGGTTCGGAGGCCAGCTCGATTTCATGCGCGGGGCCGCTCGCTCGAAAGGCGGCAAGCCGATCATCGCCCTGCCCTCCACGGCCAAAGGCGGTCGCATCTCCCGCATCGTCGACGTGCTCGGCGCGGGCTCCGGGGTGGTCACCACACGCGCCGACGTGCACTACGTCGTGACCGAGCACGGCGTGGCCTCGCTGCACGGCCGGAGCCTGCGCGAGCGGGCGGCCGCCCTGATCGGGATCGCTCACCCCGACTTCCGCGCCGAGCTGCGCGAAGCGGCCCGGCGGCGGAAGCTCGCCTAGCGCGCATCCGTTGCGGCGAGGTGCGCGCGCGCCGGTAGTCCTTGCGCACGAAGGATGCCAAGTGACGCCCTGACCGTGGGCGCGGGTGTTGCACTCGTACAGATGAAGGAGGCGTACGCCATGAAGAAATCCGAAGCCTTGATGGAGCGGCCCATCACGGAGAGACCACTCGAAATGATGAAAGCGTTGGTGTACCGCGGCCCCGGCCGGCGCGCCTGGGAGGACAAGCCCCGGCCCCGCGTCGAGAAGGCCACCGACGTCGTGGTGCGCGTCACCACCACCACGATCTGCGGCACCGACCTGCATATCCTCAAGGGCGACGTGCCCACGGTCACCAGCGGGCGGATCCTCGGCCACGAGGGTGTGGGCATCGTGGAAGAGGTGGGCACCGGCGTGTCCCGGGTCAAGAAGGGCGACAAGGTCCTGATCTCCTGCATCACGTCCTGTGGCACGTGTGCCTTCTGCAAGAAGGGCATGTATTCGCACTGCGAGGACGGCGGCTGGATCCTGGGCCACCTCATCGACGGGACCCAGGCGGAATACGTCCGTATCCCGCACGCCGACACCAGCCTCTACGTGCTTCCTCCGGGCGCGGACGAGGCGGCGATGGCGATGCTGAGCGACATCTTCCCCACCGGCTTCGAATGCGGCGTGATCAACGGGCAGGTCAAGCCGGGGGACACCGTCGCCATCGTCGGCGCGGGCCCCATCGGTCTCGCCGCCCTGCTCACGGCGCAGTTCTATTCGCCCAGCGAGATCATCCTGATCGACCCGGACGAGAACCGCCTGAAGCTCGCGCAGTCCCTGGGGGCCACCCGCACCGTGAAAGCGGTCGGCGAGGAAGCAGTGCGTGCCGTGCAGGCCCTCACGAACAGCGGGGGCGTGGACGTGGCCATCGAAGCGGTGGGCATCCCGGCGACATTCGACGTGTGCCAGGGCATCGTGGGGCCGGGTGGCCGCATTGCCAACATCGGCGTCCATGGCAAGTCCGTGGAGCTGCACCTGGAGCGGCTCTGGTCCCACAACATCACGCTCACCACGCGCCTGGTGGACACGGTGACCACGCCCATGCTGCTGAAGCTGGCCCTGAGCGGGCGCCTGCAGGCCCTCAAGCTCGTGACCCATCGCTTCCAGTTGAGCGAGGCGATGAAGGCCTACGACACGTTCTCGAACGCGGGCCGGGAGCGGGCGCTGAAGGTGGTCCTCAAGAACGGCTGAGGCACGGCGCAGCGGCAACGATCGCGAGAAGGGCCACGCGGTAGGAGGGCATCGGCGGCGAGCTAGGGCAGCTCGGCGTACGCTCGCCGCTCCGGAGCCGGTACATGGGGCGCCACACGTGCCCGCCGGAACTCCGCCATGATCAGCCGCGTGAGCGAGCCGGGCCGGCCGTCGCCGACGGTGCGGCCGTCCACCGAGACCACGGGCACGATCTCCGCGGCGGTGCCGGTGAGGAAGCACTCGTCGGCGTTGTAGACGTCGTGCAGGGCCAGCTCCGTTTCCAGCGCTTCGATCCCGAGGTCGGCGGCGATCTCCAGGACCACGCCGCGCGTGATGCCGTCCAGGGCGCCCTGGGTCACGGCCGGGGTCTCCAGCCGGCCGTGAACGATGAACAGGTTGTCCCCCGTGCACTCCGCCACCAGTCCCTGGTGATTGAGCATGATGGCTTCGAGGCATCCCGCATTCTTCGCCTCCAGCTTGGCCAGGATCGGCCCGGGCTCCGGCAATGAGACGTAGGGCCCATTTCCCTCAGACCGCCCAGGAGGGATCTTTCATCCAGGCCGAGGAGGGCGCGATGGAAACCTTCGAGACGACCAGGGACAGCGGAGGCGATCTCCGGCTGGAGGTGCCGTGCCGCGGAATGGCGCTGCTGCGGCACCCGCTCTTCACGAAGGGGACCGCCTTCACGCCCGAGGAGCGTTCCGCGTTCGGCCTCGAAGGGTTGTTGCCCCAGGCCACGAGCACCATGGAGCAGCAGGGCCGGCGGGCCTACGACAACATCGCACGCAAGTCCGACCCGCTCGAGAAGTACGTCGGGCTGGCCGCCCTGCAGGACCGCAACGAGCACCTGTTCTACCGCGTGCTCGTGGACCACATCGAAGAGCTCCTGCCCATCGTCTACACGCCGACGGTGGGACAGGCCTGCCAGACCTACAGCCACATCTTCCGGCGCGGGCGCGGCCTCTGGATCACGCCCGGCCACCGCGGGCGCATCGACGACGTCCTCGGCAATGCGCCCTTCGCGGACGTGCGGCTGATCGTGGTCACGGACAACGAGCGGATCCTCGGGCTGGGTGACCAGGGCGCGGGCGGAATGGGCATCCCCATCGGCAAGCTCGCCCTCTATACCGCCGCCGCCGGCATCCCTCCCTGGCAGACCCTGCCCATCAGCCTCGACGTCGGCACCGACAACCGCGCGCTGCTCGAGGACGACCTCTACCTCGGGTGGCGCTTCCCCCGCCTGCGCGGGTCCGACTACGACAGCCTCGTCGACGAGTTCGTGCAGGCGGTGCAGCGCCGCTTCCCGCGCGCACTGCTGCAATGGGAGGACTTCAAGAAGGCGAACGCCTTCCGCCTCCTCGACCGCTACCGACGGACGATTCGCTCTTTCAACGACGACATCCAGGGGACGGCCGCAGTGGCGGTGGCGGGCATGCTCGCGGGCGCGCGCGCCACGGCCGTCCCGGTGGCCGACCAGCGGGTCGTGATCCTGGGCGCAGGCGCCGCCGGAATCGGGATCGCGCGCTTGATGCGCGATACGTTCCGCCGGCACGGCCTCACCGGCGCGGCCCTGGTGGCCGCGGTCGCCAACCTCGACCGCCACGGCATGCTGGTGGGCGACGAGCCGATCGCGGACGAGCACAAGCGCGAGTTCGCCTGGCCGCCGGCCCTGGCCGCGCAGTACGGCCTCTCCCCCGGCGCCGGCCGCGACCTGGAGCGCGTCGTCCGCGTGCTCCATCCGACCCTGCTCATCGGCACCTCCGGCGAGCCGGGCACGTTCACGGAGGGGGTCGCGCGCGAGATGGCCCGCCACGTCGAGCGGCCCGTGATCTTCCCGATGTCGAACCCGACCAGCAAGAGCGAAGCCGTCCCCGCCGATCTCCTGGCCTGGACAAGCGGACGCGCGCTCATCGCCACCGGGAGCCCGTTCGAGCCGGTCGAGCACGACGGTCGGACGACGGTCATCGGACAGGGCAACAACGCGTTCGTGTTCCCCGGCATCGGACTGGGCGTGCTCGTGTCGGAGGCACGCCAGGTCACGGACGGGATGTTCGCGGTGGCGGCCGCCGCCCTCGCGGAACAGGTCGGCCCCGAGGACCTCGCCGCGGGAAGCCTCTTCCCGCCCGTACACGAGCTGCGGCGCGTCACCGCCCGCATCGCGGAAGCGGTGGTGGCACAGGCGCGCGACGAGGGCGTGGGACGGCCGCTGGCGGACGAGGCGATCCGGCCAAGCGTGCAGCGGGCCATGTGGGATCCCGGGTACCTGCCGCTCACGCCGAAGCCGGCGCCCGCCGAGGCCGAGCACGCGGTCCTCGCCTGAACGTGATCGAGACCTCAGGTCGAGCGTCTCCGTACCTTCGCTCTGCCCGGAGGAGAGAGGGCGCGCTGGATGCCGTTCACGGCCGAGCAGACGATCGAGGCGACGCGCAGCGCCTTCCGTTGGGACGCCCGCCGCGCACGGGCCCGTTCCATGCGCTGGCTCTCGCCGTCACCGATGGTTACGAGTCGGGGGACGGCTGGATGGTGATAGGAGCGGCCGGAGTCCTGCGCCTCGCGAGAAACGAGGGCCCGGACGTCGACAAGGGCGAGCGGCAGCGGTACCTGGCGGAGATCGTCGTCTGCCCGCCCGCGCTCGCGCTCAATCCTTCGCTCGAGTGGACGGAGATCGGCCCCTCGGCGCTGAGGGTGAGGGATCGGGCCGAGAACTCCGGGGTCGTGGTCGACCTCGAAATCGGACGCGACGGCGGGAACGCCGGCGCCCGATTCGGCGCGCACGGGGTCGCTGCTCTACCAGACGCACTGCGCGGTGTGCCATGGCACGGACGCGCACGGCGACGGCCCCCTGGGCCGACGTCCTCGCCTACCGGCCCGCCGACCTCACGCGGATCGCGATCCGCTCCCGCGGCGAATTCCCGGCGGCGAGGGTGCGCGCGATCATCGACGGGCGAGAGCCCATCAAGAGCCACTTCCCCACCGGAATGCCGGTGTGGGGCAACGTCCTGAAGACCGCGGAGACCGCGTACTCGGAGACAGTCGTGCGCGCCCGGATCACGGCCATCGTCGACTATCTCCGGACGCACCAGGCGGCGCCCGAGGATCGGCGGGCGGGCGACGTGCGGTGACGGCGCCGCGGACGCGGCGACCGGCCGGTTACGGCCAGATCGCCACTTCGGCCGGCTTCAGGAGCCGGCTCCCGACGATGGGGCTCACGCCATCGGGGATCGGCGCCTTCTGGTCGGTGGAGGAGAAGTTCGAGGCGATCCAGAAGCCGTCGCGCCAATCCACGAACAGCAGATCGGGATAGTCCTCGACGGCCACACCCGCGTCCGTGAACACGCGGCGGACGACTTCCCGTTCCAGGTCGCGGGTCTCCGTCTCCACGCCGACGTAGGTGACGGTGCCGCGTCCGAGCGCGCGCGTCACGACCGCGGCCTCACCTTCGTAGAATTGGTCGCCGTATCGCGCCCGCACGCTCGTCCCGGCGCCGGGCTTCAAGACCTCGGCCCAGGTGCTCCACGCATGACTCTGGCCGGAGCACGTCGACTTCACGATTCCACGGTAGGGCGCCGGCAACACATCGTACGCGTCGATGCGCGCTCCGATCAGGTCGAGGATCGGCGCCGCCCACGGGCCTTCCCACAGGTGCGCCTGGCGATCCTTGGTGCCCGTGCGCACGGAGAGAATCAGGTGGCCGCCGTCCTCGACGTAGGTCCTCCACCGCTTCACCAGCTCCGCGTCGACGAGAGCGTAGGCGGGCGCCACGAGGAACCGGTACCGTCCGAGGTCCTTGTCCTCCGTGATCACGTCCACGGGCGCACCGAGCCGCTTCAGCGCCCGCTCGTACCCGAGCAGGTGGCCCATCGTGCTCCAGCGGCTGGTCTGCGGGTGGTTGTCGAGGTCGAAGCGGTTGTCGACGTTGTAGAGGACCGCGGTGCGCCGCGCCGCATACCCGGCGGGCTCCTTCGCGGCCACGGGCCTCAGCTCGCGCAGCCGGCGGACCTCGCGGATCGCCTGCACGTACTCCTCGCCGCCGCGCGTCAAGGTGACGCCGTCGGTGCCGACGATGCCGTAGTGGTACTGCTCGTTCCCGGACAACGGCTGCCGAAAGCGGTAGGTGCACAGCAGCTCCGATCCCAGCGCGAAGGTGCGCAGGATCCAGTTCCTCACCGCGCCCGGTAACGGCAGGGGGTTCACGCTCCCCCAGTTCACCTGTCCGGGCTGCAGCTCCATGAGGCCATGGTGCCCGTTGATCGAGCGCGCGAAATCGCCCATGAACGAGATGGCGGTCCCGTCGCCCAGCCGGAATGCGAGCGGACCTTCACCCAGGTCGCCATGGACCGGATAGAGGGTCCAGGTCACGATGTCGAGGTCGCTTCCGGAGAGCGGCGGATACACCTCCCGATGGAGGTGCATGAAGTTCGTCGTCACCCATTGGTGCGTGGTGTTCCGGCGCAGCAAGCCGGCCTGGAAGCGGATGTAGTCGGCCGCCTCCTCCGCGAACCAGCGCTGGAAATCCAGCCGCGCGTGCTCGTTGACGCCCGCCACCAGCTCGTCCGGGTTGGGGATGTCGATCTGATCGAAGTCGCCGTAGACCTGGGACCAGAAGGCGGTGCCCCAGGCGGCATTCAGGCGATCGACGGTGTGGTAGCGCGCTTTCAGCCACTCCCGGAAGCGGTCGCGGTCGGGCTCCGCGTAGGAGTAGCCCCGCCCGTAATGGCTCAGCTCGTTGTCGATCTGCCAGCCCCACACGGCCGGGTTGGCTCCGAAGCGGCGCACCATCTCGTTGACGATGCGCTCGACGTAACGCCGGTAGACCGGCGAGCTCCAGGTCGCGTGCTCGCGGCCGCCGTGGTTCATGCGCCGGCCGCGCGCGTCGACCATCAGGACCTCGGGATGCCGGCGCGTCAGCCAGGCCGGCGGCGTGGCCGATGGCGTGCACAGGACGACCTTGAGTCCCTGCGCGGCGGCCAGGCGCACGTTCTCTTCGAGCCAGCCGAAATCGAACCGGCCCTCCTCCGGCTCCATGAAGGCCCAGGCGAACTCCCCCATGTGCACGAACTCGAAGCCGAACCTCTTGATGTTCGCGAGGTCGCGCGGCCACTGCTCCTTCGGCCAGGCCTCCGGATAGTAGTAGACGCCGACCGTCATCATGTCCCTGGCCGGGAACATGGCCTCGTCGGCGGCCAGGGCCGGAGCCGACGAGGCGATGAGGAGGAACAGGAGGGTGGACCGCATGCGCGTACCAGACCAGATCCTGAGCCGTCCGGCAATGGGGCAAATGGCCCTACAGACGCGGTCCCGCCCGTGGGTGTGGGCGCCGTCACCGTCCTGATTCATTCGCATCAGCGCCATCCATTCCACCGCCGGCTGGTTCGCACTACTGTTCGACCGGAGGAGAGCGGATATGGCCACTCAGGTCCGGGAGCGCACCGTGGGTCAGGAGACGCTGGCCGATTTCATCCTGTCCTTCGTCCAGGCCCTTCTCCGGACGGGGTACTACCTGCCCGATCACCCGCAGGCCCGCAAGGCCAAGCAGGGCCTGTACGGCCGGTTCTGGAGGCTGTTCCACGGCCGCCACGAGCTGACGTTCATGGTCCAGGACGTGGACGGCAGGAAGAACGTGCTGGTGGAGGGCGTGCTCGCCGAAAGCCAGCCGCTCCGCGCGCTCATGCCCGCGGGCATGGCGGAGGTGTACGTGCCGCGGCTCGCGCACGTCCTGGAGCGGAAGGGGCTGGTGAGCGTCACCCTCAAGGCGGACATGGGGGAGGAGGAGTTCTCGCGCTTCGTCGACATGCTGAGCGAGACGCGGACCGAGGCCGCGGACGCGGCGGGCAAGGAGCGCTTCCTGGCGCGCCTGCGCGAAGCCGGTGTCGTCCACTTCTCGATCGTCTTCGCGGAGGACCTGCTGGCGCCGGAGCGCAAGCTTCCCTGGCGCGCCCACCTCGCCCTCGCCCGTCTGCGCAAGGACCTCGCGCGCGTGCCCCTCTTCCACGACCTCGACGACCCGGGCTTTCGCTCCCCCCGCCAGCAGGTCCTCCACGACGTCCTGCGGCCGATCCACCGGGCAGACCTGCTGGCCGCGTTGCTCATGAACGGTGACCTCGCGGCCAGCCCGGAGGTGCCCGCGGAGGAGATCGAAGACGAGATCGCGCGGAACGTGCCCGATTCCCTCGTCCTCTCGACCAGCGGCGCCGCGCTGGCGACGCTTCTCTCCTCTCACGACCCCGAGTGCACCCGGCGGCGGCGGCGCGCGCTGCTCCGGCTCGTGCTCTCGGCCCGGACGGAGGAGCCGCGAGGGCTGCCGGAGTTCGTGCGGGAGCTGTTCGATCGCGGGCTAGTCGAGCTGGAGCGGCTGCCCGCGTCCTTGAAGGACCAGATCCTCCTCGAGCGCGACGCCGACCGGTTCCTGGATGCGCGCACGTCAATGCTCGCCTGCCTGGAAGCCACCACGGCCGCGGACGCGTATCGGCTCCGCGTGCGTGGGCTCGTGCGGCTCGTCCCGGAACTGCTGCGCCGCGACCGGGTGGACGACGCCGTCTCCCTGGCCACGATGGTACGCGGGCACGCGGCGCTGGGCGGCCCACGCGGGCCGGTCGCGGCGGAGGCGCTCCTGCGCCTGGCGAGCGGGGAGGTGGCGGTCGCACTGAAGGCGAAGTTCCTGCACGGCCGGAAGGAGGACCGCATGGCGGTGGCCACGCTGTGCCAGTCCGTCGGCGACGAGACGCGCCCGCTGCTCCTCCAGATGGTCAGGGAGGCCACCGACGCCTGGACCCGCAAGAGCGCCGCCGAGGCGCTGCTCCACATGGGCCCGCACGCCACCGAGATGCTCGTGGCCGAACTTCACGAGGGGTGGCTCTCCGCGGAGATCCGTGCCGAGCTGGTGATGGTGCTCGGGGAGTGCCGGAGGGGCACGCCCTCGCTCCTGCCCACCCTGCATGAGTTCACGCGCGACGCCGACCCCCGCGTGCGCGAGGAGGCGATGTGGGCGCTCTGCCGGCTCCGGGGCGCGGCCGAGGAGCCCCTCTTCCTGCAGATGCTCGACGACCCCGATCCCGAGGTGCTCGCGCGCGCCCTGCGCTGCCTCCGTGCCGCTCGCTGTGGGGGCGCCATCGCCAAGGTGGTCGAGCTCCTCTCGCAGATGGAACAGGCGCCGGAGCTGGAACCGATGGAAGAGCATCTGTATGCCGTCCTTCCCGACCTGGCCACGGCCGCACGCGCGCGCGGCGGACCGGTGGAGGATCTCCTGATCCGGAAGCTCCACGGCGCCCGCACCCAGGGGCTGTGGTCGGCGCTCCATCGGCCGCGGCATCCGCTCACCGAGGACGCGTTCCAAGGCATCTGTGAAGCCCTGGCCGTGGTGGGCACGGAACGGGGCCGAGAAGCGCTGGCGGAGCTGAGCCGGCGCGTCCAGGAACCCGTACGCCACTGGGTGCTGAAAGCCCTGCGCACGATCGAGAGCCGCGTACCGGACCCGCAGGCCGCCTAGAGCCGAGCGGGCTGCGCCCTCACCGCGCTCCTGGATCAAAAGAACCATGGTCCTACCGGCGGCGCCGACCCATCATCCAGGTAGCTCGCACCGGAACTCCGGCCAGTGACTCGCCGGTGCGTGGCGAACAGGAGGCACGCCAACCGTAGATGGACGTTCGGTTGAGTCGAGTCGCTGACTGAAGAGTCGCCCCTTTGGGGGCGACGGCTCGCGATCGAAATGACGCGGCCACTTTTTCGCCCCGCTGCGGAGCGTGCCGTCCGCTGACGACTCCGCGGCGGGGCTCTTTCGTCTCCTGTCGCATACGCGGCCGTGCTGGCGTCTGACCCGAAAGGAAGCCCGCATGAGTGAGCCCACCGCGCCCCAGTTCCGCGACCTGACCCGCAAGGAGTGTGAGTCCCTGCTCGTGCGCAACTCGGTCGGCCGCGTCGCCTTCGTACAGGGGAATCGCGTCGACATCATTCCCATCCACTTCGTCTTCGAGAACGGGGTGGTCTGCGGCCGCACGGCGCGCGGGACGCGCCTAGAGGAAGCGAGCGCAAACTTCAACGATTCGTGGCCTGTCGCGTTCGAGACGGACGAGGTCGCCGAGCTCTTCCAGTGGCGCAGCGTCGTGGTGCACGGAAACCTGCACGCCGCGACCGAGGGCGATGCGGAGTGGCAGCGCAATCCGCGGGACTGGGAGGAGGCAATGCGATCTTTCCGGACGCTGATGCCGGACGCCTTCACCGACCGCGATCCGACGCGATTCCGGGACATCCTGATCCGGATCGACGCCGCCGAAGTGAGCGGCCGGGAAGCCCTCCCCGGACGGCGCACGGCGTAGCCCTTACTTTGCCGGTGGCTGCAGCGTCCAGAGGTAGTGGCCGAGGTTGCGGATCGCGGCCGCCGCCGTCGCCTCTCCAGTCCCCTTCGTCCTCTTGAAGGCATCGCCCCAGGCCGGCATGACCGGCGTGCCGTGCCCGCGGACGCTGTCGCCGCTCTCGATAATGCGGACCACGCGGTCGTAGGGGTACTTCCCGCCGTTTCGTTGGCTGAGCGCGGTGAGGTCGGGGACGGCGACGCGCAGGTCGCCGGCCAGCGGCCCGTCGCCCTTGGCCTGAGGACCGTGGCAGGAGACGCAGTAGCGCCCGTAGGTCACGCGGCCCTTGGCCGCGGCCGCGGCATCGGGCCTCCCCTTGGCCGCCATCACGGGCCCGGACATCACGGCGATCCCGATCACGACGACCGCCGCGGTCATCCTCGCGTTTCCCATGCGTCCTCCTCGCGGCGAATAGTATGCCCGCCGGAGCCGGAAGCAAGCAGACGGCCTCCGCGCTAGGAAGAGGCCACGGAGAGGACGAGACTCCCTCGCACGCGCCCCGCGCGCAACGCGGCCAGGGCCTCGTTGGCCTCGGCGAGCGGATGCACCTCGACCTCGGTGCGCACGGGGACGCGCGGCGCGACCTTCAGGAACTCCTCGCCGTCGCGTCGCGTGAGGTTGGCGACCGAGCGCAGCACACGCTCCTCCCAGAGGATCCGGTACGGAAATGAGGGAATGTCGCTCATGTGGATCCCCGCGCAGACCACGATCCCGCCCTTCCGCACCGCGCGCAGCGCGAGGGGCACGAGCTCGCCCGCGGGCGCGAAGAGGATCGCGGCGTCCAGCGGGACGGGCACGGCATCGTCCGTGCTCCCCGCCCAGGCGGCCCCGAGCGCGCGCGCGAAGGTCTGCGACTCGTGGTCTCCGGGCCGCGTGAAGGCGAACACTTCACGCCCTTCCGAGCGGGCCACCTGCGTGAGGATGTGCGCGGCGGAGCCGAAGCCGTAGAAGCCCAGCCGCCGGCTCTCGCCGGTCAGGCGTAGCGCGCGAAATCCGATGAGGCCCGCGCAGAGCAGGGGTGCCGCCTGCAGGTCGGGATAGCCGTCCGGGATCCGGAAGCAGAAGCGCGCGTGGGCCAGCGCGATCTCGGCAAAGCCGCCGTCCAGATGGTAGCCGGTGAAGCGCGCGCGGTCGCACAGGTTCTCCCGCTCGGAACGGCAGTATTCGCATGCGCCACACGTCCAGCTCAGCCAGGGGACGCCCACCCGGTCGCCGATGGCGAGGCCGGCCACGCCGGGCGCGGCCGCCTCGACTGTCCCCACGATCTGGTGCCCGAGGACGAGAGGCCACTTCGCCTCCGCCAGCTCGCCGTCGAGGATGTGCAGGTCGGTGCGGCAGACGCCGCAGGCGCGCACGCGAAGGAGGACCTGCCCTTTCGAGGGCTGGGGCGCCGGCCGGTCGCGCAGCGCGAGAGCCTGTCCGGGACCATCGAGGACCATGGCGCGCATGGTCAGGATTGTGTCAGACGGCGGGCACCGTCAGCACGGGGATCGGCGACTTGCGGACGACGTGCTCCGCGGTCGAGCCCAGGAGGAGCCGTCCGGCCGCGCCGCGGGCGTGCGTCCCGAGCACGATGAGGTCGGCGCCAGGCGCCGGGGTCAGCCCAGGCCGAGCACCCGCCGCACGAGGACGGCCTGCTGGTCCGACTGTCCCGCCCGCGCCAGCTCCTTGAGGCAAACGGTGGGCGTGTGCAGCAGCTTGTTGACGATGGCGGCGGTGGCGGACTCGAGCGCGCGTTCCTGTTCCGGGGTGAGCGCGCCCATGCGTTGGCGCGCTCTCGACAGCTCCGCGCGGCGGATCTCCTCCGCCCGCTCACGCAAGGCCACGACCAGGGGGACGGCGCGGCGGGAGCGTTGCGCGTCCAGATAGGAGCCGACCTCCGTCTCCGCGAGGGCCTCCGCGGCGGCGGCGTCGCGCTGGCGCTCACGCAGGTTCGCATCGGCCACGGAGCGGAGGTCGTCGAGGTCGTAGAGGAACACCCCGGAGAGGCCGCGCACCGCCGGATCGACGTCGCGCGGCACCGCGATGTCGATCAGGAAGAGCGGCCGCCCGCCGCGCGGAGCGCGCGCCGCCTCGACGTCCTCGCGATGCACGACGAGGCCGGGGGCGCCCGTGCTCGCGATCACGATGTCCGCCTGCGCGAGCTCGTCACGCAGGTCCTCGAGGCCCGCGGCGCGCCCCCCGAGGGACGCCGCCAGCTCCTCCGTGCGCGCGAACGTGCGGCCGAGGACGGTCGCGCGCGCGCCCTCGCGGACGAGCCGGCCCGCGGCCAGGCGCGACATCTTCCCCGCCCCCACGAGCAGGACGCGCCGGCCGTCGAGGCTGCCGAAGATCTTCCGCGCCAGCTCCACGGCCACGTGGGAGACGGACACGGCGTGGCGGCCGATGCCGGTCTCGGTGCGCACGCGCTTGGCCGCGCCCAGCGAATGCTGGCGGAGGCCGCGGAGGACGGGGCCCAGGGTGCCCGCCGCCTCCGCCGCTTGATAGGCGTCCTTGAGCTGTCCCAGGATCTGCGACTCCCCCAGCACCATCGAGTCGAGGGAGGCGGCCACCCGGAAGGCGTGGCGCACCGCGGGGTCGCCGACGCGCTGGTCGAGGATCGGGATGACCCGGCTCCGCGCGCAGGCGTGGGCACGCAGCACGGACGCGATGGTCTGCGCTTCGGCGACGCCGCCCGCCGCGTACACCTCCACCCGGTTGCAGGTGGACAGGATCATCACCTCCGAGAGCCCGGCTTCGCGCCGGAGGCGAGCGAGGGCGGTGGGCAGGGCGTCGCGCGGGAAGGCCAGCGACTCGCGGACCTGCAGCGGCGAGTTGCGGTGCGACACGCCGACCACGACGAGGGCGGGGCCCGGCGCGGGCGCGCCTCCGTCGGACGCGCTCTCCTCGCCGCGATCAGGAGGCACGGCCGGGCTCCGTGGCGGGCATGGCGATCCCGGCGAGCTGCGTGTACAGGGCATGCCGCCGTCGCGCGTCCGCTTCCGCCATTTCGGTGAGGCGCCGGAAGCGTGCGGGGTCGCTGCGCTCCACCACCCGGAACCGCGCCTCGTTGCGCATGTACTCCGTCACGCGCCCGCGGGGGGCGCCGGAGTCGAGGCGCAGGGGCGGCTCGCCCTTGCCCACCCGCCGCGGGTCGAAGCGGTACAGCGGCCAGACGCCGCTCTCCACGGCCAGCTTCTGCTGGTCCGCGCCGTGGACCATGTCGTAGCCGTGGGCGATGCAATGGCTGTAGGCGATGACGAGGGACGGTCCGGCGTGGGCCTCCGCCTCCAGGAGGGCCTGTACGGTCTGCTGCATCTTCGCGCCGAAGGCGATCTGGGCGACGTAGACGTGGCCGTAGCTCATGGCCAGCAGGCCCAGGTCCTTCTTGGCCCCTTCCTTCCCCGCCTCCGCGAACTTGGCGGAGGCACCGCGCGGGGTGGCCTTGGACTGCTGTCCGCCCGTGTTCGAGTAGACCTCGGTGTCCAGCACGAGGACGTTCACGTCGTAGGGCGAGGCCAGGACGTGGTCGAGGCCGCCGTACCCGATGTCGTAGGCCCAGCCGTCGCCGCCCACCAGCCACACGCTCTTCTTGACGAGCGCGTCCGCGAGCGTCGCCAGCCGCCGCATCTCCGGGCCCGGCAGCTCCGCCAGGCGCGCCTTGAGGGCGGCCACGCGCTGGCGCTGGAAGACGCCGCTCGCCGGCGTGCCGTCCGCTTCCACGAGGGCGGCGGCGAGGCTGCCCCCGATGAGATCGGAGTGCGCGCGCAGCATGCGCTGGGCCTCGTCGCGCTGGGCGTCCAGGGCCAGACGCATGCCGAGGCCGAACTCGGCGTTGTCCTCGAAGAGCGAGTTGGCCCAGGCCGGCCCGCGTCCCTCGCGGTTGACGGTGTAGGGCGTGGTGGGCAGGTTGCCGCCGTAGATCGACGAGCAGCCGGTCGCGTTCGCGATGAGGGCCCGCTCCCCGAAGAGCTGGGTGAGGAGCTTGACGTAGGGGGTCTCGCCGCAGC
>WNGB01001938.1_pt1 | contig 46994 bp, 37 predicted proteins | sample 5400681 | NCBI WGS metagenome assembly WNGB01 (sample SAMN13153367, study PRJNA577476) | soil metagenome | isolation source: 115 cm soil or saprolite under grassland replicate 2 | place: USA:California | collected 2016-06-15
GCTTGCCGTTGCCCGGCGCGCGACGTCGTCCGAACTTCCGGACTCACGCCGGCGCTCGTCCGTCCATCCCGTACGCGGGCTGCTGCGGCTTGTGCTCAATGCCATCCTCTACGCACCTGCCCGCGATGCGCCAACAGGCGCGCTAGTGTTAGGGAGGGACTCCCCAGATGACGTTTCCGCTGCGCAGGAGCACGACGTGATCCCACGGTGCGGGACTCTGCTTGGTGGCGTCGAAGGAATAGTCGTTCGTCTGCGTGAGAGGCGGGAAGTTCGTGCCGTGATATTGCCAAGCGATGACGACACTCTGTCCCGGAGCGATCGTGGGGCCGCCTTCATTGAAGCCGAACTCGACATAGCTGTCGGCAGTGAACGTCGGGCTTGGAGCAGGCAAGACCTGCTTGGTGATGACGCTCATGAGATCGCGAAACCCCGGATTGACTCCGGCAAAGCCAATATCGACGACACCCTGTCCGACGACCTCGTTCGTGAAGTAGTACCGCACGATGAGCTCGCGAAGAGCGACCATCGACGGCCCGGCGTCGTCGATCGTCAGCTCGCATTGAATCGCGTTGGCCATAGCGCTCGGGCCCACCACTTTGTAGAGAACGGAAAATCCCATCGTCGGAGGTGCCAACGGCCGATCGAGGGGGGCGTCCCTCGGCGCATCGGTGCCGGCTTCGACGGCCGATCCCCCAACTCCGGCTGCGCCGCTGCTACCACCGGCGAGGCTTCCTCCCGCTCCGGCGGAACCTCCCGTGGGGCCCCGGTCACCGGATGCTCTGGCATCGAAGCGATTCGCGTCCGTCCTCGGCGCCGAGCCGCCCAGGGTCGGTGCACCATCCGTTCGGAACCGGTCTTCCGCGAGTTCTTCCGCTGCAGCGCAGCCAGAGGCCGCGAGCGCAAAGGTCAGCAGACGAGCGCGGAATCTCACCGGCCTCCGTCGGCTTGAGAAGATCGAATGAGGTGCATGAAATGATCGGGTTCGAGCCAGCGGCCGGCGACGTAGTAATCGTAATTGCGGTGAACGCCGGTACCTTCTCCGAGGTCGTTCCAGGTCGCGAGAACGAGCATCTCGGCATCGGCCGAATCGGCAAGAACCCGTTTCAGCAGATCGGATCCCTTGATCACGCGTTCGCGCTCATTGGCCATGTCTCCCGGGCGATCGCGCCCGACCGAGTCCCACTTGACCATGGCGTGATCGATGACGTGCCCGTTCAAGAGCGAGCGGCTGCGGCGCTCGGGAAGATCGAACGTGACCCAATCGAACCGAGCATCGGCGACGCGCCACATCTCGGGGTCCTCGAAGTACTCATTGTCGACATCGACGAAGGGCTCCTCTCCAAAGTCGAAGCGGAACCTCGCTTTCATATCGGCGATGACCGCCGCGGTGCGATCGCGACGCTCCAGTGTTCCTGCGCTGTAGAAGTAAATGAAGGGACGTCCCTTGAAACGATACCAATGACGAGGTTCGATTTGCTCGTAGAAGGGTTTCCACTTGGCCTCGTACATCGTGGCAGCGGCTCGCTCGGGATTCGTGAGATCCGGCTTTCGTTCCCAAAATGGACCGAAGTACGGCCGACCCCATGTCCAGGTATCGTCGAAGAGTGCAATCTTCAGCGGATCGTCCAGGGTCGCCAGAGCCTTCGCGAGGGGCGCGAGCTTGCCACTTTGGACATCCGGCCCGTACGCATTGAGAAGAAAGAACTGCAGACCAGCGTATTGCCCATCGAGCAGCTCACGCCGCCAAAAACCCGCTTCCGATGGCGAATAAATGCCCCGATCAGCCGTGCTCATGCGTAAGAGCGCATGAGGCCGGTCCATGCCGATCGCGTGCGTATTCGCCCAGTCCATGCCGCAGTTCACACCCGCGGGGCAGTCGAAAAAGAACATGAAGACCGCCCCCACATCCCGTCGCGCTCGGCGTTCGGGAGCTCCCAATAGCTCGGGCTGCGAGCTCCACGGGTCGGAGTAGGTGAAGGCGCATTCACGCTTCGCTTGCAGAGAGAGCGCGCGAACGACATCGACGCGCCGAACGTGAGGATGGTTGCGCAGTCGAACGGACCAGAGTTCGACCAGCTCCGGCGGCGCTTGCTCTCCGTGTATTTGCCCGTAAGCGGCGCGCACGAAAGACTCCGGCGTATGCCCGAGATTGACGTCGACCACATCCGCGCGAGGGCACGACCCGGTCAAGTCCGGTTTCAAACTGAAATGACTCGAGTGACTCGTCTTCATGAGCCGTTGACCACAAAATTCGTGTAGGGAAGGGGGCTACACCTGGTCTCGAAGCGCCGAGCGACCCGTGATATAAATGAGCATCCTGAAAGGCCTTCATGCCGTCGCGAAAGGCTGAACAGATCGTCCGCGTGCTGCGAGACGAGATCTTGGCGGGCAAGAGAGCGCGTGGCGCCAAGCTTCCCACCTACGACGCGTTGATGGAGCAGTTTCAGGTGACCCGCCCGACCATCGCGCGGGTGCTCAACGCTCTTCGCGGCGAAGGCTTGGTGACCGTCAACGGGACGCGCGGCGTCTTCGTTGCCAAGATTTTCCCGCACCACAATCGATATCTGTGGGTGACCAGCGAGCAGCCGGGATCGCTGGAGTGGACCACGTTTTTGGCGACGATTCTCGATCTCATCGAGCGTGGCGAAACGGGGATCCCGGGTGAAGTCATCGCGCTGGTGGGCGTCGATGGTCGCGCCAACAACCCCGAGTACCAGCGACTGTGCGAAGCGGTGCAGCACGGCTCGGTAGCGGGGCTTCTCCTGATGAACTCGGCTACGGTGTATCTCTTGCCGGTTCTGCAGCAGCCGGGGATTCCGCGCGTTGCGATCTGGGCGCCCCTGCCCCATGCCGCCCTCCTGCGTCTCGATTTCAATGGGCTCATCTACCGCGCGTGTCTGCGCGTGCGAGAGAAGGGACGCAGGATCGCCGTGCTCTCGCCGCACTTGCCGAATTTGGCGGTGGCCCAGCAAAGGCTGGTGGAGCTGGGCGTCAAGAACGAGGAGCTCTGGGCCTTGCACGTGGCGCCGGTGGGCTGCGAGCGCATCGCCGAGCTCCTGTTTGCTCGCCCTGATCGCCCCGAGGCCGTCTTCATTACCGATGACAACTTGGTCGAGCCTTTTCTGGCCGGGCTCCGGCGCGCGAAGGTCAAGCCGGGGCGCGACGTGTACGTACTCGCGCACTGCAACTGGCCGCACCCCATCGGCGCCGGCGAAGGAGTGGAACACATCGGCTTCGACGTGCGCGAGGTGCTCTGCTCGGCGAAAGAATGCATCGACGCGGAGCGCGCGGGGGAACCATCTCCGGGCCGCGTCGTGCGCCCGCGCTTCTCCAACGAATTGCCGCGCCGAGTGCCGATTCGCGCGGAAACCGGAGTCGAGTGACGCGGTCATCTCACACGCTGAACGAGAGCTCGAAGCCCTCGCCGCGATTGTCGAACTCCAGACGACCTTCCTTCGTTCGAATCTCTCCCTCTCGTAGCTCGGCCTTCTCGGGCGAGCGCCCGTGGAAAACGACATGCAGCAACCGGCGCCGAAACTCGCGAAACCCGTCGCCCGTCACCCGGGCGGAAATGTGTATGCGACCTCGCTGGCGAGAAAGACAGAAAGTCGTCCGCAAGAAAGCCCCTCCCCGGAAGGCATCGGTGACGCCGTCGTCTTCGTGCAGGTGAGAAAAGAACTCACCATCTTCGTCGGGGATCGCGAGGTGAAGCTCGAGTAGCTCGGGATGATGATCCATCGTGGAGCGGGGAGCCGTAGCGTAGGTGGGAATGACCCATCCTCCACGCGCGAAGAGCGGAATCCTGTCGAGTGGAGCCGGGGCGGTGATGAATTGTCCGCCGCTGTGACGCTCGCCGCTGTACCAATCGACCCAGGTTCCCTGCGGAAGGTACACGTGACGCGCGCTCTGCCCAGCCTTGGTCACCGGGGCAACGAGCAGAGCTTCGCCGAACAGATAGGCGTCCTCGGTTTCGCGAGCGTGTCGATCGTTTTGAAAATCGTAGACCAGCGGGCGCTGAATGGGTTCTCCGGTTTCGCTCGCCCGCATGAAGGTGCTGTAGATATAGGGAAGAAGCCGGTAGCGAAGCTCGAGCGCGGCGCGCGCGCGCTTCTCGACACCCGGTCCGAACGACCACGGATATTGATCGCGCTCGCCGGCCTCGTTGTGGCATCGACAAAAGGGGGTGAGCGCGCCGTACTGCATCCAGCGCGTGGCCAGCTCCGGCGTGGGATTGGCAGCGAACCCCGGTATGTCCGCTCCCACGAATGGCTGACCACAGATGCCCATCGCCATTGCCATGGGGATGCTCATTTCGATGTGGTCCCATTCCGAACAGTTGTCGCCGAGCCATTGCGCGGCATAGCGCTGAATGCCGGCGAAACCAGCTCGACTGAGGATGAAGGTTCGCAGACTCGGCGCGGCTCGCCGCACCCCCTCGTGGGTGCTCATGGCCATGAGAAGCGCATATTGGTTGTGATAACGCTCGTGCGAGTGATTGGCGCCGTCGCGATCGAAACGCATACCGAACGGTTCGACGTCGCCAGTCGCCGGCTCGTTCATGTCGTTCCAGATCCCCGCCACGCCCGAAGCAATGTGTTGCGCGGTGAGGTCGGCCCACCACGTTCGCGCTGCCGGCTTGACGAAGTCGGGAAAGACGCTGCGTCCGGGCCAGACTTGCCCGATATAAAGTTGTCCGGAGTCCGTCCTACAAAAGAGCCCGCGCGCCCGGCCTTCCTCGAAGACCGAATAGCCGGCCTCGACCTTCACCCCCGGATCGACGATGGTGACCAGGCGGAGCTTCTCCGACTTCAACTTGTCGATGAGCTTGGGCGCATCGGGAAACTTGTCGGCATCCCAAGTGAACACCCGGTACCCATTCATGTGGCCAATGTCGAGCCAGAGCACATCGCACGGAATGCCGCGTTCGCGATACTCCGCTCCGATTTCGAGAATCTGTTGCTCGGTGTAGTCGTGAAATCGGCACTGGTGGTGACCGAGCGACCATAGCGGCGGCGCGGACATCCGTCCGGTCACGAATGTGTAGCCGGAAAGGATATCGGACATGCTCGGACCGGCAAACACGTATTCTGTGTATTGGCCTCCATCGAAGCGGTAGCAGTAAGTGTCGCTTCCCTGGAACTCAAAAGTGGATTTGTAGCCATTGTCGACGAAGAAGCCGGCCATCTTGGCCCCCTTGGAGTCGGCACGGCAGTGATAAAAGAAAGGGATCGACGTGTAATAGGGATCGAAGCAGGTGCTCCGGCCTGTTTGCGTAGAGTCCGCTTCGTAGAGGCGATTCTTCTGGAGAACACCGGGAGCGAGGATGTCGGTGTTCCAGAGGATGAACTTTCTTCCTCGCCGGTCGAAACGCCCGGCTTTTTGGCCCAGTCCGTAAACGGCGTCGTGCGAACCGATGCGGCGGGTCACCGTGAACGCGTCGTTCAGGTGAAGATAACCGCGCGAGTGGCCGGCCTCGTCGCAGGCGTCTTCGAAGATCGCCGAGCCGTCGGCGCGATAGGCAGTGAGACCGAACGGTCGCTTGGAGATCACGAGGCGCAGGCGCCCGGCGTCCAGCGTGATGGAGTCGGCGCCGTCGATCACTCGGAAAGGGGGCGCGCCGGATACCTTGAAGTGGGTCGCGAACGTCGGATCTTCGTCGAAGGAGCCCGCCTGCGAAATCTTGAGACGCAGAAGATCGGGTCTCAGCACGTCGGCCCGAAACTTCTCCTCGCCGACATCGAGCAGGATTCCATGCTCCGTCTTCTCGAGGGACCGCACATTGCCGAGCGAGCTGAGTAACGACGGCTGCACCACTGTGGACACCTTCGCCTATTGAGAAAAGCGCCACCGCTCAGCGCTCGACGGAATGATTGATGCCGCCAACGTTCAAGTCAAACCAAATCGTGGTCAATCAACTTTGTTTACCTGTACATCATTCAATAGATGGATCCTCTCGATTCGCGAGAGCATTGCGGACCGGACGCCGGTAAACGTTGTTTTTTGACTACGATTTCTGTTGCGACGAGTTTCGTGCTTGCTAAAAAGGCGTTGCGAGGGCGCATCCTTGCGAACGAGTGCGACGCCAGCACCGTGGCGCGCTCGTCGCTATTTCGACGGAGGTTGGACATGCGACGCTTCGGTTTCATTGTGGCACTCGCATTGCTCATTGCGTCTTGCGCGTCGGGCGGCAGCGACCGGCGGGACGGGCCGGGCGCCGCGACGAGCGGCGCGGGCGGGAGCCTCATCGGGACCGCCGGTGTCGGTGGGGGGATCGATGTCGGACCCAACGACGGCGGCAATACGCCGCCGCTCGACGGCAAGATCAACGTCGACGGCGGCGAAACGGTCGTCGTGTCTGGTCAACCGGTCAATGTCCAGCTGCGTTTGAAGCTGAACGACGGGTCCGAGCCGCGGGTCGTTTGGTCCGTCGACGACACCCGGATCGGATCGATCGGCGCTGACGGCGTGTTTCACGCCAACGGCTACGTCGGCGGCATCGTGATCGTCACCGCGACGACGGCATCGGGTCGAGCCACCACTCGAATCACCGTCAACGTCGACATCATCGACAACATCGCGGGATTGCCCCCCGCCGAGCAAGGTGCGCTGGTGATGGGAGGTGCAGCGGATCCCGCGTTCCGTTGGCTCTATCCTTACGATCAGACCGTCTTCCCCCGGGGGCTTCCGGCACCCGTGCTTCAGTTCGGCGGTACCGCCGCCAATGCGACCTACCTCAAGATCATCGCGCCCTACTTCAGCTATCGGCAGTTCGCGCCCGGAACGACGCCGACGCGCATCACCATTCGCGAGCCGGTCTGGAAGGGACTCACGCTCACCATGGGTGCCAAGGATCTCGCGAACGTCGAGGTGACCAAACGCAGCGGAACGCAGGTCGCCGGACCGATCAAAGAATCTTGGATCGTGGCGCAGGCAACTCTCAAGGGGATCATCTACTACGGCACCTACAAATCTCCGCTTGCCCCGAGCGGCGCGGTCATGCGTCTTCGGCCCGGCCAGAACGCGGAGGTGGTCCAGGCAGGGTGCACCGTGTGCCACACCGTCAGCGCCAATGGCAACGTGCTGGCCGCCGGACTCAACTACTCGCTCGCTGATTACAGCCCCACCGACAGCGCCACCTACGATCTGAGCGCCGCCGGAACGGTCACCGCGCGCGCGCAGTCCGTCGAGGGGCGGCTCTTCGCCTTTTCCGCGCTCACGCCTGACGGGACCGTAGCGCTCGTCAATGGCGTTCCTCCCAACCGATGGCCGCCCTACATTTCCCGCGGCATTTTCGCGCCGCAGGGTTTTGCCTCCCGGCTCGTCGACACGGCGACAGGTCTCGACCTGGCTGCGCCTTCGTTGACCCAGACGGTCACCTATGCGCAGACCCCCGCGTTTTCACCGGACGCCAAGCACGTCGCCTTCGTCAACGGTGATCGTTTGGAGCGACGCGTCCTTTCGATCATGGATTACGACGGATCGACGAGACCGCCTGCGTTCTCCAATCCGCGCGACCTCGTCAACCAGACGGCTCCGGCGGTGGCCTGGCCCTCGTTCTTGCCGGACGGTGCCGCGATCGTGTACCACGAAGGCGATTCGTTCGACTCCTACGTTTTCAGCAACAACAATGGCCCATCGCTGCCGCAGTACGCAGAGCTTCGGCTGATCGAAACAGCCGACAAGACGGTCAAGACGCTCGACGCACTGAACGGTCACTTGCCGGGAGGAGCGCTGTACCTCCCCTACGGTGCCACCGTCGAAGGGCGAATGAATTACGAGCCGAGCGTGGTGCCGGTTGCGGTGGGCGGCTACTACTGGGTGCTATTCACGTCGCGGCGCGTGTACGGCAACATGATTGGCCCCGATGGTTCGGTGCCGCGCGGAATCGACCCATGGGGCAACGAGTCGGATCCCAGCCCGCGCAAGAAGATTTGGATTGCCGCCATCGACGTGGATCACGCGACGCGCACCGATCCGAGCCACCCTGCCCTCTATGTGCCGGGTCAGGAGATCGAATCGGGCAACATGCGTGCATTCGCGGCACTCGCTCCTTGCAAGGCCGACGGGGGGGAATGTGAATCGGGCGCCGACTGCTGCGGCGGTTTCTGCCGGGAGACTTCGCGAACGCCGGACGGCGTTCCGATTCTCGGCTGCGTACCTCCCCCTACCAACACCTGCTCTCAGACCGATGAAAAATGCCAGAGCGCTGCCGACTGCTGCGATCGCGCCAATCTCTGCATCAACAGCCGATGCGCGTCGCCGCCACCGCCGCGGTAGGCTCATGGTGGAACTGCTGGTACAATGTAGAGACTCGAGCTTTCGTCTCATCTGATAGCGAGGAGTTCACCCTGTAATGCCGGGACGACGTAGCCGTGTTTCTCTACGCACGGCGCTGGTGTCCTTTGCAGTGTTCGTCGTCGCGGTCGCGGTTTGGACCTGGCGCTCGACACGCGAGGAAGACGACGGACGCGAGAACATCGTGTTCTGGGCAGGGTGGCTCCTGGGTGACGACATCTACAACGCGCTCGCCCGTTTCGAGCAATTGCACCCGCGCTACCGGGTGACCGCGGCGACTTCGACGGCTCAAGACTTGACGGGTGACGCGCAGAGGCTGCTCTCCGCCGTTGCCGGCGGCGTGCCTCCCGATGTCGTCTTCTTCGATCGCTTCGCCGTCGGTGAGTGGGCCTCCAAACATGCGCTGGAAGATCTGACGCCCTACCTCGAGAACCAAGATCGCGCCGATCCTTATCGGATCGATCTCGACGACTACTATCCCTGGGCCGTCGCTGAAGGAAGCTATCGCCCGCCTGGCTCGGACGCGCCCCGCCGCGTGTACGCGATCCCGTCGATCATCGATGCGCGGTTCATGTACACGAACCTCGATCTTCTCGCTCAGGAGGGGCTGACCGACGAACGGGGAGAGCCCCGGGTACCCAGAACGTGGGACGAGCTTCGCGCTGACGCGAAGCGGCTCAGTCGCTACCGTTTGCCGGGCAAGCCGGAGAGTGGCCTCGTCCGCCTCGGCTTCGCTCCCAATTTTGGCGATAGCTTTCTCTATATGTACGCCTTTCAAGCCGGCGGCGAATTGTTGAGCTCCGATGGGCTGAGGGTCACGATGGACTCGCCTCGCGTCGCTCGGGCGCTCCGATTCATGACCGGCATCTACGACGATCTCGGCGGCGTCGAGCAGGCCAACGCCTTTCAAAGCAGTTTTCAAGCCGGTCCGCTCGACCCTTTCCTCAAGGGGCAGGTCGCGATCAAAATCGATGGCAACTGGTATCTGGAGACGCTCGGCGACTGGAAGCCGGAAATGAATTTCGCACTCACCCCCGCTCCGATGCCACAAGACGAGCTCGCCCAAGGGCGCCGCCCCGTCACCTGGGCGAGCGGGTGGGCGATGGTGATCCCAGCCACGTCTCGGCACAAGAAGGCGGCCTTCGAGCTCATTCAATATCTTCGAAGTTGGGAGGCTGTATCCAAGCTCGAGCAGGGCAAGCGCGAGCGCAAGCAAAACGAGGGGAGGCTGTATCTGCCCGGAGCCGACGCCAACCGGGGCCACACCACGCGGATCTTCAGCGAAAATGTGTTCGACGAGCCGGGAGTCCCCTTGCGCTTCAAAGACGCCTACCGTTCGCTGGCGGCGGCTCTCGAAGACCCACTGATCCGCCCGGTTTCTCCGGTGGGGCAGCTTCTCTGGCGACAGCAGGTCGCCGCCTGCAACGCGGCCACTGGTCACAAGTATGCCGAGGAGGCGAGGGCGACGGGCGCCGACGAAGTGCAGCTTTCGCTCTCCCGCATGCAGGAACCCGTGCAGCAGCAATTGGACGCGATCACCCGACCACCGGCCGGGCGCGCCGTCGATTGGCGTCCCTACGCGGTGGTCTACCTCGCGGCCATCGCGGCGGCGCTCGGGGCCATTCTCTTCTATTCACACAAGCGTCGTCGTTCGCACAGCTACAAGATGCGTGAAACCGCCGCGGCGATGTTCTTCGCGAGCCCGTGGTTCGTCGGCTTCGCCGTACTCACGGGCGGTCCGATCTTGGCGAGCATCGTTCTCAGCTTCACCAGCTACGATGTCCTCACGCAGGCGCACTACGTGGGGCTCTCCAATTATCGAGAAGTCGTCGCCGATCCCGTTTTTTACAAAAGTCTTCTCAATACGGTCTTCATGATCGTGCGGATTCCGCTGATGATGGCGGTCGGCCTCGCGATGGCTCTTTTGCTCAACACCGGCGTGCGCGGAATGGGTCTTTACCGAACCGGGCTCTATCTGCCGGTGACGATGCCGATCATCGCCGCTTGCCTCTTGTGGATATGGATCTTCAACTCTCCCGACAGCTTCCTCAACGAGGCGCTTCGGTGGAGCTTCGAAACGGCGCCGGCTCGTGCGTTCGAGTGGGTGGTGAGCCGGTTCACGTCACGACCGTTCCGCCTCGACCCGCCTCTCTGGCTGCAAGATACGAAATCCAGCAAATCCGCGCTCATCCTGATGAACACCTGGACGGCCGGCGGGGGGATGGTCATCTGGCTGGCTGGGCTCCAGTCGATCCCCAAGCAGCTCTACGAAGCAGCCAGCATCGACGGCGCTGGGGCATTGCGGCGCTTCATTCACGTCACTCTTCCGATGCTGAGCCCCTACATTCTCTTCAATCTCATCATAGGTCTCATCGCGACGATGCAGATTTTCACCGAAGCGTACATCATGACCGGTGGAGGGCCGCTCGACTCGACGCTCTTTTACGCTTATTACCTGTTTCGCCAAGCGTTTCAGTTCTTTCGAATGGGCTACGCGAGCGCGCTCGCCTGGCTCCTTTTTGTCGTCGTCCTCGCGCTCACGTTGATTCAGCTCCGGCTGAGCACCAGATGGGTCCACTATGACCGAACGTGAAGTCGCGTTGCCCATGGTTGGCATGTCGACCACGAGCCCGAGGGCGATCTCGATAGGGACGAGGATTGGGCGTTGGATGGCAGCCAAGGGGTGGGTCCACGTCCTTTTGCTCACTGGTGTCGCCATTTGCCTTTATCCGCTGGTCTGGATGTTTCTTACCAGCATCAAGACCGATGAAGAGCTGGGAGATGGTCGCGGTGTTCCGGCGGTTCCGCTCTTTCACGATGCATCACCCTACATTCGTGGGGAGTTGGAGACGGTGCGACCCGACGGTGTCTCGGCATCGCAGTTCTTGGCAAGCCTACCGAAGCTGCGCGACCTGACTATCGCCGCCGTAGCCCGAAGCTTGCCGCGCGATCTTCCGAGCTCCGTCAGCCGTGAGACCTGGACTTCTTCTGCCACGTCCTTGCTCCTCGGGCGCACCGTCAATCGCATGTCCAAACAGGTGTGGGACGAGGGGACCGATAACGTCGTCGAGCGATATGCCCAGCTGCTCACGCCCGACGCCGTCGGGTCTGCCATTTCCGACCAACTCGCCCGCTTCGAGCTCAGCGCGCTGAGTCTGCGAACGCTGGACGGCCGAATCTTCAAGCTCGTGCAGGGGGGCGAGTTCGCGACCAGCTGGCACGTCACTTCGGGGGCGGCGACGCTGGTGCCCTTGGCGGAGACGAGTCGCATTGATTACAGGTTCCGCTCGGGATGGGACGATTCGATCGTGCTTACGCATGACTTCGAGCTACCTTCGGGCGTCGAAGCATCGGACATCCACAAGCTCGTTTTGGCGATGCGCGCCGACGACAGCTGGCACCGCCTCGACGTCGCGCTCGACGTCGGCAACTCCCATTGGACGTCGTCGCGCACCACGTATCTCGCGCAAAACCGCGCTCAGAGCATCGCCTTTCAACCGCCGACATTCGACGACACGACGAACCGCGCTCGCACTTGGGTCTCGCTTCGGAGGGAGGGGCCGAGCGACCGAGGCCGCAACGCGAGGCTCACCGTCATCCTCTCGCCGAGCTCCACGCTGCGTGCGGTCGCCGGTAAGGTGCTGCGCAATTACCTGCGAGCCTTCGACTCCGGTCCTTTCGCGCAGTACATCGCGAACAGTCTGCTCCTGGTGGGGCTCACGATAGCCGGTTCTCTTTTCTCCAGCACCTTCGTCGCCTATGCCTTTGCGCGGCTGCAGTGGCCCGGTCGCGGCATCGCCCTGGCCCTGCTTCTCTCCACGATGATGATCCCCTCGCAGGTGACGATGATTCCTTCGTTTTTGATCTGGCGGGGGCTCGGTTGGTACAACACGCTGAACCCGATCTGGGTCCCCGCTTGGTTCGGCAGCGCTTTCTTCATCTTCCTCATGGTTCAACACATGAAAACGATTCCGCGCGAGCTCGAGGAAGCCGCGCGCATCGACGGATTCAACGTCGTGCAAACATGGTGGTACATCATCGTTCCCCAGCTGAAGCCGACGATGGCGGCGATTGCCATCATGAGCTTTCTCGGAGCGTGGAACGAGTTCATGGCGCCGCTCATCTACCTTCGCGACCAGTCCAAGTTTCCCCTGAGTCTCGGCCTTTTCGGCATGCGCATCGATCAAGGCGCCGACTGGTCGCTGATCATGGCCGGCAACATGCTGATGACGATCCCTTCGATCTTGGTTTTCTTCGCCTTCCAGCGCTACTTCATCGAGGGCATGACGGTCAGCGGCATGAAGGGGTAGCCTCTTTACCCGCGCCAGCATCAAAATCACGCGAGCCGCCGGCAAAACCCCGAGACCCCATCGAGGCGGTAAAGATCCTCCTTCAGAGGCGCGGACATCTGCGGCAGATGGAATGACCCCCGTCCCGAGAATCTCGGTATGCGAGGCTGATTCAGAGTCCAACTACGCGAGAAATCACAGGAGGTGCCGTAACGGGTGCATTGCCGGGCTAATTCCCCGAGCTACGCTTTTATCGTGGCGATCACGCGCTCGAACCAGCTGGGCGAACTCAAGCATGTCGCATGCGAGGACGAACGCAAAGCCGACGGTAAGCTCGAGCGGCGGATGGTCAGGGGACATCTCGCCGAGTTCGGCAACCGAGGAGTATGGGTCTTCGAGCAGCTGGTTGTCGCGGACGGGCGGGGGTTGCTGAAGAGGACGCTTCGGCGGACGATCCGGGAAGGAAGCTAGACACTTGAGGGTTGGTGTATGCTGAGGCCCTTGGCACGCCGGCTTAAAGATCCCCCGATCGTGGAGGTCGTTTGCGGGTTCTTCTTCTCGCAGCTAGAGCTCGACGCCATTGTCGTGGGAAAGTACTGGTCTGAAAGGAAAGAGGACCAAGGGTACGGACGCCACCAGCTTCAACCTGCGGTGTCCGACCTCCGGGCCTGTCGCTGAGCGAGGGCATCGGACCGCTGCGGTGCTGGCTCATCAAAGACACCGACGAATATGTTCTCCAGATCCAGGCAGACCGCTTCTACTTCAACTGGCGAAAGCGGCAGGGGGGCTACCCGCACTTCGCCGATCATGACGGAGCCGACGGCGTTCTAACCAAGAGCATTCGAGAGTTCGAAGAGTTCAAAGAATTCTGCGCGTCGGTTCTCAAGCAGGAGCCCACACCCACACGGTTCGAGCTCACAAAAGTTGACCTCTTGGTGAGTCCCGGACACTGGAAAGATTATGCGGATCTCACCATTGTTCTTCCAAGCCTAGGGAAACTCCCGCAGATTGCCGACGAACCCAGCTTGAGCATCTCGCTTGGGGGACAGCGCGATGGTTTTCAGGTTCACTTCGGGCTCACGAACGTCGTATTGGCCGAAGACATGTCCGCTGCAGTGAAGATCGAGACTCGAGTCAGCGCTGCAGCTTCTTCGGACATCAGAGCGACGATGAGCGCCATGAATGAGACGGCGAACCAAATCTTCTTTGGCATGCTTAACGAAACTGAGCTTCGTCGATTTGGAGGGTTGATCGAATGATGACGGTGGCCTCTTCCCCTGCGACCGAACCTAGAACCACCTGGCGGGCAAGCCAGCGTCCTTCCCCGGCCACCTCAGGCCTCTGGTTCGGCATCCCCAGGAGTCCTGAGGAAGCAGGAAAGCTTTTGTCTCATGCGGAGCGTCTCGTTCGCGACGGACGAATGACGCCTGACTACGTCCGAGAGTTAACACGCTTCCTCGGTGCAAACAGCGCCGCGTGGACGCGCACCAATCGAGAGCGCCTTCGGCGCGTCCTCTCGGCTCTGGCCGAGGGAGTGATCGATGCAGTTGTCGCCACGATGTCTCGCTTGCCGAGAACGGACATCCTCGATGAATGCGAACTTGTGCTTCGACGCCTGCCAGCAGACGCGATCACCGAGCTGCGGCGACTCGTCCAGAAAGACGAGCGCATTCGACTTCTGGCCAGCGTCAGAGCTACTCTGCTGCGCGCTGCGACTCGCGCGGATGAAAGAGGGTCTCTTGCGACTCTCCTGGCTGCCCTCAACGATCCTGAGCCGGAAGTTCGTGACGCTGCAGCCGGTCTCCTCGGAGAAATTGGCGAGATAACCAGCCGTGAAGCTCTTGAAAAGCGGCTCGAGCGCGAAACGGATGATTCCGTTCGCGCATCGCTTCGCGAGGCACTCGACTCTATCGAGGAATAGGCGTTCGTTGCCGGGTCCATGAGCTTCTTGCTTCGGCGGACGCGCAGGGCAGTATGGATTGGCGCAGGCCGGGACCGGGAAGCGGCGATTCGAGAGTTCGAGCGAAGGGACGAAGATACCGACGGGCTTTCTGTTTTCGAGGTCGAGGATGAGGGTGAGCGACTGACCATCGTTGCCGCCATCGCGTGCGAGCGCGAGAATTGCGATCGTGTCGATCTCATTGAGATGGAGCGCGCATTCGTCGAGCAGTACGGTCAAGTGAAACCCACTCCCGAAAAAGGGACTACGCCCGTGCCCGAGGCAAATCAGAAGCACTGCCGCTCGACTGGGATCCGCAGACGCTTCGGCGAATGGCGGAAGCCCTTTTCGACGCAACGGCGCAGCCTCGCGAGTTTGCGAAAACGGCGGTGCGTACTGCCGTGCAATCGCTTGATGCGGCCACTATCATCGGGGAACTCGCTCGCGCCTTCGTGCGCTCGGAACAGGCGAAATCGAGGAAAGCATAAGTCGTCGCCAACGACCGCGGAGGGGAATGCACTGGCCCGTTAGCTCCCCTTCACGCGTCGCGGCAGCGGACAGGAGTGCCGACCGCTCTTCTCATCGTACTGCTGGTGATACGCTTCCGCTTTGTAGAAAGGGCCAATGGGTCGAATTTCGGTCGCGATCTTCGCCGCGTGCTGCTTCTGCTCCTCGCGCATCGAGGCGCGGGCGATGCGCTCTTGCTCCGGTGAGAAGGTGAAGACGGCGCTTCGGTACTGGTCGCCAACATCGGGGCCTTGGCGATTGAGGGTCGTAGGATCGTGCGATTCCCAGAAAGTCCGCAAGAGCTTCTGGTAGCTCACCTTCGCCGGGTCGAACTCGACGAGCACCGTCTCGGCATGGCCGGTCGTGTGCGAACATACCTCTTCGTATGTTGGATGCGTCGAGTGCCCGCCGGTGTAGCCGACGGCCGTCGCGACGACACCCGGAACTTGGCGAAACGTGTCCTCGGAACCCCAGAAACAACCTTCTGCAAAGGCCGCGAGCTCGTGTCCGGCGGCGGCAACGAGCGGCGTCCCATCGCCGGCATGACCCGGATCGGTACCTATCTTGATCATCGGCGTTCCTCCGAGCGCGCCCCCCGACGAATTCACGTCAGTCACCGTCGAAGAGCGAGATTGGCAAGCGGCCAGAAGAAGAAGAGCGAAGATAGCTATGGGTCTGTGCATCACCCTCGGTACTACGGACCGGCTGGCGGTTCGTTTCGTTTCCTTTTCAGGCGAGAGCCCGATTAGCATTACTGCGTCAAATTCTCGCTACCAGAGCGTTGCGTCGGAGTAGCCATGCCCCATGAAAACGACTGACCGGACAAGGCGGAACATGCGCTCGGCAACGCGGAAGTGGCGACGCCTCGCGGCAGTGGCCTCTGAAACGCTGTTCCGACGGCCTCGCCGTAATTGACCTGGGCGACGCGCGGCAGTTGCCGATCGTGATCGGTCATGGCCAAGATCTGACGCAGTAATGTTAGAAAGTGCCAGCTGCTAGCAGTCCCGCACCCCCACGATCAACTTGGGGCAGCACGGTCACGCGCGCACCGCCGACGCTGGCCTCGAGCGCATTGGGCACCACCCATCGTTTTTGAGCCAACAACCCTGCCGCGAACAACGCCGCGCCGGTCACTTGCGTTGCCGTGAAGACCATCATGAAAACCGGCGTGCCGGGATCATCACACGGTTCGGGGCACTCCTGGTGAGATGCAAAGAGTTGCGGGCCCGCGAAGGGGACGAGCAGCCATCCCGCAGCCGGATTCTTGCCCGTAGCGATCAGCAGCGGCAGTGAATAACCAGCAGCGAAGACCGCGGCGCCGCTCCAAACGAGGCCTTTGCGAGAACGTGACTCGACATGGTAGCCGGGCGGAACCGGCCAACCTTCCTGATAGGGAACGGGTTCAGGGGGCAGATAAGGAGCCAGCTGCGCTTGCGTAGGCGGGTACGTCGGCGCGGCCGGATCGGCCCTTCCGTTTTTGGAGCTGACGAGGAGTACAAGGGACCCAACACAAACCCACCATGACCGGATCGTCATAGAAACCTCCAAGGCTTAAGCGGCTGGCGGTTGTGGAAGCAATTGCCGGGCCGGGTCAGCATCTCGCGCGAGGTCCATCCATCGTGCGCCGAACCGGCGCTCCTTACAGATCAGACCGACGTCACCCACGAACCCGACAAGGGCAGGGCACATGTCAACTGCTACACAGGTCCGTTTGCAACTTCGGACAATTGGTCTATGGTCGCGCGACGTTCGATGCAGCACACCAGACCGGCCGAACGCTGGTTGCTTCTCATTCACCAAATCCCTCCGAAACCGAACTACTTCCGCGCGAAGGTAGGCCGTCGTTTGCAGCGCGTCGGCGCCGTCGCGATCAAGAACTCCGTGTACGCCCTGCCCCTCAACGAACAGACGCAGGAGGATCTGCAATGGGTCGCTCGCGAGATCACGCAGGAGGGCGGCGAAGCCACGCTTTGCACGGCGAGCTTCATGGAAGGGCTGCGCGATGAGCAGGTGGAGAGCTTTTTTCAAACAGCGCGGGATGCCGACTACGCCCAAGTCGCCGAAGAGGTTCGCGACGTCGCGGCGGAAATTCCCAAGCGGCTGGCGGCCGATGATGAGCGTCGTCCCGAATGGGAGGGGGCGCTCGCCCGGTTCAAGAAGCGCCTCCGCGAGATCTCGGCGATCGATTTTTTCGGAGCACCCGGCCGTATGACCGCCGAATCGGCAGTTTCGGCCCTGGAAAAGCGGCTCGAGCGCAATGCGCGCACCGAAAGCGATGCTCCGGCCCCGAACGCAGCCGAATACCGGGGGCGGGTGTGGGTCACCCGCAAGAACATTCACGTGGATCGGTTGGCGAGCGCCTGGCTCATTCGGCGATTCATCGATCCCAAGGCGACGTTCCACTTCGTGCCCGGCCAAGGTTATCGGCCGAAAGAAGGCGAAGTCCGCTTCGACATGTTCGATGCCGAGTTCACCCACGAGGGGGACAAGTGCACGTTCGAAGTCTTGACCGACCGTTTTGCCATTCGCGAGCCCGGCATCAAGACCCTCGCAGAAATCGTTCACGACATCGACGTGAAGGACGGGAAATTCAAACGGCCGGAGGTTCCCGGCATTGCCGACATCATCGCGGCGCTCGCCCTCGCCCACCGAAACGACGAGCCGCGCCTCGAGGCGGGCATGCTGATGTTCGACCAGCTCTTGGACCTTTATCGCCGAAAGCGGAGCTAAGCGGTTGGAAAACAAAGTCTAGATAGAGAGGAGAGCATCATCATGTGCATGCATCCCAAGACCCTCCACGCCCTCATGTTGGCAGGAGCGACCGCCCTGCTCGGCGGTCTCGCCGGCGGATGTTCTTCGACGGCGCAGGCGGCTGCACCTCCGGGAAGCGCGGCCACCGCCGCACAGAACCCGGCGAAAGGCAATCCCAAGCCCATCGACCCGGGCGCCGTCGGCACCGCGACCGGCGGCAAACCAGAGGCGTCCGAGAAAGTCGTGAAGGTTTCCTTCCCGCGCAACGACTTGCCGGTTGCCGTCGACGGGTGGAACAACGTGCCGCCCTTCATGGGGCTCACCTCGTGGGCCGCTTTCACGCCCGGCGAGAAGCCGGGGGTCGAGGCCATGGTGATGGGCGATCTCGTCGTCTTCGAAGACGAAGTGAACCCGGTGATGAGTGCTGCACTCGACAATGGGCTCGAGGTGACGGCCCTCCACAATCATTTCTTTTACGACAAGCCGCACGTCTTCTTCATGCACATCGGAGGGGAAGGTTCCGTCGAGAGTCTCGGCAAGGGCGTCAAGGCTGCGCTCGACGCGGCCAAGTCGGTGCGACAAAAATCCGCGCAGCCACACGAAGGCTTCGGGGCTCCCGCTCTCACGACGCCGAGCAAGATCGACGCGGCCAAACTGGATCCGGTCTTCACGATCAAAGGACAAACGAAGGACGGCATGTACAAAGCCGTGATGGGAAGGACCACGACTGCAGCCTGCGGCTGTTCGGTCGGCAAGGCGATGGGCGTCAACACCTGGGCGGCTTTCGCGGGGACCGACGAAAACGCCGTCGTCGATGGCGACTTCGCCGTCGCCGAAAACGAGCTCCAGCCGGTGCTCAAAGCCCTGCGCGCGGGCGGCATCAACATCGTCGCGATTCACCACCACATGACCGACGAGAAACCACGCATCCTCTTTCTCCATTATTGGGGACGCGGCACCGCAGCGAGCTTGGCCAAAACCGTGAAACAAGCCCTCGATCTCACCGATTGGGAAGGAAAGAAGGGCCGCGCATAGCATGACTGCCCGAGTCTTGGCATCGGCAGATCACGATCTGCAGATTTGGCGCCGACCCAACACAAACTACGGCGCGGCCGTCGGAATCACGCAGCAACACCGAGAAATCCGCCTGTTCGGTCCGTTCAAGCGGGCTCATGGCCACCACCACTGAGATGCGTTACGCCGCTGGGGTGGGAATTGTGCTCGGTGCGGCATCGTGTTCCGCGAGCGCTTTCGCGTACCGGCCCTTCGATTCGACCGATGCCGACGTCGTCAAACCCGGCGAGCTCGAATTCGAGATAGGACCCGTCGGTTACCTCCGAGAAACGGACGATCGATTTCTGGTCGTGCCGGCCCTCATCGCGAACGCCGGCATCTTCGAGCGGTGGGAGCTCGTGCTCGAAGGACGCCATCGCATCCGCACCGAGCCAGTACCCGGCGAAGCGCGCGACGAGCTTGCCGACACGGCGCTCTCCATCAAGGGGCTGCTTCGAGAAGGGAGCATGCAAAACGGATCCGGGCTCAGTGTGGCCACCGAAGTGGGTGCGCTCCTACCCACGACCGAACCGGAAACCGGCGTCGGCGCGTCCGCAACGCTCATCCTTTCGGAGAGGGACGACTTCGGGGCGGCTCACCTCAACGGCGCGTTGTTCCTGAGCCGGACCCATCGCCCCGGCGCATTGGCCGGGCTCATCCTCGAAGGACCTATCGCCTGGCCAGTGCGGCCGGTGATCGAAGGACTCTTCCAGCGTGAGTCCGACGTTGGCGCTGTAGCAACGGGGTTGATTGGCTTCATCTGGCGAGCGAGGGACAATCTTTCGTTCGACGGCGCGATTCGCGGTGGGAGAGCGTTCGACATGGCGCTGGTCGAGGTTCGTGCGGGTCTGACCTGGGCCTTCGAGCTGTGAGGTGATCATGAACTCGAATGTTGTCCGAACGTTGGCGATAGGCGCCGCGGCACTGGTGCTGGAAATGGGGTGCCAGCGCAGGAACGAGGTCGTCGTCTATACGTCCGTCGATCAAGTGGTCGCAGAACCGATCCTCGACGGATTCGAAAAGCAGTTCGGGGTGCGCGTGCGTGCCGTTTTCGACACCGAGGAAACGAAGAGCACCGGGGTCTTGAATCGGCTGATTGCCGAGGGTGGCCGCCCCCAGGCCGACGTTTTCTGGTCGGGTGATCCGGTGAGACCGTTCCTGTTGGTGAATCGTGGCTTCGTGGAGGCTTACCGCTCGCCCAATGCCCACGACATCCCTCCTTCGTTCAAAGCGGCAAACGGCGAATGGTCCGGCTTTGCTGCGCGCGCGCGTGTTCTCATTGTCAACAAGAACCTCGTGCCGTCCGACCCTCCGAAGTCCATCCGCGATTTGATCCATGTGCGTTGGAAGGACAAGGCGGCGATCGCGAACCCCCTCTTCGGTACGACGACGATGCACGTCGCTGCCCTCTTCGCCGTGTGGGGTGATGAAAAAACGCGGGCGTTTCTCAACGCGCTCCGAGCCAACGGCGTACGGGTCGCGAGCTCGAATGGCGAAGTGAAACGGCTGGTCTCCGGCGGCGAAGTCGCCTTCGGTCTCACCGACACCGACGACGCCGACGAGGCGCTCAAAGAAGGCGCACCGATCCAGGTCGTTTATCCGGATCAGGATGAGCTCGGGACGCTCCTCATGCCGACCACCGTTCTGTTGATGAAGGGCGATCCGCATCCCGATCTGGGCAAGAAGCTCATCGACTATCTTCTCACGCGGGACGTCGAGCGCGGCCTGGCTGAATCGGCCGCTCATCTTCCGGTTCGCGCCGGAATTCCAACGCCCGCCGACGTTCGCGCGGCTACCTCACTTCGGTTCATGGATGTCGATTACGGCAAGGTCGGCGCCGAGCTCGAGCGCATCCAACCCTGGCTTCGCGAATGGGTGGGGCTCTGATCCGAGCGCTCCTCCGTCGGCAAGAGCGATGGGTGCTCGCCGCGGTGGGTGTCGTCCTCGTTTGTGTGGTGGCTCTTCCGCTCGGGGCTCCGCTTCTTTCCCTCGGCTCCTCAGGCGGTTCGCTGTCGCGCGCGTTTCGGGATCTCACGAATCATGCACGTCTTTGGATCCTGCTGTGGCGGTCCACCTGGTTGTCATCGGCGGTCACCGTGGCGAGTCTCTGCGCGGGCGTGCCACTCGGGCTTGTCCTCGGTCGAACCGATGTCGTGGGGCGTCGAGCGTTGGCGCTCGCCCTCGCGCTGCCAGTGAGTCTTCCCCCTTTTCTGCTCGTCCTCGGCTGGTACTACATCGCCGGGCGCAGCGGCTGGCTGGGCTCCGAGAGAGGTTCCGCTTGGCTCTTCAGCGACGCCGGCGTCATCGCCGTCCTGTCCCTTGCGTTCCTTCCGGTCGTCGTCGCGCTCAGCGCGCTCGGAGTTCGCGGCATCGATGCTTCGATCGAGGAAGCCGCGCGCGTCGCGGCCGGCCCTCGACGAACGCTCGTTTGGATTTTATTGCCGGCCATTTGGCCATCGATTGCGCTCGCTGCCGTGCTGGTCTTTGCGATGGCGTTCTCCGAGCTCGGCGTTCCGATGTTTCTGCGACGCGATGTCTATCCTGCTGCGGTCTTCGCGCGTCTGGGGGGGGTCGATTACCAACCCGGCGAAGCGCTGGTGCTCGCGCTCCCGCTGCTGCCCGTGGCCGGTCTCTTGATGATCGTCGAGCGGCTGATTTTTCGCGGACGATCTTTCGCCGTGCTGGGCGCCTCGCACCTTTCGACGAACCCGCTCGCGCTCGGTGCCTGGCGATTACCGGCGTCGGCCGTGTGTTGGACCGTCGCGGGGCTGACCGGGGCGCCCATCGTTGCGCTGATTGCAAAAGCCGGGCTGCGCGGCCTCTTGGCGGGCCTTGACTACGTGGGCGCAAGCCTCGTCAATTCGCTCGCCACCTCGCTCATCGCGGCGGCCTCCATCGCCGCGTTGGCCGCCGTCGTGGGGCACGGGATCGCTCGACGGATCCGCGGATCCGCGCTACTCGACGCGCTTTCGATGTTGGCATTCCTCACGCCAGCCGCGGTGTTGGGAACCGGTCTCTTGGCGGTGTACAACCGGCCGATGACCGGGTGGCTCTACCAGAGTCTCGCGATCATCGTGCTCGGGTTCATCGCCAGGTATTCGGTCGTGGGCGTCCGGACGATGGCCGTCGCCGTGGCGCAGAGTTCGCCGAGCTTCGAAGAATCGGCAGGTGCCTTCGGCGCCCGCTACGTCCGTCGACTCGTGGCTATCGTCCTTCCGATGCACCGTCGCGCGCTGGTGGGGGCAGCTCTGTTGGCGTTTCTTTTTTGCTTTCGCGACTTGGAGACGGCCGTTCTCTTTTATCCTCCCGGAGGCGAACCGCTCACCGTGAAGATCTTCACGCTCGAAGCGAACGGTCCGCCCCCCGTCGTGGCTGGTCTCGCGGTCGTCCACGCTGCGACGACGCTCGTCGCTCTTGCCATCGGATCGGCATGGTTCGGAACCAAGGCATGACCGTGGGGGAAATCATCGCCGTCGAGGAGCTCAGCGTCGGCTTCGGAACGACACCCGCCGTGTCTTCGTTGACCTTGAGCTTGGCGGCGGGCACCGTTTTGGCACTCGTCGGCCCTTCGGGGTCCGGTAAGACGACCTTGCTACGCGCGCTGCTTGGCCTCTGCACACCCGATCGGGGCGTGATTCGCATCGAGGGTCGAGAGGTCTCCCGAGGCGGCGAGCTCTTTGCGACACCGGAAGAGCGTAACTTGGCCGTCGTGTTTCAGGATCTGGCGCTTTGGCCGCACATGACCGTCCACGGAAATCTCGCGTTCGGTCTCGTTGCCAAGAGGATCGAAGCGACCGAGCGGGAGGCGAGGATCGCGACGATGCTGGAGCGGGTGGGCTTGCGCGGTAAAGAGCGGCGCTATCCTCACGAGCTCTCCGGAGGTGAGCGCCAGCGGGTGGCCATTGCGCGGGCGCTCGTGCTCGAGCCCGCGGCTGTGCTCATGGATGAGCCGCTGGCGAATCTCGACGTGGTTCTCAAGCGGGAGCTCTTGCGTCTCTTTCGGGATCTCTTTCGAGAGCGATCGAGCACGGTCGTTTACGTGACCCACGATTCACGCGAAGCGCTTGCGCTGGGCGACGAGCTCGGCGTGCTCGAAGAGGGCAAGCTCACCCAGTTCGGCACGGCCAACGAACTGCGGGCCGCGCCGGCCACGAGCTTCGTTCGCGCGCTGGTCGAGGATTGGAACTTTCAGTTCGGTGCTGCGGTCAGGTCATCGAAATAGGTGACCGAGTCGGCCTTTGTCCATATGCCTACCTTGCCGGCATCGGTGAACGTGCCATCGTGCGCGTCGATGATCTTCTTGTCGTCCCAATACACCTCGAAGTGGTCCCCCTTGGCGTCCACCCGAAGCGAATGCCAAGCGCCGCTTGCCACCCTTCCGTTCCACGCCGCAAACTGACGCCGGTCCCCTTTCAGGACGTGGTAGAGCCGAACGTTGTTCTCGAGCGCGTTGGCCCGGGTCACGTAATAATTGTCCTGATCGCGATATCGGAAGACCAGGCCGCAGGCCTGGTCGACCTTGCCCGAAACGGGCTTGCAACGAACCGAAAGGCGTACGTCGCGCAGCGATGGCTCGTTGCCCACCGCCACGGGAAAACGGTAGTCGGTCGCATCGGCGTCGATCTGGGCGAGGACATTGGGCGGGCTCGCTGCGTCCGGCACCGCGCGCACGATCCATTGTCCCGGCTTGCCTCCGCCCGTCTTTCCGAACGAGAAGCCGCTCGGCGCTGTCTCCGCTCGGTCGGAATCGAACGTCCATTTTCCGCTTCCGTTCGCGCCCGGTTCGGCGGAAGCGACCGGCTTCGCCACCGGCGGAGACTCCGAAGCGGCCGGCGTTTGCGTCTTCGTCTCGACGGTGCTCGCCGCCGGCGGAGGGGACGAGCTCTGCGTCGATCGACAGCCGCCCACGATCGCCGTCGCCACAAGAACGCTCGTCAGGTTCATCTTGCCGCCCTCCTCCCAAAAACTGAGTTGCGTCACCTGCTATAGTGTGGTTCTCGTCGTCTGCCAACTGTCAGATGGACCTTCGAGGTTTGAACGATGTATCGCCTGACAACGGGGCAAAACACTTGATCGCAGCGAGCCGAAGACAGGGGCGGTTCAGCTTGGTGTTGCTGATGGCCATCGATCTTGCCCTACTTGGCTGCCGCGGGCGCGGGTGTGCGGGTACTCCATTCGCCAAGAATCGAGCGCCTGTTGCCATATCGAGCACGGCGATCTTTCCCGAGCTGCGGGCGCAGCTACAAGCCGCGCTCGTCGCAAAGGGGCCCGACTATGTTCCCCGCACGCGGCACAAGAACGCCGACGGAAGCCCTGCCTACACGAACCGCCTCATTCTCGAAACGAGCCCCTATCTCCTTCAGCACGCGCACAACCCCGTCAATTGGTTTCCATGGGGTGAAGAGGCGTTTGCCATCGCGAAAGCGACGGAGCGCCCTATTTTCCTGAGCGTCGGCTATTCCACCTGCCATTGGTGCCACGTGATGGAGGAGGAAAGCTTCGAGGACGAGGAGATCGCGCGCTATCTCAACGAGCACTACGTCTCCATCAAGGTCGACCGCGAGGAGCGACCCGACGTCGACGCGGTCTACATGACTTTCGTTCAAGCGCTGACCGGAGGTGGCGGCTGGCCGATGAGCGTGTGGCTCACGCCGTTGCGCGAGCCGTTTTTTGGCGGCACCTACTTTCCGCCGCGGTCGGGGATGCGCGGGGCCCGTCGCGGGTTTCTCGACGTGCTCCGCGAGCAGGCGGATCGTTTTCACGATAACCGCACGGGCGTGGCCGAAGAAGCGCGAGGCTTCGCCGGCCGGCTGCGCCAGGCGAGTGCTCCCGAGCCAGCGGGCGATTTCCCCAAGCCGGCTCTTTTGGCCTCGGTTGCCGCCGAGGTCCGGACCCATTTCGATGCCGAGTTCGGCGGCATGCGCGGCGCTCCGAAATTCCCGTCGTCCTTTCCCGTGCGGGCCCTGCTCCGGTTTGCCCGTCGAGCCAAGGACGTCGAAGTGAAACGCATGGCGGCGGAGACGCTTTCGCACATGCGAGCTGGCGGCATTTACGACCACATCGGAGGAGGGTTCCACCGCTACTCGACGGATGCACGTTGGCTCGTTCCTCACTTCGAAAAGATGCTGTACGACAACGCGCTGCTCGCGATTTCGTATCTGGAGGCCGCCGAAGCGACCGGCAATGGCGACTTTGCCGCGGTTGCCCGCGAAACGGTGGACTACCTGCTGCGCGACATGGTCGCACCGGATGGAACGTTCTACAGCGCGACCGATGCAGATAGTCCGGCGCCCAGCGGCCGGCGCGAGGAGGGGTATTTTTTTACTTGGACGCCCGGGGAACTTCGCACCGCTCTCGGCAGCCAGGACGCCCCCGTTGCCGAAGCTTGGTACGGCGTGAGCGACGCGGGCAATTTCGAGGGGCGCTCGGTCCTGTTCACGCCGCGATCGCTCGCCGATGCGGCTCCCGGATTGGGACTTTCGCCGAACGCGCTCTCGACTCGCATCGGATCGATTCGACGGAAGCTTTTCGACGTGCGCGCGCGCCGGAGACCGCCCGACCGCGACGAGAAAGTCATCGTTGCTTGGAACGGCCTCGCGCTGGCGGCTCTTGCGCGAGCTGCGATTGTCTTGGGCGCGCCTGGCTACGCAGAAAGCGCCGTGCGCGCGGCGCAAGTCCTGGTCAGCGAGCCTCGAGCAGGCCGACGTCTGCCCCACCTGCTCGTGCGCGGACGACCTCATGGCTCCGCATTCGCCGACGATTACGTATTACTCGCGGCGGCTCTCCTCGATATCTTCGAGCTCACGTCGGATCCGCTCTGGCTCGGCGACGCGACGTCCTTGATGAACGAGGTCGAGCGTTCGTTTCGAGATGTCGGCAACGGCGGATATTTTCTGACGGCCGGCGATCACGAGTCGTTGCTGGTCCGGGAGAAGCCGGACTACGACGGCCCGGTACCGAGCGCGAATTCAGCGGCCGCACTGACCTGGTTGCGGCTTTTCGAATACACGGGAGACGAGTCCTATCGAGAGCGCGCCGAAAGCACGCTGCGCGCGCTCGAGCGTCCCCTGGTGCGGCGGCCGGTCGCCCTCGAGCACGCCCTTCTGGCAGTCGACTGGGCCAGCGACGCGGTCAAGCAGATCGTCGTGGTGGTCCCCGAAGGTCGCGGGGCGCTCGGCAACTCCGCACGTCCGCTGCTCTCGCTTCTATCGAATGCATTCGCTCCCAATTCGGTGTTGGTCGTCGCGACCGAGGCCGATTTGGCAGGAGGGCTCGGGCAAAAGGTGCGGTGGGCGAGCGGAAAAACGCTGCGGGACGGCCGCGCGACGGCCTACGTGTGTGAGCGGGGAGCTTGCAAATTTCCCACGACCCAACGCGACGTTTTCGCCCGCCAGCTCGATGAAGCGCGACCTTACCCGTAATCAGCGCTACTTTCGTTCTCCCTGGGGGCTTCAGATCGCTGAAAGGCCGGCGGATGACGGCGTGGAAGACCGTCCAACTCGATCTGCGCAATGCGGGCGCCAACGTCGTGGATCAGGAGGTCGTCGTGGACCTTGCCCCCGAAGCGGGCCGGAACCTACTCAGAGAAGCCTCGACGTGCAACGGGCGAGTGATCCTAGCGTTCGTGTGTCGGATCTTTGCGGTCGCGAGAGTATGTAGTCACCGCCTACTCGCAATACCGTTTTCTGGTCACCGCGAACAACGGCAGCCCCGACTTCCAGGTTGCCGAGATCATGCTCTTCGGCAACTGAGCCGCGCTTGGCATTCCTGCGTCAGATCTTGGCGATGACAGATCACGATCGGCAATTGCCGCATGTCGGCGAGGTAAGTAGCGAGGATCTGACGCAGTCATGTTAGTGCCGGCTGCCGTTGGTCATCCCGTCGGGCTCCGAGCCTAGGATCGTGTCGGGACGCACCAGCGGGATCGGGGCTCTCCCGTGGCGGTCGGGCTTCGCCGCCAGGATCTGATGAATGCTGAGAACATTGTCGTCGAAAGCTTGGGAGCAGCCTGCGAGGTACAGCTCCCAGATGCGAAGCACTCGCTCGGGCACCAGTCGGGCGGCTTCGTCGCGGCGGGCCCTGAACCGGCGGAACCACTCACGCAAGGTGAGCGAGTAGTGCGGCCGGAGCGAATGCACGTCGAGCGTCTCGAAACGAGCGCGCTCCATCTCTGTTTGCAGCTGGAGCACGGGAGCGAGGTCGGCGCCCGGGAATACCTGGCGAAAAATGAACTCGCCTCCGGTCGTTCCGACCCCGTGATCCGGCGAAGTGATCCCGTGGTTCAGGAACAGCCCGCCGGGGCGGAGCGAGCGATACATCGCGCGAAAGTACGACGGCAACTTGGGAATGCCGACGTGCTCGTACATGCCCACCGAGCTCACCTTGTCGAACGCTTCTGCCGGGAGCTCCGCGTAGTGACGAAGCTCGATCGTCACGCGATCGGAAAGTCCGGCCTGGGCGACCCGTTGGCGAGCTTCGGCGGCTTGATTGTCGGAGAGGGTGATCCCGTGCGCCCACACACCGTAGTGGCGCGCTGCCCAAATCAGGAGTGCACCCCAGCCGCAGCCGACATCGAGAAACGAATCGCCTGGACGCAAGCCGAGCTTCTTGCAGATGAGATCGAGCTTGCGCTCTTGCGCGCGATCGAGGCTCTGGTCCGGTGACGCAAAGTACGCGCACGAGTACACCATCTTCTCGTCGAGGAAGAGGCGGAAAAACTCGTCGGACAGGTCATAGTGCGCCTGGACGTCCCGGCGATCGTGTTCGACGGTATGACGGGTCGCCGGGAGGACGAGCTTGGGGGCGAAACGTACTTTGTCTCCGAACCCGAGCTTGAGCGTGCGCAAGTACGAAGCAATTCCCACGGCCGACCAGAGGTCCCCCTCGATGAGCATGCGCCCATCTGCGTAAGCTTCGGCGAACTCCGCGGGATCCCGCGATACGAAGCAGCGCCGGAATGTCTCCGCCTCCGTGAAGACCAGGGTGAAATCTTGCCGGTCTCCCCAGCGGACTTGCTGGCCATTCCACAAGCGGAAACCGAAATGGTGGGTCGGGTGGTCGCCGAACGTGCGCTCGATGATCGAGCGGGCGTCGTCGGCATCGAGCGTTAGCCGCTGTAAGAGGGTCTGCAGCATGGGGACGGCCCGAAAGTAATGCCGTTCCGGCCTCAGCCGCAAGGCTGTCTTGAGTGGAGGTCCTAGCCGGTCAGTAGATAGAGAGCCCGATCAGCCCCTCCCAGGTGAGGGGGGCGCTGCCTCCGAAGAAGTACTCCGTTGCCCCCGCGCGCGCTTGGAGCGTGAGCCGGGTGGTGAGCGGCAGCTCGCCGACGACCCCTGCGCGAAAAAAAGAGCCCTGGTCGGCGCGCGTTCCTCCCGGCATGTCGGTATTGCGAAAAGACCATCCGTAGCCTCCGTACAGGCCTACATAGCGCGTCGGATAGATCTGCAGCTCGGGAGCAACCGTGGCCAAGAGCACCGATTCTTTCGAGTCGATGCCGCCGTCTGCCGTCCCGGCGACGCCGAGCGTCACCCGATTGGCAATGTTCCCACCGAGAAGAAGGTAGCCCCCGAATGCCGTCGCGCGGCGCCCGTCGACTTGCGGGAAACCGCCCATGTGCAGCCCCGTCGTGAAGGTAAACCCAGCTCGATTGAGCGGAGCGCGACCGAGGCGCGGAAATCTGTCGTCTTCACCCTCGTAAAGAGTGCCACTCTCGGCGGCGACGGCATCGCCGCGGCTCAGCGCAGACAGCTGCACCGCCTTGGTCTGCCCGGACGGAAGCTTGAGAAAAACGGGCTCGTCGGGGCTGACCGCGACCCAACCGTCATAGCGGGCTCCCTCGCTGGCCGCGAGAGCGAAACCAGCGCCGGCCCCTACGACGACGGCAGCCGCGACGGCGACCGCGGCAGCGGCATCGCCGTTTCCTTTTTTGGGTGGCGAGCTGGTCACTCGCGCGGGGGTCGTCGGCGCGCTACCGGGAGTCGAAGATGCTACGGCGGTAGCGGGCACGCGCTCGGGACGAGCGAGAGGGGGTGGCGGGGCGCCGTAATAGTGATGGTGTGAATGCACGACCACAGTACTGACGTACACACGAGGGGCGGGTTCCGGCGGTGGCGGAGCGAAGGGTTCGTACTCCGGCGGATAATCGTCGCCGCCGACCCGCTGCACGGCGCGGACGGATTGCCATCGCTCCTCGGGCTCGAGCGCCGCGAGCCGCATCAGTTCCCCGCGCTCGACGGCGTAGCTGTTGCTGAGGCACCCGCCCAGCAAGAAAGGGGAGAGGAGAGAAGCAACGTAAGCAAGAGCGGAGTGGCGCAACGTCGTGGACTCCCGGGCAGGACGCGGCGACGATCTCGAGCACCGCGTGTCAAGTTGGAAATGCGACGCCGTTTGGTGCAATCGGGGTGCCATCGGCTGGTCCGGTGTCGGATCGGAAGAAAATCCACGCGCTTGCCATGGTGAACGAGAGTGCTGTTCGTCCTCAGCCGTCCCATCGCCGAAGCGCTTCGGCGATGCCGCCACCCGTTTCGGCAGTGGCTCGGAGCACGTCGGTGGCTGCACGCCGGACGGGCTCCGGGGCGTGTCCCATCGCAAAGGAGCGGCTAACACGCTCGAACATCGGCACATCATTGTACCAATCGCCAATCGCCGCGCAATCGCGCAGGTCGTAACCGAGCCGCGTCGCAACGTGCTCGATCGCCGAGCCCTTGGTCACCTCCGCGCGCTGAACGCGTAGGGCCCAAATGCGCTCGTCGCCGAGTTCGAATGCCGCGGTGGCCAAGGCTGGACCGTGTCGTCGCTCGACGTGCTGGCGTGCAGCCATGACACGCTCGCGCGGGCCGACCCCGAGCACGATGATCGCACGGTCTTCCACGTTTGTGTTACTCGGCGCGGCTTTCGGCCCGCCTGCCGGCTCTTCGCGTACGCGCTATTTCGGCTTGCGTACTGCAAGTTCGCGGCGGACGCTCTGAAAAACACGAACGAAGCATCCCGCAGCTCCATGAATTCCACGGCTATCACGAGTTTCTCGCGCGTGGTCGCTCGGGGCACGACGCGGTCGCTTGAGCGTCTAGCTTTACTGCGTCAGATCTTGGCTACGGCAGATCGCGATCGGCAATTTTCGCGGGACGGCCACGTAACGTACGGCGAGAACGTCGGAGTTGTGCCTCAGAACGGAATGGCCGTGAGGCCTCGCCTCTGTTTGAGTTACTCGGCGAGGCCTTCGGCCCCGCCTGCGGTTTCGTGGGGCGATGGCTACTTCGGTGCAACGATCTGGTAGTGAGGATCTGACGGAGTAATGCTAAGGGGCCATCCCGGCCCAAGGTGCGCTCGGCACCGCGTGAGCGTGGTGCTAGAAGAGATTGCATGGCCACCAGCGGAGCAACAGGGACGAGCGAACAGTCGGACCGAGCACACCGGGCGCATCCCGATTCGGAGCTCACCGAAGAGCAAACGGAGCTCCTCCATGGGATGCTCGTCGACAAACGGAAGCGCCTCGTCGAAGAGCGGCAAGAGCACCTCGACATCGGGCGATTCACGACGGAACGGATCGCCGAAGCAGAGGAAGCGGCGGCGCGGGATACGTCGCAATCGACGATGATTGACCTGGCCGAAAACGAGCGGCGGCTCCTGCTCCAGATCGAGCACGCGCTCCGCAAAATGCAAGAGGGAACCTACGGCGTTTCGGACGAGTCGGGCGAACCAATCGGCTTCGATCGTCTGCGAGCGATCCCATGGGCCACGCTGAGCGCCGCCGATCAGGAGGAGGTCGAGCGGCGTACCCGCGGCCGCTCGCGCTAATTCGCGTTCCCCGTTTCGCACATACCGGGGCTCTCTGTCAGCCGCACGCGTACATGGTCCAGGTGCGCAACATCGGTCCCGTTGCGGCAGCTCCCGAACCGGATGGGGAGTAAGCTTTTGTGATGGACTCAATCGAGGCGGGGGCCGCGAAGAGAGCCGGACAGTGTCTACGGGGCAAGTGGACGCTTGGACCGCTCCTTGGTGCAGGGGGCATGGCCGCGGTTTACGAAGCGCGGCACCGCAACGGAGCGAGGGCTGCCGTCAAGCTGCTGCATCCAGAGATGAGCGCGCGCAAGGACGTACGAGAGCGGTTTCTGCGCGAAGGCTATGCCGCCAACAAGGTCGGGCATGCAGGTGCGGTCAAGGTCCTCGACGACGACGTTGCCGAGGACGGTTCGGCGTTCCTCGTCATGGAGCTTCTCGAAGGGGAATCGCTCATCACTCGTGTCAACCGCCAGAAGGGGGTCACGACCGACGAGCTTCTGGCGTGGATGGATGAGATCCTCGATGTTCTTTCCGCCGCCCATGCGCGCGGAATCGTGCATCGCGATCTCAAACCAGACAATATCTTCATTACCAATAGCGGCCAGGTAAAATTACTCGATTTCGGAATCGCAAGATTCATGGATTCGGTCCCCTCCGACTTCAAGACCAAGGTGGGTACGGCCCTCGGCACGGCGTCGTACATGGCGCCCGAGCAGGCTCTCGGGCAGATCGACAAAATCGACGGGCGATGCGATTTGTTCGCGGTGGGCGCGACGATGTTTCGGCTCATCGCCGGGCGCACGATCCATCAAGGATCCGGCGATCTCGAAGTGCTCGTAGCGGCCGCTACCAAGCTCGCCCCGCCGCTCGCTTCGGTCGCCCCTTCGTCATCGCCCGAATTGTGCCGGGTCGTGGATCGAGCGCTCGCCTTTTTGCCGCAGCAGCGTTATCCCGACGCCCGCACGATGCAGCTGGACCTTCGTGCCGTAGGGGCCCGGAAGGAGCCGCCTTACGCCGCCGCGCAGTTGAGTGCGAAGAATGCGACGGTGGTCGCCGGTGCAGCCGAGCCCGCGCCGGATACGAAGATCGTGGGCGGTCCCCCAGCGCGCTCGGTCGCCGTGGCGAAGACCGTGCGCGCGTCCGCCGCCGACTTCGTTGCTGCAGCGCCGCACCGTCGGACTGGTGCCGCCTTCTTCGCGGCACCGATCGCGCGGATAGGTGCAGCCGTCTCGCGGCGTACTCCATCCGAATGGGCGCCTCCGCTGGTCGGCGGGACTGTCTTACTATTCGTGGCGCTCTGGGGATGGTGCTCGGATCCGGCCCTTCTGGAGCCGCACACCGAGTCATCGTCTTCCCTCGACTCGACCACTTCTCCCGCCGAACGGGGCTCTGGGCGAGGGGAAGACGCCCCTCGCAGAAAGACGCCGGCGGGAGCGACGCCCGCGTCGTCCTCGCGAACGTTGCTTCCATTTCCATGGACGACACAGGGATCGCCGGGAAAGTCGCGCGGACGCGGCAAGTGGAAGGAAGACGACGATTAGACTCCGGCGCTGGTGTGAGCTGCTCCCCAGACGGGTAACTGATTTCTAACTCTGGGCACCTTCCTCCGGGGAAGTCTACTAACCTGCAGTTGGAAGGAACGAACGACCTGAGCAATTGGGCGGTGCTCGACAGACGTGTCAACGAAATGTTTCTCGATCGGAATCGCACCAACGTGTACACGTTCGTCAACACCACCGCTTACGCAGCCTATCGGTTCAACGTAACGGCCAACAACGGTGACATACGATTCCAGTTCGCCGAGCTTCAGCTCTTCGAGGTGATCGCGGACGGCGGAGTCAGCGACGCCGGAAGCACGCAAGACGCGAGCGAAACGGGAAACACGGCCGACGCTGGCGCATCCGTCGATGCGGCAGAATAGCCATCGCGCTATCCACGCGCGCAGGCGGCGGCTCGCTCGAGAAGCAGCCGTCGCTCGCGCGCGTTTCGGGTGAGCGACGCCGCGCGCTCGAACTCGGCGCGTGCCTCTTCCAGGCGCCCGAGCTTGGCCAAGAGATCGCCCCGCACGCTCGGTAGAAAGTGATAACCAGCGAGTGACCGCTCGGAGTTCAGCGTATCGACCAGCGCGAGGCCGGCCGCTGGGCCGTAGGCCATCGAAACGGCGACCGCGCGGTTCAGCTCGATCACCGGCGACGGAGTCAGCTGGGTGAGCTGCTCGTAGAGGCCGGCGATGCGCGTCCAGTCCGGCTCCTCGGCCATGCGCGCTCGTGCGTGACAGGCGGCGATGGCAGCTTGCAGCGCATAGGGACCGCGCGCGCCGCCGAGCCCTTCGGCACGCTGGAGCGCGGCGAGTCCGCGACGGATGAGCAGATGATCCCAGCGCGCCCGATTTTGTTCGAGAAGCAGAATCGGCTCTCCCGACGGGCCGGTTCGCGCCCCGGTGCGCGATGCTTGCAGTTCCATGAGCGCCACGAGCCCGTGCACTTCGGCCTCCTTCGGAACCAGCTCGGCCAAAATGCGGCCGAGTCGGAGTGCGTCCTCGCAAAGCCCAGGTCGCATCCAGTCGTCACCGGCGGTCGCCGAGTAGCCCTCGTTGAAAACGAGATAGATGACCTCCAACACCGAGGACAATCGAGCGCCGAGCTCGGCTCCGCGGGGAACCTCGAAGGGAACACCGGCCTCGGCGAGCGTGCGCTTCGCCCGCACGATGCGCTGTGCGATCGTCGGCTCCGGGACGAGGAACGCGCGCGCTATCTCTTCGGTCGTCAGACCTCCGAGCAGGCGGAGGGTGAGGGCCACGCGCGCTTCGGAAGAGAGAACAGGGTGACAAGAGGTGAAGACGAGCCGCAGGAGATCGTCACCGACGTCGTCGTCGACGGCCGCTTCGAGATCGGGAGCCGTCTGCTCACGTTGCGTTTCGAGGTGGGAGAGCTCCTCGCGCTTGCGCTCGAGAAGCTGGTCGTGGCGCAAGCGGTCGATCGCGCGATGCTTGGCGGTGGCCATGAGCCACGCCCCGGGCTTGTCGGGTATACCGGACGCCGGCCATTGCTCGAGCGCGGCGACGAGCGCATCCTGCGCGAGCTCCTCGGCCACACCGACATCCCGCACGACACGGGCGAGCCCCGCGATGAGCCGGGCGGACTCGATCCGCCATACGGCGCTGACCGCGCGATGTGTCTCCGAAGCCGTCACCGCATCCGATTACCGCATCGCCCCCGGTAGCTGCAAGTTCAGCTTTTCAGCCGGTAGCCCGTCCTGAACATCCACCAGACGATCGCCAGACAGAAGACGAGAAAGACCAGCGTCATGCCCACGCTCACCTCGGGACTCACGTCGGAGACCCCAAAGAAGCTCCAGCGAAAGCCGCTGACCAAATAGACGACCGGATTGAACAACGTGATCTTCTGCCAGAGCGGCGGCAGCATGCGGACCGAATAGAAGCTCCCGCCGAGAAAAGTGAGGGGGGTGACGATCAGCATCGGCACGAGCTGGAGCTTCTCGAAGCCGTCAGCCCAAATGCCGATGATGAACCCGAAGAGGCTGAACGTCACCGACGTGAGAATCAAGAAGGCGGCCATCCAAGCCGGGTGCAGGATCTCATAGGGCACGAAGAGCCGAGCGGTCGTCAAGATGATCACGCCGAGCATGACGGATTTGCTGGCGGCTGCTCCGACGTAGCCGCTCAGGATTTCGAGGTAAGAGATGGGGGCCGACAAGACCTCGTAGATCGTTCCAGAAAATCTCGGCATGTAGATTCCGAACGAGGCATTGGAGATGCTCTCGTTCAAGAGCGACAGCATGGTGAGACCGGGCACGATGAAAGCCGCGTAACGGACGCCGTCGATCTGGGCCATTCGCGAGCCGATCGCCGAACCGAACACCACGAAGTAGAGCGAGGTGGAGATCACCGGCGAGGCGATGCTTTGCAGCACGGTGCGAAACGTACGCGACATCTCGAAGACGTAGATCGCGCGAATGGCGTGCCGATTCATGAATGCGACCTCACCAAGCTGACGAAGATGTCTTCCAGCGAGCTCTCGCGACTCTGCAGGTCGGTGAAAGCGATGCCGAGGTCGCTGAGCTTGCGCAAGAGGTTGGCGACCGCCGTGCCGTCGCGCTCCGCGTGGAACGTGCAGATCAGTTGCGCGCCGTCGGTCGAGAGCTCCACCGGGAAGCGCGAAAGGTCGGCCGGCACGCTGGTCAGGGGCTGCTGGAGGTGAATGAACAGCTGTTTTTTGCCGAGCTTCTCCATGAGCACCGCTTTGTCTTCGACGAGGATGATTTCACCTCTGTGGATGATGCCGATGCGATCGGCCATTTGCTCGGCCTCTTCGATGTAGTGGGTGGTCAGGATGATCGTCACGCCCGTCTCGCGCAGCGACCTCACCATCGCCCACATGTCGCGTCGCAGCTCGACGTCGACGCCGGCCGTCGGTTCGTCGAGAAACAAGATCTGAGGCTCGTGCGAGAGGGCTTTGGCAATGAGGACCCGACGCTTCATTCCGCCGGAGAGCGTCATGATCTTGTTGTCTCGCTTGTCCCACAGCGACAAGTCGCGCAGCACTTTTTCGATGTGGTCGACGTTTTTGGCCTTGCCGAAGAGCCCGCGGCTGAAGCTTACCGTCGCTCGGACGGTCTCGAAAAGGTCCGTGGAGAGCTCTTGCGGCACGAGGCCGATCTTCGATCGCGCCGTCCGGTAATCGGCGACGATGTCGTGGCCGTCGGCGAGGACCGTGCCCTCGCTGGGATTCACGATCCCGCAGATGATGCCGATGAGCGTCGTCTTGCCGGCGCCATTGGGGCCGAGAAGCGCGAAGATCTCGCCCCGCCGGATCTCGAGACTCACGTTCTTCAGCGCCTGAAAGCCGGACGCATACGTTTTCGAGAGGTTCTTGACGGAAATGATCGGCGGCACGCGCGAGAAGTCGTTCATGGTCGCCAAACGCTGGCCGAACAGAGCCACGATCCCCGCCCGACGGCAAGATGTCTCTTCGGGTGACCCGGAGGGGGGCACCTTCTTCAGCGCGCGGCAACGTGTTGAGCGACGACCTTGCGCCAGAGGCGATCGCGGTCGACGTCGGAGACGTCATCGAGCGTGAGTCCGAAGATGTCCGCGAGTGCGGCGTACCAGTCTTCGCGCGAGTCGAGGACGATCCACGAGTCAGAACCAGCACCGAGGCGGGACAGCGTGAGCGCGCGTAAGATGTTGATGCCCGCCGCATCACGCCGCTGCGCCGTCAACGTACGAACGAATCCGGACTCGGACGACGTGGACAGGAACGCGTGCCGCTCGGCGAAGTCGGACATGACGGCGGTCGCCGGATCGAAGTCCATGCCGAGGAAGCTGCCGCGCGGGTCGTGTTCGAACCGCCAACCTCCGGGTGCCACCTCGGAAGGGCGAAGCTGGTAACTGAACGGCCCTTGTCGGTGGGTTCCCTCACGAAGCGGCACCGGATCGTGAAGCGCGTCGCCCAGGCCGACATCCACGAGCCATGTGGTCGTGGGCGCATCCCGCAAGCCGGCCACCGTCAATGCGAGATGGTTGAGGAAAATGCCGGGTCGCGGTCTCGAACGGTCCTGGACTCCGGCGCGATGTAACTTCACCTGGTATCCGAGCGCACGAAGCAGAGCGGCGAATGCGCCATTCAGGTGAAAGCAATAACCGCCGCGCCGCCGAACGATCCGCTGGGCCGCTTCGGTCTGATCCAGCGTCGTGGCTCGGCCGAGCTGAATTTCGATGTTCTCGTAGGGCACCCGCTCGACGAACGCCCTGTGCAACCGGTGGAGAGCGGCGGCGCTCGGCGGTTCCGGCTCGGGGATGCCGAGCCGATCGAGAAAGCCGTGTAAATCGAGGTTCTGCGCGGTGCCCAAGCTCGACGAAGATACCTCGCGTCTCAGCACGTTGGCGAGCTCGGCAGCTCTCACCGCAGGTCCGTGGTTGCGCGCAGCATGGAGCGGTACGCCGTCCGGTACGTCCAGGCCAGGTAAATCTCCAGCGCCACGACGACGATCGGGACCGCGAGCCCAGCGGGGGCGAGGAACGCGTGGAACGCCACGATGTTCACGACGACCGGCGCAATGATGGCCAGCGCGAGGGGAACGAAACGGTTCGACAAGAGCAACACACCGACGATCACCTCCGTGCCCTTGATAAGGGGAAACATGTACCCCGCCTTCATGAACGCGCCGGCCAATGCCAGGGCCCCTTCGGGAATGGTCGCGGGTTGGGGCAAGAAATTCAGAAAACCGTTGAGCCCGAAAACGAAGAAGACCAGTCCCATCAACACTCGTGCGGCAGTCGGGAAGTGCCGAGCGGCCCGGGTGGTGGTGTGAGCTTGTGCGATCTCCGGGTTGAGCATGATTTCAGTTGCCATGATGTTCCTCCATGTTGGGGTGAGCCCTAGCTCTAGAGAGGCATCGAACGACGGTTCGCGAAATCGACAACCGGCGACGATTTTTCGGAGGGGCCCGTTTGACGGTGATCGACGGCCGGGTTAGAGGGGAACGATCGGCCGATCTCTGGCGGAGGTGAGCATGAATTTGCAGCAAACGATGATGACCGTTGGCCTGCTGGTGGGGGCGCACAGTCTTGCCGCGTGCGGCTCGCAGGCCGACGACGTGGGTGAGGCTTCGCTGCCCATCTCCGGCCAAGCTGCCGGCGGGAACGCCACTGGATCTTTTCAGCAGACCAACCTCGTTTCCGACCAGGTCGGCGCCCTGATTCTTGACCCGATGCTGGTCAATGCTTGGGGGATTTCATCGAATCCCGCCGGGGGGACGTTTGGCGTTTCGGCCAACGGGAGCGGCGTCAGCGAACTGTATGCCGGAGACGTGAATGGCAGCTCCATCGCGAAAACCCCTTTGGTGATCCAAGTTCCCGGCGGCGCGCCCACGGGGCAGGTCTTCAATGGCAGCGCGGATTTCGTCGTCTCGTCAGGCGCTGCGGCCGCGCCGGCTCGCGTCATCTTCGCGACGCAGACGGGCACCCTTGCTGGGTGGGCGCCGGCCGTATCGGTGACCACCGCGCAGATGGCGGTGTCCATGCCAGGCGCGGTTTACACGGGGCTTACGATCGCCAACGGCGGCAGCGGCAATTTGCTCTACGTAGCCGACCATCAGAGCGGAAAGATCGACGTTTTCAACAGCGTCTTCAAGCTCGTCACGCTGGCGGGCTCATTCACCGACCCGGGCCTCTCCGCCAGCGATCGGCCATTCAATATCCAGAACCTGGGCGGTAGGCTCTACGTGTCCTACGCCGCTCATCGCAAGCACGGGGAGGGCTTCGTGCACGGTGGCTCCGGCGCCGGCGCGGTAAGCGTGTTCGACACGAACGGCCATTGGCTGCAGCGCATCGCCTCGGGCCACCCACTCAAAGCACCGTGGGGCATGGCCCTCGCGCCCGCCGACTTCGGTCCCTTCGGCGGCGCTCTTTTGGTGGGCAACTTCGGCGACGGCCGCATCAGCGCCTTCGATTCGCTCACCGGCGCCTTCCTCGGTCAGCTGCGGGGCGGAGCGGGCGGGCCTATCGCGGTGGATGGGCTGTTCGGCCTCGCCTTCGGCAACGGCCTGTCCGCCGGCGATTCGAACGCGCTCTACTTCGCGGCGGGACCGGAAGGGATGACGCACGGGCTATTCGGTTCGATACGCTTCCTGCCGCAACCCTGACGAGCTCCCGAGCTCGCAGCGCCGGCGCGGTATACTGGAGGCGCATGCGCGACTCCGTGATGGTGCAGCAAGTGCGGGTGCCCACGTTCCTCTACGGCACCGCTTGGAAGGAAGAGCGGACGCAAGAATTGGTCGCTCTCGCTCTCGCTACGGGGTTTCGGGCGATCGACACCGCGAACCAGCGCAAGCACTACGTCGAAGCTGCGGTCGGGATGGCCGCCGCCGCGAGCGGCATCCGGCGGATCGAGCTGTTTCTGCAGACCAAGTTCACGTATGTGAACGGGCAAGATCATCGGCTGCCGTACGACGCAGCGGCCGATATCACCACGCAGGTGAGGCAATCGTTCGAGAGCTCGCTCGAGCATCTCGGCGTCCAGTACGTCGACTCTTATGTGCTGCACGGCCCCTGGGCGGACCGTGGCTGGACGGCGCACGACCGCGAGGCGTGGGCCGCGATGGAGGAGCTCTTCCAGGAGCGCCGGGTGAGGCTGCTCGGCGTCAGCAACGTGTCTCTCGAGCAGCTCGGCAAGCTCTGCCACCAGGCGACGGTGACCCCAGCGTTCGTCCAGAATCGGTGCTACGCGCGCACCGGCTGGGATCGTGACGTGCGTGTTTTCTGTCGCGAGCATGGCATCATTTACCAAGCGTTCTCGCTGCTCACCGCGAACCGACGCGAGCTCGGCAGTTCGGCGATGGCCGGGATCGCCAGGCGCCTCGGCGCGACCGTGCCCGAGGTCGTGTTCCGGTTCGCCCGCGCGGTGGGGATGATCCCGCTCACCGGCACGTCGGACCCGATGCACATGCGCCAGGACCTGGAAAGCGGCGCCCTCGATCTCGACTCCGAGGACATCGACGCGATCGCGCAGCTCGGCGCCGGGGCGTAGCCTCTCTGGCGCATCGTGCTAAATTTCTGGGGAAATGCCGCCTAATTACATCGCGCTCGCGGTGCCTGTCTTTTTTTTGCTGATGGGCATCGAAATGTGGGTCGCGCGCCGGCGGGGTCTCCGCGTCTCGCGTCTCTCCGACACCTTGACCGACCTGAGCTGCGGCACGATGCAGCAGCTCGCGCTCCTGTTTTTCAACGTCGCGATCCTGCTGGCCTACACCCATGTCTATCGACACCATCGGCTGCTCGAGTTTTCTCGAGGTAGCGCCATCGTCTGGGTGGTCGCTTTCTTTGCCGTGGATTTCCTCTACTACTGGTGGCACCGATGGAGCCATCGGGTGAACTTCATGTGGGCCGGCCACGTCGCCCACCACTCGAGCGAGGAGTTCAATCTCGCGGTGGCGCTGCGCCAGTCGGCGCTGACGCCGATCACCGTGTCTCCTTTTACGCTGGTGCTCGCTTTTGCCGGTGTACCGCCTCTCGTGCACGGCGCGATCTATTCTTTCAACTTGCTCTACCAGTTCTGGATTCACACGCAGCTCATCGGCAAGCTCGGTTGGTTCGAGCGTGTCTTCAATACGCCTTCGCTTCACCGCGTCCACCACGCGATCAACCCACAGTACCTCGACAAGAACTATGGCGGCACGTTGATTATCTGGGATCGGCTGTTCGGTACGTGGGAGCCGGAAGTGGAGCCGTCCGTCTATGGCTTGGTCAAACCGCTACGTAGCTTCAATCCGCTCTGGGCTCAATTCCACTACTGCGTCGAGATCGGCCGGCTCTCCGCTCGGGCGCCCGCCTTGGCCGACAAGCTACGCGTGTGGTGGAAGCCTCCGACCTGGTATCCGGCCGGTCTACCTGCTCCGCCAGGTCCCATGCCGGTGTCGCCGTCGACGTTCGAGAAGTACGATCATCCGATCTCGAGCCGTCTCCGCCGATACCTCGGCGTGCACTATGCGATCATCATGATCATCGCGGCCGGCACGCTGCTGCTCGCTCCGCGTCTGCCGCTCACGCCGGTGCTAGCGGTCTGTGCGATGATCGTGCTGTCGCTCATCTCGACGGGGGCTCTTCTCGAGGGAAGGACCTGGGCACGGCCGCTCGAGGGAGCGCGCCTCATGCTCCTGGCGGGCACCGCAGCAGCCCTGGTGTTGAGTTACGGCATCACAGTGAACGTATAGCGCCCCGAGCCGACGCTGAAGATCTGCCGGCCGGATTCCGAACGAACGAACGTCGCTCCGTCGGCGGTCACTTTGTCTTTCGAAATCGCGGGGACGTGGATCGCCGCGGTGCTGTTCACCGGAATCGTAACCTCGAGGATGAGGTTACCCCCCTCGAGCCGCCAAGCGCTGGAAATGAGACCACGCAGTGTGCGCGTTTCGGCTTTGGCCGACGTCAGATTGCCGACGACCTCGGGCTTGATGATGATTCGCCCAAATCCCGGTGCGCTCGGGTCGGGATTGATGCCCCCGAGACCGCGATAGAACCAGGTCACGATGTCGCCCATGAAAACATGGTTGTGCGAGCCGCCGTCGTCCCACTGTTCCCAGAGCGTCGTTGCGCCGCTCTGAATCCACCTGCCCCAACTGGGAAAGTCCGTCTGCGTGGCCACTTTGAAGAACAGGTCGGCCCGCCCCCCGTCGGTCAGAACGGGCCACACGAATTTGGTTCCGAGCACGCCGGTATCGAGATGGTTGTTGCGGGCGGCAATCTTCGCGATGAGCCGCGCGAAGACGCGCGGCCGATCGGCGTCGTTGAGCAAGTTCATGTAGAGGGCGGCGGACGAGGAAGTCTGCTCGTCTCCCGCGACTTGCGCGGTGCTCGCGTTGAAGTACTTCGCCAGAAACGCCTGTTTCACCTTGTCGGCAAGCGCGTTGTACTTCGCGACGTCTTCACTCTTGCCGAGAAGCGCGGCCGTCGCAGCGATCACCCGGGCGTCGAACGCGTGGTAGCCCGCATGCACCACCGAAGGGGGGGCGACATCATGGGACGGCACCCAATCGCCGAGCCAGCCCGAGGGAGGCTGATTCAGGTAGTCGTGGGTGCCGAGCCAAGTGACGTAGCGGGTGAACAGATCGTAGTTGGCTTTGAGGATCTGTTCGTCGCCCGTGTACTGATAGAGGTACCAGGGAATGACGAGCAGAGCACTGTCCCAGGCCGGACCAACGCCGTAGCCCCAGCCGGTGGTAGGAATGATGCCGGCCACTTGGCCGTCGGCCCTCATCTCATCGCGGAAGTCCCGAATCCATTTCGTGTAGGCCGCCCCGCCATTCACGTTGAACATCGCTTGCTCGGCGGCGAGGTGGGCGTCGGCCGTCCAGCCGTTCTTCTCGCGCTGCGGGCAGTCGGTCGGAATGCTCTGAAAGTTGGCGAGATACGACCATTGGGTCGCTTGGTGGATTCGATTGAGCAGGTCATTGGAGCTCGTGAAGCTGCCGATGGTTTCGAACGCGGTGTTGACGACTTGCGCCTGCAGGTTCGCCGTCGTCGGCGTTCCGGGAAAACCGCGGACCTCGACGTATTGAAACCCATGGTACGTGAAGCGAGGTTCCCAGACCTCCGTCCCTTGCCCCTTGAGGACGTAGGTGTCGGTCTGGAAGGCGCCCTGGCGCACGTAAACGTTGATGTTGCTTTGGTCGACCGTTCCGTCGGTTGCCAGCTTTTCTCCGTATTTCAGGGTGATCTGCGTTCCCGCCGGCCCGGATACCGACAGCCTGGCCCAGCCGGCGGTGTTCTGTTTGAAATCGAAAACGTACACCCCGCTTCGGGGCGAGGTGATTTGGGTCGCCTGCAGCGATCGTACGACTTTCTGGGGCGGAAACATCTGGGCGCTCAAGACGCCGCCCGGCGATCTCACGACCAAGGCACTCTTCCAGCTCGCATCCTCGAGATACGAGGAGGTCGACCATCCGGGTTTTTCGAGACGAGCGTCGTATGTCTCACCGTTGCGAATGCCGTCGAAGACGATGGGGCCCGCGGCGACCTTCCAGTTTTCGTCGGTGACCACCGTTTGCGTGGTCCCATCCTGGTAGGTGATCTGAATCTGCACGAGCGCACGAGGCGTCATGCGCCAGGGGGCCGTATCGAAGGCCCAAACGTCGTTGGCGTGGACGTTCAGAAAGCCATTTCCCAAGATGACGCCGACGGCGTTGTTGCCTTGGACGACGGCCGATGTCACGTCGTGCGTGGCGTAGAGGATCCGTCTATCGAAGCGGGTGAATCCGGGATCGAGCACGTGATCGCTGATCTTTTTGCCATTCACGTAGAGCTCGGCATAGCCGACGCCCGCGACATAGGCGCGGGCCGACTGGACGGGTTTGGCGATGGTGAACGTTCGACGCAGGTGGGGCGCGGGAGGCGTCGTCGATGAGAGCTGATCGACGGCTGCGATCCACTTGCCCTTCCAGTCCGTTGGCTGCAGCAACCCCATCTGCCATGAAGCGAGCGCGCCGAAGGGGGACGGCTGGTCTTGGGCGTCCCACGCGCGAACCTTCCAAGTGACGCGCTCTCCGGATGCCAACGGTCGTCCCGCATAAGCGACATGCGTTTGTTGGCTGGAGAGCACCTTGCCTGTGCTCCACACATCGCCGTTCGAGCCCGAGACGATGATCTCGTACGCGGTTTGTTTTTGTCCCCGCTCGGATGACTCGAGGGCCCAGGAGAGGCGCGGTTGTGGCGTATCGATCGCGAGAGGATCAGTGAGGTATTCGCAGACCAGATGGGTGACAAGAAGGCTTGCCGCGGCGCCATCCCGCGCACCGCCTCCTCCCGCGCCGGCTTCGGTCGTGCCCGGACCGGAACCACCGGAGTTCGTCGGATTGGCGTCGGGGCGGCCCCCGCCGGATCCCCCGACGGAAGAATTCGACCCCCCGGCGCCGGAGCCCACCGCTCGCCCGCCGGAGCCATCCGTCGAGCATCCCGCGACCGCTAGACCGATCGCGAGGACGCCAGCGGCGTCAAGGAAAGCGAAGCTTCGCGAACACATGCCCTTGTAGAGCTGTCGTCCGAGGCGACCTCCAGCAGACAAGAATCTGCAGCGGCCGTTCGGTTACGCGGGCCGAGCTGTCTGCTCATATGTGTTACTCGGCGCTGGCCTTCGGCCCCACCTGCGGTAGGCCGAGGCGCAGCATCGCAACGCGCGGCGCCGCGGGGCATCGATTGTGCACTGACCTGACATCGAGGTCCCACGAGGGAGGTGATCCATGAAATGGCGTACGGTAACCGGATCCACGCGGTTCGATTCGTCCTGGCTCGAAGGTCTCCTCATCGGCGTCTTTGCGACGCAGGCCCTCGATTGGGTCAGCATCGTCCTGTACGAGAACGAGGATCGCGCGAGCGGGTCCGTGTCGAGCATCGTGGCATTGATGACCGGAACGCTTTTCGGTCGTGCTTACGACGGGACGGTCATTCCGCTGGTCGCTGGCTTCGCGGTCCTATTGGTTGCGGCGCTGTTCGTGACCGAGCTCGCCGAACGTGGACAGCCCGCTACGGCGTCCGCCGCGCCGTCCTGACTGGCGTCAGCGACGCCGGCGCCGGTTGGCCCACGAAGCACAAAGCGCCGCCGCGGCCCAGCCGTAAAATGCGGAGAGCGCGTGGTCACGCTTGGCGACCGAACAACTGCAGCCGCCGCCGATGTCGTCGTTGGAGCCCGCTCCCGAACTCGTCCCTACGCCGCCAGTGCCCACTGTGGAGGTGGACGTTCCGCCGGATCCCTGTCCACTCGTACCCCCCGTTCCCCCGGTGCCCCCTTCGCCCGCTCCGCCGGTGTTCTCTCCGCCGGATCCGCCGCTGCCAAGCGCGCCCCCGCTTCCGTTAGCGCCATCGGCGAGACCTGCTTCGCTCGCCGCCCCGCCGTCTTTCGTTCCCCCGGGTGCTCCGCCATCGAGAGCGGGAAGAATGCTGGGATCGTATTTCGCGCCCGAAGAGACTTGGACCAACGCGATGCGGACGCGGGTCGGCGTCGTGAGATCCTTCAGATTGGGATAGTTGGTGATGTGCCCGGACCCGCTGTCGTTGATCGTGTAAACGAGGTCGACTTGTTTGATGCCCTGGCCCCAATTGATGGTGTTGTTGTTCCAGAAGTCGCGCATGCCCACGTCTCGTTCGTAGACGCCGGTTTGCGTGTAATAGGGGGTGTACGGACAGCCATATCCACCCGAATTGGCGATGTAGCAGAGACCCCACCCCACTTGCTGGGTACCCGCGGGTTTCTCCAGTACTTCGACATGGATATGCACGGTGCCGTCGCGGTAGTTGACGGGGCTCGTCCAATTGGTGGGCCGCGCCTTGTTGAGCCAATTGCTCTCGGTCACGTAGTAGTGCGATTTCGAGGGCGACGAGTTCATCGCGTCGTCCCACGTGTACCGGAACGTCGCGTCGAACAAGACGAACTGCTCCGCATGGCTCGTGCGCGGCGCCACCGTCAGCACGAACAGCGCTGGCAACAGACACCCGAAAAAAGTACCAGCCCCCTGTAACCGCCTGGCCATTGTCATGATGATCCTCACCCAGCGACGAATGTCCACCGAATAAGGATTCCGTGAGTCGCAGATCGATTCGGAACGCCGCTCCCCAACCAATGGTAACGGACGTCGATTGCCTTCAATCCATCAAACTCGGAAACGAGGACAACAAAGCGAGTCACGGTTCGAAATCACGCTCCCGGTTTTGGCCTGCAATCAGCAAACTGCAGGCCATACGAGCTCAGCAGGGCAGCCCTCGAATGGCTCGATTCCTCGGCAGGGGAAGGGATCCAAAGAGCGTGGTGCTCGTCGGTCAGAAGCCGTATGATGACGCGCGCATGCATACGAATGCATCGCAGCGTTCGTGGCGCCCCGAGCTCGCGCGACGAGGAGCTTGCTGGACCGAGCTTGGTGCGCGCTCTTTCCGATTCCGGTCTCGGTTCGGCATCGGTAGACTCGTCTTGATCGTTGCGCGAAGGGAGAGGACCGATGCCGAACAGCCAGCACGGGATCGATGACATCCGCAACATTGCCGTGGTGGGGCACCCCGGCTGCGGGAAAACGACGCTGGTCGAGGCGCTCCTGCATCGCGCGGGGATCATTCCGGCGATGGGGAGCGTCGAGAAGGGGAATACCGTCTGCGACGCCGACCCCGAAGAGCGCGAGTCGCACCACTCCTTCAGCCCAGCGGTGGCCGGTTTCGATTACCAGGGCCGGCGCATCAATCTGATCGATACTCCGGGGCTGCCCGATTTCGCAGGACAGACCCTGAGCGTCTTTCCGGCGGTCGAGACCGTGGCCATCGTCATCAATGCCATGTTCGGCATCGAGCTCATCACCCGTCGCGCGATGGACTGGGCGCATCAACAGCGCGTTTGCCGGATGATCATCGTGAACAAGATCGACGCGGCGAGCGATCTCGCACCGCTGCTCGATCGGCTGCAGGAGGCATTCGGCAAAGAATGTCTGCCCCTCAATCTACCGTCCAAAGACGGGCGGAACGTGGTCGACTGCTTCTTCCGTGCGTCCGCCGAGACGGCCTTCTCTTCCGCCACGGCGGTGCATACCGCGCTCGTCGATCAAGTGGTGGAGCTCGACGAGCAGCTCATGAACCGCTATCTCGAACAAGGCGACATCCCGCCCGAACAGCTCCACGATCCCTTCGAACGCGCGCTCAGGGAAGCCCACCTGCTACCGGTGGCGTTCGTGTCGGCGCGCAGCGGCGCCGGAATTCCGGAGTTGCTCGACGTGCTCACGAAGCTCGCTCCGAGCCCGCGCGAGGGCAACCCGCATCCCTTTCACAATTTGATGCCCGAACACGCCGAGCCGATCCGCATCGAGCCCGATCCCAACCTGCACCTCATCTCGCACGTATTCAAGATCGCGCACGATCCGTTCATGGGGCGCGTCGCCCTCTTTCGCGTGCACCAAGGCACGATTGCCCGCGACACGCCGCTCTTCGTGGGCGACAGCAAGAGGCCGGTCAAAGCCGGACACATCTACCGTCCGATGGGCAAACAATACATCGAGGCCGACCGAGGCATCCCCGGCGACATCTGTGCATTGAACAAGCTCGATGGCGTGCATTTGAATGCCATCCTTCACAACTCGCACGACGAGGACTACGTCCGGCTCGAGTCCACGCGCTTGCCGTCGTCGATGGTAGGGCTTGCCGTCGAACCGAAGACGCGGGGAGACGAGCAGAAGCTCGCCGATGCCTTCGACAAGCTGATGGCCGAGGATCCATGCCTCGTCGTCGAGCGCAACTCCGACGCGCACGAGACGGTGCTCCGGGGCCTCGGAGAAGTGCACCTGCGCATCGCGCTGACGCGCCTCCGGGACCGCTACCACGTCGAAGTGAACACGCGCCCCCCTTCCGTCTCCTATCGAGAGACCGCCACCCGGGCCGCCGAAGGCCATCACCGGCACAAGAAGCAGACCGGTGGCGCGGGTCAGTTCGGCGAAGTCTTCTTGCGCGTCGAGCCACTCGAGCGAGGAGCGGGGTTCGAGTTCGTCGATCGGATCGTGGGCGCTGCGATTCCCGGCCACTTCGTTCCCGCCGTCGAGAAGGGCGTTCGCCAGGCCCTCACGGCAGGAGTCGTCGCCGGCTTCCCCATCCAGGACGTGCGGGTGATCGTCCACGGTGGCAAGCACCACCCCGTCGATTCACAGGAGATTTCCTTCATCATCGCTGGCCGCAAGGCGTTTCTCGATGCCATGAAAAACGCGGCTCCCATCCTGCTCGAGCCAATCGTCAATCTCGAGGTCAGCACGCCGAGCAGCCACGTCGGTGACGTCGTAGGCGATCTCTCCTCTCGGCGTGGTCGCATCAGCGACACGCAGCCGCTCGGCTCCACCAGCACCCG